>Ga0081540_1001846_pt1 | contig 17751 bp, 16 predicted proteins | sample TabmetS2T1R1_FD_71024 | JGI IMG/M metagenome (GOLD analysis project Ga0081540, IMG submission 71024) | Tabebuia heterophylla rhizosphere microbial communities from the University of Puerto Rico - S2T1R1 | ecosystem: Host-associated > Plants > Roots > Rhizosphere ... | reverse complement strand
CCGACCTGCAGCGCGCCGACGTGAACGAGCTGATGAAACAGTTCGGCGGCGAAGGCCAGCGGCTGTGGCGGCTGGCGCGCGGCATGGATGACCGGCGCGTGGTGCCGGACCGCGGCGCCAAGAACATTTCCGCCGAGACCACGTTCGAGAACGACATCCGCGACCTCGCGACGCTGGAACGGCTGTTGTGGAAGCTGTCGGAAAAGGTTTCCGAACGGCTGAAGAACAGCGATCTCGCCGGCAGCACCGTTACGCTGAAGCTGAAGACCGCCGATTTCCGCCAGCGCACCCGCTCGCAATCGATCCACTCGCCGACGCAGCTGGCGGCAAAAATCTTTGCGATCTCGCGCGAGATGCTGGCCAGGGAGATCGACGGCACCGCCTTCCGCCTGATGGGCACCGGCGTCAGCGCGCTGAAGCCGGGCTCGGCGGCCGACGATTCCGACATGCTGGACCGCCGCTCGGCCCATGCCGAGCGCGCGATGGATGATCTCAGGAAGAAATTTGGCAGCGCCGCGGTGATCCGCGGGATCGCCTATGACGGGCCGGAGCGGCCTGAGAAGCCGGCGCCGGAATAGCCCAGCCGTCATTGCGGGGAGCGAAAGCGACGAAGCAATCCAGCTTTCCTGCCGCGGCGAAGGAAGCTGGATTGCTTCGCGGAGCCTGTCATCCGGCGGCGCTTCGCGCCGACCGGTTGGCTCGCAATGACGGGGAGAGAGCGGAGCGCGCCCTCGAGATCCCGGGTTCGCGCTAACGCGCGCCCCGGAATGACGGCCTTGCGGCCGTCACTTGCAGGGCTTGGAATCCTTCACGTCGAACTTGCCGAGCGCGCCGGAAATCACAAAATCATTGTAATCCAGCACCAGCGCGCGCGAGACACCGTTCTCGAACAGCTCGAACGACATCGCATAGACCGGCGTCTGCTCGCCGTCCCTGGCGCGCGCATCGCGGTCGTAATAGCTGACCGTCACCGGCCAGCGGGTCAGCGCCTTCATCTGGTCATTGGCAGTGGAAGGATCGGGCGAGGCAATGCTGCGGTCGCCGGGGATCGGCTGCCCGATTATCGTCAGCGTGTTATAGACCTTCTCGCCATTGTCTGACCCGTCATAGACGGTGAGCTCCAGCAGCGACTTTCCGCCGCGCGCGGCGTCGATGATCTTGTGGATCTGCTCGGTCGGGAACACGACGCTGCCTTCGAGATCGAACGTCTTCGTCACCGGCTGCTTCAGCTTGACGGTGATGTGGTCGCCGACCCGCTCCGCCAATCCGTCGACCGGCGGGGAGCTGGAATCGTTCATCCTTGTGTCGATCTTGAAGCGATAGCTCTTGCCCTCGCCGTCTTCCCAGGAGGTCGAGCGCAGATCGCTCAGCGTGGACTTGCCTTCGCCGCTGTTCAATTCCGACACCTGGCGGAATTCGGAAGTGTAGCCCTCGCAGGCGCTGCCCGTGAAATTGTAGAGAATGCGCCCGCGAGCGGCATTGACGGCGTTGGCGCCGCGCGACTTGACGAGGCTCAGCTCATAAAGCGCCTGGTGGGAAAGAAAGCCTGCCCCTCCTGCGGCCTGCGCCGCGCCGCTGCCAGCACCAGATCCGACCGTAACGGCGGCAATTGTCATAAGCACAGCGCGCAGCGGCTTTGGGCAAACCATGGCATTCCCTTGATGGTGGAAGATTCGCGACAATACTGGCCGTCCTATTGCGCCGCAACTGGGGCAGCATCACGATAATGTAGGTTTTCCAGCAAAAAACGCCGGCATCCCGGCCCCTGCCTCGCTTGCAAGTCGTAACGTCCTGCGCGAAACAAGGTGCCCTTCCGATCCTGAACGGTCGGACAACAGCGCATTCATTTTGGGGTGGAACATGGCGGGCACGGTCGAGCAGAAACTGGCAGCGGAAGGCATCACGCTGGCCGAACCGCGAAGTCCCATCGCGAACTACGTGCCCTTCGTGCGCTCGGGCAACCTGCTGTTTGTGTCGGGCCAGGTTTGCATGAGCGCCGATGGCGGACTGATCGCCAAGGGCAAGCTCGGCGCCGGCGTGACCCTTGAGCAAGGCTATGCGGCGGCAAAGGGTTGCGCTGTGAATCTGCTGGCGCAGGTGAAGGCCGCACTCGGCGATCTCGACAAGGTCACCCGCGTGGTCCGGCTTGGCGGCTTCGTCAATTCCGCGCCCGATTTCCTCGACGGACCGAAAGTGCTGAACGGCGCCTCCGACCTGATGGTCGCAGCCTTCGGCGACAAGGGCCGCCACGCCCGCACCACGGTCGGCGTCTCCTCGCTGCCGGCGGATGCCGCGGTCGAGGTCGAGGCCGTCTTCGAAGTCACCTGATCGCATGCGCGCACCCGCATGGCTGACGGCGCGGCCGGTCGCCCATCGCGGCCTGCATGACATTTCCCGCGGTATCGTGGAGAACATGCCGGGCGCGGTGCAGGCGGCGATCGCAGGCAATTTTGCCATCGAGGTCGACATCCAGCTCACCGCCGACGGCGAAGCCATGGTGCATCACGACGATGCGCTTGGCCGGCTAAACGAAGGTTCGGGCGCGCTGCTGCAAAAGACGGCAGCGGAATTGAAGGCGGTGAAATTCAAGGACACCGGCGAACACATGATGTCACTTGCCGACCTCTGCACCCTCGTCGCCGGCCGCGTGCCGCTGGTGATCGAGGTCAAGAGCCATTTCGACGGCGACCGCAAGCTGGTCAGGCGAATGACGGAAGTGCTCTCCTCCTATTCCGGCCCGGTAGTGGGCATGTCCTTCGATCCCGACCAGGTGCTGGCGCTGCGCCAGATCGCACCCAACCTGCCGCGTGGCATCGTCGCGCAGCGCGACTATGACGACGATTACTGGAAGAAGCTGACGAAAGATCAGCGCGACAGCATGCTCTATCTGCGCCACGGCTTTCGCACCGAGCCGCATTTTGTCGCCTATTGGGTGGACCAGCTCCCGGCGCCTGCGCCATGGATCGCGCGCAACATTTTTGGCTGTCCACTGCTGGCCTGGACGGTACGCACACCGCAGCAGCGCGAGCGCGCCGCGCGCTACGCCGATCAGATGATTTTTGAGGGTTTCGTGCCGTAGGGTCTGATCCAACCTGGATCAGACCCGTCCATTTCAAGTTGGGCATGATCTGATCCGGAAACCGGTTCCCACTTTCCGGGATCATGCCCTACCTGACATGTGCGAGGTGCCCTTGAAGTGGCACGCGCGATGCACGATGTTTGGGATGTCGATGGCATCATCAGAAATCACCCTCGAAGCAGTCTCCACAATCAGCGCGATTCCCGCGGCTGAATGGGATGCTTGCGCCAATCCGGGCGGGGACTCCGGCGCCGCTTCAAAACCCTATTATAACCCTTTCGTGTCCCACGCTTTTTTTGCTGCGGCCGAAGCCTCGGGCTCGGCCACGCCGCGCACCGGTTGGGGCGCACGGCACCTGATTGCCAAGCTCGACGACAGAATCGTCGGTGTCGTGCCCTGCTATCTGAAATCGCACTCGCAGGGTGAATATGTCTTCGACCGCGGCTGGGCCGATGCCTATGAGCGCGCCGGCGGCCGCTATTACCCAAAGCTGCAATGCTCCGTTCCCTTTACGCCGGCGACAGGCCCTCGCCTGCTGATCCGCGATGGCGTCGATCGTGAGCGCATTACGGACGCGCTTGCCGCAGGACTGATGGCGCTGTGCAACGCGACCAATGCATCATCGGTGCACGTCACCTTCGCGCGCGAGGCGGAAGCGAAATGTCTTGCGCAACACGGCTTCCTGATCCGCAACGACCAGCAATTCCACTGGCACAACCAGGGCTACAAGACCTTTGATGATTTTTTGGCCACGCTGAATTCGCGCCATCGCAAGGCGATCAAGCGCGAGCGGCGCGAGGCGGTATCAGCCGGGATCACCATCCACTGGCTGACCGGCAGCGAGATCGACGAGGACGCTTGGGACGCGTTCTTCACCTTCTACATGGAGACCGGCTCGCGCAAATGGGGCCGCCCATACCTCACGCGCAGCTTCTTCGCGCAAATCGGCGAGAGCATGAGCAAGGACGTGCTGCTGGTCATGGCCAAGCGCAACAGCCGCTGGATCGCGGGCGCCATCAACTTCTTCGGCTCCGACACGCTGTTTGGCCGCAACTGGGGCGCCATCGAGCATCACAACTTCCTGCACTTCGAGGTTTGCTACTACCAGGCGATCGATTTCGCGATCCAGCGCGGGCTCGCCTTCGTCGAGGCCGGCGCGCAGGGCGAGCACAAGCTCGCCCGTGGATATCTGCCGCAGACCACATGGTCCGCGCATTTCATCGCCGATCCCGATTTGCGCCGAGCCATCGCCGATTACCTCAAGCGCGAGCGCGCCTATGTCGCCGAGGTCGGCCGTGAACTGGCCGCCGCCGGCCCGTTCCGCAAAAGCGCTGATGACGTGCCTTGAGCCTTTCGGGTAAGAAGCTGAACTCAGTTAAAGATCTGGAGCCGCCGCCATGTCCGCCTATGACCCGCAAAACCCCTTCGCAAAGATCCTGCGCGGCGAATTCCCCTGCTACAAGGTTTTCGAGAACGACCACGTGCTGGCCTTCCTCGACATCATGCCGCGCTCGCCCGGCCACACGCTGGTGATCCCGAAGGCGGCTGCGCGCAACATCCTCGACATCACCGCCGACGATTACGCCCATGTCGCCCGCGCGGCGCACAAGATCGCGGGCGCCGCGATGAAAGCATTTCAGGCCGACGGCATCACCGTGCAGCAATTCAACGAACCCGCCGGCGGACAGGTCGTCTTCCATCTGCACATGCATGTGATGCCGCGCCACAACGGCGTTGCGCTGCTGCCGCCCGCAAGCCGCAAGGAAGATGTCAAGGTGCTGGAGGACAACGCGACGAAGCTGATCGCGGCGTTGGCTTAGCATCGTCATTCCGGGGCGATGCGAAGCATCGAACCCGGAATCTCGAGATTCCGGGTCTGGTGCTTCGCACCATCCCGGAATGACGTCGAAACCGTCTTACTCCGTCTCGAAATCCCCGGCCTGTGGCAGCGCGAGCGGCGTGAACTCGCAGCGGTCGGGCTTGACGTCGAGCAGCGGAGTGCCGTCGAGGCAGTCGAGCCCGCGCACCAGGATCGTGTTGCCTTCGACGCCGACCAGCTTGACGATGGAGGTGGCAATCGGATTAGGCCGCACCGGCGAACGCAGCGAGAAGGTGCCGCGGGTCTTCTGGTTGTTCTTCGGACTCTGCAGCACGAGGTCGCGGCGCGACTGGTGCAACCAGTAGATTACTTCGAGATTTTCGTAGAAGTCGACGCCCTTGATGGCGGGCACGAAGGGCTCAAAAATTTCCAGCCGGCAAATCGGGCCGTCCTGCCGCCCTTGCCGCGGCGTCTCCAGCCGCGAGGTCCAGGGCGTGCGGATGCGGCCGATGAAAATCAGGCCCGCATCGTTCGCGGTCGGCACCGCAACCGCAAGCTCGCCTTCACGGAGTTCATTTTCTCGTACCATTCTCTAGTCCAGCGTTATGTTCAGTCTCTTGATGACGGCAGACCAGCGCGCGCGGTCGGCATCGACGAATTCCTTGATGGCGACCTCGCTACGCGGACGCTGCGGCCAAAAGCCGACCTTGGTCAGCACTTCCCGGAACGCCTCGTCGTCCAGCGCGCGATTGAAACTAGCGCGGACCGCTTGCGCCACCTCCGCCGGCACCCCGGCGGGCGCTGCAACACCATACCACACCGTGGTGCGATAATCGGGATATCCGTTTTCGGCGATCGTCGGCAAATCAGGCAGGTCGATCATGCGCTCGTTCGAACTGATACCGAGCGGCCGCACCAGTCCCGCCCTGATCGGCGGCAGCGCCGTGCCGACCGTTTCGAACGTCACCTGGATGTGACCCGAGATCAGATCGGCCAACGCGGGGCCGGCGCCCTTGTAGGGCACGTGGGTCATCTCGATGCCGGCCATCAGCTTGAATATTTCACCGGAAAGATGCCCGACACCGCCGGTGCCCGCCGAGCCAAAATTGAGTTTGCCGGGATTCTGCTTGGCGTAGGCCACGAACTCGGCAATCGTCTTCGCCGGAACCGAGGGATGCACGACCATGATCGAGGGCAGATCGGTGACGATCGCGAGCACCTGAAGTTCGCGATCCGGATCGTAGGCGAGCTTCTTGTACAGCATCGGATTGAGTTCAAGGACCGACGAGGGCGTGAACAGCAGAGTATAGCCGTCAGGCTCGGCATGGGCGACAACCTCAGCACCGATTGCCCCCTGCGCACCGCCCTTGTTCTCGATAACGACGGTCTGCTTGAGGTCGCGGCCGAGATAGTCGCCGACCAGCCGCCCTAGCACGTCGGTGGGCCCGCCTGCGGGATAGGGCACAACGAGCTTGATGGGGCGCGTCGGATAGTCGACGGCGTGGGCTCGCGGTGCCAAGATCAGCGCCGCGACGAGGCCGAACAGGGCTGCACGCCATCCCATTGCCGTCTCCCCGATTTTTGTGCGCCGACACTACTCGATTGCGCGGCGGCTGCAATCCGCAATCAGCCGAGCCACCATTTGCCGGCGACCATGACGATTTCGCCGCAGGCAACGCCCGCGAAGATCGAGCGCTTTGTGAGGAGGAACACCGCGAATCCCGCAACGACGGCGCCGTAGCGCAGCAGATCCGGCACGCCGGCGAGCGCGCCCGGCGGCTGCACCAGGATCTGCGCGATGACGCCGGCGAGGATGGCGGTGGCGACCGCCCTCACCCAGACCAGCATCTCCGAGCCCTCGTCGATGCCGCTGACGAACCACACGCCGACCATGCGCCAGACCTCGTTGGGCAAGAACCCCGCGATGACGAGGAGCAAAAGCGCGTGCCAGTCGCCGATGAAGCCGCTCATGTCTTCTTCCGCCACCAATGCACGCCATAGGCGATCGTGCCGGCTGCGACACCGGAGATGAGGATATCGACGCCGGTGTGAAACCTGGCCACCAGCGGATACAGCGCGATCCCGAGCGCCAGCGCCAGGATGTCGGAGAGCTGCGTGCAGTTGCGCGCTGTCGACAGCAGGAAGGCGAGCGGCGTCAGCATCAGGATCGCCGCGGCAAACAGCGGCGGCAGTTTGGCCGCGAGCTCATAACCCAGCGTGGTCGCGATCAAGCACACCATGACCAGGCCGCAGCCAAGTCCGTGCACGAAAGCGATACGGCGCTCGCGCGGCACAAGCGGCAGCAGGCGATAACATTCCACCCACAGCGTGACCGCGATGAAATGCGCCGCCAGCACGAGATGTCGCCGCTTGGTGTCGGGCGTGCGCAGCAATGGCAGCACCGACACCACCATCGGAAACAGGCGGATCGCGCTCAGGCCCACGGCAACCGCCGCCTGCACGGCCGTCGCCCCCGATCCCAGCGTCGAGATCAAGATGATCTGCGCCGGCCCCGCCCAGACCAAGAGCGTGCTCGCCAGCACCCAGCCGAGGCTGAAATGCGTATCATGCGCCAGTGCGCCGATGCCGAGATAGGTCGCAAACAGCACCAGACTCAGCACGGTCGAGGTGATCGCGCTCATCCCCCACGCAAAGGCGCGGACGGGACTTTGCCAGCTTGGCGAGTCGAGTGGTGGCAGCCGCATGGCATGCTTAACGCCGATGACAGATGCGTCGTCAAGCGAGGCATGCCTCAGGTCTGGCATGCAGGTGGAGAGCCGGCTGTTGCCTCATCGTCATTACGGGCGAGCGAAGCAATCCAGCTTTGCCCCGGCAAAAGAAAGCTGGATTGCTTCGTCGCTACTGCTCCTCGCAATGACGGGGTTAAATCTGTACGCCCCTCACACCCTGTTTCTCAGCACAAAACATGCGCCGCCCGCTTTGCGAATGCGGTTGCAGAGATCGTCGGCTTCACCTCGCGTATCGGCGCCGAAGCGTACCTGATAGAACATCGCCGGGCCGCGGCTGCGCATGCGCGAGGTCAGGATGCTTGGGTCGCGGTCGCCGATCACGCTCGAAAGATGCGCGACCGCGCGTCCGTACATCGCCAGCGCCTTGTCGCGGGAAAAGCCCGCGGCGAGCTGCACGCCCCAGACCTTGCCGGCGGCGAGCGTCACGCGCTGCTCGAGCCCGGCGATGAAGGGATTGGGCGCCTGCTTGAGCAGCGCCATCAGGTCGCGGCAGCTCGAGGTCGGGATGCGCTCCGGCTGCTTGCCGCCCTTGCCCGCTTTCGCCCAGTCCTCCACCGACGAGCCGGTGATCGCATACACATAATTGCGCGTTTCCGACGGCATCCCGCCGGTGCCCGCAAGCCATTCCTGCACCCGGCGCGGACCGGCATTGTAGGCGGCCGCCGCTAGTCCCAGATTGCCGAACTGCTCACGCAGCTCGGCCAGAAATTCCGCCGACTTCGGCAGCGCCTGCACCGGATTGAAGGGATCGAGCAGGCCGCGCTCGCTGGCCGTGCCCGGCATGAACTGCGCGATCCCCTGTGCGCGCTGGCCGCTTCGCGTCACCGGCCCGACCGCATCAGAACGGAAGCGGCTTTCCTGCCAGATCACGCGGGCGAAAAACTCCAGCGGCAGGTTCGCCTCCCGCGCCGCGGACTCGATCATCAGGCAGATCGACTCACGCGTGTCGGATTCGCGATCAGTCGGCTTCGGCGGCTGGACGGCAAGCTCCTCGACGCTCGGTCGCGCGTAACGCGGCGCCGCCTCCTCGGCTGACACCGGCAAGACCAGCGCAAGCAGCGCGATCATGCCAAACAGCTTGCGGAAGGGCAGTCCTGTTCGCATCGATCCTGTTCCGCAAAGCGCCCACGCCGGTGGGAACCAGCCACGGAACGAGAATGGGAGCCTGCCTCCGGGAACGCAAGGCAGGACCGGTTTACGTTAACGCGACAAATACGGCCGCCGCCCCTCGTCCGCCCGCGGAACCGTCGTAGAATCCTCTTGCTATTGCGGGAGACGCTAACCATGCAGGATCGACGCCAAAGCGTACGCGACAAGGTGTTTCTGGGTGCCGTCGCCGAGATCAACGAACGCGCGTCCACGATGGATTGCGTGGTGCGCAACATCAGCCCGGCCGGCGCTTGCCTCGAGATCGACGAGGCCGCCAAGCTCCCCGAAGACATCAGCCTGACCGTTCCCTGCAAGGGCCGCTCGTTCTTTGCCCATATGATCTGGCGCCACGCCAACCGCGTGGGCTTCGCCTTCCGCGTCATGTTCAAGGACCTGCCGGGAAACGACCTCGACGCGCGGCTGCGCCGCAGCCAGATCAAGCAGCGCCAGCTCCAGCGCCGCATCAAGGAATTGATCGGCGAAGGTTGAGGCGCCACCCAGAGCCCGCTCACGCGGGCTGGGTCCGGGTTGACCGGCCCGACGATCCGGGCAATCAGTGCGGGTCCCTACTTTGGTCCCGCACATCGCCCATGCGACTTGCTTTCCCTTTCTGCTCCTTCAGGGCGCCGCGACCGCGAAAGCCGCTCGGCATCATCTGGGCAGCCGTCGCGCTTGCGGCCGCACTGGCGTTCCCCGCACCAGCGACAAGCCAGGTATCGTGGCAGATGGCGACGGAATATCCCCAGAGCAACATTTCCGGGATCGGGCTCGCGACGTTCGCCAAACTGGTTTCGACCTATACCGGCGGCCGCGTCACCGCGACGATCGCCTATGACAACGAGCTGAAGATCACGTCGGCGGAGATGCCGCGCGCGGCGCAGGAGCTGCGCATCGCCGGCGGAGACGCCTTTGCCGGCGCGCTTGCTGCGATCGATCCGGTGTTCGGCCTGCCCTCGCTGCCTTTCGTGGTGCAATCAGTCGACGTAGCGCAGTCGGTGAATGCGCGGGCGCGCCCGCTCTACGAAAAGGCGCTGCAATCGAAGGGGTTGAAGCTGCTCTACCTGACGATATGGCCATCGACGGGGATTTGGTCGGACAGCCCACTTGCCACTCCAGGCGACCTCCGCCGGCTGGCGATACGAACCTATGACGCAAGCTCAACTGACGTGATGCGCGCAGCCGGAGCCAGCCCCGAGCTTCTGCCGTTAAACGATGCGGTCGCCGCCCTGAGGGAGCATCGGCTCAATGCGTTCCTCACATCAGGTGATGGCGGCGCCGGCCGGAAGCTCTGGGAGTACCTGCGCCACTTCACGCCGGTCAATTATGCAATGCCCGTGTCGCTTGCCTTTGTCCGGATCGAAGCGTTTGAGGCGCTGTCCGACGATCTCCAAAGGCAGGTCATGGCCGCAGCGGCCGAGACCGAACGAAGCCAGTTTGAACTCCTCGCCAATCGGACGACGGAGAACTATGCGCGCATGCGCGCCAATGGCGTTGCTATCGCCGACCCCGCGCCGGCCCCGCTCGTCGCCGCCCTGCGGCAAGCCGCTGCAGAACCCCTCGCCGCCTGGAAAGCCAGGGTCAACAGCGAGGCGATCTCGATCGTGGACTGGGCCATCCAGCGTTAGCGCATCCAAACCGTGAGCGGATGACCTCCGGCAATGAAAAAGGCCGGCTCAACAGCCGACCTTTTTGCTTGTCATCTTGCTCAGGCCTTCACCAGCGGTCCGCGCGAGGGCGGGACCTTGGATCCGCCGCCACCATTGGGACCGCCCGGCGGTTTTGGCTTGCGCGGCGGGGGGCTGCGCTTGCGCGCGCCCGGCAGCTTCTCCGGCTTGGGCGTGACCGGACCTTCGACGAACTCGAAGCCGATCTTGTCCTTGGCCGTCGCCTCGTCCTTGACCAGCACGACGCGGACGTGACCGCCGCCCTTGAGCTGGCCGAACAGCACCTCGTCGGCGAGCGGCTTCTTGACGTACTCCTGGATCACGCGCGCCATCGGCCGTGCACCCATCTGCTCGTCATAGCCGTGCTCGATCAGCCAGGCCTTGGCAGGCTCCGACAGCTCGATGGTGACGTCGCGGTCGGCGAGCTGCGCCTCGAGCTGAAGGACGAACTTCTCCACCACCATGCCGATCACCTCGGCATTGAGATGGGCGAAGGAGACGATGGCGTCGAGGCGGTTGCGGAATTCCGGCGCGAACTGCCGGTTGATCGCCTCGTGGTCGTCGCCTTCCCGCTTTTGGCGGGTGAAGCCGAAGGCCTGCCGCGCCAGATCGGCAGCGCCGGCGTTCGTGGTCATGATAAGGATGACGTTGCGGAAATTGATCTGCTTGCCGTTGTGGTCGGTGAGCCGGCCATGATCCATGATCTGCAGCAGGACGTTGTAGAGATCGGGATGCGCCTTCTCGATTTCGTCGAGCAACACCACGCAATGCGGATGCTGGTCCACGCCGTCGGTCAAGAGGCCGCCCTGGTCGAAGCCGACATAGCCGGGAGGCGCGCCGATCAGGCGCGACACCGTGTGCCGCTCCATGTATTCGGACATGTCAAAGCGCAACAGCTCCACGCCGAGCGAGGCGGCAAGTTGTTTTGCCACTTCGGTCTTGCCGACGCCGGTGGGGCCGGAGAACAGATAGCTGCCGATCGGCTTCTCCGGTTCGCGCAGGCCGGCGCGCGCGAGCTTGATCGAGGCCGACAGCGACTCGATCGCCCGGTCCTGGCCGAACACCACACGCTTCAAGGTCTGCTCGAGATGCTTGAGCACCTCGGCATCGTCCTTCGACACGCTCTTGGGCGGAATCCGCGCCATGGTCGCAATCGTGGTCTCGATTTCCTTGATGCCGATGGTCTTCTTGCGCTTGTTCTCGGAGACCAGCATCTGTGCGGCGCCGGACTCGTCGATCACGTCGATCGCCTTGTCGGGCAGCTTGCGGTCGTGGATGTAGCGCGAGGACAGCTGCACCGCAGCCTCGATCGCCTCATTGGTGTATTTCAGCCGGTGGTAATCCTCGAAATAGGGTTTTAGCCCCTTCAGGATCGCAATCGCGTCCTCGACCGTCGGCTCGTTGATGTCGATCTTCTGGAAGCGCCGCACCAGCGCGCGGTCCTTCTCGAAGTGCTGGCGATACTCTTTATACGTCGTCGAGCCCATGCAGCGGATATTGCCCGCGGCGAGCGCCGGCTTGAGCAGATTGGACGCGTCCATCGCGCCGCCGGAGGTGGCGCCCGCCCCGATCACGGTGTGGATCTCGTCGATGAACAGGATGGCGTTGGGATGCGCCTCCAACTCCTTCAACACCTGCTTCAACCGCTCCTCGAAATCGCCGCGATAGCGCGTGCCCGCAAGCAGCGTGCCCATGTCGAGCGAGAACACGGTGGCCGCGGCCAGCACTTCCGGCACTTCGCTGTCGACGATGCGTTTTGCCAGGCCTTCCGCGATCGCAGTCTTGCCGACGCCGGCATCGCCCACGAACAGCGGGTTGTTCTTCTGGCGGCGGCACAGCACCTGAATGGCGCGGTTGATCTCGGCATTGCGGCCGATCACAGGGTCGATCTTGCCGTCGCGCGCCTTCTTGTTGAGGTTGACGCAATAGGTCTCGAGCGCCTCGCCCTTCTTCTTGGAGTCCTCATTGCCCTTGGTCTCGGTCTCCTCGTCGACGCCGCGCACCGGCCGCGCCTCGGAGACGCCGGGCCGTTTGGCGATGCCGTGGCTGATGTAATTGACGGCGTCATAGCGCGTCATGTCCTGCTCCTGCAGGAAGTACGCGGCATGGCTTTCGCGCTCGGCGAAGATGGCGATCAGGACGTTGGCGCCGGTCACTTCTTCGCGACCGGATGACTGCACATGGATGACCGCGCGCTGGATCACGCGCTGGAAGCCGGCCGTGGGCTTGGCGTCGTCGCCGGAGTCGGTGACGAGGTTTTCAAATTCCGTCTCGAGATAATTGACGAGGCTGGTGCGCAGCTTGTCGAGGTCGACGCTGCAGGCGCGCATCACGGCAGCCGCGTCGGAATCGTCGATCAGCGACAGCAACAGGTGTTCGAGCGTCGCATATTGGTGGTGACGCTCGTTGGCGATCGCCAGCGCGCGATGCAGGGATTGTTCAAGGCTTTGGGAAAAAGTAGGCATTCGCGTCCTCTGTAGCCCCCACCATCATGATCGCCATTACCCTCGCAGGCAACAACAACCTTCGTCGTTCCAAGTCATATAGTTACGCCCGATCATGGCGAAAGCCCGGTCAGGAAAACAACAGTTTTCCTCTGGAATCTCTCGCAACGCCGTCACATAAGCCGCCACCCCCGCAATACACCGGGGTGCAGTCGTCTTCATTCAACGATTCGATGCAAGACCCGTTCCGATTTCACCGGACCGGCGGATGGACAAGCTACTTCTTTTCCATCACGCACTGCAGGGGGTGCTGGTGCTTGCGCGCGAAATCCATCACCTGCGTCACCTTGGTCTCGGCGATCTCGTAGGTGAACACGCCGCACTCCCCGATTCCGTGATGATGGACGTGGAGCATGATCTTGGTCGCGGCTTCGACGTCCTTGTTGAAGAATTTCTCCAACACATGAACGACGAACTCCATCGGCGTATAGTCGTCGTTCAGGATCAGCACCCGGTACAAATTCGGCCTCTTGGTCTTCGGCTTGACCTTGGTGATGACCGACGTCGAGGGACCGGTGGTCCCTGACGGCTTCTCGTCATTGCCCATTCGGGGTTGAGACGAGGCAATGAGAGGCGGAACGATGGTGGAAGCTGATTGCAACATGGCGCAGGCGTTCGAATTCCCCACGGTAAACCAGAAAACACTTCCACGTCACCCGAAAGGCCGCTCCTCGCGGAGCTTCCCTCGCGGGTTCCCAGACCCGTTTCCCGGATCGCCGTACCGTCCGGCACGACCCTGTCATGCCCAATCGGCAGCATGAATATGGGCCTCTGGCCTGGCCGCCGCAAGCGCGCCCGGCGCGCCTCCCGGCCAGCCGATTCCCGGCCCGGCGACCGGGCACAAGGTTAATCAATCCTGCCCGATTTGACAAAAAAATGCGGCGTCCATTTAGCGGTCATTGACGATGCCAAAGGCTTTCCCCGCCGACTCGTCCCTTCCGGGCAATTGAATCCGCATTTCTCCAATCGGATTTGCCCCATTTGGCGGCCCGCGCCGATTCGATGGCAACTCCTCCGCCAAAGACCCTCGCGCCGACTTCATGAACTGGGCGATGTGGTCCGCAGGAGCGTAGGATTTTCCGGCGGGCCCGCCCGGCTACGCGCGCGGCGCGGTGGTTGATCTGAACCGCAAGGATTGGGCGGTGCGCGGCGGATTTTTTCAGGCGCCGTCAGCACCGAACAACAGCGACGTGCTCAATTGCAGGCCCGGCGGCACCGTCATCGAATTCGAGGAACGGCACACAATCTTTGACCAGCCCGGCAAGTTGCGGCTCGGCGCTTTCGTCAACGCGGGGCAACACCGGCTATTGCCGGCAGGCGCTGGCGATCGCCGCGGCAGACCTCACGCTCGATATCAACGACGTCAGGACGAGCATCCGCCGCACAACCGCAAATGCCGCTACTTTGCCAATCTCGAGCAGCAACTCGTCACGAACGTGGCCTGTTTGCGCGCCAGCTAGAGCGACGGGCAGAACGAAATCCTGTCGTTCACCGACATCGACCGCGCCGTTTCAGCTGGCTTGTCCATCAAAGGCAGCCATTGGGGCCGGCCGAACGTTCCCTGTGCCCTCTGCGGTTCAGAGGGACAACGAGATTGCATCACTCGGGCGAAAAATGCGCCGCGAGAATGATGGAGCTTTCGACAGACGCGAGGTGGCGCGAAAATCTCGCCGTCGGGCCGTTTGAGAATTGAATCAGAAAATCGAGCGCATGCGAGAGCGCAGCCAGCCACGGCAACAAAAAAGCCCGGCTCGCGCCGGGCTTTTTCTTTTTCAAGGGAAACGAGGATCAGTTGGCAGGCGGCGTGAACTTCGCAACCAAGCCCTCAAGCGGCTTGAAGGTCTGCTTGGCGAGGTCGCCATAGAGGCCGGCGATCTTCTGCGCGTCGGTCACGAACGTCTCGTAGGCCGTACGCGCGAAATCGCTTTGTGCTTCCAGCGCCTTGTCGAGCGACTTGACGCCCGAAAGCTTCTCGGCGAACGACTTGGTCTCTTCGAACTGCTTCTTGACGTGCTCGCCATAGGCGTTGGCGATCGCCGTCATGCCGCTCTGGAACGCGGTCGCGTTCGCGGTGGCCTGCTCGAACTGTTCCTTGCCGTAGCTTTGGATTTCTTCAAATTTTACCATCATGGAGTCCTTTCCCAGACTAAATCGAAATGCCTGTCCGGAGATTCCGGCTCCGCGACGCCCACTGTCATATACTGCGTTGCACAAAAAATCAACAGAAATTGTGCGTCGCACAAGGGAAATCAGCAAAAATTTGGCAGGAATCCGGAGGTATTGCGCAACGGTTCTTTAATCTTTTGGAAACTCGCGCCGCCTAACCTCAATCCTGGACTTGTTTACCTTCCGGCAAGCGCTGAAAAGCATTTGTCAACAGCACCTTAGCCAGAACAGCAGTGCGATCGGCCTGCCCGACTCACAGTAGAAGTCCGGATTGGCCGCTCGCGCAGGGTAACCGTCGCCGTCCGTTGGGCACAATTTTGCCTCACGAACCGGTGATCAAGACAGAAAATGGGGACCGGGAAGTTCATGCTTCGCACCAGTTTGGCTTCCTCGCGCGCGTTGCGAGCGTTTGCTCTCGGACTGATCACAGTCTCTACCACCATCATCTTCACGACGGAGAGCGCCGACGCACGCCGTTACCGCGGGCGGCATCATGTGCGTCATCATGAAGCGCGGTCGAGCTATAGCCCCGCCTACGCCTCCATCATCGTCGACGGTAATTCCGGCGCCGTGCTGCAGTCCACCAACCCGGATGCCAGCCGCCATCCTGCCTCGCTGACCAAGATCATGACGCTTTATCTCCTGTTCGAGCGTCTCGAAGCGGGCAAGATGAAGCTCGACACCGAAATGGACGTGTCGGAGCGCGCCTCCGACCAGGCGCCGACCAAGCTGGGCCTCAAGCCCGGCCAGAAGCTGAAAGTCGAGGACGCCATCAAGGGCCTCGTTACCCGCTCGGCCAATGACGCGGCCGTGGTGATTGCGGAGGCGATCGCCGGCGACGAGGACGAATTTGCCAGGCAGATGACACGCAAGGCGCGCGCGCTCGGCATGACCAAGACGGTCTATCGCAACGCCTCGGGCCTGCCTAACGATGATCAGATCACCACCGCGCGCGATCAGGCCACGCTGGGCCGCGCGATCCAGGATCGCTTCCCGCGCTACTATCGCTACTTCGGCACCACGACCTTTGTTTACAAGGGCAATGCGATCCGCAATCACAACCGCCTGCTTGGCAGCGTCGAAGGCGTTGACGGCATCAAGACCGGCTACACCCACGCGTCCGGCTTCAATCTCGTGAGCTCGATGCGCCGCGGCAACCGCCACCTCGTCGGCGTGGTGCTGGGCGGCCGCAGCGGCGGCTCGCGCGACGCCACCATGCGCAGCCTGCTCGCCGAAAACCTCGAGAAGGCCTCGACCAAGCGCACGGTTGTCGCCATCACCGAGCGCGGCCCCGGCGAAGCCAATGTCGAGGTCGCCGAAGCCGAAACCGCCCAGCCCGCGATGGTGCAGGTCCAGGGCGCGGTGCAGGTCGTCGCTGAGCCCAGCCTTGCGGCCATGCAGACCACCCGCTCCGTCGCGCCCGCAAAACCCTCGTTGATGGCGGCTGCAGCCGCCGCCTTGCCGCCGGCGCAGCCCAAGCCTGAAGTGCAGGTCAAGCCGGAACCCGCCCCGCTCACCAGCGGCGTGATACAGAGCCAGCAGCTCGCTGCGATCCCCGGCTCCGCCGAGCCGATGAAACCGGTTCGCGTCAAGACGGTCCAGGTCAAGGCCGGCCCGATGAAGCTTGCCGCCGCCGGCCCCGCCCAGCCGGCCCCGTCGGTCACAACTAATGCGATTGCGAGGGCCGAGGTGGCCGAAACCTCGAACGCCGTAGTGGCGAAGATCGACAAGGCCGAAGCGGCGAGGACCGAGTTCGTGCGGCCCGAAATCGTCCGCCCTGACGGAGCGCGCACGGCGCTGCCGCCGCAGCCGCCCGGCCATGGCACCGGCAATGGCGTGCTCGGCGTGCTGCCCGCCTCCAGCGTGGCGGCTCCCCCGTCGCAGGCGATGGCTTACGCCGCCCCGGCCAAGACCGAACCGCAGCCTGCGCAGGCGCAGCCTCCCGCGCCGCCGCTCGCCGTGCAGCAGAACGGCGCCATCAAGCCGGCTGTGCCCGCCTCCGCCCGCACCGGCTGGATCGTGCAAGTCGGCGCGCTCGAGAGCGAGAGCGAGGCCAAGCAGCGCATCGAGGCTGCCAAGACCCAGGCGCGCGGCATGCTCAACAAGGCCGAGCCCTTCACCGAGCCCGTCGTCGCCAAGGATAATCGCAAGCTTTACCGCGCCCGCTTCGCCGGCCTCGAGCGCGATCAGGCCGAGGCGGTGTGCCGCGCGCTCAAGCGTGCCGATATCTCCTGCATCACGGTGAGAAACTGATCTTCCCTTCCGGGGTCTGACGAAAAAGCCGGGGCAATGCCCCGGCGTTTTGCTGCGTTCCTGATCGCCACATTTCAGTTTTCGCCTGGCCTCCCGGCGCAAACTTCTCGTCAAGAATTTGCAGTTAAATTTCAAAAAATGGCTTCTGCCACGCCGGGCAACGGCGGGTGGGCCATGGGGCATCGACCAGAGGACAGCTGCTTTCGGAATGTGGCGTTGGTAGCGTGCCGGAGTTAGCTGTGAAGCGTTCGAAGCAGGGTATCCTTGGCCTCGTTTACTCGGGCGGCGAGATACGTCGACCCCCCTTGGTCGGGATGCAATTTCTTCATAAGGGCGCGATGCGCGCGGGCGATGTCGTCGCGGCTCG
>Ga0081540_1001845_pt1 | contig 17753 bp, 8 predicted proteins | sample TabmetS2T1R1_FD_71024 | JGI IMG/M metagenome (GOLD analysis project Ga0081540, IMG submission 71024) | Tabebuia heterophylla rhizosphere microbial communities from the University of Puerto Rico - S2T1R1 | ecosystem: Host-associated > Plants > Roots > Rhizosphere ... | reverse complement strand
GCCGATCTCGCCGGCGGGCTGAGGCCGTCATTGAAAGCCTGGACGAGGTCCGAGATGACGACGCCTTGTGAGGCCGGACGCGCGGAGCGTCCGGCCTCAGTAGATATCAAGACGCCAGATGCGGTCGCAGGATAATTACCCGAGACGCCGCCTCAGAGCTAACCTTGGCGCCCGAGCCGCCGCGACAGCTCGGTTCGCTCCTCGTCTGTCAGATCCTTCAACTGCTCGGGCGTGAACTGGCCGTTGCCGAGCACGCGGAACATGCCGTTGGGATCGTAGCTCTGTTTCCCGGGCGCGGAGCGCTTCTCTTCGTCCTTCTCGGGTTGACGACTTTCGCCGTCGCCGCCGCCGTAACCGAGAACCTCGACGATGATCACCGATGGCCGCTCTGACTGCGGCTGCGCGGTCACGTCCTTTACGGCGTCAGCCGCGGCCTTGTCCTTGGTATCGACCGTGAGCGGTGCAGCTTTGGTCTCTGCCTTCGGCACGCCCTTGACCTGACCCGAGACCTGGAAATTGTCCACGTTGAGAACGAAGCGCGCCGCGACATTGAGATTGCCGCTGACCCGCACGCCGGCGTCGCCGGCATTGACGGTGCCGAGCGGCGCGATCAGGTTGACGTCACCCTCCTCGACGCCGGTGAAACCGATGATCGTGCCGATGCCGCTGCCGGCGATATCGGCTTTCTCCAGCACTTTCGTCACTGCATTGGCGTTGGTCTGGACCTCCGGTGCGGTCGCAACGCGTGTCGTCTTGGCGCCGCGCCCCGCATCGATGTCGCCGAGCGTCGACCAGATCGTCTCGTCGCCGCCGGCGAAGGTCAGGATGCGCGAGCGGTTCACGACGACATTATCGCGGGTGAAGATATTGATGTTGCCATAACCCAGCGTAACCAGGCCATAGCCTGGCTTTACGTCCGTGGACAACGCTGCGACCTGCAAACCGCCGCCCGGGGCCAGCACCTCGATGTCGCCGCCCGCCATGGTGCGGAACATCGCATTGCCGATCGTCACGCTGCCTTTCCAGTCGTGGCCAGGGAACAGCTTGTCGATCGCCGCATAGCCGCGGTTATAACCGCCGTTGCGCGGCGGCGTCTTGTCGTCGCCCGTGTTCTGGTCTGCCCCCGCCTCGCGCAGTTCCTGCAAATAGACCTGGCGCAGGAAACGCTCTTGCGTGAATTGCGGCAGCGTCTTGAACCGTGCCCAGGCATCGAGCGGCGCCAGCTTTTCGCCGGTGACATCTTCGATGAAGGCGACTAGGCCGGTGCGCACCATCTTCACGGTGCCGCTGCTGCGCGTTTCGAAGGCGTCGGTGAGATAGAGCGGCACCACCGTGCCATCGGACAGCGTCGTCTTGAGGTAACCCGGCATCGAAGCGACATTCGCCGGATCGAGATAGGCCGCCAGGAAGGCGTCATAGGATGGCTGCTTGCCCCTCAGCCCCGCCAACAGCGTGATCGTTGCACCCTGTTCCGGCAAGCCGCGGATGGTCGAATTGTCCAGCGGGCGGTTGGTCTTCTCGTCGAATGCCCGGTTACCGGAGCTGTAGAGCCGCAGATCCGCACCATAGACATCGCGGCCGGCGGTAAGCACCAGCGCACCTGGTCCTTGAATGTTGACCTGCCCGCCATATCGATTGTTGGGGAATGGCACACGCAAACCGCCGATGATGTCGTTGCCCGCTTCGAGCAGGGATACATCGGTCGGGTGGACATTGCGCAAGGCATAGTTGATGTCGCGAATGTCCGTGCCCGCGCGGAACCAGGTCTGCTCGTTGGTCACGATGCTGCCGGCAAGGATCGAGCCTTCCCGCGCGTAGATGCGGCTCGGTGCGTAGTCGTTTGCATTCGGCAATTGCAGTGGATTGCTACGCTTGAAGAGTTCGAGAGAATAGCCAGTGGAGCATGAGCAAATGCCGTTGGCTAATACTCCGTAGATATCCCCCACGCCAACCGGACTGGCAGGATTGCCACTGGTGTTGGCCACTGGCTCGAATGGGGATGGAACCATCGACGGCACGGCGCGGGCCTGGGAGATTGCGCCGGGATAGACGTCGTCGCCGGCGAGTATCCGCAGCTCTGGAGAGCTGCCTGGCAGCGTGTAGAGAACGTTGTTGAACACCGAGCCGTTGAGCGCGGTAACGCTCGTTTTCGATGGATAGATATTTCCGGCGAGCTTGTTTACGAATATGTAGGGATTGTCGGGTTGGGAGGGACGCGTCACATCCTTTGACAAAAATGTCGTCTGGCCGACCAGCAACACATCGCCGCCGGTCGAGGTCAGGCCGAGCGTCGTGCGCTCTGTCTGGCCGCTCATAAAGGCGTTCTCAAACGACGCGTTCAGTCCCTTGCCGACGAGGAGTGGATCGAGCACCGTCTGCAGCACCAGGTCGCCCGCGGTTCTCACGTCCAGCGTGGCATCACCCAGCGACAGGATCGGAGCGATCGGATAAGTGGTTATTGTGCCCCTGTCATTGTAGGTGACGGTACGGCCGAACGCGAGTTCGCCCGCTACGATGGTGCCGGCGCCGCGCCCGATGTAATAGTAACCGGCGCGAACGGCGCCGCCTGCTTCGACGGTCATGGCGCCGCCGTTGCGCAGTTCGAGCAGCTTGCGCTCACTGGTGGTGCGCCCGCCGCGCACGCGAGCGTTGGTCGGCAGCGCGACCGTCAGATTGTCGAGATCGCCGCCGGCGCTGACCGATACGTTGCCCCCGCCAAGCGCGCCGACGCCGCGCTGGAAGTTGGCGTAATTTACCCACCAGGAGCTTTGCTCCGAGCCGAACACATAGGACGTATCGACCTTGCCCTGCCGGTCCAGCCACTCCATGTAGTGCTGCATCTTCGTGCGATCCGCCGGCAGGTCGACACTGATGCTGCCGCCGACCGCAATCTGAAGATGGCCGCCGTCCACGCCGTAAGTGGCGGCCGGGGGCGCGGTCGTGAAATCGTTGAAGACCTCGAGGTTGCGCCGGCCGGCAGTATAGATCGATGCGCCGCCCTTGAGTTGCAGGTCGCCGCCCGCGACGACGCGGATGTCGCCGGTGCCGGTGCGCACGAGCGTTGGCGCATAGATGGTGCCGCCGCTCGAACCTTGCTTATATGTTGCATGAAGCATGGCGATCGCGTCCATGTTAGGCACGATCTTCGTCGAGTAGAAATCCTTGAATGTGGAGTACCTCGTCACGACACTGAGACGGGTTGCGGTGGTGTTATCGGCGAGGGGAACGTCGAGAGCGTACCACCTGTACTGGGCCTGCGGGTTGGCGGCGATATAGCTGTTCCACAGGCCGAGCACGTAGCTGTAGGCCTTATCCGATGGCACGCCGAGCGTGATGAGGAAGCTGGAATTGTCGGTCATTCGAGTGCAGGAGGGACCAAAACCACCAGGGCAGGAAGCGGCCTCCAGCGTGGCAGGCCAATCGGCGGGGTTCACGCTTCCGCTGGGCGAGCCGCCCGCGCTGAACGTTACACCGGTGTCGAGAAATCCGTGCGCGACGACGCCGGCGATGCTGTCGATGTAGTTATAGCCCGCCTGTTCGTTCAGAATGATCTTGCCGGCAGAACCTGCGGCCAGGCGGGCCGGGTCGGCGCTCTCACCCAGCGGCGCCGCACCCGCCACGAGCATCTCGTTCCATGACGAAACCGCCACCCTCGAACCATCAGCCTTGGTGATCGACGGGAACTGCACCGCATAGCCTACCGAATTCCCGGTGTTGGCGGCCGGCGAGTTGGACGCGGCGCTGTAGGGAGCCTGAGCGATCTGCGGCGTCGCCGATGGAACCTCGGTTACTGACACGCCCCCCGTGCTTCCTCCCCGAAAGAAAGTAATTCCACCATAATATTGCGGAGCGCCCGTGGCGGTGTGGTTGTAAGCCGTGAGGTTGTTACCGACGTTGCTGCGGCCGCCGTTGACGATCATTGTCACATCCACCGAGGTCGTCCCCTTGACCGCGAGATAGGTCGGATCGTAGGGGTCGGCGAACTGGAAGAAGCCGTCGGTGATGCTGCCCTTGAGGTCGATGTTGCCTCCGGCCCGCATCGTCAGGACGCCCGGCTCGCCGAAGATGCTGCCGCCGGTCCGATAGACCATGGTGGTGTAGTCGCGCAGCAATTGGCTTTCCCTGCCGGCGGGGACATACGCTTGCCCAGGCAGCGCCGGAAGCGCAATCATCACTCCGTTGGCGAGCGCCGCGGCCTGATTGACGATGCCCGCGCCGAGATTCCAGTTGGACTTGAGCACGATGTCGCCGGCGTAGTTGAGCTCCATCCCGGGACGGGCGTGGAAATTCGGCTGGCTCGCCAGGCCGCCGAGCGCGCCATAGGCGGCGGAGATGTCGAAGTCGCGCACGAACTCGACCAGCGTGCCGGCGCCGTAGTCGGCGAGCACGTTGAGCTTGCCCGTGGCCGTGGCAGCGAGATCGAGTTCGGCCTGTCCGCTGCCGTTGATCTTCACGCCGACGAAGTTGGGGTTGCTCGCAAGGCTCGCGAGATCGAACTGCCTGAAGCCTTCGAGCACGATCTCGCGCGCGCCGGCAATGCTGCCGGCGAAGGAGACGTTGACGGTGTCGGCGCCCAGCTGCACGATCACAGGCGCCCGCAGGGTGACCTTGCCGCCTTCGCCGCCCGCCACGTCGATCAAGCCGCCCTGGATTGCAAGCGTGCCGCTTGAGATACCGAGCGTCACGCGGCCTGAGCCGATGTGATCCACGGTGTCGGTGGCCCCTGCCCGCAGCACGGCGGTGCTGGTCATGGTGAGACCATTGCCGCCATAGATGGCGATCGCGCCCCCATATCGCGCGCGCGCATCGATCGTGCCGGCGATGGTCACGCGGCCATGGTCCGCAGTCAATGAGAACGACTCGGTCGCCGTCGCGCCGTCCACCGTGACGTCACCGCTACGAATACGGAAGTCACGCGACTTGGAGAAGCCCGCATCGTTCAGGCGCTGGTTCAGCACCGCGAAGTTCGGCAGTTGCGCGATGTCGAGCGAGAACGAGCCGCCACGCTGCCCGGCCGCTGCCTGCGCCTTGATCGTGCCGTCGAGCACCACCTGGCCGCCATCCGAGATGATGGAGAGCGAACCCGCAGCGCCGCCACTCGGATTCGCTGCGAGATCAAACATGGAGCCTGCAGCCATGCGCACCGATCCGCCCAGCGCAGTCAGCGAGATCCGTCCGGCATTGGTATATTCCGTCACGTCGTAGAACTGCTTGCCGTAGCCGCCGACATCGATCAGCGCGCCCTCCGTGAGGGTCACATCGCCATGCGTGGCGGTCAGCTCGACGGCGCCGCCCAGGGCATTGGCACGGCCGCCGAAGACAACCGAATTGCCGGTCAAGCTCCAGCGTACGCCGAGGCTATCCAGGTCACGTGCCGGCGTGGCCGTTCCATAGCCCGCGACGGTGAGCCCGCCGGCCGTCGTCAGTGACTGCCCGGCGCCGCCGCGGCCGGTCAGGAGCGGCGAGACCAATGTCACTGCAGCAGTGTCCGCATCGAGCGAGCCCTTGCCTTCGCCGACGATGCGGCTCGTGCCGGCCAGCACAACCGAGTCGAAGCCGCGCAGCACCTTGGCGCCGACGCCGAAAACCAGTTCTTCCGCGACGAGATTCAGGCGGCCGTGGCCGGTGCCTGTCGGTGCGCTGAAGGTGCTCGTCGTATTCTCCAGCACCAGCCGGCTGGCTGCGACATCGATATTGCCGGTGCCATAGCCGGCGATAACTGCCGCATCCAGGTTCACCGCACGCAGGCCGGACAAGTCCACCGCGTTGTAGAAGTCGATGCTCGTATAGCTGCGCAGGATCAGATTCTGGGTGTTGCGAAGCATAGCCAACGCCGTCTGATCGAGCACCAGGCCGCTGCCGCCACCGAAGCTGATGCGGCCGGAAGCGACCGACAAGGTCGCGCCCGAAAGCTGCGCGCCGGGTTTCATGATGGTGTTGCGCGTGGCGTCGATCAGCAGCGCCTGACCGCCCGCAAGCGTCGCTCCCGCACCGATGGTGACCACACCGCCGGCCGTAAGGTCGACGTTCTCGCGGATCACGCGCACCGAATCACCGTTGGACAGCCGGATCAGCGCGCCCCAGTCTCGCGTCGAGGTTTGCGGCGTCATCACGAGATCGCCGGCGCCGCTCGGCGCATCACCGCGCGCGGCGATGACACTGCCGGCGCCGATGTCGATCGTCTCGCTCGCGGCCAGGATGATCTCCGACCCCGTAAACGCCGAGCTGGCGCTGTTGCGCACGATGATCTCGTCGGCAGTCACATCCACCCGCAGGCCGCGCGGATCACCGCTGCGCTTGCCGCCGATCAAAAGACTGCCGGCGCCAAAGCTCGACAGGCTGGTGGCGTCGAGCACGAGATACCCGTTGCTGCGCAGATCGCCGGCATTCTGATCCGCGCCGACGACCGCGATCTTCTCCGCCGCGATGTCAACCAATCCACCGCGACCGCCATTGGCAGCCTGCGAGCGCAGTTGCCCGTTCAGGATCAGATCCTGCGTCGCCTTGAACAGCACCGCTCCGCCGTCCATGGGGAGTCTGGGCGTGACGATCTCCTTGCCGGTCAGGCGGTACTGGGTCTGCTTGAATGCGTCGGAGGCAAAGAACGTGTTGCCGAAGGCTTCGTTGAACTCGCTGTATTTGCGGACGACGTCGCCCGACATCACGCGCCATGACGACCCCAGTTGATCGTGGCTGCCGTTGAGCATGTTGCCATGCCCGCCGGCCATGATCATGGAGCCGTCGATCATGTCACCGGTTCGCCGAACCGGCGATCCCTGCGAGCCGCTCATCATCTGGACGGCGTAGGCGCCTGGCAGCAACGCATAGCGTGCCGGCAAGAGCGTGTACCAGCCGGCGGCGATACCGTTGCCTCCGGCAAGCCAGATGCTCTCACCGATCGCTGTCACCGGGCCCAGCGCCGGCATGATCGCGTACATTCCAGGCCGCGTAAGCACGTCATACGAACCGCCGGGTCCCGCCACATGCTCCCAGGCATAGAGATCGCCGCCGCCGCGAATATCGACAACGGATCCCGCCGCAAGATTGACGCTTGGGGCCTCGAGCGTGATGCGCTTTTCCGGCAACGCGGTGATAGGTGTGGAATTTGCCGCACCGTTCACGGGCGGCAGGACCCACTGTTCATTGTCGCTCAGATTGCCGTAGGGCATCACGAGGCCATCACCCGTGACGGAGGTGACGCTGCCGGCCGCCAGGGTCACCTTGTTGCTCGCCCTCAGGATGATCTCGCCGAACGGCGCCTTCAGCGTGCCGCCCTGTTCGATCACGGGCGCCTCCAGCAGCAGGGAGCCGCCGACCGACAGCGCCGGACCGGCAGTGCCGTTCTGCTGGATCACGATCTTGTTGCTCGCCCGGATCGTCGCGCTCACCTGTGATGCGGGATAGATCTGGGCAGCCTTCAAAGTGAGAATGCCATCGACATCGAGGAGCGCGGTTCGGGCGTCAGGACCGCTGCCGAGCAGCCTGATGTCGACGGCCTCGAGCACCGTTTGATCGAAGCCGCGAATGCGCGCGGTCGCAACGTCGATGAGGGAGGCGACGAGGGTCAGCGTGCCGCCGGCCACGCCGACCGCGCTCGTGCCGGAGAGCAAGATGCGCGGCGCTGACAAACGGGAATCCTTGCCATTGCCGTTCATCAACCCGGCGATCGAAATCGAGCTACCGAGCGTGAGGTTTACGCCCTCGAGCCTGACTTGCTCGGCAGTGAACGTGAGATCGGCAAATCCTCCCGATTGCATGACCGAGGGACGGAACACCATCGCCGCCGCCTGCTTGGCCGCGCGGTCGGATACGATCAGAGGTATTCCCGTCTGAGTGGACAACGATATGGCGCCGCCCAGCGCGCCATTGCCGCCGGCCTCGCCGCGCCATGTTCCTTCAATCAGTCCCTGGCCCTTGACCGAAATGGAGCCGCCATTGCTGGCCAGCGTGGCCGGCTTGCTCCAGCCCCCGCCCGAAGCCACATCGATCTCGCCGCTGGTGCCCGAGACGTCGATCAGCGAACCCGATTCCAGGGTGATAGAACTCGTATCGAAGGTCACCGAGCCACCGCCGAGCACAGCGCCACGCCGCTGTCCGCTGGCATCCGCTTCGATGCGTGCAACGCCGCGTGCGATGAACTCTGCCGTGCGGGCGACAGTGACGACCGTCGCCGTTTCTCCCGAGACGCCGATAGTTCCGCCCAGCGCCTCCAGCCGGCCGTTGATCTTGATCGCGCCACTGCCCTGCCCCTTGACGGCGATGCTGCCGCCGACGTCGGCCGTAACCGTGGCCCCGGCTCCGATCGTCACATTGCCGGCCTTAAGCGAGAGCGAGGTCGGCGCAAGGCTCGCGCGCTGCGACGACGGCAGCACGACAATCGGAGCCACATCGGCGATCGACGCGCCCGAATCGAGATGAGCGGCATCCGTCAGGTCGAGGCTGCGCGGGAGTTGGCTGACGGTGGCCCCGTCGGCAACGACGATGGTGCCGCCGGTGGAGATATCAAGCGAACGGAAACCGCGTTCAGAGTACAGCGTCTCCGCGAGCCGAACGTTGCCGCCGGTCGCCGGACCTGTACCTCCGATCTGCAAAGACGAAGTCGTGGTCAAGGTAAGACTGCCGCCCGACCCGGCAGCGTAGCCGCGCACATCGGCCTTCAGCAGTTCCGCAGCGTCAGTACTGTTAAGAGTGATCGCGCCTGCATTCCCCACCTGTAGCGCGAACTTGCCCTTTTGCAGCCTGTACCAGCCGCCGCCGGAGACATCGAGGACAGCGCCCGGCTCGAACCGAGCATTCGTGATCCTGATCGTGCCACCGCCGACGGCCGGCGCCAATGCCGCTGCGGTGCCGGTCGATTGATTGATCCATTGACCGCGGACGTCGATAGCGGCGCCGGCGCCAAGATACACGTTCTCGGCCAGATCGAGAATGACGGCGCCGCCTGCGGCGCGGATCACACCGTCGATCCTGAAATCCTGCCTGTATTTGTCAACGCTATTGGCCCGAACAGCAAACGAGCTGCGCGGCGTCAACTCGAGCACCGTGCCCTTCTCGAGCGTGACGTTTTTCGAGACGTAAAGATTGATATTGCCGAAACCCGAAGCACTCAGCACATCCGAGTCGAGATAGGTCGTGCGGAGCAGGAACGATTCGTCGTCGGGTAGATTGGGAGGCATGCCACTGGTGCCGCTATACCAGAAAGAAGATAGCGGCGTCGTTGCGTTGAAACCCGCCTGCAGCAGAACCGGATCGCTGGTGATGACCAGATTGCCCAGCAGCCACTGCCGGACTTCGTCGCTGCTGCTGCCGAACGTCATCGTGCCCGCCTTCGCGAGCTTGCCCGTGGCAGCCTGGCGCTCGCCAACGACGACGCCTCCCCAATAGCTGCCTTCGAGCACGACGCCTTCGGCCGCATAGAACTGAAGCGAGCCGGCGTCCTTGCCCTCGGTGTAGCCGCGCTCGAAGCGAGGGCCCGACTTGCCGATCGGGCTCGCCCAGATCTCCGGCAGTTTCCAATTCTCGTGCGAACGCGTGAAGCCTGCGGAGCCTCCGGCGTAATCCACATAGAACTGGTCCGGCCTGGCTTCTCCGATGTCATAGATGCGCCCGTCGGCGCCGATCAGCTTGGTCGTATTGATCCAGCCATCCGCATAGCGGACCGAGCCTCCCGAGACGTCAAGGAGCGAGCCCAGCCGCGTGATCACCGACCCGCCCGACTTCAGGATAATCGAACCGCCCTGCGTCGACAGTTCGGCGAGATTGGTCTTGCCGACGCCAACCCAGGCTGTCACGTCTGCCAGCGGCGTTCCTCTCCAGTCTCCCGGAATATAATTGCCGTTGTCGTCCATCACCCATCGGACGCCGGACATCAGGCCATCGGAAAAGGCGCCGCTCAGCCGTCGGTCGACATAGACCTTTTCTCCGCGCAGCCAGGACTCCCGGTAGAGCGGCGAGTCACGCAGCTCGTTGATGCGCAGTTCCGCCATGACGACGTTGCGTTCCATCGCCACCGGGACATCCTGCAACCCGGCGACGCTGAGATAGGCACCCTCGCCGATATAGATCCGGCTGCCGTCGCGCGGCCGCTCCGCTATCGGCCTCTCGTAGGCCCACGCGTTTTTGCTCGCCACCACGTTGATGGTGCCGGCGGGGACAACGACGTTCGCTTGCGACTGGATCTCGATCAGGTCGCCGCGCAGGTCCACGCGCCCCGGCCTGTAGCGCATCAGCAGCGACGTCTTCTCCATCTCGGTGGTGTCGGACAGATCCGGCAGGGCCGCCGTCACACTGCCCGACGCCAACGTCACCTTGCCAAGTGACCAGTACAGGAAGTTGAAACTGTCATCCGCGCTCGGCATACCCTGGCCCCAGCCCTGCAGGCGGATCGAGCCATCGCGATTGTTGAGCGCGGTTGACGCAAGCATTACGCCATTCTGGGTAACGAGGCCCGCCGTTACGGTGATATTGCCGTGGTCAGCCGCGACGACGCCATTATTTACGACGCTGTAGCCGACGCTGGCCGCACGCATCGCCATTTCGGGAAGAACGATCGCCTGCGCACCGGCGGTAAATGCCCGGGTGTCACCGCCCCTTAGCTGGTTTTGACTGATGAGCCAGGGCATCGGCGCCGATACCGCGACATCGAGACCGCGTATGTTGGGCGGAATCGGCTTGGTCGGGTCGGAGAAGTCAGGGTCCACGATCGGGCTGGTCTTGAGATAGACCTGCTCGCCCGCAGCCATGATGACCTGGCCGTCCGGCGCCGAAATCGATCCGGAATTGACGACATGCGGCGCAAACAACATCGCCTTGCCGCCGCTGGACGTTGTGATCTGCGCGCCAGCCTGTACCGACACATCGCCCGGAGGCGCGCCGATCGCGGTGCGCGGCACTTGCCTTGGATCATCAATCGCGTAGCTATACTCCGGCGCGCGCTGCCCGAGATAACCGAATTGCGGAAAGTAATAGGCGTCGGCGCCACCGCCGGCGCCAAGAAGCGTGTTGATGCCCGCCATGAACTGCTGGTTCGAAAGGCTCAGGCTTGATGCGACCAACGCCCCGACATTGACCTGGCTCGCGCCGCCGAAGATGATGCCGTTCTGGTTGATGACGTAGACCTGTCCCTCGGCCGTGATGGAGCCGAGAATCTGGCTCGGCGCGGCGGTGGGATCCAGCACGCGGTTCAGCGCAACCCAATTCCTGGCGTCAAGACCGCCGGCGCTCTGATTGAAATGAAGATCCGTTTCTCGTCCGACATTGAATTTGTTCCAGGTCAGGATCGCTTTCGGCTGGCTCTGTATGATGTCAACCTTGACGCGCCCGTCCGCGCCGGTCGACTGCGCCGGCAAGCTGGCGCCCATCCAGGCAGGTTGCCCGTCGATAATGGCCGTGGGGTTGCTGACCGGATTGAGCCCTCCGGGCGCAAGCCCGTTGGGCACGTCCGGAAGAGGATTGCCGTTCCTGTCCCGGCCCGGAAGGTTTTGACCAATCGATGCGGCCGCGCGCGCAGCGTCCTGCGCGTCGCGCATCGCCCGCAGCGAAGCATTGACCCGGCCCATCGCCTGTGCCGCCGCCTGCGCCGCTGACTGCGCGGCCGCATTGGTCGTTACCGCGACGTTCGGCAAGGTGCTGCCGGTTCCGGCGGGGCTGCCCGGGCTGCGCGCATCGGCAACCGACAAGCCGGTCAGCAACGCGGCCACACTCGCCCCGGTGAGGAACATCGCGTGCCTGACGGACCGGGACGAGCGGAAATGGACGGTGCGGTGGGACAAAGCGGCATTCCTTCTGGAAACACGGCCGCGAAAGATCGCGGCCTCGTCATCCCGAGCGATGACGATCTCCCCCTATGACGGAAGCCTGTAGGCGAACGCGCACGGACTCTGTATGAAAGTTTCGTGTCGGAGCGAAATGTCAGCTCAGCAGAACCAGGCCGCCCGGCAGCTTGCGGGCCTTGACATCGAAGGCCTGCTCGAGACGCGCCAGGATTTCATCCATCTGGTCGATGCGGAAGCGGCCGCTGACCGGCTTCTGCGCGAGACGCCCATTGACGAGGACGATCCGGCCGGAACGATAACGGTTGATCTCTTCCACCACTTCGGCGAGCGGCGTGGCGCGGAACAATACGATGCCGCGCTGCCAGGCGGATTCTGCTTCCGCATCGATCGCCGCAACCCGGCCAACGCCGCCTGCATCGTAACGCACGCTCTGCGCGGGGCCTATTGTCGCGGAATCGGCATTCCGCTCGATGCGCACCTCGCCGTCGAAGCAGGTGACGCGAACCACCGCTCCGGCCGGACCGTTCATGCGGCGCACGTCGAAACGTGCCCGGCGGCCGATCGAACGCCCGTCCGCGGCGAGCACGACGAGCGGGCGACGGCTCTCCGCCGCCTCAAACAGCGCCTGTCCTGCAACAAGCTCAAGGCGATCGGTTTCGCTGTCACCTGCGTGAACCGTGATGCTGGTCTGCGTATTCATCCGCACGGCAACCATCTCTGCCGGCCTGACCTGCCGCTGCTCGCCGACAACGGTCCGGTAGTCGGCGCTCAATTCGTTCAGCGACGGCCACAGGTCAAGCGGTGGCTTGGCGACCGCGTGGATGGAGACTGCCGCGGCAGCAGCCAGTCCGCCACCAAGAACGAGGCGGCGGTCCAATGCCGGACGCGGCGCCGGGCGGGCCGGCAACGCATCGTGCTGGCTGCGCGGAAAGCTGGCGCCGGCGCGGCGGATGTCGCGCCATACGCCGCTCGCGTGGGCGAAGGCAGCCGCGTGCTCCGGGCTGATGGCGCACCATCGTTGCAACGTTTCGGCGTCGGCGGACGTCGCCTCTCCGGAGTCGATGCGCTGGACCCATGCGATCGCCTCTTGTTGCAACAGATCAGGTTTTTGCGTCAGTCCCTGGGTCATGGGATCAGTCAGCCTCGGTCACGGTGGGGATCGCCGCGCATCGGCGATCCGCCTTGATTTAAAGACGCATCTGGCCCGTCCGGTCCGCATTCCGTCTCATCGATTTCTTTTTGTCGCATCAGACAATATTCGTGGGCGAGCTGAAGCTCCTTCGAGACGAGGCGCAACGAGACGCCGAGCCGGTCGGCGATTTCCTGCCGCGCCATGTTGTCGACCCTGGCCGCCAGCAGGATCGCGCGACGACGCGGCGGCAACTCGGCCAATATGGTAGCCATCGCCCCCAGATCCGACCGCGCTTCCGCGACCTGGGCAGGCCCCGGCGTCTCGTCCGGGACGTGCAGGAGATTTTCGATGTCCACCTTCGTCAGATGACGCTTTTCGGCGCGGCGATGATCATGCGCCACATTGAAGAGCATGCGCAGTAGATAGCTGCCCGGATTGTGCACGGCGCCAATCGTCGTGTCCGTGCGCGCCAGGCGCAGCCATGTATCATGGAGAATGTCACCGGCCATGTCGGGCGAGCCCAGGCGTCGGGTCAAATTGCGCTTGAGATCGTCATATCGGTCGAGCAGCAGGCGGCGCAGCACCGCCACGGGGGCTTCGGTCACCGCACGCCTCCGGCCGCCTGCGGCAACGCGACGGAGTCGCAACTCATTGTAACGCCTGGGGCGTTCGGCAGGACCATGATCAATATCGGCTGGGCGAACCCTTCAGGCAGCGGGGCGCCAATGCTCAAATTCCGAACCGCGTCGTCGATGCCGCGATCTACTTCGCCGGCGCCTGCGGATCCAAGCCGCTCGAACCTGGCGATCGCCCCCGATGGCTCGATCCAGACCAGGGCCGTGATGCGATATCGGCCCGGCCGCGCGGTAGTGGCCCGGCACAGCACATCACGCAGCTTCGCCTGAACGACACCATAATATTGGCGCGCGACGGCGCTGCCGGCTTGAGATTCGGCGGCCTCGGGCACCGGGACCAGAACGAACGAATTGTCTTTCAGAAAACGAGCGGCGAGCCCTGTACCTACAAGTAACAGTTGCAGCGCCGCTTCCGGCATGAAAGTGCCCTTGACGGGCCTGGAGGTGCGGCCGTCGGTGAGCGCCGGGCTGTAGAGGACCTCGCGACCGGTCACATCGCCGTACCGATCGAGCGCAGCGGCGAGTGGCTGGGTCGGGATGTCGAACGGCATCGGCGCGGAAAGCTCGGCAATTGCGTGTTGCGGCTCTGTCACGACGCTGTCCGGCGCCGCTTCGGCTGTGACGGCCGTGAACATCAGATACACAGCCAGATACGGCACGCAACGCGACACTGATCCATTGCTCCAGCAGCCATCAGCATCGCGAGAGGCGAATGACAATCATTCCGGCGCTAGCCTGGATGCCACAAGAAGTTCGCAATTTACGAACCTTCCTTGACACGAATGTGTCACGGATCGCAAGCGTGGGTTACAGGCTGCGCGGGTCCAACGTCCATCCTAAACAATAGATACAGTTACTGCCGTCCCCGTGGCAGCGGCTTGCTCGCCTCCCTGGCCGCGATCAATCGCGACGTGCACTCGTCGCAGATCAGCGCACACTCATCTGAAACGAGGCCGAGCGCGAGGTCCAGCCTGCTGCGACGGCTCGGCGCCAATGTGCTACCCGGTCGGAGATTTCCGGGTCGGGCCGCAGGACGTGCATTTGGGGAGCATCGCGGGCTGCGAGTTCTATATCGGCGCCGCCCAATTCGAATACTGGCGTCACACGCAGCTCATCATCGATGTGGTGCCCGGCCGCGGCTCTGGCTTCTCCGCCGAAGCCCCCGAAGGCGTCAGGTTCCTGACGCGCAGCCGTCTTCAGCGACGACGAAGTCGCCGAACTCGAAGCGTTGGGGCCACCCGCCCACGCTGCTTGACCCGCGAACCCAATTTCCGGTGGATGAATTCGATGAGTTCGCGCATCGCATGGTGGCGCGAACGGCGCCCGGTCTTATGCTTCTCGAAATGAACTCTTGAGATCGCTATGGCTGACGCTGAAAAGATATTGCTGTTTTCCTATGGAACATTGCAGCTGGAAAGCGTGCAGCTCTCGTCGTTCGGCCGGCTTCTCACCGGAAGCCGCGATGCAATGCCCGGCTTCAAGAAAGACCTTGTCGAAATAACGGACCCGGATGTTCTCGCCAAGAGCGGCGAGCGCTTTCATCCCATCGTCGTCCCGACCGATGACCCCGGCGAGAAAGTGGATGGAATGGTATTCGAGATAACTGCCGCCGAGCTGGCGGCGGCGGACCGTTACGAGGTCGCCGATTACAAGCGGGTCGAAGTTGTCCTGTGCTCCGGCCTCAAGGCATGGGTTTACGTCAAGGCTTAGTTCGCTGTTTTCCCGTCAGCCGAAAGTGAAAGCGTAGGCCTGAACACCCGGATCGAGAAAGCGGATTTCAAACGTGCGGTCGGTGACCGTCCCCGGCGCGCGTATGAGCTGATATAGCCGCTGGGTTGTCACCACACCGTTGCCTTCGGCATCGGTGTCCGCGCCGTGCGCGTCTCCGGGCGCCTTGCCGTCGATCGTGACCCGGAAGCGGATTTTGCTCCCCTCCGTCGCAGGACCGAGCACCAGATGCAGGTCGCGCGCGTGGAAGCGGTAGACGATGCTGCCGTCCGCTTCATCGAGCTGCGCACGCTCGCCGCCGATCGTCCATTTCCCGGTCAGCGACCATTCGTTCAGCTTCGGCTCTCCCGCCGCGTAACCATGGCTCTCATCCTGCACCACGCCGCCGGGCGACACGAATCTGTCGCTTCGATCAAAGCCGATATATGTTTCCGGTGAATCGACGTCGGCCTTGGTAGAAGCGGCTTCGGCTCCCGACGCCTTGACGGCAACGACGCCGGTGGGCACGTCCTTGTTGCCGGCATCAGCGAGCAGTTTCTGGATGACGCGCTCGGACTCTTCATATTCGCCTTCACCGTAATGATGATGGCGGACCTTGCCGTCGGCATCGATGAAGTAGTGCGCCGGCCAGTACTCGTTCTCGAATGCGCGCCAAACTTTGTAGTCATTATCGATCGCGACGGGATAGCCGATCTTGAGGGCGGAGATGGCGCTTTTCACATTGGAGACATTGCGCTCGAAAGCGAATTCCGGCGTGTGCACGCCGATCACGACTAGCCCGTGGTCGCGGTATTTTTCAGCCCAGGCGCGAACGTAGGGAATCGATCGCAGGCAGTTGATGCAGGAATAGGTCCAGAAATCGACGAGGACGACCTTACCTTTCAACCCCTCCATGGTGAGGGGCGGCGAATTCAACCACTCCTGGGCGCCCGCCAGCGATGGCGTGACGTCCTCGACGGGCAAATCCGACGGCGGCTGCCCGGACGGCTTTGCCTGCATCATCGATGGCCCGGTCATCGACGCCTTTTGGCTGGGCCGAAGCCTGTCCAGAAGATTTTGCTCCAGCGCCGTCGTGCTGCCGAGCGACAGGTTGGTGAGAAAGCCGGTATCGAGGCCAAGCGCGATCGCAACAACGGCTGCGATCACGGCTGCGCCGAGCCCCCGACGAATCCACTCGCCGGCGCCGATCGACTTCTTCATGGCCGCGAAGACACGCCCGCCAACGGCAAGCGCCAGCGCGAGCGACGTAGCCGCCCCCGCGGCATAGGCCAGCAGCAGCAGCGTGGTTTTCACGTTCGCGCCCTGAAGCGCAGCACCCGTCAGGATCAATCCGAGCACGGGACCGGCGCACGGCGCCCACAGAAAGCCGGTGGCGACCCCAAGCACCAGCGGCGCCAGCATCGACCCTTCCCCTGCCTGCTCGGCGGATTGGGAGATGCGCGCCCCGATGCCGACAAGCGGCCGCATCACGCGATCGGCCAGTTCGGGAAAAACCAGCGTCAGCCCGAAAACCGCAAGCAGGACCAGCGCGGCCAGACGTCCATACTGGTTGGCCGAAACGACCCAGCCGCCCGCAACGGAAGCCAGGCTTGCGACCACCGCAAACGCCACCGCCATGCCGACCAGCATCGGCAGGCCATTGCTGAGGAAGGGCTTGTCGGCGCGCGCCAGCACGAAGGGAATGACCGGCAGGATGCACGGACTGATGATGGTCAATACGCCGCCGAGATAGGAAAGTAGAAACAGGATCATGTGCCGGTCACTTCGTGTTGGCGTTCGCCTTCCATCATGAGAACCCGGCGACCTTATGGGGTACGTAAGGCGCCTCCAGCATCTTGATCTCGTCGCCGGTCAGTTTCAACGACAACGCCGCGACCGCGTCGGTCAGATGCTCGGCCTTCGAAGCGCCGACGATCGGTGAGGTCACGCCTTTTTTCTGCAGCACCGGGAGGGCGGCACCGAAGGCCTGCAGTGCTACATGGTCACCAAGAACGTCTCGCACAAGATGATCTAGGCTTCGCATACCCTCAGCGTCGATGCCCGACCAGCTTCCGCATGCGATCGACCGCGCCATAGTGGACATTTGATGCGAAGGCCGACACAAATGGCGTCGGACGGTGGGCGTGCGATCGACAGGAGCGTTTCATGGACTTTTCCGGCATTTTTGCGCGCGTCGTCGCGCTGATCGGCGCTGCCGCGCTGTTGTGGCGCCGGACTCAGGACGCCACACATGAGCCGGCCTGGGGCAGCGCGCCGACAATTCCGGCGGCCAAGCCACAAGGCGCGATCCCGACGCTCAAGATGCCGACGGCCCAAGGCTGGAGCGACGGGCAAAAGCCGACCGCCGCGCCCGGGCTCAAGGTCAATGCGTTCGCCAAAGACCTCGACCATCCGCGCTGGATCGATGTGCTGCCCAATGGTGACGTGCTGATCGCAGAATCGACGCAGATCGCAGGCACGCCGAGAAGCGTGTTCCATTATGCG
>Ga0081540_1001844_pt1 | contig 17774 bp, 17 predicted proteins | sample TabmetS2T1R1_FD_71024 | JGI IMG/M metagenome (GOLD analysis project Ga0081540, IMG submission 71024) | Tabebuia heterophylla rhizosphere microbial communities from the University of Puerto Rico - S2T1R1 | ecosystem: Host-associated > Plants > Roots > Rhizosphere ... | reverse complement strand
ATAATGCGGCGCATCTTGCCAAGTGAGCGTTCGATCTCATCCGGCTCTAGCACATCCACATCGACACTGACGCCGATCGTGCTCTTCACGAGCATCTCCAGGGTCCGCCCGGCCTCGTCGGCGGCGGCCCGCACAGCATCGGGACGGCGTTCGACCCGCACCGTCAGCGCATCCAACCGGTCGACCCGCTCTAGGACGCATTGGAAGTGCGGCGACAGGGCTGGGGTACGCAGGACGAGCTCCTCGATCTGGGTCGGGAAGAGGTTGACGCCGCGCAGGATGATCATGTCATCGGTCCGGCCAGTGATCTTCTCCATCCGCCGCATGGACCGGGCGGTGCCGGGCAGCAGCCGGGTGAGGTCGCGCGTGCGATAGCGGATCACCGGCATGGCCTGCTTGGTGAGCGTCGTGAAGACCAGCTCGCCCTCCGCGCCGTCCGGCAGCATGTCACCCGTAACCGGATCGATCACCTCTGGATAGAAGTGGTCCTCCCAGACATGCAAGCCGTCCTTGGTCTCGACGCATTCGTTGGCGACACCTGGACCCATCACCTCGGACAGTCCATAGATGTCGACGGCGTGCATGTCGAGCCGCTGTTCGATCTCCTGCCGCATGTCGTTGGTCCACGGTTCGGCCCCGAAGATCCCGACCTGCAGCGAGGTCATGCGCGGATCGATATTCTGGCGCTCCATCTCGTCGATGATCGCGAGCATGTACGACGGCGTCACCATGATCACGTCGGGCCGAAAGTCCTGGATGAGCAGGACCTGTCGCTCGGTCATTCCGCCGGATACCGGGACCACTGTGCACCCGAGTGCCTCCGCCCCGTAATGCGCGCCGAGGCCGCCGGTGAACAGGCCGTACCCGTAGGCCACGTGCACCGTGTCACCGGGACGGCCGCCTGACGCTCGGATCGAGCGCGCCATCAGCGCGGCCCAGGTCGCGATGTCCTCCGCGGTATAGCCCACGACCGTGGGGCGGCCGGTCGTTCCGGAGGACGCGTGCAACCTGGCAATCTGGGTTCGTGGGACCGCGAACATTCCAAATGGGTAGTTCTGCCGTAGATCGGCCTTGGAAGTGAACGGAAACCGGGCGATGTCGGGCAGCTCGTGCAGGTCCTCTGGGTGGACGCCGGCCGCGTCGAACGCTGATCGGTAGTGCGGCACGTGCTCGTAGACCCGACGCAAAGTCGCTTGCAGCCGCCCCAGCTGGAGTGCTTGGAGCTCATCGACCGACGCACGCTCGATCGGGTCGAGCTCGGACGGGGCAGGTGTGCGGTCCTGCATGGCGGCCCTCCAGTAGCGGCGCAGCGCCGTGACCTCGCGCGCCACGACGCTATCCGCCGGCCGGGGCGCGAACCAGGGCTCAGTGACCCAGTCGAGCAGTTGCCGCTATGCGCGCGCTGAAGTCTCGGACCCACCCGCAGTATGTACCGTGTTCGAATGGAAGAGATCCGGGCTCGGCACGTAGTCGATACCTTGCGCAGTCGAGGCGTCAACGCCCATCTGGCTAAGGCCGGTGTCTATCAATTCGGCGTTCGTGTCGTGCTGGGCGACGGCCGGGAGGCGATGTGGGATACCGACGGCACCGCCGGGCTCGAAGCTCAGGTAATGCGCGACGGGATGCTCGTCGGTTTCGTCCCGGTCATCGAAGGATCAGAGGACTTCGACCAGGACGAGGTGGTTGACGCGATATCCCGGACCGACTACGACCAGCCCATCGCCCATCGCCGTGCGACCGCTCCCGCGCCGGCGGAGCCGTTGCCCCCGACGGGCGGTGTATTTCGACGGTTCTTCGACGGCTTCCGGTACCGCTAGGGACACCTCTCGCCAGCGGGACACTCGTGCCCCACTAGGAGGTTTGGCCACGCCGGCGCCAGGGCTTACCTGAGTAGGGTGACCACGCAGGTCTTGGCATACGCCCGGGAGGCTCCATGACATCACCTGAGCCGCCGCCAGACCCCGGTCCGCCGGCCGAGACGAACGACCCCGCGGCGCGCGCCGCGATGGACGGCCAGCAGCCAGCTCCGCCCAGCGACGGTAGCGACTTCATCACACTCTCCACTCCGCACCGCGACTCCAGGGACGCCGTCATCTGGCCGGTGCGGGTCGCGGCGGCCTGGTCATGGCGACTGCTCGCGGTAGCGGCCGGCCTCTATGTCGTGATCCTGCTGTTCAGCAAGATTCACATTGTCGCGTTCGCGTTCATCGTCGCGCTGTTCTTCACCGCGGTACTGAATCCCCTGGACAAGCGGCTAGAAAGCCTCGGCCTGCACAAATCGGCTGCCGCCTCGCTCGTGCTATTCGCTGGCATCATCGTGTTCGGGCTCATCGGCTGGTTCGTTGTCGTTCAGATCACGTCACATGCAAACACGCTCGGCGACCAGCTGACAAAGGTATCCGAACAGATCCGGGACTGGCTCAAGAATGGCCCATTCCATCTCCGGGATGCCGACCTCAACAACTTCACCAACAGCATCACCGACGCAATCAAAAACAATCAAGGCAAGTTGGTTTCTGGTGCCGTTTCCACCGCGCGGACGGTTTTCGAGGTGCTTGGCGGTCTCGCGCTGTCGATCTTCTCGACCTTTTTTCTGTTGCGGGATGGCGACCTCATCTGGCGCTGGGTGCTGCGCCTGCTGCCGGGTCCGGCTCGGCAACAAGTCGATTACGCCGGCCGGCGCGGATGGTTCAGCCTGGGTGGCTACGTTCGCGGGCAGGTCATCATCGCGTTCATTCATGCGGTCACGATCACGATCCTGCTGTTCATCCTCCGGATACCTCTCGCCGCGGCCCTGGGTGTGTTGATCTTCCTCGGTTCCTTCATCCCGATTCTGGGCCTGACGATCAGCGGCGCGCTCTGCGTCGGTGTCGCACTGCTCGAGCATGGCGTCGGCGCCGCGATTATCGTCGCGGTCGCGATCATCGTCCTGGTGCAGGTCGAGGGTCATCTGCTGCAACCCATCATCATGAGTCGAGCCGTGCACATTCACCCCCTGGCGGTAGTTCTCGCGGTGGCGGCCGGCACCGTCATCTACGGAATCGTCGGCGCGCTCATCGCCGTGCCCCTGGTGGCTTTCGTCAACGCGTTCGTGCGCGCTTTGCGGGAGTGGCGCCAGGATGCGGCGGCCGAGCGAGAGAAAGCCGCCAACGCGTGATTCCGCGGATCACATCCAGGGTCGGGCGTCGGGCGGAACGGTCGCAGTGATCGTGGCCCGCTTCGTGTCCGGATCGGCACCGGTGCGGACCGCCCAGCTGCGGGCACCGCGCATCCAGGCCGGCAGGCCAGCCGGCAGGTCGCCGGCCGGGATCGGGGTGAGGTCGGCGGCGGTGAAGTCGTCGCCATAGGGCACGCCCGTAGGCGGCTGGTCTGGAGTCGGGATTACAGCCGAGACAGCCGGTATCGCGGCGTTCCAGTTGTCCAACAGCCGCTTCGTGGCTTCGGCCTTCGCGATCTGCCCAGTCGCCGAGGCTGACTCCGGATACGTCGGATGGATCAAAGCGGCGTGATGACCGGTGAACGCCGCCCCGTCTGCCGTGGCCCGCCAGGCGGCGAACGCGGTCGCCGCCAACGTGCCCAGGGTCAGCACGGCGCGGATGTCGTTGTGGCCGATCAGCGCAGTAAGCCACCGCTCTCGATACGCGGCGATGAGCGGATCGTCGACATGACGGTCGGCAGCGCCTTGGCCCCACACGCTGTAGAGGTAGGTGTTCACCATCGTGTAGCTGCGGGTCATACCGAGCTTCGTGAGCAGGCCCTGGGTCCGCTGCCCGGCCGTCCCGACGAGGATGCGACGTGACACCGTCTCCAGGACCGCTGGATCCTGACCGAGCACCAGCACGCTCGCCGAGCCGTCTAGCCGTCCGCGATGAAAGATCGGCCCCCATTCGACGCGAAATCCGTCGGCCGGATAGACACTGACGTCCGGGTAGTCGGCGACAAGCGCGTCGTACGGGGCCGGGTAGCCCGGGCAGAAATCGGTGGTCATGAGATCACCCTGCTCGGCCGCGGCGCGTTCTTCGTCAGGCCTGATCGCACTACCTTGGGCACGTTGGTCTCCGCCCGGAGTGTCGAGTAATAGCCGGGATTGTCGACGGCGGTTAGTGGGTCGAGCGGGAGCGACGGAAAGGGCCCCGGTGGGGCGGCGAGCCGAACCGCACGGCGATGGTCCGGCGGGTTCGGTCCGGTGACGTGCCCGTGGAACGGTAGGTGCGGCCGCGCCGACATGTGGTTGTCGATGACACCGGCCACGGCCAGCCGCAGCTGTCCGTCCGATCGGGCCCGGTGTCGAGCTGCCGGTGTCGGATGACCGAGATTGGCCAGCGCGTCGGTCAGCACGGTGATCGATTCGGCGGCGGTCAGCTGCGCGACGTCAGGGTCGGCGCCCTGCTGGGCGAGGTTCAGCACCCGCGTCTGCCCGCGGAACACGACGCGCTCGCCAGTGCCGAGACCCAGCTCGGTCATGAGCCTGACTGTGCCGGCTCGCGGCACGCCGTTGATGACGACGAGGGAGATAGTCCGCTCTGTCGCATCGATCAAGGCGTCGCACGGCTCCGGTGTCACGGCGTCTACGACGATCAGGTCAGCTTTCTTGCCGGCCTCCAGGCTGCCGAGGGCGGCGCCCCAACCGAGCATCTGGGCCGGCATTGTCGTCGCCATGGCGACGAGATCTGAACTCGACAAACCAGGAGCACCCGCAAGCGGAGCGGCGAGCCGGGCTGTCTTCAGCTCGCCGAGCAGGTTCTTGCTTCCGGAGGGAGACCAGTCCGAGCCGAGAGCGACTGGGACGCCCTGGTCGAGCGCGGCGCCGAGCTGGGCCGTCTGGCCGTAAAGGAGAAGATTCGACAGCGGTGACCACACCATGCTGCCGCCGTGCCCGCCGAATACCGCGAAATCGTCAGCGGTCAGTCCTACGCAGTGAATGCCGATCAGGTTCTCGGTTATGGCCCAGCGATCCGGTTTCACCTGCAAGGCCAGGAAATGCTGCCGGGCCGACTCTTGTGTGCCTTCCGCGAGATGCAAGATCAGCTTTTGCTTGCCCGATATTCGGGCCAGGAAATGTTCGGCGTCGGTAGCGTCTACGTCGGCGATGTGGGTCGCGGCCGGCGGAAGGGCCGGATCGCCGGTGGCTTCGACGTTGCGCACCAGTCCGCGGAAGTGCTTGACGATGCCGGTGTTCGAGGCCAGAGCGACGCCTTGACTCGTCGTCGTTCCGCCTAGGAGGCAACGCATTTCCACGTAGCGCACTACCGCCGGTACGGCGTCCGGGTTGCGCCCGATGACGCCCATCGGGCCACTGATCAGCCGCCGGTAGTCCGGCGTGGAAGGGCTGCTCCATTGGTCGCGATTGCTGTAGAGCCGGGGCACTTGCCACAGTTGCAAGACTCCATACGGCAAGTGGTTGTGCAGCTCGATGAGGCCGGGGAAGATCGTGCCCCGGATGTTTGTGACGGGCACCGACTCGAAGCCGGGCGGCGGAGGTGCGGCGGCCGGCGATACGGCGGTGATCGATCCGTCCTTGAGGTAGAGCACCGCGTTGTCCATCACGGTGCGAGCAGCGTCCATCGTGACGACCCGGCCGGCGAGCGCAATGGGAGCGCTCGTTGCGGGGTCGAACACCGGTCCAGCCATCTATCCCCCAGCCCGTTTGCAGGCACACCGTAGCGGTAGAAGTGCCGTCGGAATAGTGGAGCCGGGATACCGCCGTTTGATGCGGATCGGATTCGGCGACCCGTGAGCAAACCTCCAGGTGTTACCGGCAGCTTATGGCCCAGAGCTCCGTCCGCACGTTCGGCGGAGCGTCGCGCACGGCCCGATCCAGCTGGGCCCACTCCCGGCGGAGGCGGAGTCTCGCCCGTAGGATCTTGATCATTTTCTTCTCCATTCTCAGCTGTATTCAGTGACGGGTTCTAGGGTCGCCGGTCGGCCGCCTCAGCAGGATCCCGGTATCGGTCCCTTCGGGGGCTGATCGCCGGCCCACCAATCGGTGGACCCGATACCCCCCTCGGGTATCCTGGCTGGAAACTAGTGGTCGTGACCACTAGCGGCGGTAGCTCGAGGGGGTCGCACGATGGGCAGTTATGCGAGCTCGAAGGACGATTGCCTTCGGCGGCTGCGTCGGGTCGAAGGCCAGGTGCGAGGTATCTCCCGCATGGTGGCCGAAGACAAGTACTGCATTGACGTCCTGACCCAGATCAGCGCCGCGACGAGAGCGTTACAGTCAGTTGCAATCGGGCTGCTCAACGATCACCTGGCGAACTCCGTTCTCGACGCCGCCCGAACCGGACAGGCGGAGGCGAAGATCGGCGAAGCATCGGAGGCCATTGCTCGTCTGGTCCGGTCCTCGTGACGACCGGTACTGTCGACTCGATCGTCAGGAGGGAGCGTCTGTGATGACCGACCCGAACCGCGAACTCGATGTCTCAGTCGAGACGCCACTGGACGACCGCATCGAGCAGTTGGCACCGCTCGACCAGGACTCCGACGATGACGAACTGTCGAGCGTTGGAGCACTCGATCTGGAACGGGCGGACGAAGCTGACGTGCTGGAACAGTCGAAATCCGTTCCCTACGACGACGACTATCCGCAGGGATGAGCCGACCAGTAACCGGCCGGACCTCGTGACCGCCTTGCTCGCCCGCTAGCTCCGGGCAGCCGACCATGCTCGCGCTCGTCGTGATCATGGCCATGCTGCTGGCGTGGGCGTTGGTCGCGGGGCGACTGGCCCGGTGGAGTATCACCGCGCCGCTCGTCATGGTCGTCGCGGGAGTCGCATTGACGGCCGGGTCAAATCCGGTCTTCATCATTGATTTGGAGACATCAAGCTTCGAGCACACGGTCGAGGTCGTTCTCGCGATCCTGCTGTTCGTGGACGCCACCGAGACGCCCGGCGGCATCTTCGGCCGCGAGCCCAAGCTGACCGCCCGGCTCCTCGGCGTCGCGCTGCCGCTGACACTGCTGGCGGCTCTCGGCGTCGGATTCCTCCTGCTGCCCGGAGTCGGGTTCTGGATACTGGCAGTGCTGGCCACCGTTGTTGTGCCGACTGACTTCGCCCCGGCCGCAGCCCTCATCCGCGACCGCCGAGTGCCGGCTCGGCTGCGGGAGTTACTGAACGTCGAGAGCGGTCTCAATGACGGGCTGATCGCCCCGATCTTCCTGTTCTGCCTGGCCGCCGCGAAGGCACGCGACAGCAGCCGCGTTGCCGTCGAGGCTCTCGTCGACGCCATCCCGGCGGTCGTCGTCGCAATTGCCGTCGGGCTGACGGTCGGATTAGTAGGCGCGAGGTTGTTGAGCCGATCTTGGAGGCGGCATTGGACCCAACCGACCGCCCTTCGGCTCGGAGTGGCCGCCCTGCCCCTCCTGACGTACGCGCTCGCCATCGTGCTGCACGGAAACGGGTTCGTCGCGGCGTTCGTCGCCGGCGCATTCTTCGCCCTGGCGACCCGGGAGTTACCGGAGGACGCCCTCAACCTCGCCGAAGACGTGGGGCTGCTGCTGTCCCTCGTCGTGTGGTTCGTTTTCGGCCGGGTCATCAACCAGGTCGTTGCCGGCGGAATCACGTGGCGAGTCGTCTGCTACGCGCTCCTTGTGGTGACCGTGATGCGGGTCGTCCCGGTGATGTTGTCCCTTCTCGGCAGTGCGATCTCCCGTCGCGACGCGTTGTTTCTCGGATGGCTCGGGCCGCGAGGATTGGCCACCATCGTTTTTGGGCTTCTCGCGTTCGTCGATCTCACGGGGGCGGACGCCGACCTGGTGGCAGACGTGACGGTGGCGACCGTGGTCGTGAGCCTCGTGCTGCACGGCCTGAGCTATGGCCCGATCGCCGCGCTGTACGGGCGCCGCCATCGGGAGAAGCCGGTGGACGCCGCCGATTGAGGCCCGCCCACGCAGCCTCGCGCGCGACCGTGGTACAGAAATCGACGGCGGATTTGCCCCAGGGCGTGTCCGACCCGCGCGAGGCCGCGTCTGGCGAGCCGGCGGCAGCCCGAGTGGCTAGCCCATGGGTTGCAACTGGGTGATCCTGATGTTGTTCCCGGACGGGTCACGGAACGCGGCATCGATCCCGTAAGGCCGCGGCTCCGGCTTCTCGACGAACTCGACACCCCGCCCGGACAGCTCCTCATAGGAGGCCTGGCAATCGTCGGTAGTCAGGAAGATCGTGCCGGCAAAGCCCTTGGCCATGAGGTTCCGCACCTCGTCGGCCGTGTCCTTGTCCATGACGGGTGGCCCCGGGATCGCCATGAGCACGATGTTGATGTCATCCTGGCCGACCGGCCCGACGGTGAGCCATCGGAAGTTGCCCATCTCCGGAACGGTTACGTCGGCTCGGACTTCCAAACCGACTTTGTCCGTGTAGAACGCCAGCGCTTCGTCCTGGTCGTGGACCCACAGCTGCGCACTGCTGACCTTGAGCATCGCTTCCTCCTGAGTGGTTTGGTCTTGCGAAGGACGCTATTGATCAGCCGGCGACCTTGTCTTCTCGAAACGTGCGGTGTTGCGGGCGACCATACGCATGCAGCACACATCCCGGGATCAGCGCGTATGTGGCCGCCGGTGGGAATGACGCGCGGTACGCCGTCGGCGGCACGCCGTAGGAGCGGGTGAAGCTGGTCGTGAACGAGCCGACGCTCGTGAGACCCACGTCGAGGCAGATGTCAGTGATCGACCGGTCGGTGGTGCGCAATAGCGCGGCGGCCCGTTCGAGCCGACGAGTGAGCAGGTACGCATGTGGAGATTCGCCGAACGTGCGTCGGAATTCTCGGCTGAAATGGGCCGGCGACAAGCCGGCGGCGCGCGCGAGATCGGATACGTTCAAAGGCTCGAAGTACCGGGCATCGGCCAGGTCCTTGGCGCGGAGCAGGTGCCGGGCCGGCGGATGAGAGACCATCACTCACCAGTATCGCGCACCAGTGCACGCCGATTTCCGCGGTCGTGTGCAAATTCGTTTCGGTGGCAACTGTGGGGCGGTTACCGTCCGATCAGAGGCGCTGCGCGCGCATCGGTCGAGGACTGTTGAGGTGCACATGCGCAGAATCGTTGTCACCGAATTCGTCACGCTGGACGGCGTCATGCAAGACCCGGGCGGCGCCGAGGACTTCAGTCGGGGCGGCTGGGCGTCTCAATTCGACCGGGGCGCGGACGGCGACCAATACAAGGTCGACGAGCTCATGGCCGCTGACGCCCTGCTCCTCGGCCGCAGAACGTTCCAAGGATTCGCAGCGGCGTGGCCAGGACAGACGGGTGATTTCGCGGACAAGATCAACACCGTAAGGAAGATCGTCGTCTCGAGCACGCTGGAAGACCCCGCCTGGTCGCCCACGACCGTCATTCGGGGCGACGTGGCGAGAGAACTCGGTGCGATGAAGGATGGCCCTGGGGGCGACATACTGGTTGCCGGCAGTGGACAGCTCGTCCGCACCCTGTTGGCCGACGGACTCGTCGACGAGTTACGTCTGATGGTGTTCCCCATCGTCCTTGGAACTGGCAACCGCTTGTTCTCCGACGGTACGCCGGAGACCTCGCTGCGACTCGTCGAGGCCAGGCCGGTCGGCCCGGCCGGCGTCATGGTACTGACCTACACGACGTCCAGCAGCCCGCCGAATATGCGGCACGACGTCCTGACCGTCACTCGACGGCGAGCATGACCTCCGTGGACTTGACCAGCACTGTCACCTTCGTGCCCTTATCGAGTTGAAGGTCGTCGACGGCCTCGCGGGTGATCGAGGCGGTCACCGGGTGGCCGCCATCGAGGATAACCTTCACAATGGCCATTGCCTCGCCGGTTTGCACCGATTCCACAGTGCCGGGCAGCTGATTCCTCGTGGAGAGTCGCACGGTTCCTCCAGTCCAGACGTCGGTGTCGCACAGCCGATGACGACGCTAGTGGTCACGACCGAAAGTTCGCCCAGGGTCTGCCGGGCCCAGATGGTACCTCGCGGCGTTGTCCTCGTCGTCCATACCTACAGGTATGGTCTCCTCGTCCGCCTTGCGATGCATCCATCTGATCTCCGGCATACCCCGAACAACTTCCGGTCGTGACCACTAGCCGACCGCGCGCGAGTAGTCTCCGACCTCGTGCCGCGCCGACCTACCTGCCGCGAATGAGTTCGGCCAGCTGGCTGAACCTGCCCGCGGATTCGCTGTTCGGGCTGGCCAATCTTCCCTACGGCGTGTTCACGACCGCAGACCGCTCGGCGCGCACCGGCGTGGCGATCGGTGATTACGTTTTGGATCTCGCCGCGGCGACAGGTGACGCCGTTCATTCCACGGGGTCGCTGAACGCGTTCCTCGCTCGAGGCCCGGAGGGATGGGCGGCGCTGCGGGAGCGCACAACCGAATGGCTCACCGACGAACGCTGGCAGCCAGCCATCGAACCGCACCTCATTCGGCGGGCGGACGTGGCATTGCAGCTACCCATCGATATCGCTGACTACGTTGACTTTTACAGCTCGCTGCATCATGCCGAGAATCTGGGACGCATGTTCCGTCCGGGCAGTCCGCCGCTGACCTTGAACTGGAGATACCTGCCGGTCGGCTATCACGGCCGGGCCGGGACAGTGCAGGTGTCCGGCGCGCCGGTGATCCGACCGCGGGGACAACGGAGGCCAGCAGCGGAGTCGGCGCCGACCTTCGGCCCCTCCGAGCGGCTGGACATCGAGGCCGAGGTCGGGTTCGTTGTCGGCGTACCGTCCGAACCCGGTCGGCCAGTCCCGGTGGGCGCGTTCGATCAGCACGTCTTCGGCGTCTGCCTGGTGAACGACTGGTCGGCGCGGGACCTCCAGGCCTGGGAGTACGTGCCCCTCGGCCCGTTCCTGGGCAAGTCGTTCCTCACCTCGATTTCGCCCTGGGTTGTCCCGCTGGCGGCGCTGGAGGCCGCTCGGGTGCGGCCGCCGTCGCGTGAACCCGAACCCCTCCCGTACCTGCGCGATGCGGACCCGTGGGGTCTCGACATCACCCTTGAGGTCTTCGTCAACGGGGCATTGGTCAGCCGGCCGCCGTTCGCTGGGATGTATTGGACCGGTGCTCAGCAGCTCGCTCACCTGACCGTCAACGGGGCGAACGTCCGGACCGGTGATCTCTATGCGTCGGGCACTATCAGCGGACCGAACCGGCACGAGCGGGGCTCCCTGATTGAGCTGTCCTGGAACGGAACCGACCCCGTCGTGCTATCGGACGGCCGTACCCGAACGTTCCTCGAAGACGGTGACGAGGTCACCATCACGGCGACGGCTCCGGGCCCTCACGGGGCCCGAATTGGGTTCGGAGAGGTCACCGGCCGAATCCATCCCGCGCTACCAGCTGACCCTGGATAGCCCCCGCGCCGGCGTGGTTGTGGCCCGCCGCCACTCGTGCTTGGCTGTGTTCTGCTCCCGCCACATCAAGCATGGAAGGTCGAGATGCTCATTCTCGCGGAGGGCACAATCAGTCAACGAGTAGAGGGCGAGGAACGCACGGCGGCCCAAGCCTGGCTCGGGCCGATGGTGGATGACGGGTTCCTTCTCGATGCATACGTCGACGAGGTAGGTGGCCGGGTGTGGATGCTGTTGTCCAGCTCGGACCTGCGTTCGGCCCGGCAACGCCTCAACGATCTGCCGGTGGTTCGCGACGGTTACGTCGGCTTCGCAACGACAGTGGTGACCAAGATTCGGTACCGCTAGGCGCCCTTGACGTTTAGTGGCACTGGAAGCGTTGACGGCGTCGGTGAATGGAGCGCCACAATATGGCGACACCGTTCGCGCGCGAGGACCTGCCTGACCGAAGGGGTGAGCGTTCGATGGAACCTGCTGTCGGCACTCTGCAAAAGGCGCTCCGGATCAATTTGGATCCCCGCTGGTACGGGACGATCGGCGAGATCGGGGCCGGCCAAGAGGTCGCGCGCTGGTTGTTCCGGGCCGGCGGGGCGGCCGGGACCGTGGCCAAGACGATCTCGGCGTATGACATGGCGGTCAGCGACGCCGTGTACGGCAAGTCCGACCGGTACGTGTCCATGGGCCGGCTGCAGGCCATGCTCGATCTGGAGTATCAGCTCAACCTGGATGTGTTGGGCGACGAGCGCGGCGATTCGAACGCCTTCTTTGCTTTCGCGGACACCGTCGTGGCGCGCAGCTATCGGGGTGGGAACGAATGTCACGGCTGGATGGGCGTGAAGTTCCAGTCCCACGTCCGCGACGAGCCGAGTCAGATCGTCCTGCACGTTCGCATGCTCGACGCGGAGGCGTCGCTGCAACAGGAGGCACTGGGGATCGTCGGTGTCAACTTGCTGCACGCCGCGTTCTTCCAGCACCACGAGCCGGAGCAGCTGGTCGAGAGCCTGCTGGACAACCTGACTGTAGGGCGTATCGAGATCGACATGCTCGAACTCAAGGGCATCGAGTTCCGGGCGGTTGACAACCGGCTGATGGCCCTCAAGCTCGTGCAGCTCGGCCTGTCCGGTGTGGCGATGTTCGGCCCGAACCGGGAGGTGTTGCAGCCGAGCGAAGTGCTGCGCAAGAAGGCGATTCTCGTTGGGCGGGGCAGTTTCCGCCCGCCCACGGTGGTCAACATCAATATGCTTGAGTCGGCGCTTGAGAAGTTCGAGGCCGATCCGGTCGTCGCCGAGCGCAAGATCCTTATACTGACTGAGCTGACGATGGCGAACCTGCTCGCGGGCGGCACCGAGGTCGACCGGCGCGACTTCCTGGCCCGCGCCGATCTGTTAGCCGCTTGCGGCATGACCACACTGATCTCTGACTACGTCGACTACCACCGGCTGGCGGCATACATCGCGTGGCGGACCGATGGCCGCATCGGCATGGTCATCGGCGTGCCGAGCCTCATCGATCTGTTCAACGAGGACAACCACGCGCATTTGCCCGGCGGGATTTTAGAGAGCTTCGGGCGGCTGTTCAAGAACGACCTGAAACTGTTCATCTATCCGATGCGCAGGTCCGAGGACGTCGAGGTGACGACCGTAGACAACGTGTCCGTGGCTCCCGATCTGCAACCGCTGTACGACTACCTGGCCCGGCGCGGCAGCTTCGTCGATCTCGACAATTACAAGCCGGAGTACCTGCCGATCTACAGCCGGGATGTGCTGCGCCGGATCGGGAGCGGTGATTCGGGGTGGGAGTCCATGGTGCCGGGCGAGGTCGCGGAGCTGATCAAGAAGCGGATGTTCTTCGGCTACCGCAAGCCCGAGGAGGACTGAACGTGCCCGACGCGGTCGTTGTCCGCGTCGACCCTGAGCCGATCCATACCGCATCTGCGCCGGACACCTGGTGGCGGCATGCGGTGATTTACCAGATCTACCCGCGGTCCTGGGCGGACAGTGATGGCGACGGAATCGGGGACTTGCCGGGAATCACCGAACGGCTCGAGTATCTCGCGCGGCTCGGTGTCGACGCCGTGTGGCTCAGTCCCTTCTACGTCTCCCCGCAAAACGACGGCGGTTACGACGTCGCCGACTACCGCGACGTCGATCCGGTATTCGGCCGGCTAGAGGACGCGGACAAGCTCATCGCGACAGCCCATGACTACGGCCTCAGGATCATCATTGATCTCGTACCGAACCATTCCTCCAGCGAACATCCCTGGTTCCAGGCCGCTGTGCGGGCAGCACCGGGGGGTCGCGAGCGAGCACGGTACATATTTCGCGACGGTAAGGGCGCTTCGGGGGAGCTCCCACCGAATAACTGGCTCAGCAATTTCGGCGGCCCGGGCTGGACGCGAGTCACCGAGGCCGACGGTCGGTTAGGTCAGTGGTACCTGCACATCTTCGATGTCACGCAGCCGGACTTCGACTGGAACAACGACGAAGTACAGGCGGAAATGGAAGCGGTCATGCGCTTCTGGCTCGATCGTGGCATCGACGGCTTTCGTATCGACGTGGCCCACGGGCTAGTCAAGCGAGCAGGGCTACCAGATGGAGTGACCCGGCAGCAGCCGACGGGTGAGCCGACGTCCAGCCAACCGATGTGGGATCAACCGGGGGTGCACGATATCTACCGCTCCTGGCGGAGGCTGCTCAACTCCTATAACGCCTCGGGTCCGGACGCGGAGATCGCCGACGAGGACCGCATCCTTTGCGCGGAGGCCTGGGTACATCCGCCGGAAGCGCTGGCGCGTTACGTCCGACCGGACGAACTCCATCAGTCGTTCAACTTCGATTTTCTCTTGGCGCCGTGGCTCGCGCCGGAGCTGCGCGAGGTTATCGAGCACACGCTGCGGGTCGCCGACCACGTCGGCGCTCCGCAGACGTGGGTCCTGTCCAATCACGATGTGGTCCGGTACGCGACGAGGTTGGGCTATCCGGCCCGGGCGGGATTGCTCCGCTTGAGTGGCATCGGCGCGGACGATCCGCAGCCGGATGCGGCGCTTGGTCTGCGCCGCGCGCGAGCCGCCGCAGCGGTCATGCTTGCGTTGCCCGGCAGCTGCTACCTCTACCAGGGTGAGGAGCTTGGCCTGCCCGACGCGACCCAGTTGCCGGACGAGGTTCGTCAGGACCCGACCTGGCGACGATCGGGATACACCCAGCGTGGCCGCGACGGCTGTCGCGTTCCGCTGCCGTGGCTCGCCGACTCGCCGTCCTACGGGTTCGGGCCCTCGGCCCGAAGCTGGCTGCCGCAGCCTCCGTCGTTTCGCGAGCTCGCGGTCGACCAGCAGGACGGCGTCCACGGTTCGACCCTCGAGCTCTATCGGGCGTACCTGTCGGCTCGCCGAGAGCACGGTCTCGGCCACGGCGGGCTGTATCGGGTCGATGGATATCCAGACGACGTGCTCGCGCTCGTGAATGCCCCGGCCGACAACGATCGGCTGATCCTGATACTTGCCAACCTGGGCCCGGACCCGGTGCCGCTGCCCAAGGATGCCCAGATCATCGTCGCCAGTAACCCGCTCACCGACGATGGTCGCGTGCCCACGGACGTCGCCGTCTGGGCCGCCCTCGCCCCGGCTATCTGACCGCTGGGCTGTTGTGCCGAATACCAGCCACACTCGTCCCGCGGCAGAGACGGTCGCGAACGTTTACTCGGCGTCCTCGAGGCGGAAGCCGAGCTTTAGCCCTACCTGGACGTGGCCCACGGCGCCGTCCTCGATGTGACCCCTGATCTCGGATACCTGGAACCAATCGAGGTGACGCGTGGTTCGCGCCGCTCGTTCGATCGCATTGCTGATGGCGCCGTCGACGGTTGACGCGCTGCCGACGACCTCGATGACCCGGTATGTGTGATCAGGCACGGCACCTCCCGGTAGCTGCGGGTTCGCCCGGAGCTTAGCTAATCGCAGCCACCGCCAGGCTGACTTTCATGCCAAGCTCCGACTGCCATCACGCGACTCGATGCGGTAGGCAGAAGCATGGCGTCCGAGGCGATCGATCGAGCACGGACGTCCTATCGCGAGCGGGCGTGGGCGTCGGCCTACGCCGATTTCCATGCCGCGGACGACGAATCGCCCCTTGCAATCGAGGATCTCGAGCAATTGGCCGTCACGGCCTACCTCACCGGCAAGGATGACGAGAGCCTCGATCTGTGGGCGCGCGCACATCGCGAGTGCCTGCGACTGGAGCAGGCCGAACGGGCCGCCCGATGTGGCTTCTGGCTCGCGTTCCATTCGCTGCTTCGGGGTGACGTCGCCCGAAGCGGAGGCTGGGTCGCTCGGATCGAGCGGCTGCTCGACGACCATCAGCTCGACTGCGCAGTGCAGGGATATGTCATGGTCGTGAACGGCCTCGTGGCGCTGGACGCGGACGACGTCGACCGCGCATACGGACTGTTCACTCGTGCGACGGACATCGCCGAGCGGTTCGCGGAGCCTGATCTGTCAGCGATCGCTCGGCTCAGTACCGGGGAGGCGCTGATCCAGCGGCACGACGTCGTGCAGGGTGTGCGGCTGCTCGACGAGGTCATGGCCGGTGTGATCACCGACGAGCTGTCGCCCGTCGTGGTGGGCGTCCTCTACTGCGCTACGATCCTGTGCTGCCAGAAGATCTTCGACATACGCCGAGAGACGGAGTGGACCGCGGCGTTGACCGAATGGTGCGCCGCACAACCGGACCTCGTACCGTTCCGCGGCCAGTGCCTCGTACACCGCTCGGAGATCATGCAGCTGCACGGTGCCTGGGCGGACGCCGAGGCAGAGGCCCAGCGTGCTTGCGAGCTCCTGTCCGGCATTCCCTTCTCGGTCGCTGGAATGGCCTTCTACCAACGCGGCGAACTGCATCGGCTACGAGGCGAGTACGCCCAGGCGGAAGCGGCCTACGAGAAGGCCAGCGAATGGGGTCACGAACCCCACCCAGGACTGTCGTTGTTGCGTCTCGGCCAGGGCAAAGTCGATCTTGCTCAGGCAGCAATACGCCGCATCGTTGACGAATCTCGGGCAGTATTCGGTGCTGGTGGCGGGGCGGTGCGGTCCAAGCTGCTGCCGGCTTTCGTCGAGATCATGATCGAGACGCATGATCTCGATGCCGCGTGGGCCGGTGTGGATGAGCTGTCGGCTCTCGCGGCCGGATTCGACGCGCCGCTCGTGCACGCACTCGCCGCCCAGGCCCGGGGTTCGGTCGTGCTTGCCACCGGCGATGCCAGGAGTGCTCTCGATCCCTTGCGCCAGGCCTACGTGACCTGGCAGCAACTTCAAGCGCCACATGACACCGCGAAAGTGCGAGTCCTCATTGGAATGGCCTGCCGCCAGCTCGGCGACTACGACACTGCCCGGATGCACCTCGAAGCCGCCCGTACGGCCTTTCGCCGGCTCGGGGCTGCTCCAGACGTGGCCCGGCTGGAACGGCTCCTCGTTCGGGCGGCGCCCGATGCGGCTGGTCTGCTGACCGCCCGTGAGATCGAGGTACTGCGACACGTGGCCGTGGGCAAGACGAACCGTGACATCGCTGTGGACCTGAGCCTGAGCGAGAAGACCGTAGCTCGTCACGTGAGCAATATCCTCACCAAGCTGAGCCTGGCATCCCGGTCGGCTGCCACCGCGTATGCGTACGAGCACGACCTCCTACCGGGCACGACTACATAGAACTACGCATCCCACCGGATACCGATTTCGGCCGATGTGGCGGCCAAATCCTCGCCTCTACTGTCGTCATCTCCTACGTATCACGGGAGGTCGAGGAGATGATTCGCGATGAGTACGACGTCATCGTCGTAGGGGCCCGGTGCGCCGGAGCTCCGACCGCGATGCACCTAGCTCGCAGTGGGTACCGAACCTTGCTGGTGGACAAGGCAACATTTCCCAGCGACACCATCTCGACCCACCTTATCCATCCGCCTGGAGTGGCTGCGCTGCGCAGCTGGGGACTGCTCGACCGTCTCACGGCAACTGGATGTCCACCCATTCACACGTATGCCTTCGACTTCGGTGACTTGACCCTTGCCGGATCGCCAGCGCTCGACGGCGCTCCGGTCGCGTACGGCCCCCGGCGAACGGTCCTGGACAAGCTGCTCGTCGATGCAGCAAGCGAGGCGGGAGCCGACGTCCGCGAAGGATTCAGCGTGGACGACGTGCTATCCGTCGACGGCCGGGTTGTCGGGATCCACGGCCGAGACGCACGGGGCCGCACGGTCGTCGCGAGATCGCAAGTCGTGGTCGGCGCGGACGGTCGGCATTCGCTCGTCGCCCGGACGGTCGGGCCGGAGCGGTACCACGAAAAACCGCCGTTCCTCGCTGGCTACTACGCGTACTGGAGCGGACTGCCTATGGCCGGCCGATTTGAGACGCACGCGCGCCCGAATCGGGGGGTCGCCGCGTGGCCCGCCACAGAAGAACCGGCCCCTGTGGGCGGCGGCCGGGCCCC
>Ga0081540_1001843_pt1 | contig 17780 bp, 15 predicted proteins | sample TabmetS2T1R1_FD_71024 | JGI IMG/M metagenome (GOLD analysis project Ga0081540, IMG submission 71024) | Tabebuia heterophylla rhizosphere microbial communities from the University of Puerto Rico - S2T1R1 | ecosystem: Host-associated > Plants > Roots > Rhizosphere ... | reverse complement strand
TCGAGAAGCGGCTGCACATCGCCGAGTGGCCGCTGGAGCGGATGAACTCCAACAACAAGGTCCTCTGGGACGGGTGCGGGAAGCTCGGCTACTCGCGCGGCCTCGTCCGGCGGAACGTGAACAACTGCGCCAACCTCGGCTACTGCGGCCTGGGCTGCCCGCTCGACGCGAAGATGTCGATGCTGGTGACGCTCATCCCGGACGCGGTGGAGAAGGGGATGACGGTGCAGGCCAACGCCTCGGTCCGCAGGCTCCTGGTGGGCAACCGGAGAGTGGACGGGGTGGAAGCGGAGCTGCTCGATCCCGAGACCGACAAGCCCACCGGGGTGACCCTCACCGTGAAGGCGAGGACGGTGGCGGTGTGCGGTGGGGCGATCAACTCGCCGGCGCTGCTCCTCCGCTCGGGGCTCGACGGGAACGGGAACGTGGGGAAGCGCTTCTTCCTCCACCCGGTGGTCATCATGAGCGCGCTGATGCCCGACCCGGTCTACCCCTGGAGCGGCGCGCCGCAGTCCGCGTACTCCCACCACTTCAGCGAGCGGGGACCGGGAAAGCTGGGCTTCCTCCTCGAGGTGCCGCCGATCATGCCGCTCATCGCGGCCTCGGTCTTCCCGGGCTTCGGCGAGAGCCACCAGGCGTTGCTCGAGACGCTGCCCTACACCCAGAGCACCATCGCCATCTGCCACGACGGGCTCATGCCCGAGGACCTCGGCGGGACCATCCAGCTGCGCGATCCAACCGAGCGACGGGTCTCCATCGACTATCCGCTCCGGCCCTTCCACTTCGAGGCCTTCAAGGCGGCGTGCAAGGAGATGGCCCGCATCCAGTTCGCCGCCGGCGCCCGTGAGGTGCGTTCGCTCCATGCCCTGCCGGTCCGCATCGGGAAGCTCGCGGACGTCGACGCAGCGATGGATGCCGCGCCGTGGGAGCCGGGACGGGTGCGGGTGGCCACCGCTCACCAGATGGGCGGCTGCGCGATGGGCGGAGATCCGCGGACCTCGGTGGTGGACAGCACGCTCCGCTACCACGGGATGGACAACCTGTTCGTGGTGGACGGGTCGGTGTTCCCGACCGCGCTGGGAGTGAACCCGCAAGAGAGCATCTTCGGCGTCGCTCGCTGGGCGAGTCAGTTCGTCGCCGCCGCGACGGCGTGAGAGCCGGCGTCCCGGCGAGGTGAGCCTGGCCCCCCGGGAGAGGTCGGCGCAGGGAGTCGGAAGCACGGCCCGCATCCCGCACAGGACCCCACGTGCCCGTCCTGTCTGCGCCGGCGTTCGGCGTTCTATGACCCGCTGACATGAACCGGTCCTCGATGCTCCTCGCCGTGGTGCTCTTCCTCCCCACGCTCGCCTTCGCCCAGAGCCCGTTCGATTCGCTCTCGAAGGCGGCGGCCGACGCCGGCAAGGGAGAGGTGGAGAAGCGGGTGAACGACAAGCTGCTCCAGGAAGCGCGCAAGAATCAGTGCAGCTTCAAGTCGGGCACGGCCGAGCTCGCCCCCGGCTGTGACACGAAGCTGAAGAAGCTCACCGCGGCGCTGGTCGATGCCAAGCACCAGCTCGACTCGGCAGGCGTGCACGCCTACAAGTTCGAGGTCAGCGGCCACACCGACTCGAGCGGTGACGCGGCGAAGAACAAGACCCTGAGCGAGCAGCGCGCGCAGACCATCGTCAGCGAGCTGGTCTCCCGCGGCGTGGGCAAGGGGGAGATCATCGCGCTCGGGCGCGGCAGCGAGGCGATGCTGGTGAAGCCCGATGACACCGCGGCGAAGAAGCAGAAGAACCGCCGCTACGAGGTCCGCGTCCGCCTCTAGTCCCGAGAAACGCCGAGGCCCGGGGCGGTCGCGGTCGACCCCGGGCCTCGTGTGGCAGCCCACGCTGGGCGAGCTGCTCTCAAAAAATGGGGCCCGGAGGTGCGGCGGTCTCCCCACGAGTCAGGGGGCGCAGGAGGGGACAGGGTTCTGCGCCTCTTTCCGCCGTCTCCGGGTTCCCCCCGAGGTTCCCGCTCTCCGTTCAGGCCCTCGGTCCGCCCACCTGGGCGGTGTGGTTCGTGTAGCTGTCGATCAGGACCGCGCTGGCGCCGACGTAGCCGGCGACGAGCAGCAGGCCGCTGAGGATGAAGGGGATGGGGCTCCACCGGCGGGAGGAGCGGAACAGCTGGTTGCTGCTGGTCTCGGTCTTCATGGCGTCCTCCTTCGAGAGTTCCGACGAGCGGGGGACATTGCAGCGCGGGTGCCAGCCGAGATCGGAGCGACTTGCCCGGAGTTCCAGGGGCTTGGCGCGGGGGAGCGGCCCGGCCGATTGCTCCGGAAGTGACACGCCTCGTGCCGCCTGTGGCGCGCGACGCAACGGGTCGGTGGGTGGGTGTCATGCGGGGTGCCTCCTCGGACTCCGAGAGGCCGGAAACGCGAAGCGGCCCGGGGGCAGGACATCGCTCCCGGGCCGCTCGTATGTCAGCTGGTGCCGCCAGCCGTGGTTTCTGTGGTGCCTTACGCGACCTGCTCGACGCTCGGCGATCGGGCCGAGTAGTCGCGGATCAGGACCGCGGCGCTGCAGAAGTAGCCGATGACGAGGAGGACCCCGACCACGACTCCGTAGGAGCGACGGCGGGAGGTCTCGAAGATGCGGGAAGCGGACTCGGTCTGGACGGTGGACATGACGTTCTCTCCTGCTGGCGGCGGCATTGCCTGCAGGGGGCCACTGCAGCGCGCGTGCCGGGCCGCCAGAGCGCGTGGTTTCGCGAGGTTCCGCCGGGGGACCCTCGCCGGCGGTAGCGGCGGCGGCGACTCCGGTGCCGGAAATGGAACGCGCGGCGCAACCGTCGCGGGCGTGAGCCGCAGGCGGGTCGGGCGTAGCGGGACGGGGACCGGGGTCAGTCGCGGACGCGGTGGCGCTTGATCAGCCGATACAGGTGCACCCGGTCGATGTCCGCCGAGGCCGCGGCCTGCGAGACCTTGCCGCCGTGGAGCTGGAGCAGCGCCTCGACGTACTGGCGCTCGAAGGCGTCGAGCGCGCGGCGCCGGGCCTCCGGGTAGGGGATCCGCGGGTCGATCTGCGTCGCTGTGTCGCCGGGAGGCCGGGCGGACTCCTCACCCTCGCCGGGGAGCAGGGTTTCCTGGAGGACCACGCACCGCTCGAGGTGGTTCCGCAGCTCGCGGATGTTCCCCGGCCAGGCGGACCGCTGGAGCTGGGCGATGAAGCCCGGGTCGAGCAGGGTGGCCTTCACCCGCGCGTCCGCGCCCAGGCCGCTGATCAGCTTCTCCACGATGAGCGGCATGTCCTCCGCACGCTGGCGGAGCGCCGGGAGCGGGATCTTCACCACCGCCAGACGGAAGTAGAGGTCGGAGCGGAAGCGGCCGGCGTTCACCTCGGCGCGGAGGTCGCGGTTGGTGGCGGTGACGATGCGGACGTCCACGGGCGTGTAGGTGTTGGTGCCGAGGCGGCGGATCTCCCGGGCCTCCAGCACGCGCAGGAGCTTCGGCTGGAGCTCGAGCGGGAGCTCGCCGATCTCGTCGAGGAACACGGTGCCGCCACGCGCCTCCTCGAACACGCCCACCCGGCGGGTCACCGCGCCGGTGAAGGCCCCCTTCTCGTGCCCGAAGAGCTCGGACTCGAGGAGGTTCGGCGGGAGCGCGCCGCAGTCCACCACCAGGAAGGAGTGGTCACGGCGGCTCGACTGGCGGTGGATGGACTCCGCCGCCTGGCTCTTGCCGGTGCCGGTCTCGCCCTCGAGGAGCACGGTGACGTCGGACGCGGCCGCGCGCTCCATCAGGGCGAAGCTCATCCGCGCCGCGACCGAGCTGCCCACCAGGGAGCCGAAGCGCGGGTTCTCCGAGAGCTGGAGCTTGGTCTTCTCGCCGGAGAGCTCGAAGCGCAGGCCGACCCGTCCGAGCTGGAGCAGGCTGCCGTTGCGAATCGCGGCCTCCTTCACCAGCACGCCGTCGAGCACGGTGCCGTTGCGGCTGCCGAGGTCCTTGGCCCAGACGCCCTTCTCGTCCACCAGGAGCTCGCAGTGGAACCGGGACACGGTGCGCTCGTCGAGCAGCACGTCGTTCAGCGGGTGGCTGCCGATCGAGGTGCGCTCGCCGGTGGACTCGAAGGTCTGCCCTGCGCCCGGTCCGTCGACGACCCGGAGGCGGAAGCGCCGGACGTCGGGCACGAGGCTCGGACGGCTGACGCCGAAGGTCGCGGTGGCGTGGGCATCGCGCTCCGGTGGTGAGGCCGCGGGGGGCGCCGGCTCACCACCCGCCTCGTCGATCTCTCGCTCTCTGTCGCGCGACGGCATCCGCATCCAAGAACCTACCTGGACCACACTTGCAAGGCGACGCCGTGACCGTCCGCGCAACGTCCGATCCCGCTCCCGTCGCGGCGGATGCAACGAGGGAGAGGTGAGAGGCTAGCAAAATCAGATACTTGCGACGGATCCGAGCTGGCCCCGACGATGCAATTCACCCCGGTCGTGGCCGGGCAGATACCGGCCGACTCTTTCGACCGGAGATTTCGTCATGAACTCGATTCCGCAGACCTCGTTGAAGTCGTTCGAACGCATCGCCCGGACCAGCGGCCTGGGCTCGCTGCTCATCGGTGGCTTGATCGTCGCCTTCTGGCTGGGTGGCCACGGCGCGCTCTACGGCGCGTACCGCATCACCCAGACCCACGCCGCGCCGACGCTGGTCGCCGAGGCCAACTGACGCACGAGGGGCGTCGACCGTGACCCGGTCGTCGCTCCTCGACCCATGCGAACGGGACCTACCTCGCCAGCACCAGGATGGTGGTCTCCCCCACGACCGGTGGCGGAGAGATGCGCGAGTAGTCGCGGAGCATCGCCGTGGACAGCAGGAATGTCCCGAGGATGAGCGCCGCGCCCAGCAACAGACCGGGTTCGCTGGCGGGCACCGAGCGGGGTGCGAGGAAGAGCTGTGCCTGCATGAGAGTCTCTCCTCCGACCCGTGTCGTGGTCGGTGCGGAGGGTCTTCGCTGCACCGCGAGTGCCAGCGGAGCGGGCCACTTCGACCCGTGGGGACGAGGAGGAGCGAGTCCGATGAATCCACGCACCGACGACGGCCCGCTGCACCGCCTCGACGCGTTCCTCGGGCGCGTGGGTGAGTCGCCGCTCGTGGGCTACACCGTGGCGATGGTGCGGGTCGCCTTCGTGCCCGGAGCTCCGCGGCAGGACGACTCGAACGCTCCGGTCGACGCTCCCGTGCAGAGGATGGTCGGCTGAGGAGCGCTCAGCTCCGCCGCAGGCTCGCCAGTCGTCCCTTGGTGCCCGGCCAGCTCTTCTCCGGCATGCGGGAGAGCAGATCGAGCACCGTGTCCTGCAGCGTCTCCTGTGGATCGCGGGCCACGAATCCCAGCTCGCGCTCGGCCTTGCGGGAGTCCACCCAGAACCAGTGCTCGCCGATGTCCACGCTCGCGGCGTCGAGGGCCGGCTCGCGGCCCCGGGCCTCGGCCAGCTTCTCCAGCAGCTTCGCCCCGGCCACGTTGACCTTCGAGGGAAGCCGGAGGCGCGGCGCGGGAACGCCGGAGATGCGCTCCAGCCGGCCGAAGAACTCGGACATCGACATGTTCACGCCCATCAGGTGCTTGCCGCCGACCTCGCCGCGGTCCATCGCCGCGACGAAGGCGTCCGCGGCGTCGCGCACGTCCACGAAGCTCATTCCGCCGTTGGGCATCGCCGGCAGGTCGCGCTGGAGGAACTTCATCACCGTCCAGGTGGACGAGAGCCGCTCGTCGCCGGGTCCGAGGAGGAGGGTGGGGTTCAGGACCACGACCGGGAGCGCGTGCCTGGCGGCGTGCTCGAGGACCAGCTTCTCCTCGTAGATCTTCGAGAGGTAGTACGGCCACCGCCCCACCACCTCCAGGGGAGGAAGGTCCTCCTCGGTCGCCGTGCGCTCGGTGCGCGAGACCGCGGTGGTGCCGCTGGTCGAGGCGAGCACCATCCGCTGCAGCCCCCCGCGCGCCCGCACCTCCTCCAGGAGCCCGCGAGTTCCGGCCACGTGGAGCCGGTACATCGCCGGCCCGTCCTTCGGATCGAAGGAGACCCGCCCCGCGAGGTGGTACAGCACGTCGACTCCGGCGAGCGCGCGCTTCACCACCGCGCGGTCGGACAGGTCTCCCTGGACCAGCTCGCCGTGGGCGAGCAGCTCCGGTCCGGGTGTGCTGCGCCCGAGCATGCGGACCCGGTGGCCCGCCGCCGCGAGCTTCGGGACCAGCGCCTTGCCCAGGAAGCCGGTGGCCCCGGTGACCAGGACGCTCCGGCCGCCGCTCACCGAGGACCTCCGCCCGAGCTCTTGCGCGGACGGACCGGCGCCGGGGCGAGCGTCACGTCGGGCTCGAGCCAGAACACGCCGCCCTCGCGCAGCCGCTTCACCGCCTCCTCGGCGATGCGGGTCACCAGCCGGTAGCTCTCGCTCCGGGCCAGGCCCTGCGCGCGGCGCCGGAGCTCAGCGATGCCGAGGGCCGGCCCGATGCGCACCGAGATGTCGGTCTGCTTCGGAACCATGCTCCCCTTGGGCAGCGCCTGGAACGCCCCCTCGATGTGCAGCGGGAGGATGTCCACGCCGCACGTCAGCGCGAGGTAGCCCAGCGTCGGGTAGAACTCGCGCATCTGACCGTCGGGCGAGCGTGTCCCCTCTGGAAAGATGAGCAGGTGGTGCCCGTTCCGCACCGCCTCGCCGGCCAGGCGCAGCGACTCCCGCAGGCTGCCGTGGCGGTCCATCGGGATGAGGTTGGTGAAGTTCTCGAACCACGCCCGCTTGAGCGGCGTGTCGAAGAAGTAGTCGCGCGCGGCGAGCGAGGCCATCCGCTCGCCCTGCTCGCCGAGCGCGTACTTCACCAGCCCCATGTCCAGGTGCGAGGTGTGGTTGGCGATGACCAGGAAGTTCCCGCTCTGCGGCACGTAGGCCTGGCCGGTGACCTTCACGTCGAAGACGCCGCCGAACATCGCCTTCTGCCAGAGGTCCAGCAGTGTCCGGCCGAGGGTGGCCACCGGAGCAGGGACCGGGATCTCGCGGTCGCTCGGCTCGGCCTCGCTGCTCGCCGGCTGCACTCCCTCGGCGGGCTCGGCCAGCCTCCGGGCCGCGCTCCCCACGAAGCGCGCCAGGTCCTTCACCGTCTCCACGCCTGACAGGTCACCCGCTTCGGGAAGGGCAATGCCCGCCGCCTCCAGCGCCACCGAGAGCTCGGTCAGCATCAGCGAGTCGAAGCCCAGATCCGCCGCCAGGCGCGATTCAGGACGGACGTCGCCGGCCGGCCTCCCGATGACCTCGGCGACCAGCCGCTGCAGCCACTCGGTGGAGCTGCCGTGCGCCGCGGGGCGGGCCCTCTCGCCCGAGGCGGCGAGCTTCTCCAGCTTCCGGAGCTCGTCCACCACCAGCTTGCGCTTCACCTTCCGGGTGCTGGTCTTGGGGAGGTCGGCGTCCCAGAAGCGCAGCACCTTGATCCGCCGGTGAAAGGGCAGCTCGGCGGAGACGCGGCGGAAGTGCTCCTCCAGCTCGCTCCGGACGTCCTCTCGCCGCCGCTCGACGTAGTCCGGCACGCAGAGGCAGGCGACGGTCTCGCCGCCGCCCTCGTCCGGAAGGCCGACGATGGAGAGCTCCTTGATGGAGGAGTGGTCCCCGTAGAGCTCCTCCAGCTCGTCCGGGTACACGTTCTTCCCGTGGGCGTCGATGATGACGTCCTTCTTCCGACCCACCAGGTAGAGCCGGCCGTCGGCGTCGAGCCGGCCCAGGTCTCCGGTGTGGAGCCAGCCATCGCGGAGGCTGGCGTCGGTGGACTCGCGGTCGGAGAAGTAGCCGGCCATCACGTTGGGGCCGCGGGCGCAGACCTCGCCGATGCCCTCGCCGTCCGGAGCGTCGATGCGGAGCTCGATCCCGGGGAGCGCCTTCCCCACGCTCCCCGGCACGCGCCTGTTCCCCGGGGACTGCACGCTGAGCACCGGGGAGGCCTCGGTCAGCCCGTAGCCCTCGGCCAGGTCGAAGCCCAGCTCGTGGAAGGCGCGGTGCACGTCGTCGGAGAGCGCCGAGCCTCCGGAGACGAGGAACTTGATGCGTCCGCCGAACTTTCGATGGACCGGCCAGAAGAGCAGCTTGCCGAGGTTGATGTTCTTCCGGTTCCGGAGCGTCCCGTGCGCGGACATCAGCGCGCGCATGCCCTGCTCGACGATGGCCGGCTTCGCGGTCAGCTCCTGGGTGATCTTCCGGTGGAAGAGCGTCCACAGCGCCGGGACGCCGATCATCGCCGTGACGCGCCCCGACTCCAGCACCTCACCCAGGCGGTCGGTGGTGAGCTCGTCGAGGTAGGTCACCTCCGCGCCGCGGCTGAAGGGCGTGAGCATCCCCGCCGAGAACTCGAAGGTGTGGTGCAGCGGGAGCACCGAGAGCAGCCCGTCGCCCACGCCGAAGTCGAACGAGGCGGCGAGCTTCGGGACCAGGGAGGCGAAGTTCCGGTGGGTGAGCATCACGCCCTTGGGCGTGCCGGTGGTCCCCGAGGTGAAGATGAGCGAGGCCACGTCGTCGGGGGCGGCGCTCTTCCGCAGCGGGCCGATGCCGCCCGGCTGCGAGGGGTCTCCCTCCATCGCCTGGGCCAGGGTCGCGAGGCTCACCTCGAGCGACTGGCCGGACAGCGTTCGCCACAGACCGGCGAGGTCCTGCGCGGCGTCCTCGGAGAGCAGCACCACCCGGGCCTGGCTCCGGCGGACGATGTTCACCACCTCCGCCTCGGTCGACGTCGCGTCCACCGGGACCACCGTCGCGCCGGCGCGGAGGATGCCGAAGTAGGCGATGGGCCACTCCGGACGGTTCTCGGACACGAGCAGCACCCGGTCCCCGGGCTTCACGCCGCTCTTGACCAGGAAGCTCCCCACCCGGGCCGCCCAGCGGTGCGCCTCGCCGAAGGTGAAGCGCTCCTCGCGATCTTCCTCCACGCGCCGGAAGGCGACCCGGTGCCGGTAGGCGTGCACCGCGGCGTCGAACAGCTCGAGCAGGTCCCGCGAGGCGTGGATGGCCTTGCGCTTCTCGCGCTCCTCCTCCAGCCCCGGAAACACCCACTTCTCCAGGCCGGGGAGGTGCACCTCGAGGAAGTAGCGGCGCCAGTCGATGGCGTGCGGATCCCAGGGGATCCTCGCCGCGTCCTCCGGGTCCATCGCCGCGTAGAGGCTGCGGGTGTTGTCGCAGCGGAAGACGTACCGGTTCTCCCAGAGGAAGGGGAGGAACAGGTCGATGAGCGCGGAGAGCGATCCGGCCTGCTCCTCCACCCGCTCCAGCTGCTCGGACGCACGCTCCAGCATCGCCGAGACGCGCGGAGCGCCCCACCGCGGCCCGTGGTCCTCGATGCCCTTGCGGAGCAGGCGCGCGCCGGTGGCGAACAGGGGAGCGGACCGGGCGAGGAAGCTGCGCTTGGACACCGGCTGCGGCTCGAGCCGGCTCTGCACGTCGTTGAGCAGCGCGCTGCCGGTCTCGCGCTCGCGGTAGTGCCTCCGCCGGTAGAGACCGACCAGCTCCACCGAGCGCGGAGCGTAGAAGGGGTTCGAGTCGCCCGAGGCCTGCTGGTAGACGCGCCGCTCGGGGTGGGTGAGCGCCCGGGCGGTGATGGCGATGAGCGAGCCGGCCACCAGATCCACCGGGATGATGTCGAGGATGGCGCGCTCGGCGGCGGGGATGAGCCGGTGCCCCTTGAGGCCCGCGAAGGACAGCGGCGCCGAGGTGGTGAAGCCCTCGTTCCAGCCGGGGAACGGATAGCGCAGCGAGCTCTCGACGATGCTCGGGCGGACGATGGCGTAGCGGAGGTCCGGCGTGCCGGCGATGAACTGCTCGCCGAGCGACTTGGTGTAGGTGTACGTGTTGGGCCAGCCCCAGCTCCGGGCGCGCTCCATGCCCGCCTCGGTGAGCTTCTGGGTGAGCCAGAGCTTTCGCTCCCGTCCCACCGCCAGCCGGAGCGTCTTCTCCTCCCGCCCGTCGCGGCCCTCCTCCTCGAGCCGTTCCAGGGCGCGCGTCCGGAACTCGGAGGTCAGCGCGTGGTCCTCGGCCTGCTCCCGCAGCCTCTTCACCTGCCGGGCGGCGTCGTCGAGCTCGTTCTGGAGCGAGAAGTCACGCCCGTCCACCTCGCCCTTGCGCGGGAAGTAGCCGACGATCTCCTCGTCCTCGAACACCAGCCCGCTCTTGTTGCCCACCACGAAGGCGGTGGAGACGTGTATCAGCGGGACCCGGAGCCGCTGGCAGAGCTCGACCGCGTGGCGCACGCCGTAGGTGTTGATCTTCAGCCCCACCTCGAGCGGCGGGTTGAACGAGACCAGGCCGGCGCAGTTGACGACCACGTCCACCTGTCCGGCCAGGGCCTGGAGCGTCTCCTCGGAAAGCCCGAACAGGGGATCGGTGATGTCTCCGTCGAGGACCGAGGTGCGCTCGCGGACGAAGGCCTCGGCCTCGGCGTCCCCGCGGTGGTCCCGCAGCGGCTGGAACGGCTCGCTCCGCACCACCTTCTCGATGAAGCGGGCCTCGGCGCTGGCCGAGGAGCCGCGCCGGACCAGCGCCCAGACCCGTCCCAGCACCGCGCCGTAGCGGTGGAGGAGCATCGAGAGGGTGACCTTGCCCAGAAATCCGGTGCTGCCGGTCAAGAGGATGCGCTTGCCGGCGAGGGCGTCGGACACCGAGAGCACGGGGGATTCCATGGGGTTCCGGGACATGGTGACTATCACCACCCGTGCCCCGGGGGTGAAGCCCCGGAGCGGTGCGGCGCGTCGGCAGCGGACGGGGCCGTCCCCCCGACACCCCCCGCGGTCGTCGCCAGGGGGAGGCCGGGCGGCCGCAGTGCGGAATCCGTGCCTGCGGTGGAGCGGGCGCCGGGTAAGAACGAGGCCCCCATGCGCTCAACCGCCGCTGGTCTCCTCGTGCTGTCCCTCTGCGCCTGTGCCCATTCCTCCGCCTCGAATCCGGTCACTCCCGCCGATCGCAGCGCGCTTCCCGCCTGGAGCGAGCAGATCCGCATCCGCGAGGACTGGCTGACCCGCCGGCATGCGCTGGTGCTCGACATGATGCGGCGTCACGGCGTGGCGATGTGGATCGTGGTGAACGAGGAGTTCCACGACGACCCCCTCACGATGGTGGTGGCGCCGCCGCGGCCCTACGTCGGCAATCGCGACCTCTTCGTCTTCGTGGACGCCGGCGCCGCGGGGCTCAAGCGGCACGCGGTCACCGGCTACTTCGAGGAGGCGCTCTCCCGCTACTTCGACACGCCGCGCGACCCGAAGCCCTTTGCCGAGGCGATGAAGGCGCTCTGGGAGCAGTACCACCCACGGTCCATCGCCCTCTCCATCGAAGGAAAGCGCGGGGTGACCCGGAGCCTGACGAAGTCGAGCTACGACTTCCTCGCCGAGGCGATGGGCCCGGAGGCGAAGGCGCGCTTCGTGTCCGCCGCGGACCTCATCGAGGAGTACTCCGACACCCGGCTGCCCGAGGAGTCGCCGGTGTACCGCCGCATGGTGGAGCTCACCGCCACCCTCGCCCGGCGCGCCCTCTCCTCCGAGGTCATCCACCCCGGCACGACCCGGGTGGGCGACGTGCGGCTGTGGCTGTTCGATCGCGCCTGGGACCTCGGGGTCAGCCTCTGGTTCCAGCCGGACCTCCGGGTCCAGCGCAAGGGCAAGGCCGCCGACATGTCACGGGGCTTCCTGGCCATCTCCGACGAGAACGAGGTCATCCAGAAGGGCGACGTCGTCCACCTCGACTTCGGCTTCAGCTTCATGGGGCTGAGCACCGACTACCAGCGGATGGCCTACGTGCTGCGGGACGGCGAGGACGCGGCGCCGGCGGGGCTCGAGGCCGCGCTGGCCAGCACCAACGCCCTCCAGGACGTGATGATGCGCGAGGAGGCCAGGCCTGGGCGCCTCTCCGCGGACGTCTACGAGGGGACCATGGCGAAGATGAAGGCCCGGGGAATCAACGCGCAGATCTACTCGCACCCCCTCGGGTTCCAGGGACATGCCCTCGGGCCGAGCATCGACATGCGGGCCGCCGCGCGGAAGGACACCCCGCGCCCGCTCCGCCCCGGCTCGTACCTCTCCGTCGAGCTGAACACGCGAAGCCCCGTCCCCGAGTGGGACGGACAGGTGGTCTTCATGATGGAGGAGGACCCGACCTGGCTCGATGACGCGGGGTACCACTTCTTCGGAGAGCAGCAGAAGAAGCTGTTCCTCGTGCGCTGACTCGCCGGAGAGGCGGGCTGCGCTTTCCGCTTCCGGGTCCCCGTCGATTCCTGGTACTCCGCGCGCCCCGGAGTCGTGGGCATGCGCGAGAGGGGAGCGTGCAACGGGTCGAGCACACCGGATGGACCGGACGGGTGCGCGCGCCGCTCGCGCTCGTGGTGCTGTGCCTCCTCGTCTGGGGCGCGGTTCCCGGCGGAACGTTCCAGGACGATGACCTCGTCGGTCCGCTCGGCCTCGCCGGCGGCTGGCGCATCCGGCCGTTCCTGAGGCTGACCTTCTCGCTCCAGGAGTGGCTGCACGGCCACCGCGCGGACCTGCTCCTGGCGGCGAACCTCGCGCTGCTCGCGGTCACCGCCCTCGGGGTCTGGGCCCTGGCCCGCCGGAGGCTCGGCCCGGTCGCGGCGTTCCTCGCCGGCGGGGCCTTCCTCCTCCAGCCGGCACATGCCGAGGCGGTCGCCTACGTGAGCGGCCGCTCGATGGGCCTGATGGCCGCGCTCTCGGTCTGGGCGGTCTGGGCGCATCTCCGGTCGGTGCGCGCGGACGACCTCGAGGCCAGGCGGCGCTGGACCGCGCTGTCCCTCGTGCTCTTCGTGCTTGCGGTGCTCTCCAAGGAGGTCGCGCTCGTGCTCCCGCTGCTCGCCTGGCTCGCGAGCCGCCGGGACGCGCCCGACCGTCCCTCTCGCGTCGGCCCGCTCCTCCTCGCCTCGGCGGGGCTGGGCGTGCTCCTCCTGGTCGTCTTCCCGCGCTACCGGACGCTCGCCGGCTGGTCGCTGGCGCAGCACGACCCGCTCGCGGCGCTCGGCCAGCACCTGTCCGCGCTTCCCGTGCAGCTGTCGCTCTGGCTCCGCCCCTCGGCGCTCTCCCTGGTCCATGCCCCTGGAGACGGATGGGTCCCGGCGTTCCTCGGGGCGGGGCTGGTCGGGGGCGCGGTCGCGGTGGCGTGGGTGCTCCGGAAGCGGGCTCCCGACCTCACCTTCGCGGTGGGCTGGGTGCTGCTCGCGCTCGTGCCCACGCACACCTTCCTCGCCCGGGCGGACACGGTCACCGACCGCTCGCTCCACCTCGCCTGGGTGGGCCCTGCCATCGCCCTCGGCGCTGCGGCGGCCGGTCTCCTCCGGAGGCTCGGGAGTCCCGCGGCGCGTGGGCTGGTGGCGGCGGCGATGCTCGTCGTCGCCGTGCTCGCCGGCCGAGCCGCGCACGAGCGGATCCGCGTCTGGTCCGACCCGCGCGCGCTCTGGACCGAGGCGGTGACCCGGGCGCCCGGCTCGGCGCGCGCCTGGAACAACCTCGGCCTGGTCCTGCTCGAGCACGAGCCGCGGGCCGCCACCGCCGCGATTCGCCGCGCCGTCGCCCTGTCTCCGGCCGATCCACAGCTGCTGTCCACCCTCGTCCTCATGGAGTCGCTATGTCCCACCGACGATCCCCGTCGCTGAGCGCGCCGGGGATGCTCACCCTCGCCGTGACGGTTCTGCTCGCGGCGCCGGCCCGCGCGGTCAGCTCGCCGACGACCGCGAAGGAGGCCTGCAAGAAGCAGAAGCCGGCTCCGCCAGGGCCCTGCAACCGTTGCTCCGATTTGCCGAGGCTCAACAAGGAGCTCTCCGAGCAGCAGTTCGTGCGGGACAAGTTCCAGGAGTTCATCGACTGGAGGTTGCCGCCGATCGCGAAACCCACCGACGACGACAAGAAGAAGAAGATGGGCCCAACGGCGCTGATGGTGGACTTCATCAACGCGGAGTTCTCCCAGTACCTGCACTCGCCCGGAGGAGGGGGGGGCCACGGTCGGGCGACCCTGGGAACCGACCTCGCGAACTGCGGCCTCGTCCTCTACCCGACGGACGACAAGGGCGACAACCTGACGGACAAGGATGGCAACGAGATCACCTGCCCGACGAACAAGGACGAGGTCAAGGCCATGTACTGCCCGGCGGTGGCCGACATGATGCTCACTCACGAAGGCCAGCACCAGATCGACTGCAGGAACAACAAGAAGTCCTCCCAGCCCATCGACCTGAGTGAATGGCGCAACTACGCCGCCTACGACGTCCGGGGCTACACCGCCGGGATCGCGAACCTCAGGAAGTCGATCGCCGAGCTGTCGAAGAAGTGCGGCTGGAAGGGCTCGACCAACAAGACGAAGAAGATGCCGTTGCCGCCCTCTGGGAACGACAAGCGGACTGACACCGACGTGGACGTGATTCCCACGCCGCAGGAAATCGACGGGCTGGCGAAGACGCTTGGAGGGAAGAAGTGATGCTGCCCATTGCTCAGTGCGTGCTGGTCCTCGCGCTCGGGTCGTCGATCCGTGCGCAGGGGGAGAAGGTCGACGTCCCGGCAGTGCAGAAGAAGTACGCCGCCTCGTGCACGGCGTCCTCCACCTCCGATGCCTGCAAGCAGATGCGCTGGCAGCTCGAGTCTGCGCTCCACGGAGACCTCCTCCTCTCGATGGAGAACGGTGACGCTCCGCCTCCCTCGGCCATCGAGGTGGGGCTCAACGCGGAGACCCCGCAGCTCCGCACGCTTGCCCTGCAGATCGCGCCGCAGGGGCCGGCCCGGATCAAGGCAGCGGTCGCCTCGCTCGACAGCCCCTATGCAACCGTCCGCGAGGCCGCGGCAGCCGTCATCCGCTCGGAGGGGGACGACGGGCAGCGTCGCATGCTGGACCGGCAGGCCTCGGGCAATCGCCCCGAGTATCCCGTGGCCGACGCGCAGCCCGAGCCGGCGAGGCTCAAGGTCAAGCCTTACCCCGGCGCGACCTACCGCTACTTCGCCAGCGGTCCCGAGCAGGCGTACTTCAGCACCGCCGACGCTCCGGACAAGGTCGTGGCCTTCTACGCGCAGGGCGGCCAGAAGGCGTACTCGGCCAGCGAGCTGAAGCAGGCGATGAAGTCCCGGGCCACGTCGGCGATGGACCAGAGCAAGATGATCCAGCTCATCCAGGAGGCCCAGAGGAAGGGCCAGGACCCGACTCAGGCGATGATGGCCTGGCAGAAGAGCCTGTCCAGTCTCGGCTCGGACCCCACGCGGAACTTCGAGGGAAAGCAGGGGGTCGTCTCGCCGAGGTACATCCCGGCCGACGACACGTTCAGCCGCGTGGTGGTGGTCTTCCGCGACGACCTGACGGGCGCGACGGCCATCGCCGTGCCCCTTCCGCCGCTGGCGGCCGACGCGCCGATGCCGACCGGGGACGAGGTGATGAAGAGCGTGGCCCGGCAGCAGTTCATGCACCAGCCGACCATCGACACGCCGCCGGCGGGAGACTGAGCGGACGTTCCGGGGAGGGCCGCGCGAGGCGTGACGGCCCTCCTCGGCTCCCGGGCCGGGGAGGAGCCGCAGACACGGGTAGTGGACGGTTCGCCCGGGGCCGGGGACCGGAGGCCGCCCGCTCGGATAGGCTCCCGCCCCGATGTTCCGGGCCGCTCGCATCGCCTGCAGCGCCGCGCTGGTGCTCGTCGCCGGGTGCAGCGGCGGCGGGTCTCCGGACGCGGGGGCGCCGGTGCTCCCGTACTACGGCCAGGTGCAGGCGCTGGTGCAGCAGCACTGCCAGTCCTGCCACGTGACCGGCGGCTTCGCGCCGTTCCCCCTCGAGACGTACGAGGACGCGCGGTCGCACGCGGCGGCCATTGCCACCGCGGTGGCCTCCCGCCGCATGCCGCCGTGGAAGCCGGCCGATGGCTGCCGCCCGCTGGAGGCCTCGCGGCGCCTCACGGACGCCGACGCGGCGACCCTCGTCGCCTGGGCCAACGGCGGCACGCCCCAGGGCGACCCGGCGAAGTCCATTCCCTTCACCCCGCCGGCAGCCGGGCTGCCCTGGGTGGACCTCACCCTCGCGGCGGACCAGCCCTACACGCCGAAGGCTTCCCTGACCGACGACTACCACTGCTTCCTCCTCCGGCCGGACCTCGCGACGGACCGCTACCTCATCGGCGTGGACGTCGAGCCCGGACAGCGGGCGCTGGTGCACCACGTGCTCCTCTTCGCCGCCAGCGCGCTGGACGCGATGACCGTGGACGCGGCGGACCCGGATCCGGGGTGGACCTGCTTCGGAGGCCCGGGGACCAGCGGCACGCCGCGGCTGCTCGGGGGCTGGGTGCCGGGAACGCAGGCCACCCGCTTCCCGGCGGACACCGGAATCCTCATGAACGCCGGCGAGGTGGTGGTGATGCAGGTCCACTACAACCTGGCGGCCGGTCCAGCGGCTCCGGACACGACCCGGGTGCGGATGCAGCTCGCGCCGGGGCCGGTGGTGTCGAAGCCCGCGGCCATCCTCCCGCTGGCGAACCTCGGGTTCAGCATCCCGGCCGGCGCGAGCGACTACACCTCCGTGCTCCAGCTCGGGTCGCCGGCCAATGGCGTGCTCTGGGGCGTCATCCCCCACATGCACACGAAGGGAAAGCGGGTGACGGTGAAGGCAGGCGACGAGTGCCTGGTGGACATCCCCTCCTGGGACTTCCACTGGCAGCAGTCCTACTTCTTCAGCACGCCGCGGCCGCTGACCGTGGGGACCCAGCTCTCGCTGAGCTGCACCTGGGACAACCCGACCCCCTCGGCGGTGGTCTGGGGCGAGAAGACAACGGACGAGATGTGCCTGAACTACTTCTACGCCACGCAGGACTGAGCGTCCGGGCGGGAATTCTCCTGTTGCTCGCCCTGGGGTGCGCTCGCCCCGAGCCTCCGCTCGAGGTGACCTACTGGTACCTGCGCGACTGAGGCGTCTGCGCGCAGGTGCGGTCCGCCGTGAGCGGGCTTCCGAGCGAGTTCGGGACGAAGGTGCGGGTGAGCACCGTGGAGCACCTCGCGCCGGGGGCGCCGGAGCAGATCCACGCGCTCGGGTTCGAAAGCCACGGGCTGGTCATCCGCCGCGGGGATCGCGTGGTGTTCAAGGAAGCGGACCATCGCGTCAGCATCGAGGACGTGCGCGCGGCCCTGCGGCGCGAGCTGGGGCCGCCACCCAGCTGAGGACGGGAGCGGCCCGCGGACCTGCGCTGAACGTCCGCTCACCCTTCCCCCTTTCTGCCACTCGGTTACATTTCCCATCGGGTCTTTACCGGAGGGGTGGAGTGGGCGGGGCGCCATCGGGCTGGAGAGAGGCGATGGCGCGCTTCGAGGCGCTCGTTGGCATGCCGGAGCCCGAGCGCCTGAGCACGCTGGAGCGCCTGCGCGCCGAGTCGCCCGCCCTGCACCAGCGTGTCCAGGCGCTGCTTCAGGCGGATTCGCAGACCGAGGCCGACCGCTTCCCAGGAGAGGACACCTCGCGAACGCAGCTCGGCGTCTCGCCTCTCGACGAGCCTCCGGGTGACGGCGCAACGGGGCGGGTCGAGAAGTCGATGCGGCGGAACTCGCTGGCCTTCGGGGCCATCGTCCTCGCCGCGTTGGCCGTCGGGGGAGTCGTGTGGCAGGCCCACGAAGCGCAGAAGGAGGCCGCCAAGGCACGGGCGATCCGTGACTTCCTGGTGGGCATCTTCGAGCAGAGCAGCAGCGACCGCCCCGACGGGGTGCCGGGCCGCCCGGTCACGGCCGGGCAGCTCCTGGACATCGGCGAGGACCGCATCCGCAAGGAGCTCAAGGACCCGCCGGAGGGCCGCGAC
>Ga0081540_1001842_pt1 | contig 17783 bp, 16 predicted proteins | sample TabmetS2T1R1_FD_71024 | JGI IMG/M metagenome (GOLD analysis project Ga0081540, IMG submission 71024) | Tabebuia heterophylla rhizosphere microbial communities from the University of Puerto Rico - S2T1R1 | ecosystem: Host-associated > Plants > Roots > Rhizosphere ... | reverse complement strand
GGGGGGGGGGGGGGGAGCGGCGGGGGGGGGGGGGGGGGGGGGGGGGGGGGGGGCCCCCCCCCCCCCCGAGGCAACACGTCCCCCCCGGACAGCACTAGCATCTACGGATTTCGAGGTGGCCGAGACCGAGCGCCGCAGCGCCGCGGTCGTGTCCCTGCTCGTCGACCTGTCCTATTCGATGCAGCTGCGCGGGACCTGGGCGGCGGCCAAGCAGACCGCGCTCGCACTGCACGCGCTGCTGCGCAGCCGGTTCCCGCAGGACGCCATCCAGGTCATCGGCTTCTCGAACTACGCGCGTGAACTGCGCGAGACCGAGCTGGCCGGACTGGGCTGGGACATGGTGCAGGGCACCAACCTGCACCATGCGCTGCTGCTGGCCGGCCGCCACATCGACCGGCACCCGGAGCACGAGCCGGTCGTCCTGATCGTGACCGACGGTGAGCCAACGGCCCACCTGCAGCGGGACGGGCGGTCCTGGTTCGACTGGCCGCCGTCTCCCGAGACGGTCGAGCTCACGCTGGCCGAGGTGGACAAGATGACCCGCCGGCACGCCGCGCTGAATATATTCATGCTGGCGGACGATGCGCGGCTCTCCGCCTTCGTTGACAATGTCGCGAGGAGGAACGGCGGGCGCGTGCTGCAGGCGGCGCCCGAGCATCTCGGTGAGTACGTCATCCGTGACTTCCTCCGCACCCGCGGCGCCGGCCGACGGTAGATTTTCCTAGTCGGCTGACACGCGGGGGACACCCCCGCGGACCCCGGCTATCGAGCCGCCGGCCGCGGAGCCAAGCCAACCAGGAGGAATTGTGAGTTCTACCAGCGGATCAGCCGAGAGGTCGCCGGGCCGGGTGATACTCGCGGTGATTCTCGGCATCATCGCCTTGATCTTCATCGTGGTCGCGATCATCTACGTGGCCGAGCCGGCCAAGTCGCTGCCCAGCTTCGTTCCCGGGCACATCGCCGGCTCCACCGGGCACCACCCGCTGCGGGCGGTGGGCTCGCTTGTCATCGGCATCGTCTTTGCGGTCGGGGCCTGGTTCGCCCTGGCGTACAAGCCCAAGCCGCCGGCCGCGGCGGAGAACAACAAAGAAAACACGCCAGCCGGGCTGAGCTGACCGCCGCGCGGAAAACCTGAGCGCCCCGCCCCGCAGATGCGTGGGCGGGCGCTTCGCTTCGTGCTCGCGGGCCGCCCGCAGGAAGCGCGGGCGGCGTTGGCCTGGGCTGACGCTCGGCGTGCTGCCATCGCAAGGCCGCGCTCGGGCACAGGAAGCCGCTCCAACCACTGTGGCACCACCGGGGGCGGAGGGCTTACAGCATGAATGTCCCAGCCATGTCGCTGGAACTGCATGAGAGGGGCATCCATGCAGTATGAACGGACGGGACGGGACGGGACGGCGGGGCGGGGATCAGGGGTCACGGGCGTCTGTGGGCAGCGCACGGGCACCAGGAATTACACCAGGGGCCGCGCCGGTCCTGGCCTGGCGGGCGGGCGGTTAGTCGCTGCTGAGCGCCTGGCGCAGGTCATCGAGCAGGTCGTCGCAGTCCTCGATGCCGACCGACAGCCTGATCAGGTCGCCGGGGACCTCGAGGGGCGAGCCGGTGACGGAGGCGTGCGTCATCCGCGCGGGGTGCTCGACCAGTGACTCCACCCCGCCGAGCGACTCGCCCAGGGTGAACAGCCGGGTCCGGCCGCAGGCCCGCACCGCGGCCTCCTCGCCGGCCAGCAGCCGGAACGACACCATGCCGCCGAACGCGCGCATCTGCTCCTGCGCGGTCTTGTGGCCGGGATGCGACGGCAGGCCAGGGTAGAGGACCTCGGACACGGCCGGGTGCTCGGCCAGCATCTGCGCGACCCGCATCGCGTTCCGGCAGTGCCGGTCCATCCGCGCCGCGAGCGTCTTGACACCGCGCAGCGTCAGCCACGAGTCGAACGGGCCGGCCACGCCGCCGGTCGCGTTCTGGGTGAAGGCGAGCCGCTCGGCGAGCTCGGGGTCGGCGACCACCAGGGCCCCGCCGACCACGTCGGAGTGCCCGCCGAGGTACTTCGTGGTCGAGTGGACCACCACGTCGGCCCCGAGCGCGAGCGGCTGCTGCAGGTACGGCGACGCGAACGTGTTGTCCACCACGAGCAGCGCGCCGGCCTCGTGCGCCGCCTCGGCCAGGGCGCGGATGTCGGCGATACCCAGCAGCGGGTTCGTCGGCGTCTCGGCCCACACCACCGTGATCTTCCGGGCGGCGAGTCGCTCCCGCACGGTCGCCACGTGCGATACCGGCGCCACGTCGTGGGTCAGTCCCCAGCCCGAGAACACCCGCGCGAACAACCGGTACGTGCCGCCGTAAGCGTCGTCCGGCACCAGCACGTGATCACCGGGCGAGCAGACCGTCCTCAGCAGGCAGTCCTCCGCGGCCATGCCGGAAGCGAAGGCCAGCGCCCGGGGGCCTGCTAGCTCCGGGGGGGACGACCCCCCCGAACCCCCCCGAAGCCCGGATTCCAGCGCGGCCAGGCACTGCTCCAGCGCGGTCCTGGTCGGGTTGGCGGACCGGGAGTACTCGTAACCGCCGCGCAGGCCGCCCACCCCGTCCTGCTTGTAGGTGGACACCTGGTAGATGGGCGGCACCACCGCGCCGGTGCCCGGGTCGGGCTCCTGGCCCGCATGGATGGCCAGGGTCTCGAAGCCGTCCTGGTAGGTCACGACATCATCCTTCCGAACGTACTAGGTATTCGCGGCGAGGAAGGTCAGCACGTCCTGCCGGGTGAGCAGCCCGGTCGGCTTCCCGTTCACGTGCACCAGCGCCGCGCCGGCCTTCTCCAGCGCCAGGACCGCCCGGGACACCGGTTCGCCGAGGCCGACGGTTGGCAGCGGCGCCGACATGTGCCCGCCGACCGGGTCGGACGGCTTAGCCCGCCCGGCCACCAGGGCGTCGAGCAGGTCGCGCTCCACCACGGACCCGATCACCTCGGCGGCCATCACCGGGGGCTCTTCCTTGACCACAGGCAGCTGGGACACGTCGTACTCGCGCAGCAGCGCGACGGCCGCGCCGACGTTCTCCTCCGGGTGAACGTGGACGAACTCGGGCAGGCTGCGCCCCTTCCTGGCCATCACGTCGGCCACCAGCGGCTCGCTGGTCTGCTCGGCGAGGAAGCCGTAGTCGGCCATCCACTCGTCGTTGAAGATCTTCGACAGGTAGCCCCGGCCGCCGTCGGGCAGCAGCACGACGACCACCGCGTCCGGGGCGGCCGCCTCGGCCACCCGCAGCGCGGCCGCCACCGCCAGCCCGGACGAGCCGCCGGTGAGGAGCGCTTCCTCCCGGGCCAGCCGCCTGGTCATGCCGAACGACTCGGCGTCGCTGATCGCGATGATCTCATCGCACACGGACGGGTCGTAGGTGGCGGGCCAGATGTCCTCGCCGACGCCCTCGACCAGATACGGGCGCCCTGACCCGCCCGAGTAGACCGAACCTTCCGGGTCGGCGCCGATCACCCGCACCGCGCCGCCCGACACCTCTTTCAGGTACCGCCCAGTGCCTGTGATCGTGCCCCCGGTGCCGATGCCGGCCACGAAGTGGGTCACCATCCCGTCCGTCTGCGCCCAGATCTCCGGGCCGGTGGTGGCGTGGTGCGAGGCCGGGTTCTCCTGGTTGGCGTACTGGTCGGGCTGCCAGCCGCCCGGTGTCTCGCCGGCCAGCCGGCGCGCCACGCTGTAGTACGAGTCCGGGTGGTCGGGCGCGACCGTCCCGGGGCACACCACGACCTCGGCCCCGTACGCGCGCAGCACCGCGATCTTGTCCTGCGCCACCTTGTCCGGGCAGACGAAGACGCACCGGTAGCCGCGTTCGGCCGCGACGATGGCCAGCCCGACGCCGGTGTTGCCCGAGGTGGGCTCCACGATGGTGCCGCCGGGCCGCAGCGCGCCGCTCTCCTCGGCCGCCGCCACCATCCGCAGCGCGATGCGGTCCTTGACCGAGCCGCCCGGGTTGAAGTACTCGACCTTCGCCAGCACGGTAGCCCCGGGGATGCCCCGGGTCACCGACCGCAGCCGGACCAGCGGGGTGTTCCCCACCAGCCCGCTCAATGAGTCATGGACCTGCATGGTGTGACGCTATCCGACGCCGATCACTACCCGCGGGTAGTACTGGTTCTGGCCAGGCGTTAACTTGGAAGAACCCTATCGAGGAGGCCGGACCATGCCCGAAGCAGTGATCGTTGCCACCGCCCGGTCGCCCATCGGCCGTGCGGGCAAGGGCTCGCTCACGAGCATCCGACCGGACGACCTGGCCGTGCAGATGGTGAGCGCGGCGCTGGCGAAGGTGCCGCAACTCGATCCCGCCGACGTGGGCGACCTGATCCTCGGCTGCGGGCTGCCCGGCGGCGAGCAGGGCTTCAACATGGCGCGCGTGGTGGCGGTCCTGCTGGGCCACGACCACCTGCCCGGCACGACCGTCAACCGGTACTGCTCCTCGTCGCTGCAGACAACCCGGATGGCCTTCCACGCGATCAAGGCCGGCGAGGGGGACGTGTACATCTCGGCCGGGGTGGAGTGCGTGAGCCGACTCGCCAAGGGCAGCAGCGACTCCTGGCCCGACACGCACAACCAGGCCTTCGCCGAAGCGGGGCAGCGTACCCAGCGGACCGCAGCCGGTGAGGCTGGAGCGTGGCACGATCCGCGTGAGGACGGGAACATACCCGACCTCTACATCGCGATGGGCCAGACCGCGGAGAACGTGGCCGAGCTGCGCGGCATCTCGCGCGAGGAGCAGGACGAGTTCGGGGTGCGCTCGCAGAACCTGGCCGAGAAAGCCATCGCCAACGGTTTCTGGCAGCGTGAGATCACCCCCGTCACCCTGCCGGACGGCTCCGTGGTCAGCGCCGACGACGGTCCCAGGCCCGGCACCACGATGGAGAAGGTCGCCGCGCTCAAGCCGGTGTTCCGCCCGGACGGCACGGTCACCGCGGGAAACTGCTGCCCGCTCAACGACGGGGCGGCGGCGGTCGTGGTGATGAGCGACGTCAAGGCGGCCGAGTTCGGCATCACGCCGCTGGCGCGAATCGTGTCCTCCGGGGTGACCGCGCTGTCCCCGGAGATCATGGGGCTGGGGCCGGTGGAGGCGTCCCGGCAGGCGCTGGCGCGGGCCGGGATGGCCATCGCCGACATCGACCTGGTGGAGATCAACGAGGCGTTCGCCGCCCAGGTCATCCCGTCGTACACCGACCTCGGGGTGGACCTGGCCAAGCTCAACGTGAACGGCGGCGCGATCGCGGTCGGGCACCCCTTCGGCATGACCGGAGCCCGCATCACCACCACCTTGCTGAACAGCCTGCAGTTCCACGACGCCACCTTGGGCCTGGAGACCATGTGCGTGGGCGGCGGCCAGGGCATGGCGATGATCTTCGAGCGGCTCAGCTGAACATTTGGTTGCGACTTGGGGGTTGTCAGGCGGCCTCCGATGAGGCACGCTCAGGTCAAGAGCGGACTCCCCTGGAGGTGCCAGTTGTCGCTGACCCACTCACCGAATCTGCACACTAGCCTCATCGCACGCATTCCGGTCGTTACCGGCCGCAGCCTCGCTGAGTGGTTCCACCGGCTCGAATCTGGTCCCGCGTTCCTCCGCCGCGAAGAACGAGCTCATTGGCTCGCCGACGATGCGGGCATCTCCTGCGGGTACGCCTACGCCATCGTGCACGAGTACGAGATGCGCAGGCGCTTGCGCCTCAACGGAGCCTGACCAGCCACCACGTCGCGCCCGGCGCCGGTTCGCCGCGCGCGGATGCTGCGCGACCGCGTTAGGTCGCGCCCGGCCAACCCGGCCCGCTTGATCCGCGTCGCCCCCCTCCGGCGGTCGCGGAGTTCGAACGGGGTTCGATCGTTCATGATCGTGAAGACTTTGCTACGCCATGGAGTAGTAAACCCTTCGCGATCATGGCAGATGGCGCAGCGGCGCCGGGTGCCACGATGGCGTCGGCTTGACATGTTTATGGGACCGGCATATTGCCCACGGTATACCAGGACAGAAATGTCGGGACTAACCCGTACAAATATTGCGGGGCGGACATAGCGGACATTTACGTCCAGGCCCGGGCGACCTCAGGGATTTTTGTTTCCGCTGTGGCTGCATTGGCAATTGAGAGCGGCACGGCAGCGGTGCGCCGTCAATGAGTACCCCCGGTCGGAGTCGAACCGACACTGGGGACCCTTTTAGGGGGCCGGCCTCTGCCCTTGGGCTACGGGGGCGGATTCATAATACCGCCCGTGCAATTGCCTAATCGATGAGTAGCCAAGACCTCTTCTATTAATTTTGGCGCTGGCCGCGTTTACTGCATACAAATTGCGGAGCGTAGTTAATTACAAGATCGACATTAACGCTAAGTAACTGGACGATCGGTTTCCGCGTCGGAAGGGGCATCGACATGGGCTCGGGCGCGGGTGAAAATGGCGTCCAGCATGGCCGGGGTCACCCGTCCGGTGAATGTGTTCTGCTGACTTGGGTGATAACAGCCGATGAGCAGCACTTCGCCGGGTGCCTGCTGATTGGTGAGCCGGACCTCGGCACCATGACCGAACCTCGGGCGCGGCCGCGGCAGCGCGAATCCGCACTGGCCGAGTACCGGCCATATCGCCTGCCAGGCAAATCCGCCCAGGCAAACGATTACCCGCAGGTCAGTGGCTACTAGGCGAAGTTCGGCGGTAAGCCAGGGCGCGCACGTATCCCGTTCGACGGGTTCCGGCTTATTGTCCGGCGGGGCGCAGCGGACCGCGGCCACCATCCGGGCACGCAGCAGGCGCTGCCCGTCTCCCATGGCCATGCTGGTCGGTTTCTCCGCCCAGCCGCACCGGTAGAGAGAGGCGAAGAGAAAATCGCCGCTGCGGTCGCCGGTGAAGACGCGGCCGGTGCGGTTTCCGCCGTGTGCCGCGGGCGCGAGCCCCACGATCAGCAACGCGGGCCTGGCCGACCCCCAGCCGGGGATAGGGCGGCCCCAGTAGGGCTCGTCGCGGAAGGAGCGGCGGCGCACGACGGCCACGTTCTCGCGCCAGGCCACCAGGCGAGGGCAAGCGCGGCAGACCGACTGACGCGCGACGAGTTCGCCCAGCGTGCCCGCTCCGGCGGCCAGGTCCGCCACCTCGGCCGCGCTGCTCGCGACGGGCGTGCCGGGTCCGGCCGGGTCATCGGGCCAGCCGCCCGGCGGGACTCCGGAACCGGTTCCCACTGTGCTCACCGCTGCCTCAGCCGGGCGAGTCGCCAGCGAGCGACCAGGCCATCCCGTCCAGGATGTCGTGCTCGCTCACCAGGACCCCGGCGAAGCCGAACCGCTGCATGAGGCGGTCGAGGACGAGCGCGCCGCCGCCGATCACGTCGGTACGACCCGGGTGCATCACCCCGATGGCGGCACGTTCGGCCCGTGTCTGGGTCAGCAGGCGGCGGGCCACGGCGTGCACCTCAGCCGCTGACACCCTGGCGTGATGGATCCGGGCCGCGTCATAGGCGGGCAGTCCCATCGCGATGGCCGCGACTGTGGTCACCGAGCCGGCCAGGCCGATCAGCGTCCGGGCACCCCGGGCCGGCACGGCGGCCGCCACGGTGCCGAGCGCCGCGTCGATGTCCGCGACGGCCGCCGCCACCTCCTGGTCGGCCGGCGGGTCACCGTGCAGGTGGCGCTCGGTCATCCGGACACAGCCGATGTTGACGGATACTGCGTGGGCAGGCGGTCCGCCGGCCGGGCCGAGCACGAACTCGGTCGATCCGCCGCCGATGTCGGCGACAAGGAACGGGCCGGGATCGGGACCGGCGGCGAGCTCCGCGGTGGCCCCGGTGAACGAGAGCACCGCCTCCTCGTCCCCGGTGAGGACCTCGGGCGCGACGCCGAGCACCTCCTTGACCAGGCGGACGAACTCGGCTGCGTTGTCCGCGTCCCTGGTGGCGCTGGTCGCCACCATCCGGACCGCCTGCGCGCCCGAGCGGGCGATGACGTCCGCGTACTCGTGCAGCACAACCATGGTCCGGGCGAGCGCTTCCGGGGCGAGCCTGCCGGTCTGGTCCACTCCCTGGCCCAGCCGGACGATCTCCATCCGCCGGACCACGTCGGTCAGCCCGGCCCGGCCGGGATCGACGTCCGCCAGCAGCAGGCGCAGCGAATTCGTTCCGCAATCCACGGCGGCCACCCGGCGGGTCACGGCGTGTCCGCTTGGATGCAGGGTCCCGGAAGCCACCAGGCGCCGACGGTGTCCAGCGCTTCGGCGCCGAACGGGTTCACGCCCGCCACAAGCTCGTGGGCGACGAGCGCATGCAGGCACTTGACCCGCTCGGGCATGCCCCCGGCCGACTGAGTGCCGGGCGGCAGCGGGTCGACACACGCCGTGCGAGCAGCCATTTCCCGCCGCGCGAGGTAGTCCCGGTGCGCCGCTTCATAGCGGCGCCGTACTCCGTCGTCGGCCAGCCTCTCGGTCATCTCCCGCATCAGCCCGGACGCCTCCAGCTTGCTGACGGCCGCGGCCGCCCGCGGGCAGGTCAGGTAGTAGAGGGTGGGAAACGGGCTGCCGTCGGGCAGCCTCGGCGCCGTCTCGGCCACATCGGGCAGCCCGCACGGGCACCGGTGCGCCACGCCGAGCAGCCCGCGCGGCGCACGGCCGAGCTGGGCGGTGATGACCGCCGTGTCACGCGCCGCGATCACTTGGCCTTGCTCTCCGGGCTCTCCGGGTCCGCGTCCGCCTGCTGGACCGATCGCCACAGCTTGTCGTACCAGGGCGCCGGTCCCGCCTTGGCCGCCTGGGCCGTGCCGAGCCGCGGCTGGCTCCCCTCCACGACGTAACAGCGCGTGCCGGGAAAACACATGTTGAGCTCCTGCCGGGCCAGCTGCTCGATGTAGGCCGGGCTCGAGAGCTTGGCCCGCTGGGCCTGCAGGCTCTTCACCTGGGCCAGCATGGACTGCTGCTGGGCGACCAGCGCGTCGATCTGCCGTCGCTGGTTCACGTATTCACGGATCGGGTACGCCAGGCTCAGCGCGATCGCGCAGATCACCACCGCAAGTACCGCGGCCCGGCCGGTGAGCCGGGTGGCGCGGGGAGCGGCGGGCGGCGCCATCAGCCCGCTTGTGTCCGCGCCGCGAACCGGGGATAGGCGTCGGCACCGGCGTAGGTCGCCGCGTCACCGAGCAGTTCCTCGATCCGGAGCAGCTGGTTGTACTTTGCGACCCGCTCGCCGCGCGCGGGTGCGCCGGTCTTGATCTGGCCGCAGTTGGTGGCGACGGCCAGATCCGAGATCGTGGTGTCGTCGGTCTCACCCGAGCGATGGCTGATCACGCAGCTGAACCCGGCCCGGTGCGCCAGGCTCACCGCGTCCAGGGTCTCGGTCACCGAGCCGATCTGGTTCAGCTTGACCAGCAGCGAGTTCGCCGCCTGCTCGGCGATGCCGCGGCGCAGCCGTTCGGAGTTGGTGACGAACAGGTCGTCCCCGACCACCTGCACACGATCGCCGACGGTCGCGGTGAGCTCCCGCCAGCCCGGCCAGTCCTCCTCGGCCAGCGGGTCCTCCAGGGAGACGATCGGGTAAGCGTCGAGCCATTCGGCGTAGAGGCCCGCCATCTCCGCGGACGTCCGCGGCTTGCCCTCGAAGTTGTAGGCGCCGTCGGCGTAGAACTCCGAGGCAGCCGCGTCCACCGCCAGCGCGACGTCGTCGCCCGGGGTGAAACCCGCCTTGCCGATCGCCTCGACGATCAGGTCGAGCGCGGCGCGGTTGTGCTCCAGGTCGGGCGCGAATCCGCCCTCGTCGCCGACTCCGGTGGACAGGCCCCGCTGCTTGATCACCGACTTCAGCGCCTGGTACACCTCGGCTCCCCAGCGCAGCGCGTCGGAGAAGGTCGCGGCGCCGATCGGGGTGATCATGAATTCCTGGATGTCCACGTTGTTGTCGGCGTGCGCGCCGCCGTTCAGGATGTTCATCAGCGGGACCGGCAGAACGTGCGCGTTGGGTCCGCCGAGGTACCGGAACAGCGGCAGGCCGCTCGAGTCCGCGGCGGCCCGGGCGACCGCCATGCTGACGCCGACGATGGCGTTCGCGCCGAGCCTGGACTTGCCCGGCGTCCGGTCCAGATCGATCAGCGCCTGATCCACCAGCCGCTGGTCATCGGCCTCGTGGCCGAGCAGTTCCGGCTGGACCTCGTCGATGACGCCCTGGACGGCCCTGGTCACCGCCTTGCCGCCGTACTCCGAGCCGCCGTCCCTGAGCTCGACCGCCTCGAAGGCGCCGGTCGAGGCTCCGCTCGGCACCCCAGCGCGGCCGACGGTCCCGTCGTCCAGCGCCACCTCGACCTCGAGGGTCGGGTTCCCGCGGGAATCCAGGATCTGCCTGGCATGGATCGCTTCTATGGAGGCCACCGCCGGCTCCTTGCCTGTAGCGTGTTGCGCGTCTGGACGGGCCGAGCGCAAGCTCGCCCAGTGTGAGCCTAATAGAGCCCGGGCCCTCTGGGCGCCGGCCACGCCGTTAAGCCAGTGAACGCAGCGCCGCGCTACCATGACGCTGCTGTCGGGAGGAGGCACTGTGGACGTCAACCCAGTTCCGCGCATAGCCGGGGCGCTTCTATTCCGCCCTGCCCCGCACGTAGACGAGCGCGGCTTCTTCTGCCGCACCTTCGACGCGGACGTAGTCAAGGCGGCCGGACTGGACCCCGCCGCGTTCATCCAGCACAGCCAGTCCCGCTCGGTGCGCGGCGTGGTGCGCGGCATGCACGTGCGTCGCGGAGACGGCGAGGCGAAGCTGGTGCGATGTTCCTACGGTGCGATCTTCGACGTCGTGGTGGACCTGCGGCCGGCCTCGCCGACCTACCGGAACTGGGAGAGCTTTGAGCTCCGCGACGACGAGCAGGTGACGCTCTACGTGCCCGCGGGCTGTGCGCACGGCTTCCAGGCTCTGACCGATACTGCGGACGTGTCGTACATGATCGACCGCGCGCACGACCCCTCCGAGGACGTGTCGATCGCATTCGATGACCCTGACCTGGCCATTGGCTGGCCTCTCCCGGTGTCGGTCATGTCGTCCCGGGACCGGCGCGCCCGGCCGCTGGCCGACGCGGCCAGACTGCTGGCGTAGCGCGGCTCAGCAGGACCGGACCACGAATACGGCCTTGAACAGGGCGCCCCATCCGTAAGCGATCTCGTAGGGCCACTGGCCCAGCGGCAGCGGCGCCGTGACCACATAGGTCGAGCCGCCGAAGCAGCGCTCCGTTATGATCCTGGCCCGCGTGTCCTGGGTCCTGGTGGTCACCAGGACCACCGAGTTCCAGCGGAACTGCCTGGCCATCCGGCCGAGGGCCGCGGCTTCTCCCTGCGTGGTGGCCGGGCTCGGCTCAAAGCAGATGAGCTTCACGCCGGGCACCGGCGACGGGCACGGGCCTCCGTAACCCTGATTTCCGCGCGACACCACCAGGACCGGCGCCCGGTGCTGCCGGGCCAGGTCCAGCGCCACCGGCAGGCGATCGCCCGGGCCGGCCAGCATCACGATCGCGCTTACCCGGGTCGGCATACCCTGCGCGGGCCATACGAGGAGCCGCGCGGTGACCGCGCAGACCGCTATGACGATAGCCGCTATGGCCCCGAATACTCGTCTACGAAGACGCGAAGGCCGACGCCGTTCGTCCGAGGCGCCATGGCGGGTACCGAATTTCATGCCCTGGGCCGCGGGTGGAACAGCCGCCAGATCACCGGCCGAGGACTCCCATCCCCACCTGCTCGTCCGGCCTGGGCGTTAGCCCAAGGCTTTCATCGCTCTTATCTGCCCCGATCAGCACGACGGAATCCAGCCGGATTCCAGCGAGTCGTATCATCTCGCCCACGGCGTGGATCTTCGCCGCTGACGACTGTCCGGCACTCACCACGACAACCGCACTGGTTGCCCATGTCGCTAGGTGCTCCCCGCCAAGAGCAGGATCGAGGGTGACCAGGGTGAGCAGAAGATCGGCGGATACAGGCGAAGCGACCAGCGCATCTCCGGCTTGCGCGGGGATCGCCGGCGACATGGCCCGCGGGAGCGGGCCGATGGGCGCAAGATCATCACGATCGGGAACAGCCAGCATGAAGTTCACGCCGTTGCGGCTGACCGGATGGGTGCCAGCGTGCTTGACCCGTAGCAGGTGCGCCAGGTGAGCGTCGCTGGAAAGATCGGCCGTAACGACCTGATTGCCCTGGCTGGCGTAGGACGTGGCCAGCGCCGCGACGGCCCGCGCCACAACCGGCGCATCGTCCACGGCGACGACGGCCAGGCCAGCCGGGCCATGAGCACTTCCCGGCACGGCGCTGCGCAAGTGTGCTATGACACGCCTCATGTCACGGTCTCGCCTGGCAGCCCGGCCAGGCCAGGGTACTAGCCGACGACGAGCGCGCAATGTATGGACACTGAGCTTGACCGGAGCGTCGAGCGCATACGCGACGTCGTCCCGTCGCCGTAGCCGATCGGATACCAGGGCTCGGATGATGACGATGCCCAGGCCCACGGCAAGTCCGCCGATGAGTCCGATGGCAACGTAAGTGACCAGGGTTCGCTTCTCCGGGTAAGGAATCTGGGTGACGCTCAGGACCTGGCTGTTCTTCAAGGCCGCAGTCAGGGCCGGCAGGGTAGTCGACTGGCTGCCGACGATGGCTTGCTGGAGACCGGTCAGCGTGTTTTCCGCGCTGGTGCGTTGCGCTCGGAGCTTGCCGAGGTGCGACTGCTGCGTGGATGAAACGGGCTGGCCCGAGAGCTGGCCGATCTGCGTGTCAAGCGAGTCGACACGCTGCTTGGCCTGGTCGACCTGCTGGTTCAGAGACGCTACCGTGAGCTTCTGCTGCGCACGCAGCGTATCTGCCCGGAACGTGAGGAAGGCACTACCCACGGCACTTGCCCGCAGCTGAGCCTGGTTAGGCGACGGCCCACTGGCGGTGATCAGTAGCACCCGGGTAGTGGGGGACAAGATACTGTAGGTTTTCAGGAAGCTGCTGGTGCTCTGCTGGAGCCCCAGCTTATGCATGGCGAGCGTCGCCACCGCCGGGGTCTCCGCCATGGCCTGGTTGTTAAAGCTCGCGGTCTGACTGTCCTCATAGGGACTGAGCGTAATCAACAGCGACGCCGAGGCTTGGTATGCCTTGGGATACTTCATGTAATACGCGAGTCCGCCGATCAGCCCTACAGCGGCCAGGAAAGTCACAAACCATACACTGCGCGATATGGCCGCTTTGATGAATCCCAGGTTCACCAGGCCAGGTACGAAATCGGCCGACGGGTTCCCGGTGGCTGCGAAATCATCGTAAACCCCGAGCCGTTCCCGCTCGCCATTACCCCCTTTTATGGGGAAAACCGGGTCGGTCACCTTCTGATCTCCGTCGCTATGCCAGTCATGCGTGTCGCCGGCCTGCGCCCTGCCCGTCGTCCCAGTTGCGGCAGAAGGCCCGTCGTCGCGTCAGCCGAGTCTGGATCCGCGACCAGTATCCCGGTGATCTCGCGGCCGCCGGAATCGGCACTCACGGCTACCCGGGCCAGCTGATCGGCGGTCGCCGCGCCGGCCGAGACGCCTAGCAGCGTCGCGGTGCTGCGCATGGTGTCGGGCAGTTGCGGGTTCCGGCCGTCGACGACCCCGACGACGACGGCCAGCGTGGCGTCCCGGTGAACACCCACGTCCCCCTCCGGGTCTGCGTTCACGGCTCCCTCCATGTCTCCATCGGAGACGAGTACCCGCAGGTTTCCCAGCCATTTCGGCGATGTTGGCAGGCCGGCGCATGCAGTCCGCAGCGACGCCGTGACCGTCGCATCCTGCTGAGCGACGATCAGTGTAGTGCGGATCCCCTGGGTAGCGGCGAAGGCAGCTAGCTGGGGACCGAGGGCCAGGGCTCCGGGATCGGTGACAAGAGACAGGACAGTGAATGACCACCGCCTACCACCCGGCCTGCCGAAGTTTACCTCGGCCGCCATTTCCAGCTGCTGAAGGGTCTTCCGTAGCTGCAGGGCATGCATGGCTCCCGGCTTGTAGTCCTCCAAGAGCCTGGTCCACCCGCCCGGACCGGATGGGTGGCCGACGGGGAACGACGCGAGGACGGGAACCCCGATAGAATTTGCTATCTCGTCGCGTGACCTGAGTCGCCGGTCGCTGCGGTCGATGGAAAGCGCGATGATGGCTCCTATCACCGCACCGAATAGCGCGCCCAGCAGAGCATAAACAGCATAAGTAACGGTTCGCTTGATCAGGCCCGACCCGGTACCGCGTGACGCCGGCTGGAGCAACTGGGACTGAACCGCGCCGCCCGCATTGCCGCGGGAGCCGATATGGGCGATATAACTCCTGGCGACAGCGTTGGCATTTGCCACTGCATCGGCAGCATGCCGTGCTTTCACGCTTACCGAAATGATGAACGCAGTCTGACTGCCGGTCGTAACGTTATCGCGAAGCTCATCGATCGACATGGTCGCCGGGCGGACATCATGCAGCGCTCCCTGGAGCACCGGGGTGCTTTTCGCAATCACCTCTTGGGTTTGCGTGTAGGGATCGGGACCACCGTTGCCGGCTACCGCGATGGCGCTCTGGGCCGCTTGCCCGGACGGGGATAGCAGGACCAGCGCTGTACTCGTGACCATAGACGGTTTGAGCACGGCATACGCGCCGCACGCGAGGCAGCCTACGGCCACCGCGACTCCCATGAGGAGCTTGTGCCGCCGCACGATCCGGATGAACCGGCGCAGATCCAGCGTCTCCTGACTCATGTGGCCTCCGCTCGGATCTCGGGCATATTGCTGACCCGCGCGCCGGATACGCACCATGATAGGGCAGGTTTCGGCGGGGTACCGACCTCGAGGAACTCTAGGCGCGTGGCTAGCGGTGCATCAGAGGCGCAGCTTCCGCAGCCGACGAGGGTAAAGGCCGGAACGCGGCGTCCCAGGCCGGGAGAATACCAGCCGAGGATGGGATCGGTCTCGCCCCGGTGCAGGCTCCACCGCAGCACGCCCGGCAGTTCCAGCCGCGCCGCTCCAGGCGTGCCTGCCTGTGGCCAGCTCAGGGCCGCACATGACCCATCGAGTTCCACTTGGACGTCAGGGCCGAAGTGGAAGGCGAGGCGGACGTCGTGGCCACCGCCCTCGATCTCATCGATGATGTCGATGCTGCGCGAGGCCCGGTCTAGCAGGACCGAGCGCCGATGCAAGGCCGGCGGGCTAAGCGAGGCATAGCCCGAATGTTCCGCGGTCCATCTGGCAATGTCGCCGTCATCGATTACCTCGATCTCGCGGGCTTGCGCATGACGCGCCCACATAAACGGACCGCGTTCGCTGGACTGGCTCCGGCCACCGAGCTCGGCGGTGTTGTGTGCGATCGTCGACCGGAAATATGACCGCCACGCGCGCTCGCCGTGGTAGCAGTACGTGCCTGGATCGGCCAGGATGTCAATGCCCGCGTAACGCACCTCGACGGACAGCGCGTCCGCGTGGGCATGCGCGGCAATGCTGAGGTACCCATGAGGGCCGCCGTCGCACCGGCACCAGATCTCGTTCTCGCCGTTGGTACGCAGCAGCGTCACTCCCGCGTCGGCGAACCGCGACGGCCGCTGGCCGGGCCTGCCTTCGACCTGGTGCCTGGGGCCCGCGAAGGCGCCGGCGATAACGCTGCCCGCATCGGCCGTCGGCTGCGGCCACCAGTCCAGACGGCCCACCAGCGCGTCCGCCAGGGCCAGCAGTGACGGCCAGCAGTTGACGGCCGGCGCGTCGAGCAGCAGGCCGCGGCCCTCGTCGGAGTCACCCTGGCGAGGCGGGCGCAGCCGCGTATCGACCAGGGCCGCCGCGCTGTCGGCCATCGCACACAGCCGGGTCCAGGTGGCCATGCTCAGCGGATGGCCGCTCGCCTCAGCTTCTACGGCGGCGGCAAACCCGAGTTCAGCGACGAAACATTGGTAGTCCGAGGCAAGCTCCCGGCCGATACCCGACGGGAACGTATTACGGATCAGCTCTCGCTCCAGCAGGAGCGCGGACTTCCGCCGCCATCCCTCGCTCTCACGGAACCACGGGAAGGCGCAGCTCGCCACCAACTGTCCGGCAGCCTCGGCGATCACGTGGTTGTTGGCCGACGAGCCCCGGCTGGGGAACGCAGCGAGGTACTGCTGGTGCCAGCGGATCTGCCGGACAGCAAGCGCGTCGCGCTCGAACAAGTCAGCTACACCCGGCCAGCCGTCCAGCAGGCGCCGGATCCAGACGAGGCTTATCAGGCGAATTCCGAGCTCGATGCCGCTCGTCCAGTGAACGCCGGACAGGAACGGGTTCTCCCGCCACCAGGAGCGCAGATGATCGGCGACCCGGCGTGCGTACCGCTCGTCCTGGCTCAGGAACCAGGCGCTGGCCAGCAGCGTCAGGTGCTGTAGCCGGGAGAGTTCCCAGACCTGCTTGACGTTGCCGACCTTCTCCTCCGAGCGATGGTCGACGCGGAACGCGTACTTATCCGGGTCGGACCGCAGGCCGGTCACCGGGTCACAGAACCAGTCGGGCCGCTTCAGGTCGGTGCGGAGCACCCCCAGGGTCTCCCACTCCCCCCGCAGCAGCCGGTCAGCCGCTTCAAGCACCCGCTTCCTGGCTTCCCCTGGCACCTGCGCGGCGGTGTCCGAAGGCAGCACCGCGGTGAATGCCAGCGCGCGGACAGGTGCCGCCGACGCAGTGCGGGCCAGCTGCTGGCGGGTCACCTGCCGCGGCGACCAGGCCGCGCGGAATACCTGGTCCCGGACCCGCCAGGCCACCTCGGCCGGGGACATCTGAGCCGCCCGGCGAGCGTACCAGCCGAGCCGTGACGTGGCCGCGGTGCTCACACCTGCTCCGGCTTGCCGCTCAGCAGACTGTCCTGCACCGCGATCGTCGCCCTGGTCGCGGCGGCCAGGGACTCGAGCGGGATGGGCATGGCCGCGTCGGCCAGGCAGGCGTCGACGAAACGGGCCAGCTCGGCGCGCTGCCCCTTGTCCTGACCGCCGCGGGACCGGATCGTCTCGTGACTACGCCCGGACCAGACCGTGGCCTTGCGGAAGTTGTCCAGCCGCGCGCTGCGGCCGCCGCCGGTGGCGTCAAGCGTCTCCTTGGGGAAGCGCACGTTGCCAGCGGTGAGGTAGCTAATCACGCCGCTGACGCCGTTGGCGAACCGCACCGTGACCTGCAGGTCGTCGGAACCCGGGCCGCCGCCGACCGCGTAGACCTCCTCGGGCAGGCTGTCCGTCCACCAGCTGAGCGTGTCCAGGAAATGACCGCCCTCGCCGGAGAAGCGCGACCCCTCGCCCTCGTTGCGGTACCAGCTGTCCGCGCCGAGCGGACCCGCGTTGACCAGGTAGCGGGTGACCGAACCGGAACTGGCCGGGCCGAACTCGGCCTTCATCTTGGCCAGCATCGGGGCGAAGCGCCGGTTGAAGCCCACCATCAGCCGGTCGTTGCCGGTCTTGGCGATCACCTCGGTGATCCGCTCCAGTTCCTCGGCGGTCAGCGCGAGCGGCTTTTCCACGAACACCGCCTTGCCGGTCTCAAGCGCCCGGCAGACCAGGTCCGCGTGGGTCGCGTGCCGGGTCACCACGAAGATCGCGTCCAGCGATTCGTCCTCCAGCACGGCCGACGCGCTGGTCGACGCGGTGGTGAAGCCGAACCGCCGCTGGGCGTTCACCGCCGACAGGGATTTGGTCGTCGTGACGTGGACGAGCTCGGCGTTCGGCAGCTGGACCAGGTGCGGAAGCAGCATCGAGGAGGCGTAGTTACCCGCGCCGATGAAGCCGATAGCCAGGCGCGTGGAACCCGGCCCGTTCGGTACCCTGGCGGCC
>Ga0081540_1001841_pt1 | contig 17794 bp, 23 predicted proteins | sample TabmetS2T1R1_FD_71024 | JGI IMG/M metagenome (GOLD analysis project Ga0081540, IMG submission 71024) | Tabebuia heterophylla rhizosphere microbial communities from the University of Puerto Rico - S2T1R1 | ecosystem: Host-associated > Plants > Roots > Rhizosphere ... | reverse complement strand
GGCGGCGGAAGGCATTCCTGCACAACAGGCTGGTGCAGATGGCCCACGCGGGTATCCCGGCAATGAACCAGTTGATTATGGCGACGAGCACGACGACGGCGACGAGCAAGGCGGATACGACGACGAGCCAGACGATGGAAAGCAGGGCAAGCGTAAGGGCAAGGGGAAGAAGGGTCATGAGGAATAACCCGCTGTACCGCCTGGCGCGGGCGCTGGTCGAACGGGAAGAAATCAACGTCAATGAAGTGTTGATGACGGCGGGTGATTGCGTCCTGGATACGCTGCCTTACGGCTATTCGATCGTAATGATTGCGGTCGGACCGCCAAACGATGAGGGCAATGAGATTGCTATGGTACATCGGGGCTTTGTGCCAAAGGACGCGCTACCATTGCTCATGATGCACCTGTCAGCGCAATGCGAGGGGGAGTGTATGGAAGCGGGCGCATGCGAGGACATCAACTGTGAGGGAGCGCACAAGCACTAACCGGGGGATAGGCTTACGGCGGGAGGCTGAGAAACCGGATGAAGGTGGAAGAGGCTGGGCAATTCGATAGTGAAGAGGGGAGGGGGGTTTTTGCGGCGTTACGGGCGTTTCTGGAAGGCTTGGAGGATAGCCGGATATGGGAGATATCGATTGACGAGATGGAAGGCATAGACGAGGGCCATAAGCGCCTGGTGATCGTTGTGGATATCAAACCATGCCCGACACCATCAAAGCCAGGATAGGGTTTCAGCCGAAAGCACATCAGCGCCGCGTGTTGCTCGATAAAAAGCGACATCGCGGCGTGGTCTTTCATCGGCGGGCGGGCAAGACGGTAATGGCCATCTTCGACCTGTTGGACGGGCTGCTATCGTGCAAGCTGACAGAACCGCGAGTTGCATACATTGCGCCATTCCAGAAGCAAGCCAAGCGGCTGGCCTGGGACTATCTTTGCAACACGGTGAGCCGGGGCAACGCGCAACAATACTTCACTATCCATCAATCCGATTTGACCGTGACCTTTGAGCCGACGAACGGCAAATTCATGCTGTTGGGGGCTGACAACATCGACGCGATACGCGGCATGTATTTCGACCGCCTGGCCGCTGACGAGCTGGCCGACATGGATCCGCGATTGTGGCCCACGGTGCTACGGCCAGCGCTGGCCGATCGCCAGGGACGAGCGCTGTTGATGGGAACGCCCAAGGGACGGGCGAACATGCTTTATGAGCTGAGCAAGGTTTCGCCGGATGATCCGGAGTGGTCTTTCCACCTGGCGCGGGCCGATCAAACCGGGATGATTGCCGACAAGGAACTGCAAGCGCTGCAACGGGAAATGAGTGCGCCGCTTTACGAGCAAGAGTTTATGTGCAGCTTTAACGCAGCGCTGTTAGGTGCTGTTTATGGTAGCGAAATGAACGCTTTGCAGCATGACCGCTATAGACCGTTCGTGCATGATGAGTCTTTACCCGTCTACACGTCCTGGGACTTGGGATGGGCCGATGCAACGGCGGTGGTTTACTGGCAGATAGCGGGCAATGAACTCAGAATCATCGATTACGATGAATTCACTTTGACAAGTCTTGCTGCGGCGATCGCCGTTGTCAGGGGCAAGCCATATCAATACCTGGCCAGCTCGCATTATGCGCCGCACGACATAGCCGTTACGGAATTGGGATCGGGCAAGTCACGCGCATTGATTGCGCAGGAATTAGGTGTGGATTTCATCAAGGTTCCGAATTGGAGCCTGGAAGACGGCATAGAGGCGACCAGGGCGATTTTATCAAGAGTCTGGATTAATTCGGCAAATTGCGAACGGCTTTTGGAATGTCTTGTCAACTACGAATATGAGTTTGACGACAAGGCGAGAACGTTTAAAAATAGGCCGCGCCACAATTGGACGTCACACGCAGTAGATGCAATACGCATGTTCGCGGTCGGACATGCCGGGGGAATGGGTCGATCGCTCAAACGCGCATTAGCGGATGAGCAACAATGGCTACTTTAGATTCCAGCCAAGGGGGCTATGGGTCTGTTATCACCGATCTGCGGCACGCCTGCGACCAGGCGATTAACGCCAGGGCCGGTGAAGACAACGGCCAGCGCGAGCGTGCGTGGCGGGATTTCATCAACGAGCCGCGACCAGGTGATAACCTGCTGTCGGCTACCAATTCCACATTGCAGTCATCCGACGTTAACAGCTCGATAACGGCTGTGACGGCGCAAATGGTGATTTCCTTCGGCCAGGATAGCGTTGTGACGTTTGAGGCCAATTCGGCGGAGGACGAGACGCAAGCAGCCGCCGAATCTCGCGCCGTCAACAAAGCGGCGATCGAGGACAATGGCGGTTATCGGGTAATCCTGGGGGGAATCCAGAATGCCTTGCTGTATAGGGTCGGCTACCTGAAAACCTGGTGGGATGACGATATTTATCGTTACATGGTGACGCACAAGAATATTACCCCCGCTGATTTGCCTATCGTTGTCGAGCAACAGCCGATTCAAGACGGCCTGGCCGTTGAGCGGAGGCTGGTGAGCTATGACGAGGAGAAGCAAACGGCGCGTGTCGAAGTCACGGAAAAGCGTAACCGTCTCAAGTGTGCCCCTATCAGCAATGACCTGTTTTTCCTCACGCCGGGATGGGATCGGGAATCGCTCGAGGGCGTGCCGCTGTGCGGGGAGGTTCATTACAAGACGCGCAATGACCTGGTTAGGATGGGTGTTGAATGGGAAATCGTCAAAGATCTGCCTTCTGTCACCCGCAATTCAGGGATTGAATCTACCAACGCTCGGCGCGTTTCAGCGGCGCAAGCCGTTCCAATCGTCTCGCAAATGGACATTGTGCGTGTATTTGAGGCTTACGCCTGGCTCAGCTTTGAAGCGAATGAGGGGCGGGCATATCTCTACAAATGTTGGATCCATTCCAGCTATGACGAATGGTTACTGGATCCAGAGCCGGTGTCTCGAATCCCCTATTCATGCGGATCTGCCTTTCCAATTGCAAATCGCCACGAGGGCGAAGCTTTGGCAGACAAAATGGCGGAAATACAGAATGGAAAGACCGAATTTCTGCGCCAATGGGCGGACAACGTGCGCAACTGCTCTTATGGACGCTATTCGGCTTTGTCGGGCCAGGTGATGATGGAGGACGTGACGACGCCTCGGGCGGGCGGGCCTGTGCGGGTGCGATCGCTGGGCGCGGTGCAGCCAATTCCGGTGATAGACGTGGGGCCATCGATCGCGGCGGCAATGGATAGGTTGGATCAAGCGCGATCGGAGCGCGGCGGGGCTGCGCTCGATATGGCGGGTGCTGAAATGCAGATTGCCAGCGATAGCGCCCACGGCACGGAACGGGTTTACGCGGCCAGGGAACTATTGGTGTCGTACATGACGCGCAACCTGGCAGAAAGCCTGGTGCGGGGGCTTTTCCTCAAGGCGCATGCGGAGCTGCGCGACGGCGACGGCGGGCCGATCACGGTCAAGATTGCTGAGCAGTATATGCCGGTGGATCCGACGCAATGGCCACAACGCAATCATTGCAACGTCGAATCCGGCTATTCGATGGGCGAGCGTATGCAGAAGCTCGGCGTGCTCGGCGGGCTGTTGGACAAGTACGTGGCGGGCTTGCAGATGGCGGGCGGCGAAATGTTTACACTCGCCGGTTTCTACAAGATGACGACCGATTACATGCGCCTGGCGCTGATCGACAATCCGGAGAGCTATTTTATCGATCCAAATTCGCCGCAAGCGCAAAAGGCGGGCCAGGATAAGAAAGACCAGGCGGCGCAACAGGCGGCTATGGCCAATGAGGCGGCGCAAGCGCTGGTGATGATTCCGGAGCAAATCAAGGCGATCGCCAGGAAGAACGAGACGGACACCGAAACGCAATACAAATATTTCGATAGCGTTCTAGAGGCGATCACGAAGACGGCGGAAGGGGAACGTCAAAGTGTCATCGATTTTGCTACGGCCAGAAATCAAGCTCAAGCTCTCACGGCTGACGGCGGAAGAGCTGTGGGAGCTGAGAACGTACCTGGTGCAAGTGGTGCTGCTCGAAAGCGGGGCAAGGGTAGAACCGCCAATGGCGGCACTGGTTGAACAGATTTTAACGCAGATTCGGGGAATAGATTATGCCATCGGACAATGCGTCGCCATCGTCGAAGAACAGCAAGACCGGGAACGGCGCGCAGCCGCCGCAACCCAAGAGCTTCGAAAGTGGGAATAAGCAGGTTCGGGAATTTCGACCGCCGCAACCGGAAAGATCGCGACGGCCTAGCCGTGAGGATGTAGAAAAGGTGGCGGGCCTTTTGCAAGAGGATGCCGCCAGCGAAAGCGCCCATAGCGATCGAGACGGGCGTTTGCGAGAAGCCAGGGACGGTAAATCCCCCGGTTTGCCCCCTGGCTCCTCTAACGATCGATCCGCCGACGACCAGGCGACCAGGCAAGAGCCGGATAGTAGTGGCGGCGACGATCGACCGTTTCTTGAACTAGACGAAGATGCGGACGGACGACCGATCAAGCGCCAGCCAAAAGCCAAAACGATTCTGGATCTGGCTGACGAACATCAAATATCACATAAATCGATCTATGAGTTAGTCGTTCCAATGGATGAGGGGGAGACGCCTCTATCCATCGGGCAAATGAAAGACCGTATCCGAGAGGTGCGAAACTTCGAAACTGACCGTGACGATTTCGCGGACTATCGCGAAAGCGCCATGAATGAAATCGTGGAAAGCCGCACGCAGATTGACGGGGTTCTCCAAGCACTCAAGCAGGTAGTGCCAACCGAAGAACTGGCGAGAGCCTTTGCCGATCAAATCCAGCGCTATAACGGCCAGGTGGCGAGAGCCAGAGAACAAATCCGCGAATATTTTCCGGAATGGGACGACAAAGCCACAAAAGCCGCCGATCGGGCAAAGCTGACAAAGGCGCTCGCGTCTTACGGCTTTTCCGCGCCGGAAGTAGACAACGTTGTCGATGCCAGGCTGATCCGCTTTGCCATGCACGCCATTCGGCTCATGGAGCGCTATCAGCGGGCAAAGGAAAGTATGCGTGAGCGTGTTCCTTCAAGGGAAGCACCATCGCGTAATAAATCCCCCGTTCCGAATCGCCAGCAACAAGCAAAGCAACTGGCAGACGGCGGAGATAAACTCGGAGCTGTCGCCAAACTCTTAGGGTGACACCATGACGACGCAAAATTTAGACGCTGCGGACCTGAGACAAGTACAGGCGGGCGGTTGGGTGGCGGAAGACGTGATGGACCAAATTTGGGACATCTCAAACATTCCGCTGCCTTTCACCGATCGGGCGGGCGGCGGCAATGCCGACAATCAATATACGGAGTGGAACGTCGATAAGCTGCGTGATCCGGACCTGGCCAACGCCAAGGTTGACGGCCAGGACACGATCAACGCCAACGATACCAACACTGGCAACAGGCTTGGCAATCACTGCCAAATTTCAACGAAAACCGTTCAGGTCTCTACTCGAGCGCAAGATTCCGACACGTTCGGCAATACCGGGGGCCTGGCGTATCAAATCATGATGCGGCAAAGGGAGCTGCGGCGCGACGTGGAGGCCATAAGCCTGTCGATGCAAGGGTCTGTCGAAGATGACGGCGACACGATACCAGGCAACGCCGGGAGCGTGTTTTCGTTCATCAAGACAAACGCGATGGTCGGGGCGGGCGGATCTGTACCAGGCTTCAATTTTACATCGAAGCTGACCGGCGACATTGTACCAGGCACGGCGCGGCCTTTGACGGAAACGATGATCCGCGATGTTTGCCAATCGGTCTATGAGGACGGCGGCGATCCTACGGTGTTGATGGGCCGCACGGCAGTCATCCGCAAGATTTCCGAATATCTGTTTACCGCCTCGGCCAGGGTGGCAACGCTGACGGCTGACGTTGGCGAGGACCGGACGCCAGCAACGGCAAAGGGGGCTGTCAACGTCTTCATCACCGATTTTGGCGTGGTCCTGGATCTGATTCCCAACCGCTTGATGCCAGCGTCTTCGACGGGGGTTTCCTCGGTCGGAATCTTTGATTTCGAATATCTCGATATCATCTTCCTGACCGGCTATCGCGTCGAACCGTTGGCCAAAACCGGCCTGGCCGACAAGCGGCAAATGATCGTTGATTGGACGACGCGCGTCCGCAACGAGCTGAGCCAGGGGGCCATCCATGCGATCGATGAAACGGCGGCGGTGACTTATGCCTAAACCTGACTTGGTTTTCAGCGACGGGGAAGAGATAGAGCGCTTTTATTTCGACTCGGACGGCCTGATACATCGTTCTCACATTTCCCTTTCTGAGGACGCAATCATGGCAGAAAACCAGGCGATCCGGAGCGCGGGCGGAGCAAGATCCTTAAGCTTTTGCAAACCCACGCTTCGGATGAGTTTGGCGCAATACCTGGTATTGAATAAGCGCTTTCCAGCGCTTCACAGCCGCGACCAGGTGGAGCGCAAAAGGGCCTGGCTCCGGATCGCCAATGATCCGGAGTACCGGAATCTTTCGGTGGAGGACCGCTGAAATGGCGCAAGGCACGAAATATTATCCGGGAGCGGCGTTTGCGGCGGATAACAGCCTGAAAGCCTGGCCGGCGCAATCGCGGCTGTGGCGGGCCTATATGGCGGGCTACCTGGCGGAGCTTGATGGCAATCCGGATCCGTCCACCATGCCTGGCAAGCTGACCGACAAGAACAGCGAGCGCTATGCCTATAACCAGGGCGCGACGGATGCGGGCAACCGCGTGCGCGTGACCTGGTTAAACGAGGTTCCGCCTGCGGAACCGCCACCCGAAACGCCAACGGAGGAAGGGGGGATGGAATCGCAAACATCTGACACAACAGACCCTTTGTTCATACCCGGGGGTGACAATGGTTAGAGTGATTCATGGTGACACGTTCGACCGCATTGTCAGACGCGGCGGATACATCTGGCCGCAATGCAGTCTGCCAAAGCCACCCCCGGACTCTGAGCCAAGGGAAGATCCGGACGACGATCCGGACGATGAACCGGACGATGAACCGGCCAACCCAAAACCGAAACTGCCAATGGAGGGAGAGACGGTATGAAATGGGGGCAAATCAAGAGCCAGGCGGCAAGCTTCGTGCATCGCAAGGATATTGATTGGGACGCGGCGCAAGTGCTTTTGGCGTCGGATCTCGATGCCAGGCTGAACAGCGTTATCAATGAGGGCGTGGCATCGCTGACGCTGGCCACCTCGGCGGGCATACCAGGCTTCTACTCGGTGCAGGTGCCAGGCAATTACGCCAGGGCGAAAGCGGTGATGCGGGGAACGGACGAGGTGAATTCTTCGCCTGAGAAGGCGTTTTTCACCCGTCCGGATCGCGAGCGGTTTTATACGCAAGTCGGCCTGGAGCTGTATTTCGCCAAGTCTGCGCCGTGCATCATGCTTTACGCCAAGCGGGTGCAGCTCATGACCTCGGACAATGACGAGAACGTGGAGGCGACCTATTACCCGAATGTTTACCTGTATGGGATGCTGACACACGCGTGCAAGCTGATTGCCGATTTTGAGCTGGTGCAGACGCACGAGCCGACATTCGAAACCTGGCTAGAGCGGGCCAACGCGGCGAGCGACGAAATGCGCTACGTGGCGGGCTTTGCGCCGGTTATCGTCGGGGGGGCGGCATAATGGCGGGGGTCGAAGTTGCGACGAAAATTTCCGAGCTGGTGGCCACCAATCCGCCTGGCAGTGATCCAAAGAGCGAAGGCGACAATCACCTGCGGCTGATCAAGGGCGTGTTGCAGGACGTGTTTGATGATTCCGGAACGACGATCAAGACAACGCTTCCGGTGGAATCGCCAGGCGGCGCGAAGATCAACGGCGATTTAAACGTAACGGGGGCCTTCACCACGTCCGGCCTGGCGACGGCGGCAAGCCTGGAAGTCAACGGCGTGGCGCATATCGACGGCGATCTGAGCGGCGATCTGAGCGGCAATTTCAAAACGCTGACAACGGAAACGAGTTTCGTTGCCAGGACGGCGGCGGCAGTGGTGGCGGCGACGGGGGCGGGTTCCGTCTATCTGCGCCCGAATGGCGTGGCGGTGACGGACGGGCAATTTGCGCTGAACGCTATCGGTACACTGTCGGGCAAGGCGATTTCCGTTACCGGCGATATCGGGGCGAACGGGCTTATTTTTGCCGGGGGCAACATTGTCGCGACGGGAAACATGCAGTTGAGTCAAAACCTGCAATCGACGTTGGCCAGCCTGGTGTTGGGAGCGGTCGGCGGCAACATCTATTTTCGTCCGCAAGGTGCCACCAGTAGCGTTAATGAAAATTATGTCAGTGCGGCGGGGCGGGTGCTGACACGCGGCCTTAATTGTCGGACGGGTGAAGGTGGCGCGTGGTCGGCCAATTGTTTCAACACCTATTGGAACGGAAGCGGGATTGGCGCTTACATCGACAATACCCTTGTCGGCATAATGGCGATGCAATGCGATTACCGGGTGAAGAAGGATATCGCGGATCTGCCGTCTACCTGGGAGAAGGTGAAGGCGCTGCGGCCGATTTCCTACACGGCCGCCGAGTTCGGCATTTACCAGGCAAGCGATGAACCGCAATGGGGTCTGGTGGCGCACGAGGTCCAGGAAACCTTGCTGCGATCGGCGGCGTCGGGCGAAAAAGACGGCGAGGACGTGCAACAGCTCAATTTGATTCCGATCGTTGCGGCGCTGACAAGAGCCTTGCAAGAGGCGATGGAGCGCATTGAAGATTTGGAGGAACGGGAGTGGCCAGCATGACCGAAAAGCTGCGAATCTATCATTACGATCAATGGTTTTGCTTCACGCACGAGAGCGAAATTGAACCGGATGTGACCGGCTTTGCGGAGAAGCTTTACTTGCTGCCGCACCATGCGACGATTTTGGAACCGCCAGAAGGTGACGGCCAGGTGGCCGTTTTCGACCAGGCGTTATTTCGCTGGCACCTGATGGCTGATCATAGGGGGGAGCTGTGGTTCACACACAGGGGCGAGCAACTGCCGGTCAACCGGCCTGGCGATCCATCGTTGTTTGGACTGCAATCGGCCTGGCCGTGAGCGGCTGTCAGAGCGCGACCAGGCGCAACCATTACGGATGTTTGTTAATGTGCCAGACGCTTGAATGGCCAGAACATCATCCGGACGAGCAACCAGAGCAACCGCCCGTCTACTATCAGCAAAGGGGGGTGCTGAAATAATGCCTGGCCCGAAAATGTCGATGCTGGCGCTACATGGGATAGCGCATGATCCGCTGCCAGGGATGGCGGCGCAAGACAAGTATACGGACGGGCGCAACATCTATTTCAAGGCGGGCAAATCGGTGCGCTCGCCAGGCTATGACGTGTATGCGGATAATGGGCGAATCTGCGATGCGGATTTTGTTCAGTATGTCGAGCAAGGGCCGCTGCGCTACTGGCTTTATGCCAGTGCCGGGGCGGGCGATATCGGCGTGGGGGTGACGGACGGGACGCTGCATTACGACCTGACGCCGGATTCCTGGCTACCGATCATTGCCGATGGTTATCTGTTGACGGGCGGCACGATCAACAACATTCCGTTTATCAATCATCCGGAAGTGGGGCCGTTCTATTGGGATTTCAACACGGCGGGGGAGATGCAAGAGCTGGTTGGCTGGCCGGATAATTGGACGGCCAGAGTGATGCGATCGCACAAGGATTTCCTGATGGCAATCAACGTGCAAACCGATATCGGCCAACTGGAATCACAAGTCTCATGGTCGAACAGCGCGGAGGCCGGATCTATCCCGACGGAATGGACGCCAACGCCGGAAAACGACGCCGGGGATGCGACGTTTGCGCAATCGCCTGGGCCGCTGATTGATGGGATCTCGATTCGCGATCAGTTCTTTGTGGCAAAGCGGAATTTTTGCGGTGTGCTGCAATATATCGGCGGGCAATTCGTGTTCCAGGATAGGGACGTGTTTCCGACGACTGGCCTGTTTGCAACGGGGGCCTGGGCGGAAGATTCCAACATGATTTACATGCTGACGGGTGAGGGGAAATTCATCCGGACGGACGGAACCGGCCAGCTCGATATGCTTGATGGGGTGAATGCCAGGTATCTCCGGGACGCCATCAATTACAAATATCCGGAATCGGTTTTCGTCTATCACGACCAGGCGGCGAGCCAGGTGGTGCTATGCTATCCGACTGGCGTCAATCAGTTCGCCAATGAGGGGCTATCGGTCGAAACCACGTCACTCGATTGCGGCTTCCGGGATCTGCCTGACGTGCGGATGGTGTCGATCGGCAACATCGGCCAGTTGGCGTCTTCCTGGGACAGTGATCCGGAATCCTGGGATAGCGACACATCGACATGGGACCAGGGCGCAAGCGGCTATCAGCCGCCGACACTGCTGTTTGCCTGTGGCGAGCATGGAATGCTGAGCCAGGGAACCGGACCACAACATATCGTTGAGCATCAATGGACGGATATCCGCACCTATTCGACCAGGCGAGGAATCGATTTCACGGCCTATAGCGGGCGGGCGACGGTGAGCGGGCTTTACCCGCGAATCGAGGGCAACGGCGGGACGGTGCTCACGTTTCAGATTGGCATGCAGGACCATGACAATGCGCCGCTCAACATGCTGCCAACGCAAAGTTTCACGATTGGCCAGGACGAGAAATTGGATTTCTTCATTGACGGTAAATTGATCCTGGTGAGCCTGTTTTCGATCGGCGGGGCGCAATGGGCGCTGTCAGGGTTACAGCCGGTTGGAAGGGCAAGCGGACGATGGTGAGCAAAACACGCGGGCGCGGGGCCACCTACAACATGTCACCGCCGCCGCAATCGGGGGGATTGGACGAGTTGCGCAATTGGGCGGTGCGCGAGTTTGAGCGGATAGCGACGGCGACGGGGGAGGGCCGATCGCGGGGCGCTCGATGGGATATTCTGGCGGAGCTGCCGGAAAAACCGATGCGCGGCGATATCAATTTTTTCGCTGCGGGCGTGGTGTCAACAGGGAGCCTGGAAGGGGCTTACGAATATGACGCTATCAATGCCACATGGCGAAAACTCTAACATTCGATTCCATGCGCATGGCAAGGATTTGGACGTGATGACGCTGCAATCGTTCTACCAGGCTTATGACCTGGCGAGCGACGGCTATTATCAAAATTGGTGGGAGTTTTCGGCTGAGGTGCGCAACGGGCATATTGTGTGCGTGTCGATCATTGAACCGGATTACCGATCGGTGATGGGGATCGAGCTGATGAGCGACGGCCAAGGCCCATATATCAGCCTGATTTTCTTTTGCGGGCATTTGACGCGCAAGCTGGTGCGGGAAATCACGTTTTTCCTGTTCATGTTCATGCAGCACTACAAGCAACAGGAGCACTTTGGCGGTTATGGGCGCTTGTACCTGGGCGGGCGGGGATCCTGGCAAGCGCTGATTCATCGCATGGGCCTGACGATCGATCCGGAAGGCTTCATCTCGGAAAATCAGGAGGCGTTTAAAGATGGGCGTTTCAAGTGGATCCAGTAACCAGTCGTCCAGCTCGAACAGCTACGGCTATTCTCAAAACCTGGCGCAATCCGTCAATGCGTCCACGTCGAACGTGTGGGGCGACCAGGCGAAGTTTCTGACGCCTGGTTATCAAATGGCGTCGGACCTGGCGACCAGGCAACAGCCGCAAGTCGAAGAAGCGGCGGCGAAATATGGGACGCAAGGCTATGGCGACGCGCAAGCCGGGATAGGGGCGTTGCGCGACGTGGCGGGAACGGGCGGCGCGTCGGCGGCTTATGCCTCTCCCAACAACGACCTGGCCAAAAGCCAATTGGCGGCAATGACGGCGGATATTGGCGATCAATTCCGGCGCTCGATTCTGCCGGGGATCCAGTCGAGCGCGGGCCAGGTGGGAGCGATCGGATCCAGTCGGGCGGCTTTGGCAAAGGGGGTGGCGGCGGGGGATGCGGCGAGAGCGATCGGAACCGCGGCGACGGATCTTTACGGGCGGCAATATGAGATTGGCGCGGGGGCCGCGGCGACGGCTGACGCCAACCGGATCAACGCCGGGGGTGCGCTGCCAGGCGCGGCGACGGGGGCTTACAATCTCGGGCTTTCGCCATTCTCGTCGGCCTGGGGTCCGATCTCGAGCATGATGAGCGCACTCGGCGGGCCTACGGTGCTGAGCCAATCGATGGGACTAAGCCAAGCACAATCCGGAAGTGAGAATTGGGGTCAAAGCCAGTCGGCGGGCAGCTCGCGGAATTGGGGTTTTCAGTTTTTCTAGAAAAATATTCCGGCGCGGCGCTCGAGCTCGTCTCGAGCTCGTCGCGATCGGGAGCGCTCGAGGAGCCAAAAACCGCCGATCGGCGGAAATTGGACGATTCAGGAGGAATAAAATTCCATGCCAGGGATTTTTGACGATGACGATAGCGGTACGCCTGGTTTCAACATTCTGGGGATGCTGCTTGGCGGGCGCTCCTATGCGGCGCAACATTTCGCGCTGCGCGACCAGGCGGCGCAAGAGCAATTCCAGCAAAAGCAGCGGCAGCAATTCGCAACCGGCCTGTTGGGGTCGGACGAGCTGCGGCGGGCGAATGCCAACCCGCTCGATAGAGAGGCGCAATTTGGGCTGTGGGGGCAGTTCTACGGCCAGCCTGGCGGCAATGTGCAGCTTGGTAATTCGCTGTTGGATACGTCGATTCGGTCGATCTACGGCAATGAGGCGAGCAAGTTCGACCAGGCGCAATGGGAAAAGCGGCTGAATCTGACGACTGACGCGGAGTTGAAAGTCGATCAAATCAAGCGCGATCGGGACATAGCGGCGAAGAAAGCCGCCATGTCACTGCTGTTTGCACCTGGCGAGAGCGGCCAGCCGGGAATTGTCGAGCAAGCCAACCGCAACAATGCGGCAAGAGCGGCGGGAATCACCATTCCGGACGGCTATGATGCCGTGCCAGGCAAAGACGGCCTGGCGTTCAGACCATCGGGCGGGACGGACGATTTTCGCAAGATGTTTGGCGAAGTGCAAGCGAATCAGAACATCGTTTCCGGCCTGAAAAACCTGCAAGACATGATGGCCAACAATACCGGCTCAAAAGGCGATTGGGACGGCGAGCGGGCGGCGCTGATGATGGAAATCAAGAGGGCGGAGGATCTTGGAGCGCTCGATAAAGGAAGCTTGGATTTCATGGCGGAGGTGGTGCCGGAATACAACGCCAATTGGAAAACCTTGAATCCGCAAAATTTCGGGCAGAGCAAGGAAAAACTTAGGGTGGCAATGGAGCGCTACCAGGCGAAATTGGCGCAAACCCTGGACCGCTGGCAGATACCGGCAAACCTGGTGCCGAATCGAGGGAGCCAGGTGCTTGCGCCATCGACGCCAACGAAGCCGGTACCGTCCGGGCCAGCGGTGATTGCGCAGCCGCCAACCGATCGCCGCACCTTGGAGCGGTGGAACCGGCTGAAACCGCAACCGGAGCCAACGGGGCCGGTGCTGGCTCCCAATTCAAGGGCTAATCCGCAATACCGCTATGTGCCGAGAGGAGCGCAATAAGATGGGCGTGTCACACATCACGCCGGATGGATCTGGCGGCTATTGGGGATGGGACGACCAGGCGAACGATTGGATTCCGGTGGATCCGCAAGCGCAAGAGGGCAGCTTTGCGGGAAATGTCGGGCGGGCGGCGGCGCGGGGGATGGGGGATATCGGCCTGGGGGTGGAGGAGCTGACGGGTGCTGCAACGGCAGAACAGATTGCCGCCAGGCGCCAGGCAAGCCAGACGCAGGGAGCGGCGGCGGCGGCGGGGGCGCCATTGGCGGAGCTGTTGGGCGGGACCGCTCCGGACGTGATCGCGGGCCTGGGCGCGGGAGCGTTGACGGGCGGGGCTGGCCTTCCTGCGGTGCTGGCGTCTTCGGCGCTGGCCGGGGCTGGCACGGCAGCAATCCGGCCTGGCAGCATCGAGGAGCGGTTGAATGCGGCAATGTTGGGGGCGATCGCCGGAGCGGGCGGCGAGCTGTTTGGCCAGGCGGCAGCCAAGGGCGTCGGCCTGGCGCTGCAATTGGGGCGGGGGATTGTCGAGCGTGGCACGCAAAGCACGGCCAGAGCCGTCGAGACGGGGGCACAGAGAGCGGCGACGGCAAGAGCTATGGAAACCATGCCGGAAGGACAAACGTCGCTCCCTGGCCAACCTGGGGCGATTCCGTCACAGCCTGGTATGGGGCAACCGCCGATTCAGGGCCGATCGACGGCGGGAGCGCAACAGGTGGTTTCGCCAGAGACGCAAGCGCTTGAGGAGGAAGGCCAGGTAATGGACTGGCTGCAATCGACGGAGGAAGTAACGGACGCGGCCAAATCGCGGCGGGTTTATGAGGCGGCGGAGCAATACGGCTATCAGCCGCCCTATTGGGAGGGTGCGACCAGGGGCAGCAAGGCGATGTTGCGGGCGGCGGCAGATGAATTCAACCCTGCCAAGTCGAGCAACGAAGCGGCCAGGCTGACGAAAAACAATGCGCTGGCCAATCGCGCCTACGCCTATGCATCGGGGATGACGACCGACATCAACGATACGCGGTTTAACTCCATCGATCTTTCGGACCTCGGCACCATGCTCGGCCATCTGGAAAAGGGCTTTGAGGAGGTCGAGGGCGAAATGGCACCGATTCCGTTCAAGGCGATTCAAAAGCAACTGGCAAAGATTGCCGATCGCGAAGGACTGGTGGCTGGCACACGCGGCGAGGAAGTATTGCGCGACCTGAAACAGAAGCTCAGCCAAAAGGTGATGGCGAGCGACGGCGGGGCGGCGCAAGATCCTGGCGGCTTCATTGCCGATCTGCGGCGGATTCAGGCGGAGGCGCTACGGGCGTCGAAGGACGGCGACCAGGAGAGCGCCAACATTCTCAACCAAGCGGTCAATCTCTACTACGACACGGCGGAGCGGGTGACGAAACAAACACCTGCCAGGCGCGGCGGCTATCGCGATGAAACGATTGTCGGCAAGGGATGGAAAGAGCTGCGAGACGAATACCGGATGTACATGATGGCGACGAAACCGGGGGGATGGTCGGCTGACGGCAACATCAATCCGCGCACCATGTTGAACCGGATGCGCGGCCAGCCTGTCAACGGCGGCTGGGGGTCGAAAGGCCCGAAACCCGATAGCACGGCGCGGCCTTTGTGGGACGTGCTGATTGCGGCGAACAAGGAAAGTTTGGGAAGCATACCGCCTACGGGCGTGAGACTAACCGGCAACATCGCGAAGATGGCGAAAGCATCGGCACTGCCTTTAGCGGGCCTCGGGGGATTGACGAATCTTTCACGTTTATGGGACTAACAACGAAGAAGGGGTGATTTGGTAGTCGCCAAATCACCCCGGATGCCTGGGCCATCTCGCAAAAGAGCCAGACAAGTTGCGTCTCTTATATCGCGGGATTGCCTTCTAAAATCAAGAGGGTTCGCGATGACTGTTCTAAATTTTTTGGCGAAAATGACCGAAGCTGATGCCCGCGACCTGGTTAAGGTAGGGGTTTCGCCTGGCGCGATTGTGTCTGCACTCTGTATCATCCGGCATTACCGGCAAGGCGGCGGCGACCGGCCTATCAATTGGTGGGCGAAAGCCAGGGGCGTGCATCGCACGACCTGGTTACGGCATTTGGCGCTGTTGTCGCCATTTTTGCAGCGCGGCAAGGGGGCGAAGCGCTTTAGTAAGCTATCGCTAATAAAAGTCCCGCTCAAAGCCTTTAGGACCGCCAAACAGTTGTATGAGCAATATCAAATGCAACGTAAGCAGAGTCGCAAAAAGACTCTCCATTCCAGTTCAATAAATATAGAAAAGACGGTGACAATCGTTAAACGTGCTATGGAATTCAGCGGGTGCAACCCGCGAGATATAGAAACCGCCATGACGGCGGTTGCCTTTCTGCTTTAGCGGGCCTGAAAAACTCGACAAACAGCCAAATTCCAGTAGAATCGGCCTCAATTTTATGAGGCAAGGGCGGAGCCATGCCAGGAATCGGTGATTATGCTGTTGGCAACGCGGACGTGTCGGGCCTGGACGCGACGTTTGCGAGGCAGCTTGACCAGTTCATCGCGGCTTCACCTGGGATCTCGATTTATTCGGCGTTTCGCACGCCTCAAAAGCAAGCGAAGCTTTGGGACGCGGCTTTGGACAAGTATGGATCGCCGGAAGCCGCACGCAAATGGGTGGCTCCGCCTGGGCGATCGTTCCACGGCAGGGGGGAAGCTGCGGACCTGAGATTTACCGGCCAAGGGGCTTTGGACTGGGCGCATGAGAATGCGGGCCGCTATGGGCTGACATTTCCGCTTTCCAACGAGAATTGGCATATCGAACCGGCTGGCCTTCGCGGGCCAGGTGGACGGCCAGCGGCCTTTCCTTCCAACGTTGCAACGTCAGAAATGGCGGGTTTGGGAGCTGCGGCGGGTGGACAATCGCCGTTGTCGTCAAGAATCGAGCAAGCCAGTTTACCTGGCACGGCCTTTCCGCTTGATGATGGGGCCGCTGGCCGACAACAACAGATTGGGCCGCGCTTCACAGCGGACAATATGACAACCGACGCCTTTTTGTCGGACTATATGGCGGGTATAAACCCGCTTCGAACATTAGTAATGGGCAAGTTGAGGAGCGTGTTATTCGGATGAGTGTAGAAACGTATCGTGAGTTGCGTAAGGATTTGAAGAAGCTGATACGCGGGGCGATCTATATCGCGGGCGCGATTGTGTTTGTGTATGCGGTGCTGATTGTTTTGTTCTTATCGGGGGTGCGCTTTTAAACCTGCGGCAATTTGATTGAGCATCAACATAATGCAGCGCAACGCGGTTTACCGTAACCCATTGACGCAGAATCAGAAACTCAGGGACTCGTAAAGGTGGCAAGAGAAGCGGGCAAAGCATTATCCAAGCGTATCGAAGAATTGCTGGCCAATTCCGAGAACATAGACGATCGCTTGGATGAAGGCATGCTGCATGCTTGTGTAACGGCGACGTTAGGCAAGGAACCGATAGTATTTGTGGCTGATATCTTGCGCCTGGCGTGGGATGTAAAGAGCAAGATGCGGCTTCAACCGGGGGAAGCCGTGCGGACTGCTTTGGCGTTACATGATCGTTTGTATGGAACGGACGTAACGAAGAAGAAGCCGAAGAAAACCGCCGATGAGTTGGAATTCCAGCTTGATTTCGGGTGGACGAACCTGGGAGAGTCCAATGAAGACGAGTCCGCGAAGCACGATCAAGCTCCGGAACCTGACACACTTCCAAAACTTCGCGCCTGACCTGGCCAATGATGCGGCGGTAACGCTCGGGCAACTGGCGGCAGACATAGCGCACCAGGAGAGCGCAGACGCCTGGTTCCTGGTAGCGGCGTCGATCGCAGCGGGCGTGCATCCACCGCATGCGGACTATGAGGGACGGGTGGCGGGAGCGTGCCGGAAGTTGGCGAAGGCGCTAGACATGCATGCGGACGCGATCGATAAGGCGACGGAGCTACAAGCGGCGAACGTGGCACGCGCAACCCATAAGGCAGCGAACAAGTGAGAGGGCACTACAAGCGATTGGTGCGGGCGCTGATCTATGAACGGATTTGCAGGATTGACGCGAGGAAGGAGAGACAAGCAATGGCAAGCGTAGAGGACCAGGTAAAGCAACTGAGAGCGGAGATTGCGGAGCGTGAACAGGCTATCAAGGATCTGGAAGGAGTGGCGGCGGAAGGCATTCCTGCACAACAGGCTGGTGCAGATGGCCCACGCGGGTATCCCGGCAATGAACCAGTTGATTATGGCGACGAGCACGACGACGGCGACGAGCAAGGCGGATACG
>Ga0081540_1001840_pt1 | contig 17798 bp, 16 predicted proteins | sample TabmetS2T1R1_FD_71024 | JGI IMG/M metagenome (GOLD analysis project Ga0081540, IMG submission 71024) | Tabebuia heterophylla rhizosphere microbial communities from the University of Puerto Rico - S2T1R1 | ecosystem: Host-associated > Plants > Roots > Rhizosphere ... | reverse complement strand
TACCAAACAGGAGAACCTATCTCATCGATCACAAGATCCTGTTCTTATTCGGATACTTCTTTTATCTGTTTATCCCCTGGTATGTGGGGGCGAACAATTTGTTCGAGGATGCACCCGGCATGAGTCTGTACCATGAATTCTTTAGTATGATCCCCGAGGAAAAGATAAACATGTATTTTATCATCACTCTTGCATGGCTTCCTTCATTTTACCTGGGGCATTTATTATTTAACCTGATACGGCCCCGCAAGCGGCAGCTTGACCTTTTTCCGGCGACGCCGCTCACGAGGACCGTGCCGTATATAGCGTTGCTTTTGATAGGAGTCCTGGTGGTCTTCGCGTTCCTGGGGCGGGGCAGTCTTTTCGGGGGGTATGAGTCTTATGATATTGCCGCGCGGGGAAAGATGTCGACCCTGCTTGTCGTCTTCAATTTTTTCTTTTTGTACCAATTGCTTACCGTGCAAAAGCAATCCCGGCTGCTTGTTGCGGGACTGATCATAACAGGCCTCCTTTTATTATCCATGGGCGGCAGAATGTATGTTATGCAGTCCTTCGTCATCTTCCTGGTCTATAAAACCTCGTTTGCACCCAAGCGATGGAAGGGGTACCAGGTTCTTGCCGTTGGGTTTGCCGGATTCCTGGTGGCCAGCTTTGTAGGTCTTTGGAGGATGCACACGTCTTTCGGTGCAAGCAGGGCTGCCTATTCCCTGTTCGCGGAGCCTGTATTTACCTGGTTCAGCACCACCACGTATCTCAACGCCAATGACATTCCTCTTTTCAATATGCCCCTGAATTTCCTGAGTTCCTTCCTGAACCTGATACCCAATACGGTGATAAAGGTGCAGCCCTATCTTGTCTCTACCGCCTCGATGGTCAAAGAATATCAAAATCCATTGGGCGCAGACAGCATCTGGAGCACGTTCGTTATCAATTTTGGCTCTGCGGGCTCCTGTATTTTTATTTTTATCACGGGGTTCATGCTGCATTTTTTGCGGCATTTGTCGGAACGGAGCCGGTTTGGGGCCGTCTATTACATCCTGGTTTGCGGCATGGTCCCTTTCCAGTTGTTTCGGGATGGTTTTTATCTCCTTAATAAACAGCTGTTCTTCAATTTCCTGTTGCTGCCGGCCGCTATCCTGTTCGTCATGCGTTGCATCATGGTCCTCCAAACGAGCGTAAACCGGCAGGCAGGGGCCGAAATTTAGTCCGGGTGCGGGCGATTTTATATTCAGGTAATATACAACTTCTATATTGGGTGCTAAATCGATTTGGATGGCGGAGACTATTATCGAAGTGGAGAACCTGTCAAAGATCTATAAATTGGGCAATCTGGGTACTGGCACCCTTTCACACGATCTGAACCGCTGGTGGCGCCGGATAATGAATAAGGAAGATCTTTCGATGCTGACCGCGGGGAAGAATGACCGGCACGCAAAGGGGAGCGATGGGTATGTGTGGTCACTGAAGGACGTTAGTTTTGAGGTGAGGGAGGGAGAGATATTCGGGATCATCGGTGGGAACGGCGCCGGAAAATCCACCTTGTTGAAAATCCTTTCGAAGATCACGAAGCCAACGGCTGGAACGATCCGGATCGACGGCAGGGTTGCTTCCCTGCTCGAGGTGGGAACGGGGTTCCATCCCGAATTGACGGGGCGGGAGAATGTATTTCTGAATGGCGCGATCCTGGGATTGCGCAAAGCCGAGATCCGGGACAAGTTCGACGAGATAGTGGATTTTTCGGGTATCGGCAGATATATCGATACGCCTGTAAAAAGATATAGTTCGGGCATGTATGTGCGGCTGGCATTCGCAGTGGCTGCGCACCTGGAGCCTGATATTCTCATCATCGATGAGATCCTTGCGGTAGGGGATGCCGAGTTCCAGGCAAAATGCCTTGGGAAGATGCAAAATGTTTCCCAGAAGGAGGGGCGGACCGTGCTTTTTGTCAGCCACCAGGTGTCAGCCATCAAGCAGCTTTGCACTTCGGCGATGTTGCTCGAACAGGGGGAAAAAAAAGCCATCGGTCCGGTGGAACAGGTGCTTGTCGATTACCATCGGAAGGATATAGGTCTGCAGGATGGGGAACGCCATCAGCTGCCCACGGGTCTGCCGGGTTATTTTACCGACTGGCGGCTGGAAGACCGGAAAGGCGAAGAAAGGCATTCCTGTTACTCGGGGGATGACTGTGTGTTCTCGTTCGGATTTCGTGTCGTGGAGGAGATTGCCAATTGCGAGGTGCAGTTCGTGATCAAGTTGGACGATCTGCTGATACTCAATATCAGCAGCCTCGGCAATAATGGCGTTAATTTTTCCGTCCGGCCGGGCGAATACCGGTTTGTTTTCCGATTGAGGCTCCCGCTAAAGCCTGCGAAATTCGATCTGGGAGTTGTTTTTTTGAGTTTTTCCCGGATCCTCGATGTATGGGCGTCTTCCACGAAGCTTACAGTCCTAAATAATTTCAGCTCGCATCTGACACCGGGTGTACTCGATCCGGCGACTCAATTTACGCTCGAGATGCAGAAGGTGTCGTGGGAGTTCGACAAGGTGGGATGAAATAAAATCTAAAATAGTGTTTGCGATGTTGGACTGGCTTAAGAAAAAGATCGGGGGGGTGGGGACGAAGGGGCCTTATTACAAAGGGCCGGTGGTTCGCGACCTGATCGTGTTTGACGATATTTATCCGCATCCGGGAAGTGGGTTCAGGATGGAAGAATTCACCCGGCTGCTGGAGCATTTCCCCAACAGCAAGATCCTTGTTTCGGCCAGGGCATACGGGTTTTTGAATATTCCCTTATCCCGGCACGCGGAGCATATGGAACGACTGCTGGCGGATCATCCTTCCCTTGCCGGCCGGCTTGAGATGCCTTCGGGGAGGATCGATATCAACTGCCGGCTGTTCTATTGCGTCTTCCTGAACAACCTGCTGGAAAACCTGGACTATCTCGAAGCCAACGGTATCCCTTTTGCTTTTACGCTTTATCCGGGCGGGGGCTTTAGTCCGGGTTCGGAAGCCACCGAGGGAGGGTTGAGGAGGATCTTTGGCTCGCCGAATTTCCGGAAGGTGGTGGTCACCCAAAAGAAGACACTCCGTTATCTTGTCGAAAATGGTTTCTGCGGTGAAGAGGCGATTGTTTTCGTATTCGGGGTTGTCGTCCCTCAACTGTCGTTGGGGGAACCGCTTTCACCGAAGATCTTTTATGGAAAGGGGAAAACGACTTTCGACATTTGTTTTTGCGCGGCAAAATATACCCAATTTGGAGAGGACAAAGGCTATCCGCTGTTTGTCGGGCTGATGACGGCAGTTGCCCCGAAATATCCATTTGTGCAATTTCACGTGATCGGCGGCTTTGATGCCGGCGTTCTTCCGGTTGGGCATTTGGGTGACCGGGTATGTTTTCATGGTTACCAGGACTATGACAAGTTGAAAGTATTGTTCCGCGGGATGGACCTGATCGTTTCCCCCAATCAGCCGGACAAGCTTGCAAAGGGCGCCTTTGACGGTTTCCCGCTGGGTACGGTGATCGAGGCCGCGTTGAACGAACTGGTTGTCATGCTTACGGACCCGTTCAATGAAAATGCTTATTTTGCCGACGGCGGGGAATTGCTGATCGTCCGGCCCGAACTGGCGGATATGATGGAAAAGCTGGATTGGCTGCTGGAGGATGCGGACCGGGTTAGCCGGATAGCGAAGAACGGCCGATTGAAATTCATGCAGATCTATTCGAATGAATATCAAATGGGACCACGGATGAGGATGCTGGAGGAACTATTAAAATAAGCGAATATGCTGGTAATCGGGGCAGGCGGTTTTGCGAGGGAGATCACGGAGATCTTTCAACAGCGGGGAAGCACCGATCGTCTCGCCTTTTATGACGATGTGACGCCGGATGTGCCATCGCTGCTGTTCAACCGGTTTCCGGTGTTGAGGGATGAGGCGCAGGCGAGGAAATATTTTGAGCAAAATGGTCCTGCTTTCACCATCGGGATCGGTAACCCGGCACTGCGTTACCTGCTTTTCCAGAAGTTCTCCGCCCTTGGCGGGGTTTATACGCCGACCATATCGCCGAGAGCCTTTATCGGCAGTTTTGACGTCGTCATCGGCGAGGGAAGCAATATCCTCGACGGGGTTGCCATTTCCAATGGGACATCCATGGGGATGGGATGCATCGTTTACTACAATGCCATCATTACCCATGATTCCCGGCTAGGCAATTTTGTTCAGTTGTCGCCGGGCGCGAATATACTTGGGGGGGGCATCATTGGGGATTTTGTCATGGTCGGAGCGAACGCCACGATTTTGCCGAGGCTCAATGTGGGACGGTATGCGGTGATCGGGGCGGGCGCTGTGGTGACCAAGGTGGTGCCCGAATATGCGCTTATCATGGGAAATCCTGCGAGGCAGAGCGGTTGGGTCAGCGAGTATGGGGATCGATTATTATTCGATGCGAACGGAGAAGCTGTTTGTGGCAGGACAGGAGTGGTGTACAGGCTGCAGGAAGGCGTCGTTCGGAAGGTGGAGCATCAATCTACAATTTTGTAGGTGCCGACGAAGGATCTGCGGATGAGGGACATGCCTTCTTTTGGCAATTTCCGGACATAGCTGAGGATATTTCCCATGCCGCCTACGAAGGGGAATGCCAGGGCGCCGGCCACCACGGTTAGCCAACTTTTTCTTCGAATACCATTGATTATCCTGATCTTATAATAGCGTGTCCGATATCTCCTGATCCAATAGGCCGCGTCAGGCGGGGATTCGCGTTGCAATGTGCGGATCCGCTTCATGCATTGTTCTTCGATGATGGTGTAGTGGGCGACAAGCGCTTTTACTTCCTTGCCGGCGTTGGAAATACTGCCGTTATGGATGCGATAATAATATAGGGGCCGGGGAATGAACAGTACTTTGCCATGTTCTTCGACGAGATAGTAGAGCTCCTGGTCGATGGCCCTGTCATTTACGCGAAAGGGCGAGAGGCCCGGCGTCTTGTCGTAGCAGGCTTTTTTAAAGGAGGCGAAGGCATGAATGCTGCCGTCACCGATCAGCAGGTAGGGCGTGTTGTCGGGCAAAGCCTTTGGATATTCGGCAATCCGGATCACGTTGAGCTGGGCGTCGCATACATAATGGGTGGAATGTATAATACTGTGATCCGGATGCTGATGGTGCGCTTCAGCCATTGTCTGGAGTGCATCCGGATGCAGTGTGTCATCCGGGTCGAGGAAGGCAGCCAGCTCGCCTTCGGCCTTGTCCAGCAATTTTCTTTTTGTGAAGGAGCATCCGTTGTTGATGCCGTTCCTGTAGATATGTATTTTCGGATGCCCGATATAGGGTTTGACGATCTCGCTGAAGCCATCGGTCGATCCGTCGTCCACAATTATCAGCTCCCAATGGGGGTAGGTCTGTTCCATCACACTCTGTACAGACGCTGCGAGGAACCGGGAGTTGTTGTAATTGGCCATCAGGATCGAAAAGAGCATAGAATTAATGATTTGTTTTTTTCGAAAATCCGGGTCGCTTTGATATTTGCACGAATATTGAAAGCCTGTACCGGAATCAGCGATTGTTGAAATTAGCATATTCCGCGGCCTAACGATTCGCGTACCTGAAAAATAACCAAAAGATCACTATGCAACAGTCCGTTTATTGCGTCATAGTGACGTACAATGGAATGGAATGGATCGAGCGGTGTTTGGGCAGCCTTGTCGCCAGTTCCTTTAAAAACCAGATCATCGTCGTTGACAACGGATCGAAAGATGGGACAACGGCGTTCATTCGCCAGCACTATCCAACGGTGCGGCTTATCGATACCGGCAAGAACCTCGGTTTTGGGCAGGGCAACAATCTCGGTTTGAAGATCGCGCTCGAGGAAAAGGCCGATCATGTACTGCTGCTGAACCAGGATGCGTGGGTTGAGCGGGACACTATCCTTCAACTTATCCAGGCACAGACAGAATCCCCACAGTTTGGCGTTCTGAGCCCGATACATCTCAATGGAAGCGGGAGTGATTTTGACGATCATTTCTATCTATATCTTACCCGGAGTGGGATACGCGGGCATCTTTTTTCCTTATTACTCGGAGGGCAATCGGAGGAAACCATCATCGATACGCCATTTGTCAACGCTGCCGCGTGGATGGTGAGTGGCGATTGCTTGCAGAAAACGGGCGGCTTCGATCCCATCTTCTTCCATTACGGCGAAGACGATAATTTTGCGCACCGGGTCATTTATAAAGGTTACAGGATCGGCATTCTGACTTCCGCGCGGATCTACCACGACCGGATCCGGGTGGAGGAGAAGGCGGGGTACACACTGAAGATGAGAATAAAAAGAGACTGGATCAATTTTTTGAGCCAGGCGTGCGACGTCCGCGAGCCCAGATATCCCGGCTTCATGATCCGGAGCCTTTGCCGGTTTTCTTTTTACGGAGTGGTGAGCCTGTTAAGCCTTAACCGGACGGGAGTGATCTACAACTTCACCCTGGCCGGCAGGATCGTGCGATCTTTTTTCAGGATATCTCAAAGCCGGAATGTTTCGAAGAAGACCGTGACGCCCTATCTTACTTCCGGAAGTATTTGACGGTTGCAAACTCTCCCGATACGACTGCATTGTCCGGAACATCCTTTTTGACGATGGAGCCTGCGCCGACGATGGCGTTCTCACCGATGGTCACCTTGGGCAGGATCACGGCTCTTGTTCCTATGAAGGAGTTCGGGCGCATTTCGACCTCGCCCGTGATGATGACGCCCGGAGCGATCTCGCAGTTCGAGCCGATGATGCAGCCGTGCCCGATATTCGCGGTTTTGTTCACCAGACAATCGTCGCCGATGACTACACCGGGTTCGATCTCGACCCGGCTGAGGATCAGGGTACCCTTACCCACCGTGATGTAGGGGCTGATAATGGAATTGGGACTGATATAGGTGAGGCTTTCCCCGCCAAGGAGGCGGAAACGTTCGGTTACCTGGCGCCGGCCATCGATGCCGCCGACGCAATTGATATAGGTTTTTCCGTGGGTGTTGAAATAGTCGACCACCTCTTCGTCGGTGGTCAGCATCCTGAACTTTTCCTTCAGAAAGGCATATTTCGTTTCCGTTTCGCTCCAGAAAACGATCTCCCCGTTGGGGGCGCTCAGAAGGTCGTCGAGTAGTTGGGTTGCGAGGCCACCCGCGCCGGCTATCAGCATATCAGTTGTTTTGAGCTCTTAGTAATAGTCTGCAAATGAAATCTATTTCCTCCACGCTGAGACTGTGGTATAACGGCAGGCAAAGCACCCTGGGACTGATCGCGTCACAAACGGGGGTCTTGCAAGCCTCTACAAATTTCAGGGTATTCAGGGACGGATAAAAATATCTTCGTGGATATATCCAGTGGCCGTTGAGCATCTCCATTGCTTTTTCCAGCGCCGTTTCGGTCTCGAAGATAACGGGAAAATAGGCAAAATTGAATTCGCTATCGGGGGTGATGCGGATCGTTCGCAGCTTAAGGTATTTCATCCAATCGAGATAACGCTCGTACTGTATGCGGCGGTTTTCGGCTATCGAGTCGAAGTACCTAAGATTGAGGATACCCATGGCTGCGTGGAATTCCGAGTTCTTTGCATTTATGCCGATATCGGCAAAATCCATCGGGCCGTTGTGGCCGAAATTCCGCATATAGGCCATTTTCTTCAGCAGTTGGCCGTCCCTGGTGAATACGGCGCCGCCTTCGATGGAATGAAAGAGCTTGGTGGCATGAAAGCTGGCCGTACTGATATCGCCGAAATCGTATACGCTTCTTCCCTGGTATTTGGTGCCGAAGCAATGTGCCGCGTCATAGATCACTTTGAGCCCGTGCTCTTGTGCGATGGCTTGTATCGATGTGATGTCGCAGGGGTTCCCATAGGTATGCGTTGCGATGATGGCGGAAGTTTCGGCGGTGATGGCGGCCGGGATCGCGGACGCGTCGATGTTCAGCGTTTCGGGATCGATGTCCACGAAGACGGGGCGGCAATTCTCCCAGATGATGGAAGAAGTGGTCGCGATGTAGCTGAATGGCGTGGTGATCACTTCGCCTTTGATCCTGAGCGCCTTTATGGCGATCTGGAGGGCGATGGTGCCGTTGTTGAGGTACAGGAGATGATCGACCTTGAGATACTCTTTCAATCTCAGTTCCAGTTCATTCACGAGCGGGCCGTTGTTCGTAAGCCAGTTCCTTTCCCAGATCTGGCGGATGTAGGCCTGGTATTCTTCGATCGGCGGAAGGAACGGCTTTGTTACGTTTATCATTTATGGGGTTTGTGGATGTTGTGTCAATAGTAGCCGGCTAACATACTTCCCCATGGCCAGAAATCTTCTGACTGTGAAATACCGGTTGAACGAGTACCGAAGATAATAAGAAAGTATTTGCCTTTTGGAATAATGCAGCCGGGAGAGGTGTTCGAGGAACACCTGCAACAGCCGCCAATGGTACAACCGGAAATCTTTTTCGGTGAGCGGGTGCACCGACACCGGCAGCCGGTCCTTCCATTTCCGGTGTACGGCAAGGGTGCTTTCCAGCCATTGCCTGTCCTGGCGGCCTTCCGAAAAATGACTAAGAAGGATATCGAAGACCACGACGACCTTATACCGGGAGCCGATCTGAAGGGAATAATCGATGTCGTACCCATGGAAGCCGGGAAAATGGGTCGCGTCGAATTTGAATTTGTCGAACAGCGATTTGCGGGTGCTGAGAAAGACGCCGTCGAGGACGAGCGCCGTTTTTCTGGGTCTCCAAACCCCGTCTTCCGTTGCGAAAAGGTGGCGGGAGATCACATCGCCGGCTTTATAGTGTTGAATGAGGTTGATCTCGCGGGAGCGGAAAGGGTTGCTCCAGGTGGAAGGAACCGTTCCCATGGCATCGCCACCGGCCACGCCCAGCAAACCGATGGCCGGGTCTTTGAGGTGGTCCAGCAGCAACGGTCCCCAGTTGCGGGTGCGGAAAAGGACGTCCTCATGTATGAAGCAGAGGGTTTCGTACCTGGCGCGGCATCCAGCCTTGTTATAAATGGAACATAAGCCTTCGTTGGCCGCCCGGTTGTCAGTCGATATGATCTCAAAGGGAACGCCGATGGTGTCCTTTATATTCAGGGTCACCTTTTCCAGAAGGGCCGGATCCACCGAGCAAATGATGATAGAGATCATAATCAAAATCAAATAGTATCCACGAAATCCCTTTCTACGGAGTTGTATACGAATATTCCTGCCAGCAGCAGGAAGAGGGCGCAACCCCCATCATAGGCAAGGAGATCCCAGCTGAATGTGCCTGCGCCTGTGAAACCAAACCGGAAAGCTTCGATGACGCCCGTCATTGGATTGGCCAGGAACACTTTTCTGAAGACCGGCGCGTGGACTGTCGACAGCGGAAGGAAGACGGGAGCGGTAAACATCATCAGTTGTACACCGAATGTGATCAGGTGGACAAGATCCTTGTAGCGGGTGGTCAGGGAAGATACGATCAATCCACTGCCGAATCCGAGGGCGGCGATGATAAGGACCAGCACCGGCAACAGCAGCAAATGCATCGTTGGATGAAAGTGGCTGCCCGTGAACAGGAACCAGGCGTATATAAGGAGGAACAGGGCAAACTGTATGGAGAACTTGACGAGGTTAGTGAGTACGAGAGAAAGCGGGACGATCAGCCTGGGGAAGTAGACCTTGGAAAATATCGGGCTGCCGTCCTTGAAGAAGGTGGCCGTCTTGGTGATGCATTCCGAGAAATAGTTCCAAAGGATGATCCCTGTGAGATAGAACAGCGGGGCGGGGAGGCCGACGGTGGAGAATTTGGCCACTCTCGAGAAGAATACCACATATATCCCCATTGTCAGCAGCGGTTGCAGAACGAACCAGACCGGTCCCAGGATGGTCTGTTTGTAGATGGAGAGGATATCCCTCCTCATCCAGATGAGCAGGAGGTCGCGGTATTCCCACAATTCCCGCACGTTTAGCGTCAATAGTTTCCTGCGGTTGGTGATCACCGTCTTCCATTTTCGTTGCGGCGGATATGTTTTTACGATCTCACTCATTGTCCGACGGTGGATTTTATCTCATGAATGACCATACGAGGCTGTGATTGCTTGTAGGTGACGGATATCGTTGCTTTTGCCGCCTGCCTGGACCGGCGTCTGGCGAGGAGGATCGATAACAATGCGTTCAACCCTATGGCGTATAAGGCCAGCAGGACAAGGAGCAGTTCCGTCCCGAGCGGCAGCAGGGTGAGCATCAAGGCGGCAATGGTGGCGATCACCAGGATACCCGTTGCCTGCAGATGGGTGAGACCCATGTCGATGAGCCGGTGATGGATATGATTGCGGTCGGCGAGAAAGGGAGACTTCCGCCTGGACAGCCGGATCGTAAAGATCCTCAATGTATCGAATGTAGGAACGATCAGGAGGGCGAGGGTGAGGCCGACCGGTGAATTCACTTTCGATGCAGGCTCCGGGTTCCCTTCGATGAAATGGATCGCAAATATGGCGATGATGAATCCGAGCAGGGTCGACCCCGTGTCGCCCATGAATATCCGTGCCGGCGTCCGGTTGAATAACAGAAAGCATGCCAGCGCTCCGCAAAGGGCCAGGGAGGTAAGCATGAATCCTTCCTGGTGCATCGAACTGAAATAGAACGAAAAGGTGAGGCAGGCCAGCAAACCAATGCCGCCCGCCAGGCAATTGATGCCGTCTATCAGATTGAAGGCGTTGGTGAGGAACAGGACAAACAAGAAGGAAACGGCGATGCTCAGCGGATAGGGCATTTGGGCAAGGCCGAAGAGCCCGTTGAACCCGGTGAACCGGTATTCGCCGAAGACCGTCACCGCGAGCGCCGCAACGGCCTGGGCGATGATCTTCCTGGAAGGATTTACGTCCACCAGATCATCGGTGACCCCCAAAATGAAGAGGATCGAGCAGGAAAAGAGAAGGTAATTGACATGGGGAATGCTTGTGTACGATAGAAAAAAGAACGATGCCGCGAGGACCGAAGCGAATATCGCCACTCCCCCGAGTTTTGGCGTTCGGGTACCATGGATCTTTCGGTCTTCGGAAGGTTCGTCGAAAAGATGGGTCTTGTGAGAGATAAAAATGATCTGTCTGAGGCCATACAGCGCTATGACGAATGAGGCTGATAAAACGAGGACGATCTCTTGCACCATACCTTTTCTCTTAAAAGGTTAAAACTATTGATTTTGTGTCTTGCGGAGGCTATCGGGTCATTATCTGTTCGTGAATTTTTACGGTATTCCGGAGAATATAACCGGTTCATCCCTCAACGCCCTGCCTGCGACTTCCGCCGTATGATTTTCCATCAGGTAGGTATATGCGCGTTCCCTTACCGCCCGGATCGCCGGCTCATTGTCGAGGATGGTACCGATCATCTTCGAGTCACCGGACAAATTGCCCGAGAGGTGGAACCCGTTCTTTCCATGATCGATGACCTCCGGGATCGTATTGACCGCGCTTGTGAATACGATGTTTCCTTTCTTCAGATTGTACAAGATGCTCCCGCTGAAGGGTGCAAAGAACCGGTACGATCTGAAGGGTTGCAATGAAAAGCTTGCGTTTTGGAAGATCTCGTCGACGCGATCCTCCGGCAGATATCCCATAAAGTGTACGTTACCGTTATATTTCTCCTCCAGTTTGCTGCGATATCTTTCCTGATCGCCCAAAGCTTTGCCAATAAGATAGAAATGGATGTTCGGATCGACCTTGAGCAATTCCCGGTGGAGCTTCAGCGCATATTCGATGCTTTTGTTGCGGCCGATAAAGCCCAGATAGACGAAATTCCGCTGAAGGCCGGGCGACTGACGGATCTCTCCGACATCGATGACATGCGGGAGATGGAAAACGTTGTCTATGTCATAGGTCCTTTTAACGAGGTCCACTCCTTTTTGCGACAATACATAAACAGTGTTGATCTTATTCATGTATCGCGCGGCGAGCCGGAACCTTGTCAGGTGGATATCGGCGAATTTGGACAGGTTGTTGAGAATAGGGTTCCCGAAGTCGGACACCGGGTATTTTAGCAAGGGTGCATCGTGCAGCGTGACCGCGATATTCCTGTAGTTGGCGCGGAGCATGGTCAAAAGGAGGTGGATCTCCGCCCGCTGGAAGATACCGATCTCGAAATGGACATGGTCACGAGAGGTGATGAGCGACAGCACATCAATGGCATCCGTGCGGCTGTCCACAAAAATATAGTCCCGCTGCTTCAGCACCAGTTGGTAGAAGTCCCTGGAATATTTGCAAATGCCGGATTCTCCGTCCGTCATACTGATGTAATATTTCTTCATTGGATCAAAGGCTCCTCGAAGGGTCCAGCCTGAGCCCTATTTTTTTGGAAATATTGTGCATCGGTCCGTAAACGCCCATATCCCTGACCCGGCTGATCCGGTGATTCAGTTCCCCGTAGTTTTTCCGAATGGCGAACAATTGTTTTATGTAGGCCCGGCTCCACAGGAAATAGATGACCCGGCCATACTTCTTGGGTGGGAAAACCGCATATTTTATCACCCGTACCAGGCTTAAGGCGAGGTGGTAGTACCAGTTCTTGATCAGGCGGTGGGTTCTCCGTTCGCTGATATATGAATAATAAAGGTTCCTGAAGGGGCCGTCCGTTCCGAACGCGACGAAAAGCCTTTTCAGGTAGTCGAAGGCGAGGCGTTCTTTCGGAAGATAGTGGAAGAATTTCAAATCGTCCGTGCAGGCAAGTTTGTATCCTTTCAGGACCATTGCGTTGGTGAGTTCGATATCCTCCGAGGAGCTGAGGTTCTTACCGGTGCGGCCCTGCATCAATTGTTCGAAGCCTTCGCCGAGAAGGTCCTCGATGATGTGTTTCCGGACCGCCATGCCTGCTCCGTAGAGGCTCAATATCCTGCCGTTCTCCATCGCGGTGTCCTGAGAGCCGAGGGCGAATGCCTCCGAATATTCATAGAACCAGAATGGCTCTTTCGTTTCAAATACGGGAACGCCCATGCCGCCGCAGGCGGCGATGTTCGGATCGCTTTCGAGCATTTCGTACATGCCCCGGACATAACCGGCGGAAAGCCAGTTATCGTCGTCGCAGAAGAGCAGGTAGGAATATGCGGCCTCCGCCAGTCCTTTGCGGCGGGCGTGGGCCAGGCCCGGGACCGGTTGAGAAACGATGCGCAGTCGCGTGGTTGTGCCGAGTTCTTTCCACATCGCGGAAGAGATCGATGCGGTGTGATCCGTGGACGCATTGTCGACCAGGATTATTTCCCAGGAGATGTCGCCGACATCTTCCTGTTTTGAGAGATTGCTGAGTGTTTTCCCGATGCGGTTGGCGCTGTTATGGCAACACACAATTACGGAAACACCTTTCTTTTGTAAGGTCATTGGATTGGAGTAGATAGGTGTTAGGAATGTTGTAATACCTGTTGCTGAACGGAGTTACCCAGTTTCGGCCTAAAAGAGCTGCGGTCGATAAAGCTGTTAACGAGCAGGCGCCTCCTGTCGTTGAACCATCCCCATTTATTGAAATATTTTATGGAGGACCGCATGTGATGCCGCATCAGCCGGAAACTCTTGTAGGACGCTTTGCTGTACCCGTGGATTATGCTTTCGCGCGGATAGTACACTGTCCGGTAATATTTATTTATCCGGCGGCAGAGGTCCGTGTCCTCGAGGTAGAGGAAATATTGTTCATCGAAAAGGCCGATGTTCATAAACACCTCGGTACGGATGAACATGAAGCATCCCGATAGATTGGGAACTTCCATGATCTCGTCGTAGCTCTTGTGACGAAGTTCGTATGACTCGAGAGATCCGTTGATCATGAATTTCAGCGGACCGGGAAAGAATCGCCGCAGGAAGAGGTCGGAGGGGGAGGGGATCTTTTTGCAGAGATACTGGAGTGCGCCGTTCCGGTAAAGCACTTTTGGCATTACCAGGCCGACATTCGAGTTGTTCTGCATGAAGGCGAACAGTCCCTCCAGGACCTGCGGCTGGAACTCGATGTCCGGGTTAAGGATGATATGATACAGTGACCGGCCCTGAACGCGCCGGATGGCGACATTGTGGCCGGCGCCATAGCCGAGATTGCGGCCTGTGAAGATGTATTCAATATTCGGGTTGATGAACTGAAACCGGAGCCTGTCGTCCGGCGAGTTGTCCACCAGGTAGAGCCTGACGGGCCGGGCACAGGACAGGAAGCTTTCCACGGCTTTTCTCAGCTCATCTACCGGATTTTGAAAAAGCACAATGGAGCAAGTGATGTCATACATAGGTGTTAGTTGTTAAGATGCTTTTGGTCAAGATATTGTTCGATCAGGAAATTAAACGATCTGGCCATTTTGGACCACGAGAACTGGGCGGCGCGGTTGATCCCTCTTTCGGCAAGCTCAAGGCGCAGCTGTTCATCTCCGATGACTTTGCGGATGCAGGCGGAAAGAGCCTCATCGTCCAGAGGATCGAAGTAGAGCGCGGCTTCCTCACAGACTTCCGGCATCGAAGACGTGTTGGAGACGACCACGGGGCAGCCACAAGCCATTGCTTCGAGCAGAGGGATACCGAATCCCTCGTACAGGCTTGGATAGACAAGCATCGATGCTTCGCGATAAAGAGAAGGCATCAGTTCGATGGGTACGTAACCGGAAAACAGGATGTCTTTGCCGAAATCGGTGCTACGGGCAAGCGTTTTAAGACTTCCCAGGTAGGGTTCTTTTCCTCCGGCGATCACGAGAGGGTGTTTTTGCCTCAACTGCGGATCAAGTCTGCCATAGGCGCGGATGAGCGTTTCGAGATTTTTATGTGCATAAGTCGCGCCGATCGCAAGGATGTAGTTTCGGCAACCATACTCCTTATATATTCTGTGCTCATTTTTGGGGATCGGGTAGTAGGATTTGTCATCATATCCATTATATATTACCCTCACTTTGTCTTCCGGGCAATTGAAATAGTGGAGGATATCCCGCTTTGTGGATTCCGAAACTGCGACGATCAGTTTTGACCGCTTCAACAGGAGCGGAAGGAAGTATTTGAAATACAGTCTTTGGTGAAAGCTTATGTTGTCATATCGCAGGGAGATCAGATCGTGAACGGTGATGATCTGATTGCCGGAGAGGACACTGCCGTGGGTGGTCGGGCTGATGAGCAGATCGAACTTCGTGGACATGAACGGGTAAGCGACTGTATTCCATACGAAACGGAGGAAGGCTGCGAGCTTCCCGTATTTCGAGGACTGGAGCACGTCCGGCAGTTTGACCACTTTTATGCCCGGGTCGAGGGACTTGCGGCTTGGAGTGAATACCGTGAGGTCGGCCATTCCGGCGAGGTTATTGATGAGGTTGAACGAATACACGCCTACCCCGGATGGCTGCTCGTCGAGCATCGAGCCATTCATTCCAATAGCGATATGTCCGGTGTGGGGCCGACTCATTCTTTTGTTGTTTTAGAATTGGAGTAAAGCAGCTGACAGGCAAGCGCCACGAAATCTGCGGAATTGGGATCAGGGGACGTTTCAACAAGGTTATGCGGAATCACCCGTAAGGTAGAACGACGTGTTTAACTAATTGTTAACGCTCTGTTATGCTATTATTTTGATTTGAATTCCGGTGCGGACGCGTTGTGCAAAGATGTTTATTTGCATTGTGATCAAATGCGAATTGGTGAAATTGAAACGGATGTATAACGGTGTCGTCTATTTGTTTTTGTTCTTCCTGCTGCCGGCGGGCGGAAATGCAGTGATGGCGCAGGGTTCAGCGCTTTCTCAAAAAAGGCAGTGGTCTGTCGAGGGCGGCGGGTATTGGGTATATTCGACCGTCATCGATCATCCATTCAGTTCGCTTTCGTATTCGGGCGGCACTCCGGGTGCGGGTCTGCTTGCGTCCACTACCGGCCGGGTGGCCAGTCATTTTCTGGAGTTGTTCTATACGGCGGGTGACAGGACCAATGCAGCGAATGCGGAGGTCCAGGACCGTTGTATTACTGCGGCTTATTCGCAGGGTTATGAATTAACCGGGCGCGGACGGGAATCGGGGATAGGAGGACGGGAGTCGGGGATATCCGTCAAAGCGGGACCGCTCCTGAAGGCAATTTACAGTAAAAGGACGTTTGATGGGTTTGTGAATGTAAATTCTTCCTATGAATTTACCGTTGGGATCGGTGCGGCGCTTTTCGTCTTCTACCGGGTAGAGGGCCTGCAAGACCGCTTGTCGTTTTCGGGGCAGATGGGTATTCCCGTGGTGAACTACCTCCGTCAGCCGTTGTTTGCGGGCGAAGCAGACGGCAACGAAGGCAAAGTGGCCGGGCCGGGTTCCTTTCTCGATCTGAATGGCCGGTGGGCTGTTCATTTCGCCATTAACACAACGCAGCAAATTTCGGTCAATTATATATGGGAGTATTACCAGGTGAGGACGGAGAGGAAGGTGGAGTCCGCCGCTCACCGGGTTGGATTGGCCTACAACATCAATTTCTGAATAGCACTATGTTGAAACCGATCGCTTACCGCAGGTTTTGTTTTGGGGTGTCGGCAATGTTGTCGCTTATGGCCTTTTCCGGCTGCGAGAAGACGCTTGGGCTGAAGGATCCGGCGTTGGATGCCCCTTCGGTTTATGAGGAGGCCTGGACCGTTATGGATCAGCGATACGCATTATTCGGCATCAAGGGGGTGGATTGGAAGTCCGTCCATGATCAATACAAGGCATCCGTCACTGCCGGTATCACGAAGCAGGAGCTTTTCAGGGTTATCGATAACATGCTGGAGACCCTGGCGGATGGGCATGTGACCCTGATGTCGTCATTCGACACGGCCACTTACCTGGGGTTCTATGAACTCTATGCGAAGAATTTCAATTATTCGAACCTTCTCAATAACTATCTCCGGAACGATTATGCTACGATCGGACCTATTATATATAAGATACAGGACAGTGTGGGCTATTTCTACTACGGGAGTTTCGCGGCCGAAATTTCCGACGCCGATGTGAATAAGTTATTCCAGGCGATGCAGGATACGAAGGGACTGATCGTCGATGTGAGGAACAACACCGGGGGCGATCCGGCGAATGCTGAAAGGATCTTCCGGCACTTTTTGCCGGATAAGGCGCTTGTTCGTTATGAAGCATGGAAAAGCGGGACGGCGCACGACGCCCTTGCCGATCCTTCGCCGGTCTACCTGTCGCCTGCAGCGCCGGTTTACCGCAAGCCGGTGTGTGTGCTGACGAATCGTTCGTGTTACAGCACGTGCAACGATTTTGTTTCCTACCTATCGGGTCTGGCAAATGTGACGATCGTGGGAGACCAGACCGGCGGTGGTGGAAGTACTCCGGAATCCTACGTGATGGGTAACGGGTGGAGGTTGCAGTACAGCGCGTCGATGACCTTGTCGGCGGATAAGAAACCCATCGAGGGCGGGATCCTTCCGGATGTGGCGGCCAGCATCACGTGGTTGGACGAAGGGACGGGGAAGGATCCGATCCTGGAAGCGGCCTACGGGCTGTTACAATAGCAGTTCTATTCATTTTTATAAATCAATCGTTGCGACCATGAAAAAGATCACCACACTTCTTGTTTCCTGCCTGGTTTTTGCCCTATCCGGCTCTGCGCAGTTGTTTGTGAAGCCTGCCGACAATGCTACTCCGACGGAAACGGGGACTGCCGGTGCGAAGATCGTTCAACTTGTGAATGCGATCCGGCCCGCGTCGTTCCAACCGTCATTCAAGAAAGAAAAGACCGCCTTCCTTTCGGCGGCGGCTGCCAGCAATGATGCTCCTTCGATGGCGAGGAACCTCTCGCGTCTTGCGGGTTTTATCAAGCCGGAGAAATTCAAGCCCGGGATC
>Ga0081540_1001839_pt1 | contig 17799 bp, 15 predicted proteins | sample TabmetS2T1R1_FD_71024 | JGI IMG/M metagenome (GOLD analysis project Ga0081540, IMG submission 71024) | Tabebuia heterophylla rhizosphere microbial communities from the University of Puerto Rico - S2T1R1 | ecosystem: Host-associated > Plants > Roots > Rhizosphere ... | reverse complement strand
CAATTGATTTGCTCGAACCCATGGGTGGGGGACATGAAAAATGGGACGCAATTGCTTGCGGCAATCCTGCTAGTTCTAAGTGTGTCAGATGCAAGTTCAGCAATACGCATCACAAATGATCGAGGCGGTCTGATCGGGAGGTACGTCAACAAGTATCAGCGCCTCGCCGCTGCCGGCGAATCCGTGATCATAGATGGTCTATGCGCCTCGGCATGCACCATTGTCCTGAGCGAGCTCCCTTACGACAAAGTCTGCGTGACTCGGCGGGCAACGCTCGGCTTTCATGCGGCTTGGAGCTACGGACCCGATGGGCGTGCCCTCACAGATCCGGAAGCTACCCTGATGCTATATTCGGCCTATCCGGAGCCAATGCGTCACTGGATCGATAGTCGGGGTGGGCTGAAATCTCGCATCATCTTTCTGAACGGAAAGCCTTTACAGGCGATGTATCGTTCGTGTTGATGACCATAGACGCGTAGCTGCAGGCTGGTCCCGCAGACGTCCAGACAGATTCCAAGTTCGCAGTGTATTGCCGGAGCCCGCTCGCCAATTTCCCTTTGTATTACAAAACAAATTCCGTAGGAGGATACAGTTATGAGGAAACTGCTACTGGCGTCCTTGAGTGCGTCCATTTTCTTTTCATCTTCAGCTGCACTCGCTGTTTCTTGCACGCAACAAGGAGAGACGTGCAAGGGCTGGGCCAGTGGTCAATGCTCCCAAGCCGCTAGCTACGCTGCGAAATGCACGCGCGAGGTTTCCGCATGCATAAGCCGGTGCAAAAAGGGTTCGAAAGTTTTCATCGGCGTCTACAGCGGATCCAGCGGAGGTCGGCAGTATCCAATTGACGAATGCAACTGACGCTCCAGACTGAGGCCCGTGGACCAGCAACTAATCGACGATGTGAAGTACCGCGCATTGTAAAGGGGCTGGGAGCCAAGAGCTCGTTCAGAACCTGAATGTATGGAATTGAAGTGACCATTCATATCCGCGAGCTTGTGGCTCTATCCAGCTCGCGGATGTGATAGGCAGATGTAATGCACGTCGGAGAAAGCCATGGAAATCGTTAACTCTAGCCAGGCGCCGCAACCAAAAGTGCCCCTTTCTCAGGCAGTAAAAAGTGGGAATCTAGTTTTCGTGTCTGGCATTACTCCATTTACGCTAAACCCTCGAACTGGCGGTTGGAGATTTTGACGCGCAAATGAAGCACAATGGAGAATGTCGGCGCCATCCTACAAGCGGCGGGAACAAACTTCGACCGTGTGTTGAAGACAACTGTCATTTTGGCGCGACGCAATGACTGGCGGCGGATGAATGAAATCTATTCGGCTTATTTTCCAAGCGGCAGGTTCCCGGCTCGAACCGCGCACGGAGCGCCGCTGCCACATCCGGATTTCTTCGTTGAAGTGGAGTGCGTATCCGAAGTTGATTGACGCCCGCTTCGGGTAAAAATGCGATGGACCAACGTGAGCAAATCTGTCCACTCCGCCCCGCTGAGCGGACCTCCGTAAGACCTACTGCCACTTCGCTGATCGTTTCCCGTCGAGCCGAGCCCTTTCGCGAGCTAGGGCAATCGCTGTGTTCTGCTCGTGATGCCCGCTTCGGGTCGATTGTGTTGAAAGACTTAAAAATAGCGCATTGGCGATTTCAGCCGCTGCTAGGTTCGGTAGAATCGATACGAAGACCAGCGATCATTTTTGCTATAATTGAAGTGGTCCCGCACCGAGCAGCGAGGGAGACGCACCGGCGGTGCTGAGAATTTTCAGTCGTCGGGGAAAAAGGACTTTTTCAACACAATGGGTCACTTGCGACATGCCCTGCCCAAGACGGCATACAAGTGATCCCTGAAGCGGACATTGGGCTGCGGATCCTACGTACGCCATGGGCCCAACAGTCGATAATGAAAGAGGTCGCCAACTGAGGCAGCCTTACTCTACATCGTTTGTCTTCGTTGTCTGCGCATTGTGCTGAATGAAAGTGGATAGACGCGCCTTTAGTTCTTGGTCACGCGCTCGCGAGCTTGCGCTTTATCGTACCACTTGCCCCAACGCCGCCTTCTGCTTTTCCGGCGACGGTACATCGCGCCGCGACTTCTTTGGGGTTAAGCGCTTAAAGTCTGACCCAGGTGTCGACCACTTCTTTGTCATGTGCCGGCCCTCAGGATCAGACATTGGCTTTCTGCTGATCATTTCCGTTTCCGCGTGCAAGCAGGTTACCGCGACGAAGTAAGTCACCAATGCCACGGGCTCCTAATTTACGTTTCACTCGACTTATGATTCTAACGACCGTCTTCCTTGCGATTCCCAGTTCGTAGCTTATCGACGGATACGCTTGTCCGCCGGCTAACAGGCTCAGCACCTGTTGCTCACGGTATGTCAAAGCGGTAACTGCGTTACGCTCTCCTTGGGCTTGCGCCGTATTAATGCGCGGGTCGATGTAGCGGAATCCTGATCGAACCTGCCGAACAGCCTCTGGTAATTCGTAAGGGCAAGAGTCCTTTATCAAATAACCAGTCGCTCCGGCCTCAATCGCAGAGGTCACGATGTCCGGATCAGCGTGCATGCTGAAAACCAATATCCGCGCAAGTGGTGCCACCCTACAAATGCATCGGATCAGAGCGATCCCATCCAAGCTATTTCCGTGCAAGGACAGATCCACAATTACCACGTCGGGTCTGTGGGCAAGAAATGCTTCATAACCGCTAGCCACACTGCGAGCAGCCAGTATGGTTTCGGTATCTCCGAGTACCAGACGGCAGGCGTCAACAATAATTGGATGGTCGTCGACTATAAGGACAGGACCCAATTGGAGCCTCTTGAACATACAGCTGCGTCGAGCTGGAAGCATAGTCGCAAATGTCACATGTGGCCTCCTTCAAAATGCTGACGAAGGGACCGGGAAAAATTCCCGAATTCGCCGGGAATGCGATCCTTCTTAAAGGCCGACATTTTGCCGCTGGTGTAGTTTGCGCTTTGACCTGTATCGTGATGTTGGGGAATAGGGCGAATCATAAGTGCGGGTGGGCGGGACAGATGGGCACTCGAGCCGTATTTCTTGCTTCGGTCTCCACGATTTTGATCGTGGGGACGGAAACGACGTTGGCGGCGCAGGATGAAGAAACTAACGTCCAGAACTTGCCGCCGATCGAAGTGTCGCCGCCGCGGACTGCCGCAACCCGCGAACAACCGCGGACCACTGGGGGTCGCGCGAGGCCGCGGACCGCAGCTCAGATTGCGAGCCCTGCGCCTCCGAAGCAAAAGCTTTACGTCTACCCGACGGCGCCTGGACCCGGCAGTGGCATCGACGTCGACAAGATTCCAGCCAGCATCAATGCGGTTGATTCCAGCCAGATCAGGCGTACCCACTCGCCGGACATCGCCGTTTCGTTGCAGCAGTACGTGCCTGGCCTCAGCATCAACGAAGTGACCGGCAATCCGTTTCAGCCTGATATACAGTTTCGCGGCTTCGTTGCGTCACCCCTGGCCGGCACGCCACAGGGCCTTGCCGTCTATCAGAATGGCGTCCGCATCAATGAGGCCTTCGCCGACATCGTCAACTGGGACCTGATCCCGACCGTCGCCATCCGATCTGCCATCGTCGTGACCAACAACCCCGCCTTCGGACTCAATGCGCTCGGGGGCGCCATCGATCTGCAGATGAAGAACGGATTCACCTATCAAGGCGCCGAGATCGATGTCATGGGCGGCTCATTCGGCCGCCTTTACGGCTCCGCACAATGGGGCAAAAAGGTCGACAGCAATTGGGCAGTGTATGGTGCGCTCGAAGGCGTTCACGATAACGGGTTCCGCAATTTTTCATCATCGGACGTCCGGCGTTTCTATGGCGACGTCGGGTATCGCTACGAAGGCGCTGAATTCCATCTCAACATGGGCGCCGCTAACAATGCGCTGGCTGGACCTAGCACCGTTCCGGCTGAATTGTTGCAAAAATTCTGGGGTGCGACCTATACGACACCGCAGACCATTGCCAACAAGGTCGGCTACATCAACCTGACCGGCAAGGTGGAGGCGACACCGACCTGGACGTTTGAGGGCACTGCCCATGTGCGGCGCTTCGATCAGAGGACCGTGGACGGAAACCCGACAGACACCGTGCGCTGCAGCGCGCCTGCAGGATTTCTGTGCTTTGGCGACGACACGACACCCGCATTCGGCCTGAACGGCCAGCAGCTTGTCGATACGTTTCCTCCCGACGCTATCCTTGCCCAGATCGATCGCACCAGTACGAGATCGACAACGCTTGGTGTATCCGGGCAGGCGACCAACAGCGATCAGTTGTTCGGCCATGAGAACCGCTTCGTGGTTGGCGTAAGCCTTGATGCCAGCACCACTCGCTTCAACGCCAGCTCCGAATTGGGAACTATCGGCACGAACTATGTCGTTACGGGCAGCGGCGTATTCCTGGGCCAATCAGGTGTTCCCACATCGATTGGTCCCGTGTCGCTTCGCACAGTCAACCAGTATCAGGGGCTCTATGCACTCGATACGTTCAATGTGACGGAGCGCTTTGCGGTGACGGCAGGCGGCCGTTTCAACGCTGCCCAAATCTCGCTGCAGGACCAAATCGGCACCGAGCTAAATGGTGACCATACCTTCAATCGATTCAATCCGATTATCGGCGGCACCTACAAGATCACGTCCGGAGTGACCGCCTATGCCGGCTATTCCGAAGCCAACCGCATACCGACCCCGCTTGAACTCGGGTGCGCCGATCCGGCGAATCCGTGTCTGATTGGCCAGTTCCTGATCGCCGACCCGCCATTGAAGCAGGTCGTTTCCAAGACCGTGGAAGCGGGTTTCCGCGGCACCAAGGAATTGAATATCGGCTCGCTCGGCTGGAAAATCGGCGCTTTCCGCGCCACCAACTACGACGACATTCTCCCAATTCCAATTCCGGGGCTAACGGGGTTTGGCTTCTTCCAAAACGTTGGCAACACGCGCCGGCAGGGCATCGAGACCGAGGTGAGCCTCAAGTCGAACACGATACAGTTCCAGGCGAGCTACGCGTTCCTGGACGCGCGCTTCCTTGACGCGCTACAGGTTGGCTCGGACAGCCCCTTCGCCGACGCTGACGGCAATATCCAGATCCTGCCTGGCAACCAGATTCCTCGCCTGCCGCGCCATCTCGTCAAGGTCAATATTGAATACGCCGTTACCGACGCGTGGAAGGTCGGCGGCAACGCACTCTTTGTCTCAAACCAATACTTCGTTGGCGACGAGTCCAACCAGTTTCCGAAACTGCCGGGCTATGCCGTGTTCAATCTCCACACTTCCTACCAGATCAACAAGACGTTCCAGATTTACGGTCGCGTCGACAACGTCTTCGACAACCGCTATTCCACCCTCGGCACCTTCTTCGACAGAGAAGCCCTGCCCAATTTCGCGAACGGCGGCGCCGAGTTCGTCGACCCCCGTTCGCTCAGCCCGGCGAGGCCGCGAGCGTTTTACGCGGGGTTAAGGGCATCGCTCTAAGAGAATCGACGCAAGTATGGTTCGCCCATTGACGGAGACTCAGATGTCGCGCTTGTTTGTCGGTTTGTTGCTGGCTGCTGTGCTATTTCCCGGACCTACGTTGGCCGCCTCACGCGGTGCCAATCCGATCAAGCTCTTCGACACTGACAATGACGGCACGCTTGATCGTATGGAAGTGAGAAAGGCCGCGATTAGTCTGTTCGAAAAATTGGACCCGGATCACGATGGCACTTTGGATGTGCGCGAATTGCGCGGCAGACTGAGCGCAAAGGAAATAAAAGCGGCAGATCCTGATCGCGATGGCACGTTGACGATAAACGAATATCTCGCCGTGGTTACGCAGCGCTTCGATGCCGCTGATCCGGACAAGGACGGTACGCTTGATGCAAGGGAACTGCGATCGCCAGCCGGGCGCGCTCTTCTCAGGCTCCTGAAATAGCCATCTAAAACGGCGAGGCTCAACAGCGAGATACGATATGATTCATAGACTGCTGGCGAAGTGACGCCATTGGTAGGCCGACACGTCTGGCACGGCGCGCCTCGCTGACCACTGCATATGATGTTCGCTTCGAGTGATGACGCACGGCGATCAAAAGCCACCCGCAGATGAAGAAGTGAGCGAGAACCCAGTCGCGCACCCGCGAACTCCGTGGCGTGGTCGAGGAGCGCGTTCGCGAGCTGCGGCGGATCATTGAAAAACTACGCAAGCGGTTGCATTAGGGCGCTGGAGATTTGTCTCTGAAAGAAACGAAGGTCGGTCGAGGCTGAAAACGACAGACTCGGCGGGCCGCCGCAACGTTTCTGATGGCAACTCTCCATTTGTTTTCCAGGTGTCACCGCACGGTGGGATTTGCCCAGTTCCCCGGCGTCGCTCTCGACTGGCGCTGACGCTCGCGGAACGCGAGGAGATATCAAGAGGCATTGCGGTCCATCGATAGACCCGCTCGATGGCTTGCTGGGCCGCTCGCCCTCGACGGCGAGCCGGGAAATCCGCCTACAGCCCGCCTGAGCACTGGTTAGCAGACATGACGCAGCCACACAAACACGATCAACCGGAGGGGCCTCCACCTCAGTCCGAGCGGCGGCTTATGGCAAAGCGCGGAACCCGCGCGCCGATCATCAGGGCCCTTTGTAAGCCGCAACAATGCCGTCCATCATCATCGGAATCAAGATGATTCCGTCCGGCCCTAAGCCGAGATCGGCGCTCCCCTTTGAAAGCGGAAGGATACGCGTCGGCTTCCCATCCTTCGCAACCTGGTACAAGCCGCCGCTTACCCAGTCGGTGACAAAATAGCCGCCCTTGCCATCGGGCTCGACGCCATCGAAATTACCGGCCGGCGTAGAGTCACCGAGGGCTGACACTTTTTTCGTTGCGAGGTCGACCGCCTTCATGTGGCCGGGCACCTTGGTCGAGAAGTCTGGGGCCATCTTGCCCCAGGAAGCGACCACAAGCCTCCCGTCCTCGGCGAGGAGCCCGTTCGGATTGTCGAGCGCATCGTCCTGCATTAGGAGCGACAGCTTGCCGCCGTCGAGCACCCAAATGCTGTTCATCACCATGTCGGAGGCGTAGATTCGTCCCGTCTTGTCAGCCGTAAGGTCGTTTAAGAACTTGGATCCGGGTGCCTCGTATCGCTGGATGACTTCGCCCTTGGCGATATCGATTTCCGCAATTCGATCCACATCTGCGGCGTACAGCTTCCCGTTGGCAATCGCAAGCCCGGTTGGACTGTCGAGACCTTTGACCCACTCAATTGCCACGACCTTTCCATCGGGCCCGAGTTTTGAAATGAAGCCGTTGCCATCCTTTTTCATCGCGTCGCCATTGACGTTCGACACATAAATAGCACCTGCGGCTCGGTCAAACACGACCGATTCGGGCTGCTTGAAACCGCTCGCCTCCCACAGCTTTTGAGGCTCCGCCGCGACAGCATTGGAGATAAGCAAAGCAAACACCAGCGCGGAGAAATGAGGTGTTCTCATAGTAGCCTCCCTGTGATTTTTCCCAAGCTCTACCATTTCCGGCGCCGAAGCGCTATATTTATCTGACTATATCGCCAGATGAGCGGAACTTGGGCGTTGGACAGGGCAACGCGCAAGCCTGCGGAATGAAACGAGCGACTTCTTGTGCGGCGCGCCAATGTTGATGCGCGGGCTGTGGCAGTTCAGTGTTGTTGTTTCGCCCTCACAGGGACAAGTTGCCTCTCTGTGGTCCGATGACCACGAGCCTGCGAAATCCATCTCGGATTCCGCGGACGCCGCTTTTAATGCGCCGTAACGTCTTCAACTGGAGAAGGCTTGCGTCCCACGAACGACGGACTTAGCTTTGTTCGTTGCGCAGTTTGCGCCTTAGACCTGGAGAAATGAAAAAACCTGGAGAAATGAAAATGACCTGGAAAGCACCAAAGATCGTTGAAGTTCCGGTTGGGATGGAAATCAACATGTATGCATGCGCGGCTCGGAAGTAAGAGACGTTGCAACGCCAAGCGGCTTGAGGACCATCGGGATTCTTGGGCCGCATTGGTTTAAAGCTGAGTGTGCTTCCGCTACGCCCGAGCCAAGACTTTGAATTTTTGCCGTTGAACCGCGAGGAAATAGCCAGCGGCAAACCAAACGCCGAATTTTTTTCGACGCCTTCAAGACAAATTGACACAGACAGCCGTCAGGCTGCTTAGGGGAGTGACGCGATGAGATTATCTATCAACGGATGTGTACTTGCGCTTGCAGCGTCCTTCGCGGTCGCGATGGCCGGCCAGGCCACAGCGCAGCAGAAGGCGCTGAAGAAATACGAATCCGGCACAAAGGAATTCTGGACCAATCCGCCGCCGGACTGGTTCCTCGGTGACGAGACCGAAGCCCAGAAGGGGCTGGCGCCGCCTTCGGGTCCACCGACCGGCGCCTCGGAGACAGAGCTCGCCAACATCGTCAAGAAGATCAAGCTGCCGCAAGGTTTCAAGATCGAGGTCTACGCCTCCGGCGTGCTCGAGGCGCGGCAAATGGCCTGGGGCGACAAGGGCACGCTGTTCGTGGGTTCGTTCAGCCTCGGTAACGTCTATGCGATCAAGGACAATGGCGGGAAGAAAGAGGTCAAGACGGTGCTCAAGGGCCTCACTATGCCGACGGGGCTCGCCTTCCAGGACGGCGCACTCTACGTCGTAGCCATCAACAAGCTGATCAAGTACGAGAACGCCGAAGCCAATCTCGACAAGCTCGGCGATGGCAAGGTGGTGTATGACGACATGCCCTCCTATGTAGCGCATGGCTGGAAATACATTGCGGTCGACAAGGACGGCTGGTTCTATCTGCCGTTCGGCCCGCCCTTCAATATCGGCATCCCGCCGACCAGCGTTTCGCAGATCCGCCGCGTCGATCCCAAGACCGGCAATGCCGAAGTCTGGGCGCTTGGCGTGCGCAACAGCGTCGGCGGCGACGTCGATCCGCGCACCGGCAAGTACTGGTTCACGGAAAACGCCCGCGACTGGATCAGCGACGATCTGCCGAGCGACAAGCTCAACATGATCAACAAGATCGGCGAGCATTTTGGCTATCCCTATTGCCACCAGGGCAACCTGCCCGATCCAAAATTCGCGATGGGACATAAATGCTCGGAGTTCACGCCTCCGGTCGTCAATCTCGGTGCCCATGTCGCACCGCTCGGCATGAAGTTCTATACCGGCAACCAGTTCCCGGCCGAGTACAAGAACAACATCCTAGTCGCCGAGCATGGCTCCTGGAACCGGCACAAGTACCAGGGCGCGCGCATCAAGCGCGTAATCGTCGGGCCTGACGGCAAGAATCCGAAGTCGGAGATCTTTGCCTCTGGCTGGATCGAGGGTGACCAGGGCTATCTCGGTCGTCCCAACGACATCCTGCTCGCCAAGGACGGTTCTATCCTCGTCGCCGACGACTGGGCCGGTGCGATCTATCGCATCAGCTACAGCAAGTAGGCTCGGGAACCATTGGAGGCTGCGGTTGCTTGAAGGAGCTGCCGCGGCCTCCTGCGTTTTGAAATGGGAATGATGATGCTTGGTCGGTTCGTGTTGTTTGCAGCCTGCGTTGCGCTGGTGCTTGCGGGCCTGCCCGCCCACGCCGCCAACATCGCCGCCGGCAAAGAGAAGGCCGAGCTCTGCGTCGGTTGCCATGGCGAGAACGGCATCTCGCAGATGGAGAACATGCCCTCGCTCGCGGGGCAACCCGACCAGTTCATCCAGTGGCAGCTGGTTTATTTTCGCGCTGGCGCGCGCAAGAACGAGCAGATGCAGCCGATCGTCGAGCAGATCAACAACGAGGACATCCGTAACCTCGGCGCCTATTTTGCGTCGCTGCCGCCGCCGAAGAACGAGAAGCCGGATGATGATCCGGAACTATCGAAGAGAGGCGCACAGGCCGCTGCCGGACGGCGCTGCGCCTCCTGTCATCTGGACAACTACGCCGGCACCAAAGGGGTCGCCCGCCTTGCCGGCCAGCGCGAGGACTATCTTCTGAAAGCGCTGCGCGACTACAAGGGCGGCCTTCGCTCGGGCGGTCAGGCGGCGATGGCGGAAGTCGCATTTCCGTTGCATGATGAAGAAATCGTCGCGCTCGCGCACTATCTCGCGCATTTGTAAGGGCTGGTCGTTCTCGCCAGATTTACTCGTGTTTCCGGACCGCGCCGGTCTTGAAGATTTCCCTATTTCCGATGGCAGCGATGAAACTCGCTACGCTGGCGCTTCGGAGAGCAACGAACGGCTTCTCTGTATCTCGGCAGTACTTCTTGATTTGTCCAACCGCCAAGTGGCTGATGCAATCCACTGGAAACAGCGCAGCATCGGCCCGGCTAATCAATCCCGGAAGCGCCGCCGGGCTCTCCTCAATGCCTCCGTCATGCGAGAGCAACGTGCCTCCTCGCTTTTTGACGATCGCTTTCAACTGTTCGATTAATCCAGGGCGTCCGCCGACATAGAGTACCGTGAGCCCGTTCAAGTCGTGCGTGACGTTTTGGCTGGGCGCGTTCGCATCATCGATTTTGAGTTCGGATTCGAGTGTGATGACTTCGCGTTGCAGTTGGTCAATCTGCTTGTTAAGTGTCGCAGCAAATTTGTGCGCCTTTTGAACTTGGTCTTCTAGTTCCGCTACCCGCGTAGACAATTGGTTTGAATGGGCTTTCTCCGTATCCAAGCGTTGTTGCACCACGGACATCGTAAGCGCACCTGTCGCCAATTCGGTCATCGTTCGCGTGGCAGCTTCCCGTCGGCGAACATCCGCTTCGAGATCTTCGACTTTGCGCAAAAGTTCCGAGCGCTCACGAGAGCTTTCGGAAAGACGAACCTGCTGCCGCGCAATCTTCTCGTCGCGTTCGCCGAGTTCGCGTTCGAGAGTACGCAATCGGACAATGTCGATTCGGCTGGAAGAGCCAACCATGTGCGACAGCATGTGCACCTGGCCGAAGGCTTCCTCAACAAGAGGACGGTCGGTCGCAGGATGGGTCAGAAGCGCCCAGTAACCGCCGGGAATACCACCTTGCTCGAATACCTCAAGCCAAAGATCTCTCACCTGCGCTGCGCTGGAGGCCCTCGCAAAGCGCCTGATAGCTGCCTCATGGCGATGGTCGAGCGCCTTGTTCAATGATTTCCCAATGAGATCGGGCTTTCCCGCGCCATGAACGCCGTAGCTGTGCAGAGTGTGATCGGAGGCGGTCCTGGCGTTGGGATCTCCCAGTTTGACAAACAACTGACGCAACTCAGCAGCTGAGAGACACGTTCCGATGATCGAGCAATGAAGGCTGGGCGCTATGTCCCAGATTTTGGACCGTCGGCCTTTTGCGTCGGTCAGGACAAGCGGCCGCGGATCGTCTCGGCCGCGCAGCGGCAGTGCGCCCATCGCACCGGTCGGGTTTTGGTGAATAACAGAAAAGTTGGCCACCGGGCGTTTTCCGCGCGATATAGCTATACGGATATAACGCTATCCCGCATTCGGCTTGCTGGCAATACGCATCGGGCCTGCTGGTCTCGTGTTCATGACTCCATCTCCTCCCTTGCTATCCAACGCGTCGCCGCATCGCGATACGACGTTAGCGTCGCACTCACCCCATCACCGACGCTAGAACCCCGGCCCTGCTGGCATGCCATGCACCCGGATCTCCACGTCATATTTGAATGAATATAACGTTGACGCAACCTCTGTCGGTGGCGCAAACTGCCCCTACGGCTTCGCCCGAGAGCAATGCGACCATGCCGAGAACCCGCATCCGCCATTGCTGTCTGCCATCAGGCGCGTCCCGGATCATTGGGACGATGCATCCACGGGAATGAGTCCAGCACGTCAAGCCATATCCGGACGCCGCAAAAGGCGCCGTCACAACAGGGAGAAATGCCATGTATCAGCAGGCCCTAGACAAGGTCTCGAAGCAGGTTCTGATCCGCGACAAATATGACAACTTCATCGGCGGTAAGTGGGTCGCACCAGTCGAGGGGAAATATTTCGATAATCCCAGCCCGATCACGGGCAAGAGGCTTTGCCAGGTGCCGCGCTCCACCGCGGCCGACATCGAACTCGCGCTGGACGCCGCCCACAAGGCCAAGGATGCCTGGGGCCGCACGTCGGTGCAGGAGCGCTCCCGCATCCTGAACAAGATCGCCGACAAGCTCGAATCCAATCTGGACCTGCTGGCGCTGGTCGAGACCCTCGACAATGGCAAGCCGATCCGCGAGACCACGCATGCCGACATGCCGCTGGTCGTCGACCACTGGCGTTATTTCGCAAGCGTCGTGCGCGCGCAGGAAGGCGGCATCTCCGAGATCGACCATGACACCGTGGCCTATCACTTCCACGAGCCGCTCGGCGTCGTCGGCCAGATCATTCCCTGGAACTTCCCGATCCTGATGGCGACCTGGAAGCTCGCGCCGGCGCTCGCAGCCGGCAATTGCGTGGTGCTGAAGCCGGCCGAGCAGACGCCGCTCGGCATCCTCGTCGTCATGGAGTTGATCGCCGACCTGCTGCCTCCCGGCGTCATCAACGTCGTCAACGGCTTCGGCATAGAGGCCGGCAAGCCGCTGGCACAGAACAAACGCGTTGCCAAGGTCGCGTTCACCGGCGAGACCACGACGGGCCGCATGATCATGCAATATGCGTCTGACAACATCATTCCCGTGACGCTTGAGCTCGGGGGCAAGTCGCCGAACATCTTCTTTGCCGACGTCGCGGCGGAAGACGACGACTTCCTCGACAAGGCGCTCGAAGGCTTCGCCATGTTCGCGCTCAACCAGGGCGAGGTCTGCACCTGCCCGAGCCGCGTACTCGTTCAGGACAAAATCTACGACAAGTTCATGGAGAAGGCGGTCGCCCGCACCAAGAAGATCAAGCAGGGCCATCCGCTCGATCCGGAAACAATGATCGGCGCACAAGCTTCCAATGACCAGCTCGAGAAGATCCTTTCCTATCTCGACATTGGCAAACAGGAAGGCGCCAAGGTACTGACCGGCGGCGGCCGTGCGAAGATGGATGGCGAACTGGCCGAAGGCTATTACGTCCAGCCGACCATCTTCGAAGGCAACAACAAGATGCGGATCTTCCAGGAGGAGATTTTCGGGCCCGTCGTGTCGGTCACGAAATTCAAGGACGAGAACGATGCCCTGGCGATTGCCAACGACACGCTCTACGGCCTTGGCGCCGGCGTGTGGACCCGCAACGGCACCCGCGCCTATCGCTTCGGCCGCGCGATTCAGGCCGGTCGAGTCTGGACCAACTGTTACCACGCATATCCCGCGCATGCGGCGTTCGGTGGCTACAAGCAATCGGGCATCGGGCGCGAGACACACAAGATGATGCTCGACCACTACCAGCAGACCAAGAATATCCTGGTCAGCTACTCGAACAAGGCGCTCGGCTTCTTCTGAGCGGAAGCTGCTTGTCTTCACTGGCGCAGGCCTCGCCCGCGCCAGTGAGGGATGCTGGATGGAGCCGTGACATGGTCAACAGGGTCGAGATTACGGACAAGGCGGTGGAGATCGTGGAGCGGTTGAAGGCGCAGCACGGCGCGCTGATGTTTCACCAATCGGGCGGCTGCTGTGACGGCTCCGCACCCATGTGCTATCCGGTGGGAGATTTCAGGGTCGGGCCGCAGGACGTGCTGCTCGGCAGGATCGCCGGCTGCGACTTCTATATCGGCGCGGCGCAGTTCGAATATTGGCAGCACACCCAGCTCATCATCGATGTGGTGCCGGGCCGTGGCTCCGGGTTTTCCGCGGAAGCACCAGAAGGCGTCAGGTTCCTGACGCGGAGCCGCGTGTTCACTGATGATGAAGTCGTTGAGCTTGAGGCTGCTGGTCCTCCGGCCCGCGCCGCCTGATCAGGGAAACAATCATGAAAACACAAGGACAGACTGACATGTCCAAGCGCTTTGCCGTGACCGCACTAGGCGCAGCCGCGATCGTCTTGATGCTTGCCAGCACAGCTCATTCCGAAACGCCGGTCAGCGTGCCCGACTAGAGTTTGCGCTAACGACCTACTCAGCTTTTCCCACTCAGGGTCATCACACCCATTTTGCCGTAGTTTCCAAAGGGTGCAGGCCGATCGGAGTGGATGATGCGATCTCCATCTCGTCGAATGTCGCGCACGTTGGTCGTTCCCGACCGGACTGTCCGTCGTCAGATAATTTGAGACTGATCAGACGTTACGCGAAGGGAGGCTCTCTGGCTCATCAGGGTTGAACTTTAAGCGGCCTGCAGTCGGTGCTGCAAGCGTCGGTTTTCGATGGTGGTGCGCTTGATGCGTTTACGCTCTGCGAGGATGGCCTCCGCTCTGCCGAAGTAGACGTCAGCCGGCGTGAGGTTGTCGATGCTCTCGTGATAGCGGACGTGATTGTAGTGATCGACGAAGGCCCGTACCTGCCGTTCAAGATCGCCAGGCAGGTAGTAATTGTCGAGCAGGATGCGGTTCTTCAGCGTCTGGTGCCAGCGCTCGATCTTTCCCTGGGTCTGGGGATGATACGGAGCCCCGCGCACGTGCTCCATGCTTTTGCCTTCGAGCCACTCGGCCAGATCGTCTGCGACGTAACTCGATCCATTGTCGCTCAGAAGCCGGGGCCGCTGCGTGACCGTGATGTGGTCAAGGCCGGAGGCTGCGAGTGCCTGGTCGAGCGTGGCCGTGACGTCGGAAGCGCACATGGTGGGACCAAGCCTCCAGGTCACGATGTAGCGCGAGAAGTCGTCGAGCACCGTCGACAGGTAATACCAGCCCCAGCCGGTGATTTTGAGGTAGGTGAAGTCGGTCTGCCAGAGCTGGTTGACGGCGGTGGTCTTGTCCTTGAACTCGTTTGCCGCCTTGATCACCACATAGGCCGGGCTGGTGATGAGGTCATGCGCCTTCAGCAGCCGATAGACCGAAGCTTCGGAGACGAAGTACTTCCGTTCGTCAGTGAAGCGCACGGCCAGCTCGCGCGGCGCCAGCTCAGGGAGTTCCAGCGCCAGATCGATGATCTGGCCGCGGACGTCGTCGGGGATGCGATTCCAGACCCGGTCTGGTCGTGACCGATGGTCGGCCAGCGCCTCAACGCCGCCCTCGCGGTAGCGATCATACCATCGATAGAATGTCGCACGCGGGATGCCGAGCTTGTCCAGCGTTCGCTTCGCCGACAGATGCGATTGCTCGACCAGCTGGATGATCTCGGCCTTTTCGGACGCAGGATATCTCATGCCTCGTCCTCCCCATCCCCGTTCATGCTTTTTTTTAACAGGCGGTTCTCCAGGGTGAGGTCGGCCACAACCTCCTTCAAGGCAGCAGTCTCGCGACGGAGATCCTTCACCTCGCCGGACGTCGCGGCACGCGCCGTGTCGCCCGCCAGCCGGCGCTTGCCGGCCTCGAGGAACTCCTTGGACCAGCCATAGTACATCGAGGCGGCGATGCCCTCACGGCGGCACAGCTCGGAGATATTCTCCTCGCCGCGCAGTCCTTCCAGAACGATGCGGATTTTCTCTTCCGCAGAATACTGCCGGCGCGTCTGACGCCGGATGTCCTTCAGCACTTGTTCTGCCGGCGGTTTACCCGGCCCGGATTTCTGCTTCATCTTCGCTCCTTGCGGCTACGATGAACCAGAAATCCTCCTTTCGTGAAGTCCCTCAATTTGTCTCACAGGTGCTGACGGCGAACAGCTGGATCGCAGATCCCGTCTCCTGGCGTCCGAAACGCGAGTTCGATGAGGTTCGGTGAGGTCGGCAGTTGTACCATCTCGCGTGGCTCCTCCAGGCATGACAGCCAAAATCCGAATTGGAAAGTCGGCGCGCCGAGCAGCGGGCAACCGTCGACAAGGCTTCGGCAACCTTAACCACGCGTCGGCGCGATAGTCGCCGTTGCTTGTTTAGTGATGACCCCACGCCCGTGCAGGAGCTCGTGCGTTTGGATATCCTCTGGGCGGTCCAGACTCAGGGCGTCGCGGTGATGCTACGCCTCAACGCGAGCTTCCCAATATGCCTGTCAACTGTTATCGCTCAACGGCTTAGCGGGAGGTAGTCTCGGAATATTCGCGGGCGTAGTTCAATGGTAGAACACTAGCTTCCCAAGCTAGTTACGTGGGTTCGATTCCCATCGCCCGCTCCACTATCTGTGCGGCAGCCTGTACAGCTTGGGACATTGCTTTGCGAACTAACGTAACTTCGCCGTTGAGCAATCCGCATAGAAAGGCGGTTTCCTAACCAGATGGTTGCGTCAGCAAAATCAATTACTTACGGCGCTCTAGGCTCTCGGTAGGCTCATGGGTTGTTATGGCGCGAACTGAACCAGAAGAGTGGTCAAGGCAGAGATACAGCGCTTCCGGACATGCCGGCCGCCGCCCGCAAGGTCCGGTTCTCCTAGGGACTTCCTTCTGCTTTGACCCTTAGCGTCATCGACCGCTTGTGATCGCCCCGTTTGGATGATCCCGACGCTACACCTATCGAGCGCGTGAAACCGCTATCGTTTGCCTAAGCACTTGGCATTGCTTGTCCGACGTCAGAAAGGCGATATCCGAAGCATCTCGGCCGCTGCCAATCCTGACAATGCCTTCAATCGGTGCAAGTCGCGTTGGGTCGATCAGCCACCAGCTATTTTCGAGAAACACCTCGAAGATCGCGTGGAAGTCGGGTGGCTCCAGTTGAAGCGCATAGGCGCTGACGGCCCGAGCCGGAATACCCATCGCCCGACAAAAGGTGATGCCCAAATGGGTGAAGTCACGACACACACCCGCACGGTCTACAAATGTCCGCTCCGCTGTCGTCTCGGCGTTGCTGACGCCCGGCACATAATCAACGTTGCGATGAATCCAATCGAGGATTGTCATCACTCGCGCCACGCCGTCGCCGGCTCCGCCGAATTCACGTTGTGCAAATCGCATGAACTTGTCCGCCGGACAAAACCGGCTGGGTAGCAGGAACGGAAGCACGTCGTTGGGGAGGTCCGACCACAAATGTTGGAGACCGGACGATGGCAGGAGTTGGCGCAGATTGTTCTCAACAACCGCCTGATAAAGGATTGCCACTTCGCCCGAGAACGAGGCGCGTATGCTGCGGTCCCCATACGGCGTCTTGTCGGACAGCAGTTGGATCGGAGGCAGAATTTCCAGCGAATCAGAAAGGACAGTCTGATCGTTCGACTGCGACGCCTCGATATTGGCAATGATCTGCGTCGCCGGTGCGAACGTGTAGATCAATTCGGCTTTGATCGAGAGTTTCATGAAGCCCTCAGGCGGGAGGTTAGTCGTTTCCTGTTAAGGTAGCTTAGCTGTTTTTCCCGCTTGGGCGAGTAAGGATCGATAGCGCTAGCCAGGGCCGGTTCGATGAAGCCAGGGAAGTTGGCCTTGGTGCCGATGGCGGCTGGCTTCTTACGCTGGAATGCCACGGTCTGCTCCGGGGTCGAGCGATGGAGTTCACTCAAGAAGTGCACGATGGACTTCCTGCCCGTCCTGATCGGTGACGATAGGCGGAGCGTAAGTTATCCGCGATCGTTCTCGTGGCGGTCGACGCAGTCTTCGAGGTTCGACGGCACCTCGGTCATTTGCATGTCGCACCGACGCCTGATCTCCTTGGCGACATTCTCCGAGACATCCCGTGCCCAGCCCTCGGCGACATTGAAGCCGATCACCCGAATCGGATTGTTGTATTGGCCTTCCAGCAATCGGTAATCACCGCCTCCAGGTCGGTGTCCTTGACCTCGGTATCTCGCCAGGACATTCCGAGATGCCCGAAGTCGTCCAGCACTAGGTAGACGGTCTGATCCTCTACGCCAGGGATGATCGAAGGCGCCCACTTCGATTGAGGCATGACGCAACTCCACATCGCCTAGAGTAAAGCACCCGCCGCAGTTC
>Ga0081540_1001838_pt1 | contig 17802 bp, 14 predicted proteins | sample TabmetS2T1R1_FD_71024 | JGI IMG/M metagenome (GOLD analysis project Ga0081540, IMG submission 71024) | Tabebuia heterophylla rhizosphere microbial communities from the University of Puerto Rico - S2T1R1 | ecosystem: Host-associated > Plants > Roots > Rhizosphere ... | reverse complement strand
CTCGGCGAGCGGTCGAACGTCAGCGACGGCAGCGGAGAGCGCATGCGGCGGCGGGTGATCGCCTTTGGCCTCGCGAACTCCCGCAGCCCGTCCTCGCCGTGGATGCGCCCGAAGCCCGAGTCGCCCACCCCGCCGAACGGCAGCGCCGGCTGGCCCGCGAAGGACAGCGCCGAGTTCACCGCCGTCATCCCCGAACGCAGGCGCCGGGCCAGTTCCAGTCCCCGGCGCCGGGAGAACACCGACCCGCCCAGCCCGTACCGCGTCGCGTTGGCCAGCCGTACGGCCTCGTCCCCGTCCGCGACCCGGGCCACCGTCAGCGTCGGGCCGAACGTCTCCTCCCGTACCGCGTCGGCGTCCTCCGGCACGTCCACCAGGATCGTCGGCTTCACGTAGGGTTCGGCCACCGCCTCCGGGCCGCCGAGCACCGCGCGGCCGCCGCGCTCCAGCGCGTCGGAGATGTGCCGGCGGATGGTGTCGATCTGCCCGGGCATGGTGATCGGCCCGAAGTCCGCGTCGTCGTCGACGCCGACCTTCAGCTTGGCCGCCCGCGACACCACCCGCTCCAGGAAGGCGTCGTAGACCGCGTCCGCGACGTAGACCCGCTCGATGCCCACGCACGTCTGGCCGGCGTTGGTCATGCCGCCCCACACCGCCGCGTCTGCCGCGGCGTCCACGTCGGCGTCCGCGTCGACGATCATCGCGTCCTTGCCGCCGCACTCCAGCAGCACCGGGGTCAGCGTCTCGGCGCAGGCCGCCATCACCTTCTTGCCGGTCGCCGTGGAACCGGTGAACGCCAGCTTGTCCACGCCCGAGCGGCACAGCGCGGCGCCGACCTCGCCGGCACCGAAGAGGATCTGCAGTACCGGCTGCTCCGGTACCACCTCGGTGAACCGCTCGACATACCACTGGCCGATGGCCGGCGTGTACTCGCTGGGCTTGAACACCACCGCGTTGCCGGCGGCCAGCGCGTAGCCGATCGAACCGACGGGCGTCAGGATCGGGTAGTTCCACGGTCCGATCACGCCGACCACGCCCAGCGGCAGGTACTCCAGCCGCGACGAGTACTCGAACTGCATCAGCGAGCTGGACTTGCGGCGCGGGCCGAGCACCGACTTCGCGTGCCGGGCGGCCCAGGCGATGTGATCGATCGCGCCGCCGGCCTCCACGATCGCCTCGCCGACCGGCTTGCCGCCCTCGCGGTGCATCAGCTCGGCCAGTTCCTCGATCCGGCCGGCGATCGCGGCGCGCCAGCGCAGCAGCCGCTCACGGCGCCCCGCGAACCCCAGCTCCGCCCACCACTGCGCGGCCGGCCGCGCCCGCTGCACGGCGGCGGCCACGGCCGCGGCGTCGGCGACGGGCAGCCGGGCGATCTCCTCGCCGGTCGCCGGGCCGGTGGAGATGAGCACGCCGTCGGCGATGACGGGTACCCCGGGGACGTGAGTCGCGGTCATGCGCCGAGTCTAGGACGGCTACCTACTGGTGGGTAGCCTGTGAGCAACGCCGCGCTCCGGACGGCGGGCGGCACATGGCAGACTCGGTGCCAAAGTGACCGTTAAGTAGGAGGCGCCGTGGCCCGGCAGTTCGGCACCGTGGGCGTGGTTGGGCTGGGCACGATGGGTGCCGGCATCGTCGAGGTGTTCGCCCGCAACGGCATCGACGTCGTGGCGGCCGAGGTGGACGGGGCGGCGCTGGAGCACGGCAGGGCCACGCTGACCGCCTCGGTGGACCGGGCCGTGGCCCGCGGCAAGCTCTCCGCCGAGGACCGGGACGCCCTGCTGTCGCGGGTCACCTTCGCCGTCGGCCTGTCCAGCTTCGGGGCGGCCGAACTGGTCATCGAGGCGGTACCGGAGCACCTCGACCTCAAGCAGAAGATCTTCAAGGCGCTGGACGAGTCCTGCCCGCCCGACACGATCCTGGCCACGAACACCAGCTCGCTGAGCGTGACCGAGATAGCCGTCGCCACCGGCCGACCCAACCAGGTGGTCGGGATGCACTTCTTCAACCCGGCGCCGGTCATGAAGCTGGTCGAGGTGGTCCGCACCGTGATCACCGCCGACGAGGTGGTGGCCGACATCGAGGCGCTGTGCACCCGGCTGGGCAAGGTCGACGTGACCATCAGCGACCGGGCCGGCTTCATCGCCAACGGCCTGCTGTTCGGGTACCTCAACCACGCGGCGTCGCGGTACGAGGCGGGCGCGGCGAGCCGGGAGGACATCGACGCGGCGCTGCGGCTGGGCTGCGGGCTGCCGATGGGACCCCTGGCGCTGATGGACCTCATCGGCCTCGACACCACCTACGAGATCCTCGACACCATGTACCGGCGGGGCGGCCGGGACCGGAGGCACGCGCCGGTACCGCTGCTGAAGCAGATGGTCACCGCGGGCCTGCTGGGTCGCAAGACCGGCCGGGGCTTCTACACCTACGAGAAGCCCGGCTCCCCGGTCCTGGTGGACGACGAGCTGACCCCGCGACCGGCCGGGGAGGCGCCGGTACCGAGCGGGATCGCCAAGGTCGGCGTGGTCGGCTCGGGGACGATGGCCACCGGCATCATCGAGGTCTTCGTCCGCTCCGGGTACGAGGTGACCTCCGTGAGCCGGGGGGCGGAGCGCTCGGCCGCGGTCTGCGAGGCGCTGAAGGCGTCGATGACCAAGGCGGTGGTCCGGGGCAAGCTGACCGAACAGGAGCGGGACGCCGCCCTGGCCCGGGTCACCTGGTCGACCACCCTGGAGCACCTGTCCGACGTCGACCTCGCCGTCGAGGCGGTGGTCGAGGAGCTGTCAGTGAAGAAGGCGCTGTTCGCCACGCTCGACGAGATCTGCAAGCCGGGCGTGCTGCTGGCCACCTCGACCTCCAGCCTGCCGGTGATCGAAGTCGCGATGGCCGCCGGGCGCCCGGCCGACGTACTCGGGCTCCACTTCTTCAACCCGGCCCCGATCATGGGGCTGGTCGAGGTGGTCCGCACGATCCGCACCTCGTCCGAGGCCGTGGCCCGCGCCCGGACGCTGCTGGCCGACCTCGGCAAGACCGCCGTGGTCTGCGCGGACCGGGCCGGCTTCGTGGTCAACAACCTGCTCTTCCCGTACCTGAACGACGCGGTGAAGATGCTGGAGGCCAACTACGCCGGCGTGGACGACATCGACGCCGCGATGAAGGTCGGCTGCGGGTACCCGATGGGCCCGTTCGAGCTGCTCGACGTCGTCGGCCTGGACGTGGCCCTGGCCATCCAGCGGGAGCTGTACCTGGAGCTGCGCGAGCCCGGTTTCGCCCCCGCCCCGATGCTGGAGCACCTGGTGACCGCCGGTTACCTGGGCCGGAAGGTCGGACGCGGGTTCCGCACGTACCGCTGAGCCGTTTAGGCCGGGTTGGCCGCGGTATCTGCACCCTATGAACGGTCGACCGAACATCGTCCTCGTCCACGGCGCGTGGGCCGACGGCTCGTGCTGGACCGGCGTCACCGAGCGCCTGCAGGACATGGGCTACCGGGTGACCGCCCCGCAGTTCCCGGAGACCTCCACGCCCGACGACGTCGCCCGCCTGCGCCAGGTCCTGAGCCTGCAGGACGGCCCGACGATCGTGGCCGGGCACTCCTACGGCGGCCAGATCATGACCGCGCTGGGTACCGACGCGCCGAACGCGGTCGGCCTGGTGTACGTCACGGCCTTCGGGCTCGACGAGGGGGAGCAGTTGGGCGCCCTGCTGTCCCAGGGGCCCACGCCGCCCGCGCTGGAGCAGCTGTTCACCGACAACCAGGGCTTCATGTGGCAGCCGGAGGACGAGTTCGTCCAGCACTTCGCGTCCGGCGTCGACCCGGTCCGCGCCAAGGCGCTGCACGCCGCGCAGCAGCCGATCGCGGGCTCGGTCTTCACGCAGCCCATGGGCATACCGGCGTGGAGGTCGCTGCCGACGTGGTACCTGATCGCCACTCAGGACCGGGCGATCCCGCCCGACGCGCAGCGGATGTTCGCCAGCCGCATGGGCGCGACCGTGGTCGAGGTCCCGGCCGGCCACCTCGTGATGGTTTCCCACCCCGACGACGTGACCCAACTCATCAACCAGGCGGCCGAGTCCCGCGAGGCGATGCCGGCAGGCCACGGCGGCAGGTGACAGGCGGCCGCGCCCGGCGCTGACGCCGACGGCAACCGGCACCGGCGGCACGTACCGTTGGACCATGCCCCGCCGCCACCGCCGTGTCCCGCAGCCCGGCCAGAAGATCGACGACGAGTCGGTCCGCCGCGGCGTGCAGTCGGTCGAGATCGCGCGGGACGGCGACTGGATGGTCCGCGCGGTGTCGGGCGACACGGGCAAGGTCTACCGCTGCCCCGGCTGTGACCAGGAGATCACCGCCGGCATACCGCACGTCGTCGCCTGGCCGGCCGACGAGCGCGGCGATCTGAGTGACCGACGCCACTGGCACACCGGCTGCTGGCGGGCGAGGGGACGCCGGATGCCGGTGATCCAGCGCTCACGCGGCGCCCCCCGGTACGGCTGAGCCGGCGCCGCGCCCGTTACCGTTGATCCGTGGAGATCCGTGCCAACTCGATCCTTCCCGCCCGGCGGGAAGACATCGAACTGCACACCGCCGACGGGCTGACCCTGGTCGGCGAGCTGGCCCGACCCGTTGACGCGGAGCCGGTGGCCACCCTGGTCTGCCTGCACCCGCTGCCGACCCACGGCGGCATGATGGACAGCCACGTGCTGCGCAAGGCCGCGTGGCGGCTGCCGGCGCTGGCCGGGGTCGCCGTGCTGCGGTTCAACACCAGGGGCACGAGCAGTGTCCGGGGTACCAGCGACGGTTCGTTCGACCAGGGCGTGGCGGAGCGGTACGACGTGGCGGCCGCCGTCGAGTACGCGGAGTTCGCCGAGTTGCCGTCCATCTGGGTACTGGGCTGGTCGTTCGGTACCGACCTGGCGCTGCGGTACGGCAACGAGCCGTCGGTCGTCGGCGCGATCCTGCTGTCCCCGCCGCTGCGTACGGCCGGAGAAGAGGACCTCGCCGCCTGGGCCGGGTCAGGCAAGCCGGTTCTGGCGCTGGTACCCGAGTTCGACGACTACCTGCGCCCGGACGAGGCCCGGGAGCGGTTCGCGGCCATCCCGCAGGCGGAGATCATCGGGGTACCGGGGGCCAAGCACCTCTGGGTCGGTGACGCCGAGACCGCGCTGAACGAGATCGTGCGACGGGTGGCACCGGCGGCCCACCCGCTGCCGAAGACCTGGGACGGCCCGATGGAGTACGGCGACGCGAGCGCCTACGCCGACCGTACCGTCGCCGCCTTCGCGGACAAGCCCCGCGCCGACTGACCGGGCCGGTACCGGCGGCTACTTGGACGCGCTGACCTTGTGGGTCTGCTCCTTGTCCTGGTCGCGCTCGGGTCCGCCCCGGCCGTTGCCGTCGGCCTTCGGGCCCCGGTGGCCGTCCTGCTGGTACCCGTCCGGCTTCTGGCCCTCGGCCACCGGCTCCGTGGTCGCCTCGCGCCGGGCCGCCTCCGCCTCCTGCTTGGTGGCCTCGGCCTCCTGCTTGGTGGCCTCCGCCTCCTGGCGGGTCGCCTCGACCTCGTCCCGGGTGGCCTCGGCCTCCCGGTGGATCGCGTCGGCCTGCTGCTTCGTCGCGTCCGCCTCGCGCCGGATGGTGTCGGCGTCGCGCTTGGTCGCGTCCGCGTCGCGGCGCAGCGCCTCGGCCTGCTGCCTGGCCTCCTCGGCCTGGCGGCGCAGGATCTCGGCCTCCTTCCGGGCGGCGTCGGCCTCGCGCTGGATGGTCTCCGCTTCCTGGCGGGCGGCCTCGGCGACGCGCCGGACCTCGTCGGCCTCCTGCCGCGCGGCCTCGGCCTCGCGCTTGGCCTCCTGCGCGGCGTGCAGCACCTCGTCGGCCTCGTGCTGCGCGGCGGACGCCTCGGTCGCAGCGGCGACCGCGGCGCGACGGGCCGCCTCGGCCTCGCGCTTGGCCTCCGCTTCACGCTGCGCGGCCTCGGCCTCGCGCTTGGCCGCTTCGGCGGCGCGCGCGTCCTCGGCCTCGCGGTGCGCCTGCGCCTCGCGCTGGACGGTCTCGGCCTCGCGCCGGGCGGCCTCGGCCGCCTGGGCGGCGGAGGCGTGCTCCTGCTGGGCGGCCTGGCGGATCTCGTCGGCCCGGCGGGCCTCCTCCGTCTTGCGCTCGGCCTCGGTCCGCAGCGTGTCGGCCTGCTGCTTGGCCTCCTCCTCGGCCACCCTGGCCGCCTCGGCCTGGTGGTGCGCGCTGACCGCGTGCTGGTGGGCCGCGGCGGCCTGGCGCTGCGCGGTGGCGAGCTGCTCCTGGGCCTCCGTCGCCTGCTGCCGCAGCACGGCCATCTCCTGCTGGGCGCTGGCCAGTTGCTGCTGCGCCTGGCCGGCCTGCTGGCGGGACGACTCGGCCTGGGCGTTCGCCTCGGCGCTGGCCCGCTGGGCCTCGTTCGCCTGCCGCTGTGCCTCGCCGGCGATCCGCTCGGCCTGGGCACGGGCGGAGGTCAGGAGCTTGTCGGCCTCGGTGCGGGCGCCCTCGACCGCGCGGCGGCTCTCCTCCTCCGCCTGGCCGCGGGTCTGCTGCGCATACTGGTCGGCCTGGCCGCGGGCGTGGCCGGCATACTGCTCGGCCTGGTTGCGCATCGCGGTCAGTTCCTGCTCCAGCGAGGCCCGCTTCTGCTGCGCCTCCTGCTCGACCGTCGTGCGGTGGTGCGTCACGTAGGCCTCGGTGTCGGCCTTGGTCTTCTCGACGTGAGCCGCACTGGCCTCCGCGATGCGCTGCGCCTCCTGCCGCGCGTTGGCCAGGATGCCCTCGCCGTCGCGGTGCGCGCTCGCGACGACGCCCTCGCCCTCCCTGCGGGCGGCGGCCAGGACGGAGTCCGCCTCGGCGCGGACGTTGTTGCCGTACTCGCGGCTCTGCGCGACCTCGGCCTCCAGCTCGGACCGGCGGTGGGCGGCGGCCCGCTCCTCGTCGGCACGGCGCACGGCGAGCGCCGCCTCGCAGTCCCGGATCGCCTGGTCGTGCTGCAGCTTGGCGTGGGCGACCAGCTGTTCCGCCTCGGTGCGCTGGTGCTCGATGCTGGCCAGGGCCCGTGCCTTGATGGCCTCGGCCTCGTCCTCCGCGATCGCGAAGATCTGCTCGACGCGCGGGCCAAGGTGCCGGAAGGAGACCTGTTCGATGGGGACGCTCCCGGCGCCCCGCCGGCGCTGCTCGGCCAGCTCCGTCTGCAGTTGGTGTACCTGCGCGGCCAGCGCGTGCAGTTGTGCGTATGCCTCGTCGCGTTCGGCGGCCAGTGCCGCGTTCTCCGTCTCCAGCCCATGGACGAAGGAGTCGACCTGATCCTTCTTATATCCACGTACGGCGATGTCGAAGTTCGGCTCGGAGGGCACCCCTCCGCTGAGCATGTACAAGTCTCCGCCGTGCGACATGGCTCCATCCTCACACGCAACGTCCCGTCACGCAGGCATACCCACCGGCGTGACGGGACGGGCGAGTTTGTCGGCCTGTCCGAGCTTTCAGCTCGTCGCGACCTTGTCGTCCTTCTCGGACTTCTTGTCGCCCTTTGCCGCCGGTGCGACGCTCGGGACGATACCAGCCAGACCTGAGAGCATCTGGCCCAGCTGGGTGGTGACCGCGTCCTTCTGGCGGGTCAGCTCCTCGACCTCGCGGCGCGCGGTGGTCGTGGTGTGCTCGGCCTCGTTGCGTGCCTCACTCACCATCCGGTGGGCCTCGCTGCGCGCCTCGTTGACCGTCTTGTCGGCCAACGCCTTGGCCTTCTCCAGGGTCTCCTCCGCGCTGCGCTCGGACTCGACCCGGCGGGCCTCGGCGCGCTGCTCGATCTCCTTGGCCCGCTCCTCCGCGGCGCGGGCGCGCTGCTCGGCCTCGCCGACCAGCTTCTGGGTCGCGGCCACGGCGGCGGCGTGCCGCTGCGACTCCTCGCGCTCGGAGGCCTCGCGGCGCTCGGCCAGCTCCAGCTGCAGGGCCTGCACGTCCTTGTCGCGCTTGTCCCGCGCGTCGGACAGCATCTTCGTGGCCTCGGCGCGCTTCTCCTCCGCCTCGCGGGCCGCCTTCGCGCGGAGCTGGGTGATCTCCCGCTCCGCGGTGGCGCGCAGGGAGGACACCTCGCGCTCGACGGTCGCCTTCAGCTCGGCGACCTCGTGCGCGGTGGCGGTGCGCAGCTGCTTGGTCTCCCGCTCGGCGTCCGAGCGCAGGGTGTCCGCCTCGCGGCGGGCCTGCACGCGCACCTCAGCAGCCTCCCGCTCCGCGGCGGTGCGCAGGTTGCCCGCCTCGCGCTCGGCGCTCGCCTTCATGGCGGCGGCCTCGGCGCGGGCCTTGTCAGTGATCTCGCGCGACTCCAGCCGGGCCGCGGACACGATGCCCTCGGCCTCGCGCTTGGACTCGCCGCGGTGGTCGTTGGCCTGCTCCTCGGCCAACCTGAGGATCTGCTCGACCCGGGTGCCCAGCCCCGACAGCGTCGGCCGGCTGTTCTCCTCGAGCTGCTTGTTGGTGTCGGTGAGCTTCTGCTCCACCGAGTTGAGCCGCTGCTCGGCCTGGCGGAGCCGGCGCTGGGCGTCGTTCATCCGCTGCTCGGCCTCGGCGCGGGCCTGCTCGGTCTGGGCTATGGCGGCGTTGAGCCGCTGGACGACACCGTCGACCTGCTGCCGGTCATAGCCGCGGAGAACGACGCTGAACTCGGTGTTCGCGTTCGGGTCGTCGAAGAACGCAAGAGAGGAGGAAGGCTGCTGCTGGGGCATTGGCACATACTGGCAGATGAACCCCTGCCCTCCGCAAGACCGGGTGTGCCATGTCGCCCCTCTGATCGGGTCATGTTTGGCGGTTACCGGCCGCGGAAGCGGTTGATCCCGTCGAGGTGGCGCTCGCGCAGGTCGTGGTCGCGCACCCCGAGGCCCTCCTGGGGCGCGAGGCACAGTACGCCGACCTTGCCCTGGTGCGCGTTGCGGTGGACCTCGTAGGCCGCCTGTCCGGTCTGGGCCAGCGGGTATGCCTTGGACAGCGTCGGGTGGATCCGGCCCCGGGCGATCAGCCGGTTGGCCTCCCACGCCTCGCGGTAGTTCGCGAAGTGGCTGCCGATGATCCGCTTCAGGTGCATCCACAGGTACCGGTTGTCGTACTGGTGCAGGTACCCGCTGGTGGACGCGCAGGTGACCACCGTGCCACCGCGCTTGGCGACGTAGACGCTGACCCCGAACGTCTCGCGGCCCGGGTGCTCGAAGACGATGTCCGGGTCGTCGCCGCCGGTCAGCTCGCGGATCCGGGCACCGAACCGGCGCCACTCCGACTCGTCCTGGGTGTGCTCGTCCTTCCAGAACCGGAAGCCCTCGGCGGCCCGGTCGATCACCAGCTCCGCGCCCATCCGGTGGCACAGCTGCGCCTTCTCCGGGCTGGAGACCACGCAGACCGGTACCGCGCCGCCACCCAGGGCGAGCTGGGTGGCGTAGGAGCCCAGGCCGCCCGAGGCACCCCAGATGAGCACCACGTCGCCCTGCTTCATCTGCGCACCGTGGTGGGACACGAGCTGCCGGTAGGCGGTGGAGTTGACCAGCCCGGGCGAGGCGGCCTCCTCCCAGGTGAGGTGTCCGGGCTTGGGCATGAGCTGGTTGGCCTTGACGACGGCCAGTTCGGCGAGGCCGCCGAAGTTGGTCTCGAAGCCCCAGATCCGCTGCTGCGGGTCGAGCATGGTGTCGTCGTGCCCGGCGGCCTCCTCGAGCTCCACCGACAGGCAGTGGGCCACCACCTCGTCGCCGGGCTGCCAGCGGGTCACCCCGGCGCCGACCCGCAGCACCACGCCCGCGGCGTCCGAGCCGACGACGTGGTACGGCAGGTCGTGCCGGCTGGTCAGCGCGGACAGCCGCCCGTACCGGCGCAGGAAGCCGAAGGTGGGCATCGGCTCGAAGATGCCGGTCCACACCGTGTTGTAGTTGATCGCGCTGGCCATCACGGCGACCAGCGCCTCGCCGGGGCCGAGCTGCGGGGTCGGGACCTCCTGCAGGTGCAGGGACTTGCGCGGGTCGCGGTCGCGGGTGTCCAGGCCCTCGAACATCTCGACCTCGTCGGCGCGTACCACGATGCCGCGGTAGGAGTCGGGTACCTCCAGGGAGCCGACGGCGGCCAGGTCACCGGCCAGGATCGCGTCCAGAATCGCTTGCACGGCGCCTCCCTCGATGGGTGTGAGGCGGGATGTTACTGCCGAGTAGACCGGGCACGGAATGCATATGTGAACAAGCGCACGAGGGTGTGCGCAAACGTGCGCGGTCACGCACTCACGAGGACGAAACGGCTCAGGAAGCCGGCTGTACCAGCTCCACGAGGACCCCACCGGCGCTGCGCGGATGGACGAAGTTGACCCGGGAGCCGGCGGTACCGCGCCGGGGCTCGTCGTAGAGCAGCTGGACTCCCCGGGAGCGCAGCGCGGCGCTGGCCGCGTCGATGTCGGTCACCGTGTAGGCGAGCTGCTGCATGCCCGGGCCGGACCGGTCGAGGAACCTGGCGATCGTGGAGGCGGGCGACAGCGGCGCGAGCAGCTGCAGCTGCGCGCCGTCCGGGTCGGGACCGACCTGCATCATCGCCTCGTGTACCCCCTGCTCCTCGTTGACCTCCCGGTGGGTGCAGCGCATGCCGAACACCCGCTGGTAGAAGTCGATGGCCGCGTCCAGGTCCGGTACCGCGATGCCGACGTGGTCGATCCGCAGCAGGCCGATGCCGGCCGCGAGCGCGGGATCACCGGCGGCCGCGCTGCCGGGGGCCGGCTCTGTGACCGACGCCGCAGCGTCCTCGGGCTGGGTGGAGGATTCCATGGGCGATAGTCTGACCTAACTACCGTTAAGTATCGACATCGGGAGACCACACAATGACGTCGGTCATCGTAGGCGGCGCGCGTACCCCGATGGGGCGCCTGTTGGGCAACCTGAAGGACTTCCCGGCCATTCAGCTGGGCGCGGTAGCGATCAGGGCGGCGCTGGAGCGTGCCGGGGTCGCTCCGGAGCAGGTGCAGTACGTCATCATGGGCCAGGTCCTGCAGGCCGGCGCGGGGCAGATCCCGGCCCGCCAGGCGGCGGTCGCCGCGGGCATCCCCATGTCGGTACCGGCGCTGACCGTCAACAAGGTGTGCCTGTCCGGGCTCGACGCGATCGCCCTGGCCGACCAGCTCATCCGGGCCGGCGAGTTCGACATCGTGGTGGCCGGCGGCATGGAGTCCATGACCAACGCGCCGCACCTGCTGATCGGCTCGCGGGGCGGCTACAAGTACGGCGACGTGGTGATGCGCGACCACATGGCGCTGGACGGGCTGACCGACGCCTACGACCAGGTGTCCATGGGCGAGTCGACCGACCGGCACAGCCTGCGGTACGGGATCACCCGCGAGGAGCAGGACGCTTTCGGCGCTGCCAGTCACCAGAAGGCCGCCGCGGCACAGAAGAACGGTGTGTTCGCCGAGGAGATCGTCCCGGTCGAGGTACCGCAGCGGCGCGGCGAACCGCTGGTGATCGCCGAGGACGAGGGCATCCGCCCGGACACCACGCCGCAGACGCTGGCCAAGCTGCGGCCGGCGTTCGGCGCGGACGGCACGATCACCGCCGGTACCTCCTCGCCGATCTCCGACGGCGCGGCCGCGGTCGTGGTGATGAGCAAGGAGAAGGCACAGGAGTTGGGGCTGACCTGGCTGGCCGAGATCGGCGCGCACGGCAACGTGGCCGGGCCGGACAACTCCCTGCACGCCCAGCCGGCCAACGCCATCGCCCAGGCGCTGCGCAAGGCCGGGCTGACAACCGCCGACCTCGATCTGGTCGAGATCAACGAGGCGTTCGCGGCGGTCGGCGTCCAGTCAACCCGCGAGCTGGGCATCAGCCCGGAAATCGTGAACGTCAACGGCGGCGCGATCGCGCTCGGCCACCCCATCGGCATGTCCGGCGCCCGGCTGGTGCTGACGCTGGCCATGGAGCTGCGCCGCCGGGGTGGCGGCCTGGGGGCGGCCGCGCTGTGCGGCGGTGGCGGCCAGGGCGACGCGCTGCTCCTGCGGGTTACGAGCTGACCACCCCAACGCGGACGGCGGGTGACCGGTAGGGTGTGCCGGTGAACGCCCCCCTGGAATTCGCCGCCACGCTCGTCGGCGGCGCGCCCGCCACTCACGGCACGGACGGCTTCGTCGGCTACGTCTTCGGCCTGTCCGCCAGCGAGAACGGGGCCGACGGCCGGCTGATCGTGCAGCGGGCGGACGACCCGGAGCCGCACGAGGAGCCATACTGCCTGGTCTGGGGCGACGGGGAGAGCACGACCTACGGCGGGGTGCGGCGCGTGGTGGTCGAGCACGGCGGGGTGACCTTCGAGATGACCACGCTGAACGCGGCGGAGCTCGGCACCCCTCGGGAGTTCCGGATCACCTTCCCGGCCGAGCACACCGAGGCCGTGCGCTGGGGCCTGGCCCGGACGCTGGGCGCGGAGGTTGTCGCAGCCGAGGCGGCGGCGCCAGCTGGGCCGGCGGTGCCAGCTGAGCCGGCGGGGCCGGCGGTGCCCGACGCGCGCCGGGCCACGGGCGGGCGGGGCACGCGGGTTCTGCGCGGCGCGGGGGCGCCGACCGGATGAGGCGCGACCGGGACGTGGCGGGGCTGGTCGCGGCGGCCCGCGAGGGCGATCCGCGCGCGGTGGCCCGGCTGATCAGCCTGGTCGAGGACGCCGATCCCGCGCTGCCCGAGGTCGCCGCGGAGCTGGCCGGCGCCGGCGCGGCACAGGTGATCGGGCTGACCGGCTCGCCCGGCGTGGGCAAGTCGACCACGACCAACGAGCTGGTCCGCGCGCTGCGCGCGACCGGCCGGCGGGTCGGCGTGCTCGCGGTCGACCCGTCCAGCCCGTTCACCGGCGGCGCGATTCTCGGCGACCGGGTGCGCATGCAGGACCACGCCACCGACCCCGGCGTCTACATCCGCTCGATGTCCAGCCGGGGCCACCTGGGCGGGCTGGCCGCGGCGACACCGCAGGCGGTGCGGGTACTGGAGGGAGCGGGCTGCGACGTCGTGCTCGTCGAGACCGTCGGGGTGGGGCAGGCCGAGGTCGAGGTGGCGTCGCTGGCCGATACCACCCTCGTGCTGCTCGCGCCGGGGATGGGCGACGCGATCCAGGCGGTGAAGGCGGGCATCCTGGAGATCGCCGACGTCTTCGTGGTCAACAAGGCGGACCGGGACGGCGCGGACGCGACCTACCGGGACATCCAGGGGATGATCGCGCTGGGCGAGCGGGGGCCGGGGGACTGGCGGCCGATGGTGGTGCGCGCCGTCGCCACCCGCGGCGAGGGCGTCGACGAGGTGCTCGCCGCGATCGACAAGCACCGGGCCTGGCTGGTCGGGCACGGCGAGCTGGACAGGCGGCGCGAGGCGCGGGCCGCCGCCGAGATCGAGGCCATCGCGCTGGGCCGGCTGCGCGATCGGATCGGTTCACTGCGCGGGGGTACCGAGCTGCCGAGGCTCGCGGCGCAGGTCGCCGCGGGGAGCTTGGATCCCTACGCGGCCGCCGGTAACCTGCTCGCGGGCTTGGAGGTCCAGCAATCATGACGACTCTCGTGGTGGACGGGGCGACCGTCGGCTATGGCCGGGGCGAGCCGGTCCTGGTGGACGTGTCGGTGACGCTCGAACCGGGCCGGATCCTCGCGGTCACCGGGCCGTCCGGTGCCGGCAAGACCACGCTGCTCAGCACCATGGCCGGGCTGCTGCGCCCGCGCCAGGGCGGCGTGTCGGCCGACGGCGAGCCGGTGCGCGACCGGGACCACGCGGTGGCCCTGCGGATCGTGCTGGTACCCCAGGACAACGGCCTGGCCGCGATCCTGACCGCGGCGGAGAACCTCCAGGTGGCCCTGATCGCCCAGGGTGCGACGCCGGCGGAGGCCCGGCGCGCGACGGTCGACGCGCTGGAGCGGCTGGGCCTGTCCGGGCAGGGCAACCAGCTCGTCGAGGAGCTGTCCGGCGGGCAGCAGCAGCGCGCCGCGATGGCCCGCGGCCTGGCTCTCAACGGTGCCGTGCTGCTGGCCGACGAGGTGACCAGCGAGCTGGACGCCTCGAACCGGCAGCGGGTGCTCGACCTGCTGCGCGAGGAGGCGGACCGGGGCGCGGCGGTGGTGCTCGCGACGCACGACCCGGACGCGGCGGGCGCCTGCGACGCCGAGCTGCACCTGCTCGACGGGCGGGCCGAGCTGGTGCGCGGGTACCCGGTCGGATCGGCGTCCCAACTCTGACTTCCCCGTGGGTCCCCGTAGTGGACCCTCACGAGTACGCTCGCGCTCGACCAGAGCAGGGCGCACGACCAGGGGAGACAAACCATGACCGATACCGCTGCCGAGGTACCGGCGCAGCCGGCCGCCACGGAGCCCGCCGCACAGCCGACGGCGCCGGTGGCCACGCCGGAAGCCGAGGCCGACAAGTCCACTGTGGACGCCATCCGGGACCGGGCCGCCGAGGTCGCCTCGGACGTCGCCAACCAGGCGGGCGAGGCGCTGAAGGAGGCCGGCGAGGCCGTCCAGGAGGCTGCCGGCCGGGCCGTTGAGGCCACCAAGGAGGCCGCCTCGAACGTGGTCACCCGGCTGCGCAACAACGCGACGCTGCCGGCCGACCGCGGCCACACCACCATCGCCAACGAGGTGGTCGAGAAGATCGCCGGCATCGCCGCCCGCGAGGTGCCCGGTGTCTACGACCTCGGCGGTGACGTCGCCCGGATGTTCACCGCGGTCCGCGAGCGGCTGCGGCTGGGCGAGGAGAGCGCCGCCCAGGGCGTGTCGGTGAAGCTGGAGGGCAAGACCGCCGAGATCGAGGTGGTCATCGTGATCGAGTTCGGCTTCCAGGTCTACTCGGTCACCGACAAGGTCCGCGAGAAGGTGATCAGCTCGGTCGAGAACCTGCTCGGCCTGGATGTCACGGGCGTCGACGTCACCGTCGACGACGTGCACATCCCGGACGACGGGCCGATCGGCAACGACGCGGAGCGGGCCGCCAGCTACACCCCCGAGACCAGGGCGATCGTGGTCGGCCAGCCGTCGGAGCACGGGCAGGGCTGAGACGCCGCGGGCGATGGGCACCCCCGGTTACCGGTGGGTGCCCATCGTCATACCGGCGGTCGAGGCGGATGCCTTAGCGATCGTTCAGGAGCACCCGTACACTTCGGGGATGGACGCTCGGGACATCGCCGCCGGTCGGGAACGCTGGCAGGCCCGGTACGACGCCGCCGCCAAGCGGGAGGCCGACTTCAGCACCCTCTCCGGGGTACCCGTTGAGCCGGTCTACGGCCCGCCGGAAGGCGCCGATGTGCCCGGGTTCGAGCGGATCGGCTGGCCCGGCGAGTACCCGTTCACCCGCGGCCTGTACCCGACGGGGTACCGGGGCCGGACGTGGACCATCCGGCAGTTCGCCGGGTTCGGGAACGCGCGGCAGACCAACGAGCGGTACAAGCTGATCCTCGGCGCCGGTGGCGGCGGCCTGAGTGTGGCCTTCGACATGCCGACCCTGATGGGCCGCGACTCGGACGATCCGCAGGCGCTGGGCGAGGTCGGGCACTGCGGGGTGGCCGTGGACTCGGCGGCGGACATGGAGGTGCTGTTCGACGGCATCGACCTGGCCAAGGTGACCACCAGCATGACCATCTCCGGGCCGGCGGTACCGGTGTTCTGCATGTACCTGGTGGCCGCCGAGCGGCAGGGCGCCGATCTGTCCACATTGGACGGCACGCTGCAGACGGACATCTTCAAGGAGTACATCGCGCAGAAGGAGTGGCTGTTCCCGCCCGAGCCGCACCTGCGGCTGATCGGCGACCTGATGGAGTACTGCGCGCACAACATCCCGCGGTACAAGCCGCTGTCCGTTTCCGGGTACCACATCCGGGAGGCGGGTGCGACGGCCGCCCAGGAGCTGGCGTACACGCTGGCCGACGGGTTCGGGTACGTGGAGCTGGGGCTGTCCCGGGGGCTGGACGTCAACCAGTTCGCGCCGGGCCTGTCCTTCTTCTTCGACGCGCACGTCGACTTCTTCGAGGAGATCGCCAAGTTCCGGGCGGCCCGCCGGATCTGGGCCCGCTGGCTGCGCGACGAGTACGGCGCGACGTCCGAGAAGGCGCAGTGGCTGCGGTTCCACACCCAGACCGCCGGGGTGTCGCTGACCGCCCAGCAGCCGGTCAACAACGTGGTGCGCACCGCGGTCGAGGCGCTGGCCGCCGTGCTCGGCGGCACCAACTCGCTGCACACCAACGCGCTGGACGAGACGCTCGCGCTGCCCACCGACGAGACCGCCGAGATCGCGCTGCGCACCCAGCAGGTGCTCATGTCGGAGACCGGCGTGGTCAACGTGGCCGATCCGCTCGGGGGGTCGTGGTATGTCGAGGCGCTGACCGACCGGATCGAGGCCGAGGCCGAGGAGATCTTCGCGCGCATCCGCGACCTGGGGCAGGACGGCACCATCACCAGCGGGATCCTGCGCGGCATCGAGGACGGTTGGTTCACCGCGCACATCGCCGAGTCCGCGTTCGTCTACCAGCAGGCCCTGGAGAAGGGCGACAAACAGATCGTCGGCGTGAACGTGCACACCGGTACCGTCGCCAAGGACCTGGAGATCCTGCGCATCTCGCACGAGGTCGAGCTCGCCCAGCGCGACGCCCTCGCCCGGCGCCGCGGCGGTCGCGACGCGGCCGCGGTCGACGCGGCCCTGGCGCGGATGGTCGAGCAGGCGCGCACCGACGCGAACCTGATCCCCTCGATGCTGGACGCGGTGCGGGCCGAGGCGACGCTCGGTGAGATCTGCGACGCGCTGCGTTCCGAGTGGGGCAGCTACCGGGAGCCGGCCAGATTCTGACCTGCAACCTGATCCGCCGCTCGTGAGTCTCCTCTAGTCGAACGCTGGCCATAGCGGCTCTGCATGCGTCGCCGCTAGATTCGGGCCGGTCCGTCCGGCCGGGTCGACGGGGAGGAGCGCCGATGCTCGCGGTTGCCCTGGGCGCGCTGCGCGCCCGGCGCACCCAGGCGCTCGCTCTGCTGGTCATCGCCGCGCTGGTGACCGCCGCCGCGGTCGCCGCGCCGTTGTTCGTGGTCGCGGCCGGCTCGGCGCTGGCGATCCGGGAGGTCGGGGCCGCACCGCCGGCTCAGCGCCTCATCAGCGTGCACCGCGAGCTGGAGCTGCCCGGCGGGCTGCGCGGCGTGTCCGGGTACTTCGACGAGGTCCACGACGCGCTGTCCCTGCCGGGCATCCAGCGGGTCGACGGCGCGAGCATCGGCGGCCAGCTCACCACGGACACCGGCTACTCGGCCTCGCCGATGGCCGCCCGGGACGGCGCGTGCGCGCAGGTCCGGGTCACCGGGGCCTGCCCGGCCGGGCCGGGCGAGACGATGCTGTCCGCCCGCACCGCGACCGCCCTCGGGCTGCGGGTCGGCGACACGGTGCCGTTCACGTCCTCGGCGCTGGCCGATCCGGTGCCGCTGCGGGTGTCCGGCGTGTACCAGCCGCGCGACCCGACCTCGTCCTACTGGGGAGCGGGCGCGCTGCTCGGGCCGGCGCCGCCGCTGACGCCCGGCGCGGCACCCGACCCCCGGCAGAACGCCGCCGCGCCGGACGCCGCGTTCGTCACGACCGACGCCCTGCTCGCCGCCGGGGCGAAGTCGGCGACCGTCACCGTGGACCTGGTGCTGAGCCCGGCGACGCTGGCCGCCCTGAGCGCCTCGGACGTCGCCCAGCGCGTCGAGGACGGCAACGCCCGGCTGCGCTCCGCCGGGTACCAGCTGGACAGCCAGGTACCCGATCTGCTCGGCCGGATCCTCGACGACCAGTGGCTGATCCTGGTCGGGGTACCGG
>Ga0081540_1001837_pt1 | contig 17802 bp, 17 predicted proteins | sample TabmetS2T1R1_FD_71024 | JGI IMG/M metagenome (GOLD analysis project Ga0081540, IMG submission 71024) | Tabebuia heterophylla rhizosphere microbial communities from the University of Puerto Rico - S2T1R1 | ecosystem: Host-associated > Plants > Roots > Rhizosphere ... | reverse complement strand
CGCTCGCTTCGCTCGCAGCCTCTCCCGGCAAGCGGGGAGAGGTGACCAGTGTGGCTGGGCCCTGCCCCTCTCACGCATAACTCATCCCTTCACCAGGGTGCGGTAGTCGAGGCGGCGGTGGAACCAGTACTGATAGCCCGATACGTTCTTCTGCATCGCGACGTTGACGTAGGGCTGGTAGAGCGGGATGCGCGGCATGTCGGCATAGGCGAGATCGACGAACGCCTTCACGTCCTTGTCGTAGGCATCCTTGTTGCCTTCCGCCGCGGCGGTCACCGCGCCGTCGATGAAGCCGTCGAGCTCCTTCGACTGGTAGCTCATCGTGTTGAAGATCGAATTCTTGCCGTGATAGCACCAGATGAAGAAGTATTCGGGGTAATCGAGCCAGCCCGAGAACACGTTGGTATAGAGCGGCAGCACCTTCTTGTTGAGCTCGGTGCGCCAGGTCGCACCCGGGATCTTGTTGATGGTTGTCTTGATGCCGATCTGCGCGAGCGCCTCCTGCGTCAGCACGCAGATCGGCTCGTTGACGCCGGCGAAGCCGAGATCGAACGACAGCGTGGTCTCGAAGCCGTTCGGGTAGCCCGCCTCGGCCATGAGCTGCTTCGCCTTGGCGATGTCGGTGTTGTACTTGTGGGGCTGCGGCCAACTGACGTCAGCCGCCTTGTCGGCCGGCGCGCCGAACATCGGCTTGGCGAGGCCGAACAGCGCCGCGTCCATGATTTTCTGGTACGGCAGCGCGTAGGCGACCGCCTGGCGCACTTTCAAGTTGTCGAAAGGCGGGTTCTTGACGTTCATGCCGATGTACTGGATGCCGTTCGAGTACGGCGTCGACACGATCGAGAGCTTGCCGGCGTCCTTGAGCTCGACGAAGTCCTTGTTGGGCAGATCGTAGGAGATGTCGGCGTCGCCGCGCTCGAGCAGCGCGCGCCGGTTGCCCGATGACGGCACCATGCGCCAGATGATGCGCCGGACTTTCGGCAGCGGGCCGCCAGTCCACTTGTCGTTGCGCTCCATCACCACTTCGGTGCCGGCGGTCCAGTTCACCACGCGATAGGCGCCGCTGCCGGCGGTGGTCTGCTTGGTGAAGTCGAGACCCCACGGATCCTTCTCGCTGGCGTGCTTCTTCACCACCTCGGAATTGACGATGCACGGCACAACGACCGCGAGATCGGGAATGGTCAGGCGATCCTTGCGCAGGAAGTCGACGCGCACCGTGTGGTCGTCGACGACGACGAACTGCTCCGGCTTGGTCAGCGAGCCGGCGCCCATCTGGAAGGTCGGGAAGCCGCCGACGCTGACGGCGCGATCGAGCGACCACTTCACGTCCTTGGCGGTGACCGGCGTGCCGTCGTGGAACGTCGCGTTCTTCTTCAGCTTGAAGGTCGCCGACATGTCGCCGAGGATCATGTCGTCAGCGAGCTCCATCTTGAACTTGTCGCGGTCGTAGTATGGGACGCCGTTCGGCCCGGTCTTCATCTCGTGGCTGATCAGCCGGTCGTAGCAGTTCCACGACACCTCGTAGCTCGGCACGTTGGCGCCGACGCCGTGCACGTCGACGTTGTTCGGTCCACTTTCGGAGACGATCAGCAGGGTCTCCTGGCGCGACTGCGCCTTGGCCGGCGACCACACCGCGGGAGCGGGCAGCACCGTGCCGGCGGCGAGCGCCGTCACTGACTTGAGGAATTCGCGACGCTTCATTGGAGCCTCCCCCGAGGTGGCGTTGGATCAGGCCTCGGGGGTGACTTCCGCAAAGGTCGTGCCAAAGGTCGGGTCATCGCGGCGCGCCAGTGCCGCAGTTGCAGATGACTGAAATGATTTCGCTTTCGCCGCAATCGGCGAGCAATCAGCGGCCGACCAGTCTGAGCCGCAATTGCATACAACGGCGCAGACTACGCCTATAAATTAGGCAATCCCGACCGACGGTCCGTTGCCGGCCGCGAAGTGGATCGGCGCGAGCCGCGTGCGGTCGACCTTGAGGTCGAACACATCGAAGCGATTGTAGTAGCCGACCACGTCGTGGAATTGCTTCGGCTCGACGCACTGGGCGACGTCGATCTCCTGGTAGAGCAGGCCTTCGGTCTCGCACAGGGTGTCGCTGATCACCTCGCCGGCCGGCCCGATCACCATCGAGACGCCGCGCGGGGAGAGCTCGAGCGTCTCGCGCGCGTCGGCATCGAGGCCGCGCAGCGCGTCGAATATGGACGCGTCGAGACAGGCCGAGGCGACGATGTTGAACACCTTGCCCTCGAACGAGTGCGCGCCGGCGCGAATACGGATCGCCGAGGCGAGATCGTAGCGGCCGGGCTCGTTCGACGGCCGCGTCGGCCAGACCGGCGGATACGACGAGACGTGGACCTGCTCGCCCTGCGCGATCAGCGCATAGCGCGCGAGGGGATTGGTGTTCTCGCCGCAGATCAGCATGCCGATCTTGCCGGCGGGCGTGTCGCAGACTTTCAGCCCGGCGCCGTCGCCGTTGGCCCAGATCAGCTTCTCGTAGAAAGTCGGCACCAGCTTGCGGTGGTGGTTGAGCAACGTGCCGTCGGCGCCGATCAGCAGGTTCGAATTCCACAAACAGCCGACCGACGCCGGCGTGCGCTCGCTGATGCCGATCGAGACAATGATGGCATGCTCGCGCGCCGCATCGCAGAGCTGCTGCACCTCCGGCCCGGGCACCTCGATCGAGTTGGCGGCGAGCCGCTTGAAGTAGTCGTGGTTGCGGATCGGCGCCTGCACCGAGGCCCAGACTGGAAAGCCGGGCACGAAGGACTCCGGGAACGCGATCAGCTGCGCGCCCTGCCCCGCCGCCTCGGCGATCAGCGCCACTGCCTTGGCGATGGTCGCCTGCGCTTCGAGGAACACCGGCGCGACATGCGCGGCGCAGACTTTGATTTTCGGATACTCGACCATGTCTATGTGCTCTGGACTCGTAGGGTGGGCAAAATCGTCTGGCGCGGAGTCTCGCGTGGGCACGGCGCGCGCACGATTTTGCCCACGCGGTTAGTGCGGAGCAGGCGCGCCTTTGCCCACCCTACGCGGCGGACCTGGCTCACTCGGCAACGAGGCGCGCACGGCGCCCCGCTGCCTGGAAATATCATACCGACATCTTCGACAGGTCGTGCCGGATCGGCATGTTCTTCGCGAGCTCTTCCTTCGGAATGCGCTTCTTGACGGCGAGCTTCCCGTTCTCCACGCGGCTGATGTAGCAGTCGATGATGCCGACGTGGTCCTCCTTGCGGATGAGCTTGTCGCCCTGCGGGTGCGCGAGCGAGTTCTTCATCTGCATGCCTTCCAACGCCTGGATCACGCCTTCGATGTCCTTGCGCGTCTTGTAGCCCGACGACTCGACGGCGGCCTTGATGGCGAAGATGTCCTCCCAGCACTGCCAGCCATGGCTCTTGTCCATCACGCGGCTGCCGCCAATCTCGCGCGCATCGACGTCGTCGATGTTCATGAGCTTGTTGAACTCCTTGTGGAACTCGTCGTTCTTGGCGGCGAGCTGGCGCGGGAAGTTCTCGAAGAAGTAGACGCCCTCGGCGGCGCCCTGGATGTCGTCCGGCGCGATCGATTCGATCGAGGCGGAGGACGAGTACATCTTCACCTTCTTATCGAGGCCCATGGTCTTGGCCTGCGTGTAGAACGCGACCGACAGCGAGCCGATGAAGGCCGGCAGCACCACCTGCGAGTCGCCGGGGATCTGCGCCAGGTACGGCACGAAGTCCTTCGTATCGAGCGGCACCGGGATGCTGGTCAGCACCTTGCCGCCCGACTTCTCGATGTAGTTCTTCGACTCCTGGTTCGTGCTCTGGCCCCAGGCATAGTCGGCATAGATGATGGTCCACACCTTGCCGAAGTTCTCGACGCACCACGGCAGGCTCGCCGCGGCGATCGAGTAGGTGTCGGTGCCGGTGCGGAACGAGAAGCGCGTGCCCTTCTCTCCCGTGGCTTCGGTCGCCTCGCCAGTCGAGAAGTAGATGGTCTTGAGCTCGGAGGCGATCGGGATCGCCGCCAGCATCACGCCGGAATGCACCGAGCCGACGATGAACTCGGCGTTGCCGCGCTGGATCAGGTTGCGCAGCTTGCGCGCGCCGGACGCCGGATTCGATTCGGTGTCTTCCGTCACCAGCTCGACCTTGCGGCCGGCGATGCCGCCGCCCTTGTTGATGAGCTCGACCGCGGCCTTGGCCGCCTTGTCGTGCCACACGCCCCACGACGAGATCACGCCGGTGAGGTCGCAGTGATGGCCGATGACGATCGGCCCCGACGCCTGTGCGAACAGGTCCTTGGTGATGGTAAGGCTGGCCGTGCCGGCCAGCGCGCCGCCCGCGAGCGCGGTCTCGAGGAAACTGCGGCGGGACAACCTTCTCTGCTTCATGACCTCTCTCCTTTGACCGGCTACTTGGACAGCCCGAGATAGCGATGCACGATCTCCGGCTGCGACTTGAGATCGTGCGATTGACCGCTGTAGACGACGGTGCCCTTCTCCATCAGGAACACGCGCGGGCACAGTTTCAGCGCGGTCTCGACGTTCTGCTCGACGAGGAGGATGGAAACGCCGGACTGGTTGATGCGGTGAATCTCGCGCCGGATCTGCGAGACGAGGCGCGGCATGATGCCCTCGGTCGGCTCGTCGAGGATGATCAGCTTCGGCCGCATCATCAGGCAGCGCGCGATGGCGAGCATCTGCTGCTCGCCGCCGGACAGCGTGTTGCCGGACTGCTTGAGCCGCTCCTTGAGGCGCGGGAAGCAGCCGAATACGTACTCCTCGCGTTCCGGATCGCGGCCGCCCACCACGCCGATGCAGAGGTTCTCCATCACCGTGAGGTTCGGGAAGATGCCGCGCCCCTGCGGCACGTAACCGATGCCGCGGCGCGGCACCTCATGCGGCTGGCATTTGGCGAGGTCGAAGTCCTCGAACGCGACGGTGCCGCGGCTGCGCGGCGTCAGCCCCATGATCGCGCGCAAGGTGGTGGTCTTGCCGACACCGTTGCGGCCGAGCAGCGCGGCGGATTCGCCGGCCTTCACCTCGAGGTTCACGCCCTGGAGGATATGCAGCTTGCCGATATGGACGTGGACGTCCTCGAGCCTAAGCATGCACCGCCTCCTCGACGTAATCTTCGTCCTCGGGGCGGCCCAGATAAGCTTCGCGTACGCGCTCGTCGTCGGCGATCTCTTTGGGCGTGCCGGAGGCGAGGATCGCGCCCTGCGCCATCACGGTGATGTCGCTCGCGATGCCGAACACCACCTCCATGTCGTGCTCGATGATGATGATGTCGATGGTGCGCGCGAGCTCGCGGATTTTTGTGACCGCCCGCTCGGTCTCGGCCGGCGACATGCCGCAGGTCGGCTCGTCAAGGAGAAGGAGCTGCGGCTCGGAGATGAGCGCCATGCCGATCTCGAGCAAGGCGACGTCGCCGTAGGACAGCGTGCCGGCGGCGCGTTTCGCGAGGCCGGTGAGCCCGATCTGCTCGAGGGTGCGATCGACCTTCGCCGTCGCGGCGCGGTCAGCGGATGCCGAACGGAAGGGATTGAGGAAGCGCTGCCCGGCCTGGCTGGTGATCCAGAGGTTCTCGGCGACCGAGAGCTGCGGGAACACGCTCTTGATCTGCAAGGTGCGCTTGATGCCGAGCCGGCTGATCTGATGCGGCTTGAGGCCGGTGATGTCGCGGCCATGGAAGAACACGCGGCCGCCGTCGGATTTAAGCAGGCCGGAGATGAGGTTGAAGAACGTCGTCTTGCCGGCGCCGTTCGGGCCGATGATGGCGTGGACGCGGCCGCCGGGAATGCCGAGGCTCAGATTATCGACGGCAGTGAGACCGCCGAAGCGCTTGGTGAGGTTTTCCGTGCGCAGGACCGGCTCACTCATGGCTCGGTCCGCAGTTTTGATTTGATCGCGGCAGCGTCGCCGCGCTCGGCGAGCTGCGCCATCCATTGCCGCCACAGGCCGACGATGCCCCTGGGCGCGAAGATCACCACCAGGATCGCGACGATGCCGACGATCAGGCTGTGATGCTCCCAGTGCGAGGACACCACCTCGCGCACGACGATGAAGATGCTGGTGCCGACCAGCGGCCCGAACAGCGTGCCGGCGCCGCCGACGATCGCCCAAACCACCGCTTCGCCGGACACGTGATAGAACATGTAGGAGGCCGAGGCGTAGCGGCCGAAGAACGCGAACAGCGCGCCGGCGACGCCGGCGAGGAAGCCGGCCAGCACGAAGGCAATCAGGCGCAGCACATAGACGTTGAGCCCGATCAGCGAGGCGCGCGTGTCGTTGTCGCGGATGGCGAGGAACGCCTTGCCGAGCGGGCTGCCGATCAGGCGATGCATCAGCCAGAAGCACAGCGCGACCACGCCGAGAATGAAGAAATACTGGAAGGTCGGATCGGTCAGGCCGTATTTCGTGCCGCCGAAGCTGAACGTCGGCGGCAAGGTGAAGCTGATTCCGTCGTCGCCGCCGGTCAGCCATTTGTTGGTGAGCGCGAGAAAATAGAAGATCAGCGAGAACACCACGGTGATGATCGCGAAATAGTGCCAGGTCAGCCGCACCGCAAAGACGCCGGTCACCAGCGCCATCGCCATGGACGCGACGATGCCGAGCCCGAAGGCCGGCCAGAACGACAGGCCGAGGTCGTTGATGCCGATCGCGACGCCGTACATGCCGAAGCCGAAATAGAGCGCCTGCCCGAACGACAGGAGGCCGACATAGCCGAACAGCAGGTTGACGCTCGCCGCGAACAGCGACCAGATCAGGATCTCGGCGATGACACTGACCCAGAAGCTGTTGATCAGCGCCGGGACCGACCACGGCACCGACAGCATGAAGGCCGCAAAGGCGATGAGCAGGGCGCGCTCGATCAAGGTCGCGGCGCTCACCGGGCGAACCCCTTGAACAGGCCCTGCGGGCGCAACAGCAGCACGGCACTCATCAGCACCAGCGAGGAGATGCGCGCCACGGTCGGACTGGCGGCGCTCTGGATCACGCCTTCGAGGAAGGCCAACAAAATCGCCGCCGCCGCGGTGCCCGGCAGATTGCCGAGCCCGCCGATGATCACCGCCATGAAGCAGAACGGCAGGATGTCGACGCCGCCGCGGAAATCCACGGTGGTGATCGGCGCGGCGACCACGCCGCCGACGCAGGCGAGCGCGAAGCCGATGCCGAAGGTGAGCACGTAGACGCGCTTGGCCGGGATGCCCATGGCGATCGCGGTGTCGCGGTCGTGGCGGACCGCGCGCATCCAGGTGCCGAGCTGGGTCCGGTGCAGGAACACAAAGAACCCGCCGATGGCAACGATGGCGACCGCCGCCGCGAACAGGCGGTAGATCTCGTAGTCGATGCCGAACAGCGGCACCGTGCCCTGGATCGGCGGCAGGATGCGGCGCGGCGTTGGGCCGAAAGTGATGCGCACGCTCTCCTGCAGGATCAGTGACAGGCCGAACGTGGCGACGATCGACAGCGCCGCCGCATTGTGAATGGGCTGGATGACCATCCGCTGGATCAGCGCTCCCAGGATGAAGCCGATCAGCGGCGCGACGATAAAGGCGAGCCAGAAATTGCCGGTCGATTGCAAGGTCGCCCAGGCCAGCACGGTGCCGACCATGAAGAAGTCGCCATGCGCGAGATTGATGATGTCGAGCAGCCCGAAGATGATGGCGAGGCCGAGGGCGATCAGCGCAATGATCAGCCCCCAGATCAGGCCGTTCATCGCCAGCAACAGCAGCTTTTCCATCGCGCGTCGGTTATCCAGCGATCAAATGGGTCATAACAAGCGTCGGCCCGCGCCCGAAAAGAGTCAATCCGCCAACGCCTTGCTGCCCGTGCGTAAATTTGCAACCGGATGTGCAAATTTGTCGACGCACACGGGGCAAGCAGTCAGGCGCCGATCAGGGACGCAATCGCCTGCGTTTTGACCATGTGACGGTCGAGCCGCAGCTCGTCCGGCGTCAGCCCGAGCGCAAGCCCGACCAGCTGGGGCAGATGCAGCACCGGTATATCGAGCGTTTCGCCGAGGTCCTGCTCGATCTCTTTCTGGAAGGAGTCGAGCACGGTGTGACAGAGCGGGCACGGCGTCACCAGGGTGGCGGCGCCATTCGCGCGCGCCGACTTGATGTGCTGTCCGGTCAGCTTGATGGCGACGCGCTCGTCATGCGCGGCGGTATGGAACCCGCAGCACTCGGTGCGGCCCGAATAGTCGATCGGCCGGCAGCCGAGCACCTCCGCGAGCTTTTCCAGCGCGATGTTGTTGCGGGAGTCGACGAAACCGTAGCGCTGCGGCGGGCGGGTGATATGGCAGCCGTAGAACGCGGCCACCGTGAGGCCGGTCAGCGGCCGCGTCACCAGGGCGCGCAGGCGGTCGATGCCGATGTTCTCGTACAGCACCCAGAGGAAGTGGCTGATGCGGGTGTGGCCGCTGTAACCCAGGCCTTCGTCGGCGAGGCGGGCGTTGATTTCGGCCGCAAGGTCTGCGTCGTCCGCGAACGCCGCGTGCGCATCGAGCACGTTGAGGGTGCAGGTGTTGCAGATGGTCATCAGCGGCAGGCCCTCGCGCTCGGCCAGCGCCAGGATGCGGACGTTGAGCGTATAAAAGCCGACCGGATCGATGGCGCGCAGCTCGCGCGCGCCGGTGCAGGTCGCCGAGTCGAGCTGGGTGAGCTCGAGGCCGAGCCGCGCTGCGACCCGATGCGTCGCCTCGTTGAGCTCGGCGCAGGTCGAGCGTGCCGAGCAGCCGGGATAATAAGCGAACTTCATGCGCGGTCACCCCGCCGGAGAATGCGTGCAGCCGCCGTGGCGCCCGGCGTCGTGCGCTTGAGGAATGTCCTGATCGGATCGATCTTGCCACGCAGGAACAGCCGCAGCAGGCGCGGCAGATTGGCGAGCGCGCGAAACCCCTGCACGCGCAGCACCAGCGCGCCGGGATCGACCCGGCCGCGCATGGCAACGACCGCATGCAGTGCGTGCGAGTGCTTGGCCATGCCGGGCACCAGCGCCGCGGCCTTGACCTTCAGCGGCTCGATGACGCGCGTGACGATCGGAATGCTGGCGGGGCAGACCTCCTCGCACTTGTAGCAGGAGACGCAGTTGAAGATGCCAGTGCGTGCGAGCGAGCGCGCGACCTTGGCCGGATCGTTGCGCGGATCGAGCGCGGTCTGGCCAAGCTGGACCAGCGGCGCCGGCCCGGCGAAGTCGGTGAGATCGCCGAGCCCGATCACCGGACAGGCCGAGTAGCAGGCGAGGCAGCCGATGCAGTCGAGCGCCTTGGAGGCGTTTTTCATCCCCTTGTGCGACAGCGGCTCGGGAAAGCCGGGATACGGCGCGGTGCGCTCGATCCACGGCTCGAGCTCCGCGAGCTTGCGGTCGAACGGCGCGCGATCGACCACCAGATCGCGGATCACCGGCAGATTGCGCAGCGGCTCGATGGTCATCACCGGCTCGACCGCCTCCCAGCACGCCAACACTTCACGCCCATTCATGCGCACGGCACAGGTGCCACACATTTTCGAGCCGCAGAACCAGCGGTAAGCCAAGTCGCTCGCGGCGTTCTCGGCGATCCAGTTCAGCGCGTCGAGCACCCGCATCCATTTCCGATGCGGCACCTGAAACTCCTGGAACGCCGCGCCGCCCGCCTCCGCGTCGAAGCGGCGCACGCGCACCGAGACCATGTCGCCGACGGCAAGCCGCGTGTTGCGCGCCTGAAGCGAATCGTGGTGCTCGAATTGGCCGAGCCGGCGCGCGTCGGTGAGGCTCACCACGCCACCTCGAGATTATCTTTCACGGCGAAATCCGGCTTGAAAATCGACAGGTCGTAGGGCCGCTGCTCGAAGCGGAAGCCGTTCTCGGTCCGTCGCATGACGTTGGCGACCAGCCAGCGTCCGTTGTCCTGGCGCGGGAAATCGCGCCGCATGAAGGGCCCGCGGCTTTCCTGGCGCTCCAACGATGACTGCACGATCAGCTCGCAGGTATCGAGCATGTTCACCACGTCGATGGCATCCAGCCATTCGTAGTTCACGGCGGCTGACCCGCGGCTGACGCTCATGCGCGGCAGGAGATCGAGACGCATGTCGGCGATGTCGCCGAGCGCCGAGCGCAGGCTTGCGGCGTCCTTCTCGACGCCGGCCTTCTCCCACATCACGGCGCGAATTTTTTCTTTGACCTTGGCCGGCGACACCCCGTCAGGTCGTACGGCGCGCAGCGCCTCGATGCGCCGGCGCTCGGTGTCGACCTGCTGCTCCGGCAGCTCGCACAGCGCGAGCTGCGGCAGGTCCGCCGCGACACCGTCGGCCACCACCTTGCCGTCGAAGGTCGCAAGCCCGATCAGGCCATTGCTGTGGCCGCCGACACCGCCGGCAACATACAATCCAGGCACCGACGAGCGCATGGTGTGCGTGTCGACGTCGATGCCGCCCTGCCGGTAGTGCGCGGTGACCGCAGTCTCGACCAGATCCTCCGGAAAGCGCAGCCCAAGCTGGCGATAGCTTTTGCCGTAGGTCGTGTAGGCGTCGACCTCGGCGGCGTCGCAGTGATCGAAGCCGGCGAAGTAGCCACCGTCATAGCGCGCCTTACCGGCATGCACCTGCTTGGTGAGCGCCTTGAGCTGCACCGTGTACGGCCCATAAGCGAGCGGATCGTCCTGCTGCTGGTTGAAGAACTCCTCGCCCGCCGAATTGACCATGCGCGCGGACTTTTCCGAGCCGAGCATCGGGTTCGGGTAGACCTGCATGCGCTGCCACGACGGCGGATCGGCGATGTCGTTGGTGTGCCACCACTGCATCTCGAGGTTCACCAGCGTCGCGCCGAGGCGCCAGGCCATGGCGATGCCGTCGCCGGACATCTCGCGCGTGCCGGTCGAGCGCGTGTGCAGGCGGTCGGAATAGCCGGTCGCCAGGATCACCGCGCGCGCCAGCACCACGACATACTCTCCCGTGATGTAGTTCAAACCGAACACGCCGCCGACAGAACCGTCGCGCTTGCGCAGCAGCGCGGTGACGACCGTCTCCTCGAGCCGCGGAATGCCGGCCCGGATCACCTGCTTCCTTCGCAGATCCATGAACGGAACGCCGGAATTGCCCTGCACATTGGCGGCGACGCTGCGGATCTTGCCGGGACTGGTGACGACATTGCCGTTATCGTCGCGCCGCAGATAGAGGCCGGCCTCCTCCAGCTCCGGGTAGTAGACATTCTCCAGCCACTGGCCGCAGCGCCGCGCCCAGGGCTGATCGATCAGGAACTGGTTGTGGTACTTGATCAGGAATTCGGCGGTGTTGCGGGCATTGTCCTCGGTGTTGCCGAGCGCGCGGCCGGACAGCACCAGGTTGCCGGCGAAGATCGACGCGCCGCTCTTGCCGACCAGGCCTTTGCAGACGATCACACTGTTGATGCCGCGCCGATTGAGCTCGAGGGCTGCGTAGCACCCCGCGGCGCCGCCGCCGATCACCGCGACATCGGTGGAAATGACCTTCATGGCGGCGATCTAACCACGTCAAGTTGCAGCGGACATTGCCGTTTTTTGCACCATGCTGTGCCGGATTGTGATCCCGGCTACTATAGAGTGACAAACGGCGGAACCGGGCCTGACGCAGGGGATTTGCATGAACCAGGGCGCATTCAAGTGGGACGATTTGCGCGTGTTCCTGGAGGTGGCCCGCCAGGGCAGCGTCCACGCCGCCGCCAAGCGGCTCAAGCTCGACCACTCGACCGTGTGCCGCCGTATCGGCAAGCTCGAGACGCTTCTGTCCATGAAACTTCTCGACCGTACCCAACGCGGCATCGTCGTGCGTGATGGCGTGCAGGAGGTGCTGCGCCATATCGAGCGGATGGAGAGCCACGCCAACTCGCTCGAGGACGCGATCGTCGGCAGCCGCACCACGGCGGCGCAGCTCGTCCGCATGGCCACCATGGAAGGCATCGCCAGCTGCTATTTCGCACGACGCATCCCGCTGCTCGAGGGCTTTGCGCAGAACGTGCAGATCGAGCTGGTCAGCAATCCGCAGCCGGTCGACCTGTCGCGCAAGGAAGCGGACATTTTCGTGAGCTTCTTCGATCCGCGGCTGCCCGGCTTGTCCAGCCGGAAGATGTCCGAGTTCGCACTCTTCTTATATTGCTCGAAAGGCTATGCCGAGCGCCACGACCTGCCGGCGAGCCGCGATGACCTCGCCAGCAATCACGTGTTCGTCGACTATATCGAGGAGCTCCTCGCGATCGACGCGGTGCGCTGGTTGAGCGACGTGGTGCGGCCACAGAAGACCCGCTTCCACACCAACAGCATCATCGCCCAATGCAACGCTGCGCAAGCCGGCGTCGGCATCGCCATGCTGCCGACCTTCGTCGCCGCCGGCGTCGACGGGTTGATCCGCGTTCTGCCGGATGAGCTGTCGACGAAGCGCGACGTGTGGGTCTCGGTACGTGAGGAGCAGGGCTCGCTCGGCCGCATCAAGTCGGTGATGCGGTTCCTGACGCATATTTTCGAGAAGGACCGCGGGTTTTTGATGGGCGAGACGCGGATGCTCTCGGACTGACGCACAGCCGAATTCGGCGCTGCGGCTCCAGCGTCCCCTCCCCCGCTTGCGGAGGAGGGTTAGGGAGGGGGCAAGCGTGGCACGACATTCCGGATCTGCCCCCTCCCCAGCCCTCCCCCGCAAGCGGGGGAGGGAGCGCGCAGTGCGTGTGGCGCGTGCGGATTCAAATGTGCTCACCCAAACGGCGGCACAAATCCCTCGCCCGCCTTCTCGGTGTGCCCCGCTAACGGCGCAGCGCAATTGATGCAGCCGCGGAAACGGAACAACGGTGACCTGGATGCGTTGAGATGCGGGGAACTGCAGACTCCCCGTCAGACGGGTATCCCGCCCAAGCTCTGCGCAGCACTCGCGCTTGTCGAGGTGATTGCGCATGGACGGAAAGCGCTCTTCAGGAACAACTGCTCGAAGCCATCCTTCCCAACCGGGTGGATCAGCTGGGCCTGCGCTCGCCTCGATCGGTCGCGCCGGCCGTTATTCGGCCCTGACAGCCGTCGTGCTGTTCTCGTCGGCGTTGCTGACGATCGGCAACGCCGCGGCGAAGGATGATGCGGCGGTAGCAACGCAGGGCGGCTGGGCCTACACACAACGGAATCGCGGTGGCACGGCCGAATTCATGGCGGCGACCCGCGCTGACGAAGACGACGTCTGGCTGGTGCTTGGATGCGGTGACGATGAGCGGCTGACCGTTTCAGCCATCCATTCCACGCGATTCCCGTTTCCGCTGAGCGTCCACGCGTCGGTGCAGTTGCATTCGCGCCGAGTACCGAACAGGTCGATTGCGGCGGGCGTCAGCCAGAGCAAGTCGCTGTTCATCGACCCAAATCCGCTACGTCACATTCTGCCGCTGCTGATAGACGACGAGCAGCTCTTCCTCTCAATTCCCGAACAAGACGGCACCATGCACGACTATACCTTTTCAATGCAGCCGAACGACGTCGCACTCAAACCTATTCGTCTTGGTTGCTTGAATGAAATCGGCGACGACGAAGGGGCGCGGTAACGATGACGCGTTGGCGACGGTCGCTCGCGCGACGGAGCGCCGCGTTCACTGTGCCATCAGGATGTTCATTTTCAACCATGGGCTTGCAGCCCGAAACGAAGGGAGAGCAAACAATGACACGCATCGTGCTCGCCGTTTCCGCTCTAGCGATCGGGGTGACCGCCGTTAGCGCACAACTGGATGTGATCGCGCAGCGCAAGGCGCTGATGAAACAGGATGGCGACCGATCCAAACTCCTCGCTTCCATGATACGGGGGGACGCTCCGTTCGACGCTGCCAAAGCCAAGGCGGCGTTCGCAGGCTTCGCCGAGGTCGCAGAAAAATCCCTGACCCTGTTTCCTGACAATTCCAAGACCGGCGGCGATACCACAGCGCACTCGAGGATCTGGGAGAACAAGGCCGACTTCGACGCGCGGTTAGCGAAATTCGGCGCCGACTCCAAGGCGGCGGAAGCCTCGGTCAACGATCTCGCCAGCCTGAAGGCCGCGGTCGCCGTCGTCGGCAAGAACTGCAGCGAGTGTCACGAGCTCTACCGCGCCGGGAAGGGCTGATCGATTGCAGGGGGCGATCGGGTGCCCCTGGCTTGCACGACGCACCTATAAGGAATTGCCCTATCCGAACCGCGGCACGAATCCGTCGCCCGCTGTCTCGATATGACCGGCGAACGGCGCGCCGACGTGGCACGGCAGCACCAGCGCGCCTGATGACGCGGCCTGATCAAGCACCATGCGGCGGCTCGTGCGTGCCTGCTCCGCGTCGGAATTCTTCGGGAAATTCCAGTGGGGGTAGTAGATCTGCAGCAGGTGATGGAACACGTCGCCGATGAACATGGCCTGCTGACCCGCACTCTCGATCTTGAACACCACATGGCCTGCCGAGTGGCCGGGCGCCGGGATGATCTCGATGTGCTCGCTCAGGCGATGCGGGCCGGCGACGAGATCGGCGCGGCCGGCGTCGACCACCGGCAGCACGCATTCGCGGAAGGTGCCGAACTCGACCGGCTCGGCGGCCTCGGCGTCGGCCTTCTTGTAATACTCGAAATCGGGCTTCGAGAAGACATAGCGCGCGTTCGGGAACGTCGGCACCCAACATCCGTCCTTCTGCTGCGTGTTCCAGCCGACGTGGTCGTGATGCAGGTGCGTGCACATGACGAGGTCGATCTCGTCAGGCCGCGCGCCGGCCGCCGCGAGGCGATCGAGATATGGCGTGTTGAGCATGTTCCAGTGCGGCCGCAGCGGGCGCGGCTTGCTGTTGCCGCAGCACGCGTCGATCAGGATCTTCTTGCCGTCGATCTGCAGGAGCCAGCTGTGCACGCTGAGCTTGATCAGCCCGCTCGCCGAATCGTAGTGGTTGGGCTCCAGCCACGCCTGGTGTTTGGCGTGGATCTCTTTGCTCCATTCCGGAAACAGATCGCCCGCCTTGTAGACCGGCAGATAGGTCTCCTCGATCCGCGCGATGCTGGCGCGGCCGACATTGAACACGCTCACGGGTCACCTCATTTCGGCAGGAAGTCGTTGGTGAAGGTCGCCGGAAAGCTGACCTCGACCGGCCCCTGCGGCTGCAGATAGGCGAAGGTCGCGCGGGCCTGCTGCTCGCTGATGCGGCCATCTTTGGTCCAGATCTGGCTGACCGTCTCGAAGGCCTGATCGTTCGTCTCCGGCGTCATGCTCGGATATTCCTTCGCCATCATCGCCTTGCCGCGCGCAGGCTCGGATTTCAGGATCGTCACCGCCTCGCCGAAGGCGCGCGCGACCTTGCGGATCAGATCCGGCTTGTCCTTGATGTTGTCGGGATGCGTCGCCAGCACCATGAACAGGATATCGCGCACCTCCGGGATCTCGCCGTTCATCATGTTGAGGAAGATGCGGCCCTTGCCGGCCTGCTGCACCATCACGCCGGCCGGCTCGAACGGCAGCGCCGCGTCGATCAGGTCGCGCTGAAAGGCAGCAACGTAGGACGGCGCCTCGGCGCCGAGATAGACGCTGCTGATGTCGCCGGGCAAGGTCAGCCCGTATTTCTTCGCCAGCACGCCGAGCATCTTCTCGCCCGATCCGCCGGCCGACGGCATCGCGACGCGCGCGCCCTTGAGCCGCTTGATCTTCTCCTCGACCGACAGCTTCTCGGCGCCGGCCATCAGCTTGTCGCTGGCGATCACGTTGTTGACCGGGCGGTTGGCGATGTTGAAGAAGGCGATGACGCTCCTGCCCTGCACCGCCGACGTCAAAATGTGCTCGTAGCTGACGATCGACACGTCGGCCTGCCTGGTCAGCGCGGCCTGCAGCGCCAGCGGCCCGCCCTGCACATAGGAGATGTCCGGCTCGAGGCCCTGTTTCTCGAACAGCTTCTCCTGCTTGGCGACGTAGAGCGCGCCGGAATAGTAGCCGTGGCCGATATTGGTGATCTTGACCGGCTCGGCCGCCGCCGCAAACGGCACGGCGCAGGCGGCGACCACCGACAGCGTTGCGACCTTCATGGCTGCGAGCTTCATGGCGTCTCTCCCGACAGTTTTCAGCGGCTGACGATGCGCCAGCGCTCCATCCGATGCTGCACGATCTCGACCAGGACATTGAGCACGACGGCAAGGAGCGCAATCACGATCAGCACTGCGAACACGCCGGCGGTGTCGAACTGCGCTCCGGAAAACTGCACCAGGTAGCCGAGCCCGCGGTTGGCCGCGATCATCTCGCCGAGCACGGCGCCGATCAGCGCATAGGGCACCGAGATCTTCAGGCCGGCGAACACCCATGACATGGCCGACGGGATGATCACCTTGGTGATGACCTGGGTGCGCGTCGCGCGCATCAGCCGCGCACCGTCGATCAGGTCCTGGTCGACCTCGCGCACGCCGGCGTAGGTGTTGAGGAATACGAGGAACAGCACCAGCACTGCCGCAAGCGCGATCTTCGATTCGATGCCGAGCCCGAACCAGAGCACGAACAGCGGCGCGAGCGCCACCTTGGGCAATGCGTTGAGCGCATTGAGATAGGGGCTGAGCAGCCGGCTCGCGAACGGCGAGACCCCGAGCCAGACGCCGAGGATGGTGCCGCCGACCGCGCCGATCGCGAAGCCCATCAAGGTCGCATGGATGGTCGCCCAGATGTGCCGGAAGATCGAGCCATCCATGGTCCAGCCGATCAGCCGGTCGGCGACGTCGCGCGGATTGGAGATGAAGAAATTGTCGATCAGCCGGCCCGAGGCGCCCTGCCAGGCGAGCAGGATGACGATGCCGAGCGCCAGCTGGCACAGCAGCATGGCCATGCCGCCGACCTCGCGCCGCGTCGCGCGATGCGCCGGCGCCGCGTCCGTCACCACCGACTTGCTGTCGAGATCGGCGCCGGGAACCGTCACAGCCGGTCCTCCGCGTATTCGAGCCGCAGGCGTTCCCACAGCGCGTCATAGTGATCCTTGAACGCGCTGCTGAAGCGAATGTTGAGCACGTCGCGCGGCCGCGCGAGGTCGATCCTGTGCTCCAGCGCGACCATTGCCGGCCGCCGCGTGCAGACCAGCACACGGTCGGCGAGCGTCACCGCTTCCATCAGGTCGTGGGTGACCAGCACGATGGTCTGGCTGTTCTCGTCGGCGAGGCGCAGCACCAGCTCGTGCATGACGAGCTTGAGCTGCGCGTCGAGCGCGGCGAACGGCTCGTCGAGCAGCGCGGTCTCCGCCCCGTAGAGCAGCATGCGCGCCAGGCACGCCCGCTTGCGCATGCCGCCGGATAGCTCGGTCGGGAACCGCGTCTCGAAGCCCTGCAGGCCGACATGGTGGATGACCTGGTCGGCGCGCGCGCTGCGCTCGGCCTTGCCGATGCCGGCCAGCTCGAGCGGGAACGCGACGTTGTCGCGCACGCTGCGCCACGGCAGCAGGTTGTCCTTCTGCGTCATGTAGCCGACGTCGGTGTTGATGTCGGAGACCGGGGCGCCCTTGTAGACCACCTGGCCGCGGCTCGGCGCGTAGAGCCCGGCGATCATGTTGAGCAAGGTGGACTTGCCGCAGCCGCTCGGTCCGATCACGGCGACGATCTCGCGACGCGCGATGTCGAGACTGATGTCGCGCACGGCATCGACCGCGGCATCGCGCTTGTGGAAGGTCTTCGACACGTTGCGGATGCTGATCACGTGGCCCATCCCGCTAGATCGCGTTCCTAGCGTATTGACGCAGCGCTTGCCCTCTCTCAGGCGTCACCCGCGGGCTTGACCCGCGGGTCCATCTCTTCGCAAGAAGCATTTTGCGAAGTTGATGGATTGCCGGGTCAAGCCCGGCAATGACGGAGGAGAAGTATCGCAAGTCCG
>Ga0081540_1001836_pt1 | contig 17805 bp, 17 predicted proteins | sample TabmetS2T1R1_FD_71024 | JGI IMG/M metagenome (GOLD analysis project Ga0081540, IMG submission 71024) | Tabebuia heterophylla rhizosphere microbial communities from the University of Puerto Rico - S2T1R1 | ecosystem: Host-associated > Plants > Roots > Rhizosphere ... | reverse complement strand
GACGCGCCGGGCCTCGACGATGGCGTTCGTGAAGTGCGTGGTGCCGATCATCACGGCGTGCACGTCCTCGGGCTCGAAGGCCCGCCGGTCGGCCAAGCCGGCGAGCGCGGCCACGATGCCCTCGGTCACATCGGCCGAGGTCGCGGTCTTGACTGCAGCGAGCACGGCGTCGCCCCCGGCCATCAGGACGGCATCGGTGTTGGTGCCGCCCACATCGATCCCTATCCGCATCAGCGCACCGGCTGCTGTCTCGGCGTGGCGGCCGCGCGCGAGCGCTTGGGCCCCATGCCGGTGCGCTGCAGCGCCGAGCCGGCGCCGAGGCGCGGCGCGACCGCCTTGGCCTCGATCCGCAGCGGAGCGAGGACGAGCAGCGAGCTCGCGCGCCTCACGCGGCCACCGCCTGGTGCCGCCTCGGCCGCGCGAGGATGCCCAGGACCTCGTTGGCTGCCGTGTGTCCGCTGCGCACCGCACCCTCCATCGTCGCGGGCCAACCGGTCGACGTGTACGCGCCGGCCAGGGCGAGCCCGGGAAGCCCCGTGCGCGCGCCCGGCCGCAGCGCGATCGCCCCCGGTGCGGCGCGGAACGTCGCCGCGTGCTCACGGGTGACCACGAAGCGCTCGACCGTCGCCGCGCGGGCGGGCGGGAACAGCGCGGCCAGCGCGGGCAGGTAGCGGGCGCGCAGCTCCTCGGGCCGGCGCTGCATGTCCTCGTCGGCCGCCGAGAGCGAGACGGCCAGGAGCTGGCCCTTCGCCAGCCCGCTGCTGTCGGTGCGGTCGAAGACGAACTGCACGGGGCTGCGCACGGTGGCGGTGAACGCAACGTCCATGACCGGCCGGTCGTAGGCGATGTGCAGGTTGATGATCGGCGAGGTGCCCAGCTGCGCCAGGCGGTCGGGCGCCGCCAGCGCCCCTGGCGGGAGCACATCGGCCAGGCGATCGTGGGGGAGCGCGGCGACCACGGCGTCGGCGGCCACGCGCTCGCCGTTGCCCTCGACGGTCCAGCCGGAGCCGACCGGGGCGATCCGCTCGGCGCGCCAGCCCAGGCGCACGTCGGCGCCCGCGGCCGAGAGCGCCCGCCGCGCCGGGCCGTCGTGCACCTCGCCCAGCGGCGCGCGCGCCCAGCCGACGTCGCCGGCGCCCGCCGAGGTCAGCAGCCCGGTGCGGAAGACCTGCACGGCCTGGGCCAGCGATGCCTCGCCGGCCACGACGTTGAGCGTCGGCCGCGCGATGAGGTCCCAGAGCGCCTCGATGGCCTCCGGGCGCTGGCCGTGCTCGGCCAGCCACGAGCCGAAGGTGCGCTGGTCGAGCCGCGGATCGGCCGGGTCGAGGCGGCGCAGCGCCAGCGCGGCGTAGACCGCGCGTGCGCGATCGGCGGGGGAGAGGTGCGAGTAGCGCACGAGCGCGTTGCCCAGGTGCAGCGGTGCCGGCAGCCCGTCGCGCTTGAGGCGCGCCACGCGACCGCCGGGCGCCAGCACCGGGATGTCGAGCCGCTGCTGCATGGTCGTCAGCCCGCGCGAGCCGAGGCGGTCGAGCAGTCCGATGTAGGCGGTGCAGCAGCGCAGGAAGACGTGCTGGCCGTTGTCGAGGCGCAGCTCGTCGCGCTCGAAGGAGTAGGCCGCGCCGCCCAGCCGCGGGCGCACCTCGAGGAGCGTGACCCTCGCGCCGGCCTGCGCGCAGTCCAGCGCGGCGGTGATGCCCGCCAGCCCGCCGCCGACGACCGCCACGTGGCGCTGAGCACCAGCGCGCCGCAACTCGTCCGTGGCTCCCTCTCGTCCGCGATCGCTGCCGCTCGCAGTCATCGCGCTCCCACCGCCTGGCGCTGGCGCGGCGCGGTCGCCGCCCGCCCGGCCGCTGTGGCCAGCGAGCCGGCCGCGACCCACGCCTTCTCCCACGGCGGCAGCGAGACGCGGCCGTGCAGCACTGCCGCGGGCGCGCGCTCGATCCGGTCGAGGATCCGGCGGTAGATGCCGGTCATGGCGGTGACGCACGCGGCGCTGCGAGCGTCGAGCAGCGGCACGAGCGCCAGCCCACGGTCGAACCACTCGCGGTCGCGCGCGGCCTCGTAGCGGATGAGCTCGCGCAGCGCCGGCTCGGGCGCCGTCGTCGGGTCCGGTGGGCAGTCGAAGCGCGCGAAGTCGTCGCGCGGGAGGTACACCCGGCCGCGCTCGTAGTCCTCGAGCACGTCGCGCAGGATGTTCGTCAGCTGCATCGCCACGCCGAGGTCGTCGGCCAGCGGGTCGGCCGCGGCGCGGTCGCTGCTGCCGAAGATGGCCAGCGACAGCCGGCCGATCGACCCCGCGACCTGGCGGCAGTAGCCGACGAGGTCGTCGAAGGACGCATAGACGGTGTCGTTGACGTCGGCCTCGACGCCGTCGATGAGGTCGCCAAGCGCGTCGAGCGGCAGGTCGAAGCGCGCGTGGGTGTCGCGCAGGGCGACGAGCACGGGGTCCTCGATGCGCTCCGGCGGGCCGCCGTTCCACGACACGCCCGCGCGGGCGTCGGCGAGCAGGCGCAGCTTGACCTCGCGCGCCAGATCGCCGTCGCCGATGTCATCGACGCGGCGGGCGAACGCGTAGACCGCGCACATCGCCCGGCGCTTCTCGGGCGGCAGCAGGCGGATGCCGTAGAAGAAGTTGCGCGCGTTGGCGCGCGTGATCTCCTCGCAGCTGCGGTAGGCCTCCTCGACGTTCACCGCGACCCCCTCAGGAGGACGTCCAGCGTCGCGCGCACGCGGGCGGCGCCCGATGCCTTCGGCGCGCCGGCGCTGACGTCGTAGCCGGCCGCCTCGATCGCGTCGAAAGCGGCGCGCCCGCCGCCGACGAAGGCGGCGACCGCCAGCCGCGGGCGACCGCGCAGCGTGCGCACGAGCGGGGCGCCGGCCCGGAGCGTGTCGCGCCCGCGCTCCACCTCGAACTGCATGAGCGCGCGCACGCCGGCCGGCGCAGGGCTGCGGACGAGGTCGTCCTCCTCGACCCCGAAGCGCGCGAGGTCCTCGGCCGGCAGGTAGATCCGCCCGCGGCCGAGGTCCTCGACCACGTCCTGCCAGTGCTCGGCGAGCTGCAGCGCGGTGCACACGGAGTCGGACAGGGCAAGGCGCTCGGGCGTGGCGTCGTCGAAGACGTGCAGCACGAGCCGGCCCACGGGGTTGGCCGACAGGTCGCAGTAGGCCTTGAGCTCGTCGAACGTGCGGTAGCGGCCGACGATCTGGTCTCGGCGGTTGGCCTCCAGCAGCGCCTGCAGCGGCGCGCGCGGCAGGTCGCAGGCCACCACCGTTGCCGCGAGCCGGCGCAGCAGCGGGTGCACCGCCTCCTGCCCGGCGTAGATGCGGTCGAGGTCGGCCTCGATCTCGGCCAGCAGCGCGGTGCGGTCGCCGGCTGCCTCGTCGCCGGCGTCGTCGACGAGCCGCGCGTAGCCGTAGAGGGCCATGAGGTGCGCGCGCTGGCGGCGCGGCAGCAGCCGGCTGGCGACCGGGAAGTTCTCGCTGCTCGCCTGCTCGAGCACGGCTGCGCTCGCGGGCAGCGCGGCGGCACGCTCGGCTGTAGCGCTCACGAAGTCGACCGGACCCAGCGACCGAGGGCCATCACGGGGAACACCAGACGGTACAGCTCGTAGTTGATGTAGAAGTCGCCGGGGAATCCGGTTCCCGTGTACTGCGGCTCGTCCCAGCCGCCGTCGTCCCTCTGCTGCTCCACCAGCCAAGCTACGCCGCGCGCCATCGCCTCCGAACGCTCGCCGGCCGCCTGCAGCCCAAGCAGCGCCCACGCGGTCTGCGACGCGGTGCTCGGGCCGCGTCCGATCCATGCCGCGTCCTCGTAGGAGCGCGGGTCCTCGCCCCAGCCGCCGTCCTCGTTCTGGTGCTCCTCCATCCAGCGCACCGCGCGCCGCACCTGCAGGTCGCCCGGGCCCGCGCCCGCGGCCTCGAGCGCGAGCAGGGCCGCGCTCGTGCCGTAGACGTGGTTGACCCCCCAGCGCCCGAACCACGACCCGTCGGCCTCCTGCGCGTCGCGCAGCCACGCCAGGCCGCGGGCATACGCGGGGTCGTCGCCGCGGCCCTCCCCGGCCAGCATCTCGATCGCGTGTGCGGTCACGTCGGCGCTCGGCGGGTCGGTCACCTCGCCGAAGTCGCAGAACGGGATGTCGGCGATGAGCGAGCTCGTGTTGTCGGCGTCGAAGGCGCCCCAGCCGCCGTCGGCGCTCTGCAGGCCGACCAGCCACCGCATGCCACGCGCGACCGCCGCCTCGACGCGCGCCGGCTCGGGGTGGGCGACGCGGCGCAGCGCGATCGCGACCTCGGCGGTGTCGTCGACGTCGGGGTAGTTGTCGTTCTGGAACTCGAAGGCCCAGCCCCCGGTGGGGACGCCGGGGCGCTGGACCGTCCAGTCGCCGCGCACGCGGACCTCCTCGTGCAGCAGCCAGTCGGCGGCGCGGATCAGGTCGGGATCGTCGGGGGACACACCGGCATCCGTGAGGGCGATGATGGCAAGGGCGGTGTCCCACACCGGGCTCTGGCACGCCTCCAGCCGGCGCTGCCCGCCGTCTTCGATGACGAAGGTGTCGATGCCCTCGATGCCGGCGCGCATCACGGGGTGGTCGAGGGCGTAGCCGCGCAGCTGCAGTGCCATGAGCGAGTAGACCCACGGCGGCTGGATGCCGCCCCAGGAGCCGTCGGCCTCCTGGCGGGAGACGATGAAGGCCTCGGCGCGCTGAAGCGCGTGCTCGCGCAGGGCGCGCACGGGGCGCCGGCCGTAGAGGCGCGCCGCGCGATCCAGGTGGGCGATCGCTCCCGCACGCGTGAACGTCCCGGACGTCACAGCAGGAGCGTGACCTGCGGGACGTTCGCCGCTTCCGACGTGCAGCTCATCGAGGGCGAAGGGCAGCGGACGCACCGGCTTGGCGTCCATGACGACGGTCAGCGCGACGACCGTCTGACGCGCCCAGCAGCCGAACCGGTAGATGCTCAGCGGCGCGTTGGGCGCCAGCAGCATGATCTCGGGCGGGAGCGCGGGCAGGTCGTCCCAGGGCCACAGGCCGAAGAGGGCCAGCCAGATGTGGGTGAACGTCCGCGAGCCCTCGATCCCTCCGTGCTCGCGCGCGAACGCGCAGGCCCGCCGCATGTGCTCGGCGTCGGGCGCGTCGCCGGCCAGCCGCAGCGCGGCATAGGCCTCGACCGTCGTCGAGAGGTCGCCGTCGGCGCCGTGGAAGAGGCCCCAGGAGCCGTCGGCGCGCTGCTGCGAGCGGATCCAGTTGGCCGCCATGAGCGTCTCGCGGTCGCGGCGGATCCCGAGGAACTCGCGCAGGAGCAGATCCTCGGCGTCCATCGTGACGTTGGTGTCGAGCGCGCCCTTCCACCAGCCGTCGGCGTGCTGACGGGACTGCAGGTGCAGGGCGGCGCGCTCCAGCGCGGCGCCCGCGGTGAGCTGATCGATCTGGCTCGTCGCCGAGGGGTTCGTCATCAGTGGTGAGGGCTGCCTAGGCGCACCTTATTCACAACGTCAACTGACGGTCAGTTCGGTAGAGCAACCAGAGCAGCACGCACAGGAGCGCGGCTGCGCCCGCGTAGCCGACCTCCGCGCGGACGAGCTCGTCGTCGACCACGGGGAGCAGCATCCACACGACGAACGCGGCCGCCGCCACGAGCCACATCGCCGCCGCGACACGGGCGTGGCCACGCGCCAGTGCGGCCTGGTTGAGCGTTCCCGCGCACAGGTGAAGGCCCATGCCGAGCGCGATGACGGCGAGCCCCGCGCGCCCGTAGTGGTAGCCCTGGCCGAAGAGGACGTCCATCGCCCACGGGCCGATCGCCAGGAGGGCGACGGCGACCGCGCCGGCGAAGGCGACGATGGCCAGGACCGTGATGCGGATCGCCTTGGCGAACGCCTCGTGGCCCTCGGTTGCCTCAAGGCCGCTGAGGTGCGGCAGCAGCGAGGTCTGGATGGACTGGAAGAGCTGCAGGGGCGCGCGCGTGATGAGCAGCGCGTTGAAGACCACGCCGGCCAGCGCGGTCGTGGCGGTCGCGCTGACGGTGAGCACGGCGGCGTTGAGCAGCGTCTGCTCGGCGAGCTGGATCGCGGCGACCGAGAGCGCGAAGCCGGCCCCGGCGCGCAGGGTCAGTGCGCGCGTGTCGACGGCCGGGGCCTCGCCGGAGGCCGAGTGGCGCGCCAGGGCCCACGGGACGACCAGCAGGGACGCGACGGGCGCGGCGAGGATGCCCAGCGCCACCGCCGTCTGGCCGTGGGCGATGCCGACCGCGACCGCCACCGGGAAGCAGAAGCGCGACAGCGACTCGAAGAGCACCAGGCCGCCGTAGAGGCCGAACCACTGATGGCCGGCGAGGTAGCCGCGGGCGAAGTAGCTTGCGGCATAGGCCAGCGTGGCACCGACGAAGATCCAATAGAGCGCGGTCGAGTCGAAGACGTCCTCGAGCTGGGGGCGCAGCGCGAGCGCGACGACCAGGAAGAGGGCGGCGAAGCCCGCTTGCACCAGCAGCGGGATGCGCAGCGGGTGTGCCCCGTGATGCCCGCGCGCCCGGCGGTCGGCGATCGTGCGCGACAGCAGCTGCTCGACGGGCCGGTAGATGACCGAGATGACGACGAACAGCACCGCCCACAGCAGCGAGATCTCGCCGTAGGCGTCGGCGCCGAGGACGTGGCTGGCCACCGCGAAGTACGCGAAGGTGAACAGCCCCGTCGCGGCGATGCCGATCGACAGGATGCGCGCACCGCGCGCATAGGCGTCGGGCTGCGGGGCGCCGGCGGTCTCGTCAGCCTCGCCCGCGACCGGCGGCGCAGAGCTCAACGCAGGCGGACGAGCAACATCGTCCACGGGAACGGCGATCGCGCCTGCACGACCTCGCCGTGGCGAGAGAGCAGCGCCACGAACGAGCGCTTGGACCAGTGGTTGACGTGCCCGGGCGTGTTGCCGAGGTCCCTCCAGTACGCGCCGCGGGCCATGTTCAGGCCGCGCCACAGCGGCTCGCGCGGCACCGACACGAGCAGCCAGCGCTGGGCGACGCGGGCCATCTCGGCGACGGTGTGCTCTGGGTCCGGCACGTGCTCGAGGACCTCGATCGCCGCCGCGAGGTCGAACTCGTCATCGGCGAACGGGAGGTTCTCGGCCTTCATGACCCGGTACTCGAGGTTCGGCGCGGTGCGCTTGGCCCACTCGGCGTGCAGCCCCGGGTCGTCGAGGTCGATGCCGACGACGCGGCGGCCGTCGCCCAGGCGCTGCGCCCACTGGTGGGTGAGCACCGCCTCGCCGCAGCCCACGTCGAGCAGCGACTGCGCGCCGGCCTGGGTGAAGAGGTCGTCGAGCGTGCCCTCGAAGCGCGCCATCAGGCGGCGCACGACGGGGTTCGTCGAGCCGTACTTGTCGTAGGTGTTGCCGGTGACCGTGCCTTCGCGGTCCACCGTGACGGTGCTGCTCACAGCTTGAGCGCCTCCCGCTCCTCGGTCTTCTGGCCGGCCCGCGCCCCGGTCGTCGCCTCCTGCCCGGTCGGGTGGGCGCCGGGCTCGTAGTGCGACGGGGGAACGTCGAGCTGCAGCTCGATGCGCCGGATGCGCTCGAAGATGCGCTGGACCATGATCCGCTGGCCGTAGAGCAGGTCGCCGATGACGCCCAGCGCGGCCAGCACGACCGCGGCGTTGAACAGCACGGCGCCGAAGATCAGCGACTGCACGTGGCCGGCGCCGTTGCCGCCGACGTAGGCCACGACGAAGCGGGTGAAGGGGATCAGCGCGGCGATGAAGGCCAGCGCCGAAAGCAGCATGAAGACCTTCAGCGGCTCGTACTGGGCGTAGACGCGCGCGATGGCCACGGCGTTGCGGCGCACGTAGGAGCCCATCGACGGGAACAGCCGCGACTCGCGCGTCTTGGGGTTGGTGGCGACGGGGACGTGCTCGGTGGCGACGAGGAGCTTCCCGGCCTGGATGATCGTCTCGAGCGTGTAGGTGTACTTCGAGACGACGGCCATCTGGATGGCGGCCTCGCGGTTGTAGGCGCGAAAGCCGGAGGTGGTGTCGCGGACGTCGGTGTCCGAGGCCTGGCGGACCACCCACGAGCCCAGGCGCTGCAGGCGCTTCTTCAGCGGCGAGAAGTGCTCGATGAGGTCGGTCTCGCGGTCGCCGACGACCATGTCGGCGGTCCCCTCGACGATCGGCCGCACGAGCTTGGGGATGTCGTGGCCGGAGTACTGGTTGTCGGCGTCGGTGTTGACGATGACGTCGGCGCCGAGCTTCAGGGACGCGTCCAGGCCGGCCTGGAAGCCGGCGGCCAGCCCCTTGTTGTTCGTCAGGCGGACGATGTGGTCGACGCCGTTGGCCCTGGCGACCTCGACGGTGCGGTCGGTGGAGCCGTCGTCGATGATCAGCCACTCGACCGTCTCGAAGCCGGGGACCTCCCTCGGAAGGTCCGCGAGCGTGCCCGGGAGCGTCGCCTCCTCGTTGAGGCAGGGGATCTGGATGATGAGCTTCATGCGCGGGCGCGGGCCGGGCCGACGGGGCGTGGAGAGAGGTCGACGCCGTACACTCGCTGCCGGCCAGTATCCCACATGGCGAGCGCGACGATCACCCGGCCGGCCCCTGGTCCGGACCCAGCGACCGGCCGGCGATCCCGGTGGGCGTCGTGGCCCGCGCTCTTCCTCGGGGCGCTGATCCTGTGCACGCTGATCGGGTTCATCGTCTACCCGACCTTCCCGAACTACGACAGCTACTACTCGCTGCTGTGGGGACGCGAGCTGCTGCACGGGGTCAAGCCCTCGTTCGAGGCCTACCGCGCGCCGACGGAGCATCCGCTGGCGGTCGCGTTCGGCGCGGTGCTGTCGATCGTGGGCGATCCGGCCGACCGCATCATGGTCGGCTTCACGCTCGCCTCCTTCGTGGTGCTGGCGGCGGGGCTGTACCGGCTGGCGCGGGCGTCGTTCGGCACGCTCGTGGGCCTGGCCGCGGCCGGCCTGCTGTGCACGCGCTTCGACTTCCCCTTCCTGGCCGCGCGCGCGTACATCGACATCCCGTACCTGGCCTTCGTGGTGTGGGCGGCGGCGCTGGAGACCGAGCGGACGCGGCGCGGGACGGTCGTCTTCGTCCTGCTGGCGTGCGCGGGGCTGATGCGGCCCGAGGCGTGGCTGCTCAGCGGGCTGTACTTCCTGTGGTGCTTCCTGCCCGCGAGCTGGCCGCAGCGGATGCGCTATGCGGCCCTCACCGCCTTCCCGCCGCTGCTGTGGACCGCCCTTGACTGGTGGGCGACGGGCGACCCGAAGTTCTCGCTGACCCATACGAGCGGCCTCGCCGAGGAGCTCGGGCGCACGGCCGGGCTGTCGCACATCCCCAGCGCGACGGTCCAGTTCCTGAAGAACCTCGACAAGGTCCCGGTCTTCTACGCGGGCATCGCGGGGCTGATCGTGGCCTGCGTGCTGACTCCGCGGCGCGCGCGGATGCCGGTCGCGCTGCTCGTCATCGGGCTGGGCACCTTCGTGCTCGTCGGGCTCGCCGGGCTGTCGGTGATCGACCGCTACCTGCTCGTGCCGTCGCTGCTGGTGATGGTCTTCGCCGGGGTCGCGCTGGGCGGCTGGACGATGCTGCGCAGCGGGCCGGTGCAGAAGGTCTGGGCGCTCGCCGCGGCGCTCCTCGTCGTCTACGGCGTGATCTTCACCGTCACCCGCGTGAACTTCTCGACGTTCACCAACGAGCTGGTCTTCCGCGGCGACTCGCACAAGTCGCTGAAGGCGCTGCTCAACAACCCCAAGGTGCGCGCGGGAATGCGCTGCGGCCCGATCTCGACTCCCAACCACAAGCTGATCCCCGATTCGCGCTGGATCCTCGGTGCGGGGGTCAACGACGTGATCGCGCGCAGCGACGCGACGCAGCGCGCGCGGATCCGGCGTGGGGTCGCGATCTACGCCACCAACCGCCTGTCCCTGCTGCGCTCGGGGCTGACCTCGGGCGTCGACACGCCGGAGGACACCGCGAACAACCTGCCCATGCCGGGCTTCACGTGGGTGGCCGCGACGGCGTACTACGGGGCGTATGTCCGTTGCTGAGCGCCCGACGCTGATCGGGGCGCCGCAGGCCGGCGAGGCGGCGCGCGGGGAGCGGCGCTGGCCATGGTGGATCGGGTTGGGCGTGGTCCTCGGCGTGGCGCTCCTGCTGCGGCTGTGGGGCGTCAAGCAGGGGATGCCCTACGCCTACAACGCCGACGAGAACGCGCACTTCGTGCCCGGAGCGATCGGGCTGTTCGGCCACGGCTGGAACCCGCATTACTTCGTCAACCCGCCGGCCTACACGTACCTGCTGCACGTCGTCTTCGACGTGTGGTTCGGCGGCCGGTCCGGGGTGTCGAAGGCGTTCGCGACCGACCCGACCGAGGTGTTCGTGGTCGCGCGCGTCACCGCGGCCGTGGTCGGGACGCTCGCGGTGTGGTTCGTCTACCTGGCCGGGGCGCGGATGTTCGGGCGGGCGGTCGGGCTGCTCGGCGCGGCGCTGCTCGCGGTCAGCTTCCTGGCCGTCTTCTACTCGCACCTGGCGCTCAACGACGTCCCGACGCTGGCGCCGATCGCGCTGTCGCTGTGGGGGACGGCGGGGATCCTGCGCGAGGGGCGCGTGCGCGACTACCTGATCGCCGGCGCCGGGCTCGGGCTGGCGTGCGCGACGAAGTACACGGGTGGCGTCGTCCTGCTGCCGCTGCTGACCGCGGCGGGGATCCAGTTCGCCGCGCCGGGCGGGCCGGGGCGCGCGTTGCGCGGAACGGTGCTCGCGGGGGTGGTCGCGATCTGCGCGTTCGCGATCGCCAACCCGTACGCGCTCCTGGACTTCGCGGCGTTCCGCGACGGCCTGCAGCACCAGGCCGACGCCTCCGAGGACGTCGCCGGCAAGCTCGGCCTGACCCAGACCTCCGGGCACCTCTACTACCTGTGGACGTTCACGTGGGGGCTGGGGTGGGCGGCGCTCGCCGCCGCGATCGCGGGCGCGGTTGCGCTCGGCTTCGACGACCGCCGCGCGCTGCTGGTCCTCGGGCCGGCGCCGGTCGCCTACGTGCTGTTCATGGGCACCCAGCAACGGTTCTTCGGGCGCTGGCTGCTGCCGATCTTCCCGATCGTCTGCCTGCTGGCCGCCTACGCGATCGTGCGATTGGCGCAGCTGGCGGCGCGGCGGGTGCCGGCGCTGGGGCCGGCGGTCGCGGTGCTCGGCGCGGTCGTCCTGCTCGGGCAGGGGATCGTGTACTCGCTGCACAGCGCGATGACGCTCTCGCGCACCGACACCCGCAACGCGGCCCGGGCGTGGCTGGTCTCGCACGTGCCGCCGGGCACGAAGATCGTCGTCGAGCCCGTCGTCCCGGACGCGTGGGCGACCGACATCGGCCGGCCCTACCGCGGGACGGCGAACGGCGCGCGCTGGTCGAAGTACCCGACGAGCCGCTCGAACATCGCCAACGACGGCTCGTTCATCCCCGGCCCCGGGCGGATCGTCAACATCGAGGACTTCGAGCGCACGCTGTACCCGGGGCTCATCGACAAGTACGTCCAGCGAGGCTACTGCTGGGTCGTCGTCGGCTCCACGCAACGCGGGCGCGCCGAGGCTCAGCCGTCGGTCGTCCCGCGCGCGGTGGACTACTACCGCGCGCTCGAGCAGCGCTCGACGCTCGCCTACGAGGCATCCCCGTACAAGCGCGGCAAGGGCCCGGTGAAGTTCAACTTCGACTGGACGTTCGACTACTACCCGCTCGCCTACGCCCGCCCCGGCCCGCTGATGCAGGTCTACCGGCTGCACGGCGGGCAGTGCGGCTGAGGAGCCAGCTCGCGCGCGTGACGGCGCGCACGCCCCACCGGTGAGATCGCTCACACGGCAACGGCCGAAGGAATAGACCTGCTCGGAGCCGGTCAGCGCGCCAACTAGACTCGACGGGGTCGTGCAGCGCACCGAGACCGACCACGATCACCTCGCGCGAGCCATCGCGCTCGCCGAACGGGGCGTGGGCGGCGTCAGCCCCAACCCGGTCGTCGGGGCGGTCATCGTCAAGGACGACAAGGTCATCGGCGAGGGCTGGCACGAGGACTACGGCGGGCCGCACGCCGAGGTCAACGCGATCGCCTCGGCCGCCGGCATCGACCTCCACGGCGCGACGCTCTACGTCTCGCTCGAGCCGTGCTGCCACCAGGGCCAGCAGCCGCCGTGCACGGACGCGATCCTCGCCGCGGGCATCGCGCGCGTCGTGGTCGCAAGCGACGACCCGACCGAGAAGGCCTCGGGGCGCGGCCTGGGCATCCTGCGCGACGAGGGCGTGCAGGTCGACCTCGCCGGTGGCGAGCTCGCCGCCCGCGCCCGCCAGCAGAACCAGGCCTTCCGCAAGCACGCGCGCACCGGCCGCCCGTGGGTGCTCTTCAAGTCGGCGATGAGCCTCGATGGCAAGGTCGCCACCAAGACGGGCGACTCCAAGTGGATCTCAAGCGAGGACTCGCGCCTGCTCGCCCACCGCTGGCGCGCCTCCTGCGACGCCGTCGCCGTCGGCATCGGCACCGCGCTGGCCGACGACCCCCAGCTCACCGCGCGCATCGACGGCGTGCGCCACCAGCCGCGCCGCGTCGTCTTCGACGCCACGGGCCGGCTGCCGCTGGACTCCAAGCTGGTCTCCGCCGCGCCCGACCCGCCGCTGGTCGTCGTCGTCTCCCGCGCCGCACCGCGCGCCAGCACGGACGGCCTGGAGATGGCCGGCGCCGAGGTCGTCGTCGCCACAGGCGAGAACGAGCCCGCACGCGTGCGCTCCGCGCTGGACCAGCTCGGCGCCCTCGACCCGCCGGTGACCTCGGTTCTGCTCGAGGGCGGTCCCCACCTCGCCGGCGCCTTCCTCGACGGCGGCGAGATCGACGAGGTCCGCCTCTTCCTCGCGCCGCTGCTGCTCGGCGGGCGCAGCGCCCGGGACCCGCTGGAGGGCGAGGGAGTCGACGCGATCTCCGACGCCCTGCGCGCCCTGACCCTCGAGTGCGACAAGGTCGCCGGCGACGTGCTGCTCTCAGCGCGTCTGCGGGAGTGGTAGCGCCGTGTTCACCGGCCTGGTCGCCGACCTCGGGACCGTCGCCGAGGTGCACTCCACCACCGACGGCGTGCGCCTGGCCATCGAGTCGCCACTCGCCGGCGAGCTGCACGAGGGCGACTCGGTCGCGGTCAACGGCGTCTGCCTGACCGCGGTCGGGCTCTGCGGCGACCGCTTCGGCGCCGACGTCATGCACGAGACCCTGCGCCGCTCGTCGCTGGCCGAGGTCGTCGCCGGCACGAAGGTCAACCTCGAGCTGCCGGTCAAGGCCGACGACCGGCTCGGCGGGCACATCGTCCAGGGCCACGTGGACGGCGTCGGCGCGATCGGCGAGACCCGCGACGACGGCTTCGCCCGCGTCGTGACGATCGCGGCCGACCCCGAGCTGCTGCGCTACGTGGTCGAGAAGGGCTCGATCGCGGTGGACGGCGTCTCGCTGACCGTCGCGCGCGTCGACGACGAGTCCTTCGACGTCTCGCTCATCCCCGAGACGCTGCAACGGACGAATCTGGGCGCGGCCGAGCCGGGCGCGCCTGTCAACCTTGAAGTGGACATCCTGGCCAAGTACGTCGAGAAGCTGGTGAGGCAGTGAGCACGCAGGCAACCCGGTTCGCCACCGTCGAGGAGGCGCTGGAGGACATCGCCGAGGGCAAGATGGTCGTCGTCGTCGACGACGAGGACCGCGAGAACGAGGGCGACCTCGTGATGGCCGCCGAGTTCGTCACCGCCGACGACATCAACTTCATGGCGACGCACGCCCGCGGGTGGATCTGCCTGGCGCTCACGCCCGATCGCTGCGACGAGCTCGGCCTCGAGCTCATGTCGCTGAAGAACGAGACGGCCCACCAGACGCCGTTCACGGTGACGATCGAGGCGCGCGAGGGGGTCACGACGGGCATCAGCGCGGCCGACCGCGCGCACACCATCCGCGTCGCGGTGGACCCGGAGAAGGGGCCCGACAACATCGTCAAGGGCGGCCACGTCAACCCGCTCAAGGCCCGCCCGGGCGGCGTGCTCGAGCGCACCGGCCACACCGAGGCGTCGGTCGACCTCGCCCGCCTCGCCGGACTCAACCCGTCCGGCGTGATCTGCGAGATCATGAACGAGGACGGGTCCATGGCCCGCGTCGGCGACCTGCAGGCCTACTGCTTCAAGCACGGCCTGCGGATGATCACCATCGCCGACCTCATCGCGTACCGCAGGCGCAACGACAAGCTCATCGAGCGCGTCGTCGCCACCAGCCTGCCGACCACGTTCGGCGACTTCGAGGTCATCGGCTACCGCTCGCTGATGGACGACAAGCACCACGTGGCGCTCGTCAAGGGCGACGTCGACGGGGCCGACGACGTGCTCGTCCGGATGCACTCCGAGTGCCTCACCGGCGACGTCTTCCACTCGCTGCGCTGCGACTGCGGCGAGCAGCTCGAGTCGGCGCTGGCGATGATCGAGCACGAGGGCCGCGGCGTGCTCGTCTACCTCGCCCAGGAGGGACGCGGCATCGGCCTGCTGAACAAGCTGCGCGCCTACAAGCTCCAGGAGGAGGGCCTGGACACCGTCGACGCCAACCTCGAGCTCGGCCTGCCCGCCGACCTGCGCGAGTACGGCATCGGCGCCCAGATCCTCGTCGACCTCGGCCTGAGCTCGATCAGGATCCTCACGAACAACCCCAAGAAGATCCACGGCCTGCAGGGCTACGGGCTGACCGTGACCGAGCAGGTCCCGATCTCCCACACGCCCAACCCCCACAACGAGGGCTACCTGCGCGCGAAGGCCGAGCGCATGGGCCACACGCTGCACCACCAGGGCACCAACCTCGACGCCGAGATGCTGCATGCGCGCGAGCGCCCCGGGCGGGGCAGCGGCTGGGGCGAGGGCTGGCGGTGACCTTCGCGATCGTCGTCGCGCGGTTCTACGAGCACCTCGCCGACCGTCTCGTCGGCGGCGCGCAGACGGCGTTCGCCGAGGCCGGCGCCGACGAGGCCGACGTCTTCGAGGTCCCCGGCGCCTTCGAGCTGCCCCTGGCCGCGAAGATCGCGGCCGAGACGGGCCGCTACGACGGCGTCGCCTGCCTGGGCGCGGTGATCCGCGGCGAGACCGATCATTACGACTACGTCTGCGCGGAGGCGGCCCGCGGCATCCAGGACGTTCAGCTGCGCACCGGCGTTCCCTGCGCGTTCGGCGTGCTCACGGTCGACGACATGGACCAGGCGCTCCAGCGCTCGGGCGGTGGCAAGCGCGACACCGGACGTCACGCCGCGGAGGCCGTCATGGCCCTCGCGCGCCTGCGCGAGCAGCTGGGCGCGTCGCAACGGTGACCGCTGCTCCGCGCGGGAGTAGGCTTGGGGTGTGACGAAGGAGGTGCTGGCCCTCGCGCTCACCGTGCTCGTGCACGTGATGGGCATGGCCGCCCTGGTCTGGGCGCTCCTGCACGACGACGAGAAGCGCTCGGACTGGCGCGACTGGTGGCCGCGCGACGACGAGCCGCCCGAGCCTCCGCCGCAGCCGCGCGACCGCGGCGGCCTGCCGCTTCCCGACGCCACGCCGAGCTCGGTGCGCCTGCGCTCGCCCGGCCGCATCGCCGACGGGCACCCGCGTCCGGCGCGCCGGCCGGAACACGCGCCAGAGCGCGCGCCGGTTCCCGAGCGCGAACGCTCCTAAGCGGCGCGCTGAGCGCCCGGAGGCGCCTGGCGCACGGCGGCGGTCGCCGCCTGCAGCACCGTGTGCGCGTCCGCGCCGGCCGGCGCGGGGGCGCTGCCGACGAGGACCTCGACCGAGACGCCGCGCTCGGCGAGCCCGGCGACGATGTCGCAGTGCACCGCGCCGGCGAGCCCGTCGCCGTCGCCGGGGGCGATCGGGGCGAAGACGGCGAGCTCGTCGCCGCCGAGGCGTCCGGCCGTCCCGCGGCGGGCGAGGATCCGGGCCAGCTCGGAGAGCACGACGTTGCCGGCGGCGTAGCCGTGGCGCTCGTCGAGCGCCCGCAGCCCCTGGACGTCGGCGACGAGCACGACGCCCGCACGGCCGGCCTCGAGCTTGCCGCGCACGGCGGCCAGCCAGGCCGGGCGGGTGAGCAGTCCGGTGATCTCGTCGGTCGTGGCCGCGCGCTCGAGCGCGGCGACGCGGCCGGCGAGCCCGCCGACACTCGGCGCCAGCGTGGGCAGGGCGGCAGGGACGACGTCCTCGAGCACGGCGGCGCTCATGCCGAGCTCCGCGAGGGCCGGGTCGAGGACCTGCGCGTCGGCGCGCAGGTCGAGCAGAAGATGCACGGCGTTGTCGGCCACCTGGACGCAGGCCGCCTCGGCGCTGGGGATCTCGGTCGCGTGGTGCGCGCCGATCGCGTTGAAGACGCGGGCCTCGAGGAACGCCTCGCGGGCGAAGACCGCGCCGGCGTGGGCGTGATCGACGCCGAAGCGCTCCTGCTCGAGCAGCACCCGCGCACGCCCGATCGGGTGCTCGTGGGCGACGGCGTCGAGCTCGTCCTCGCCGAAGGCGAGCGGCATGACGAGCTTGCCGAGGTCGTGCAGCAGGCCGGCGAGGTGGGCGGCCTCGGCGTCGGCGCCCGCGCGCTCGGCCAGCGCGCCCGAGATCGCGGCGACCTGGCTGGCGTGGACGTGCAGCAGGCCGCGCGAGGCGCCGCCGGTGCCCGGGGCGAGCTCGAAGAAGCGGCACACCGCGGCCTCGACGGCGAGGCGGCCCACGTGGACGCGGCCCACGAGGGTGACCGCCTGGCGCACCGTCTGGGCGCGGATCGGCCGCGCGCAGGCGGCCGAGTTGGCGAAGCGCAGGATGTTGGCGGCGAGGCCGGGATCGGCCTCCAGCGCGGCGACGAGCTCGTTGGTGTCCGACTCGGGGTCGGCGGCGAGCTCGCGGACGCGGCGCAGGGCGCGATCCAGGACGGGCAGCTGCCCGATGCGGGCGATCGCCTCCTGGATGGCCGCCTCGGCGGGGTGGTGTAGCGACGCGGACTGCATGCCTGACTCGATCGTCGGCATCCGCGCGCGGGAATTGAGGCCCCGCGGGCCGGAATCAGCGACGAGGGCCCGTCGTGGGCGGCGCGGGCGTGCTGTCGTTCGGCTTGTGGGCCGATCCGCGCTTCGTCTCGTTGACCTTGGGAGTGAGCATCAGGCTTCCTTACCTACGTACACGACAATCGGCCCGATGTTTCGGTCCGGCCACCGTTCACCTGGGCGGTCCGGCGGATGAACGGCGCCTCCCCCGATCGGAGGAGTCAGCGGCCGTTGCCGTGGCCGCCGCCGGCCATGCGGCGCGCGGTCTTCAGCTCCTGCTTGACGACCCCGCGCTTGTAGTCGCTGATCCGCAGGCGCTCTTCGAGATAGGGGATCGCATCGCTCGGGTGCCCGCTCAGGCGCAGCGCGTTGCCGAGGTTGTAGAGCGCGTAGGCGTAATCGATCTGGCCGGTGCGGCCCTGCTTGCGGAAGGCCTGGACCGAGCGCTGCAGCGACGGGACCGCGGAGGTCGCCCTGCCCTGCTGGATGAGCGCGAAGCCCTGGTTGTTGAGGGTGATCGGATCGTCCGGGGTGCTTGCCGCGGGCGGCGCCTGCGTGGTGGTCTGCTGCGTCGTCGTCTGCTGCTGCGTCGTGGTCGCCTGCGCCTCGGGCTTGGCCCTCTTCGCCTCGGCGGGCACAGAGCGCGCGGAGCGCCGGGCCGTGTGATCCACGGCGGCGGAATCGCGGTTTGCCGGCCCTCCGCCGCCCTTGCCCGCACCGGTGGCGATGGCGATCGCGCAGCCGGCGACGACGGCGAGCGCCGCGAGTGCGGCGAGCCCCGG
>Ga0081540_1001835_pt1 | contig 17805 bp, 23 predicted proteins | sample TabmetS2T1R1_FD_71024 | JGI IMG/M metagenome (GOLD analysis project Ga0081540, IMG submission 71024) | Tabebuia heterophylla rhizosphere microbial communities from the University of Puerto Rico - S2T1R1 | ecosystem: Host-associated > Plants > Roots > Rhizosphere ... | reverse complement strand
AGCAGCACGTCGGCTCCCGCGGCAACGGCCTCTTCCTTGCTCGTCTCTCCGCCCGTGAGCAGGACGATGTGCGGTGCGCCGAAGGTGCTTCGCTCCTTCAGCTCCCTGCTGAGCGCGAGACCGCTGCGCCCCGGCAGGTTGACGTCGAGCACCACGAGCGCGGGGCGCCAGAAGCGGGCGAGCTCGGCGCCCTCCTCGGCCGAGCCGGCCTCCTCGATCGCGTACTCGTCCGCGGCCAGCGTCGTGCGCAGCAGGAGCCGGATTCCCGGGTCGTCGTCCACGAGCAGGATCCGCTGCCGCCCGCTCGGCCAGATGCTCGCCGCGGGCAGGCTGACGGCCAGGGCCGGGTCCGAGACCGGCAGCTGGTCGTACGGCCTCTGCATCAGCGACGCCGTGCGCCCGAGCACCACCCCGACGAGCACCGAGATCGCCACCCAGCCCCCGAGTGCCACGAAAGCCCAGAAGATCCAGCCGTTGATGTGCCCTCCTCGCCTGCTACCAGCAGGTTGTGGGCCGCAGGAATGACAGTTGTCAGTCTTCCTACTCCGAGGGTAGCGCGCGTTGACGACGGTGCCAGGGGAAATCCCTCGATCGAGGGACGGAAGCGTAACGAATGGCGCTCTTGGCAGACTGTTCAACGTGACCAAGATCAAGAAAACCGAAGAGCAGTGGCGTGCCGAGCTCACGCCCGAGCAGTACCGCGTTCTGCGGGAAAAGGGCACCGAGCGCCCGTTCACGGGCGAGTACGACCACACGTTCGAGCCGGGCACCTACACGTGCGCCGGCTGCGGGGCGGAGCTGTTCGCCTCCGATGCGAAGTACGATTCCGGTTGCGGCTGGCCCGCGTTCTATGCGCCGGCCGAGGGTGAGGCGATCGCGGAGGAGACCGACAGCAGCTTCGGCATGACCCGCACCGAGGTGATGTGCGCCAACTGCGGCGGCCACCTCGGGCACGTCTTCCCGGACGGGCCGCACCCGACCGGGTTGCGTTACTGCATCAATTCGGCAGCACTCAAGTTGGAGGAGGAGTAGTGGAGAAGAAGGCAACGTTCGGCGCCGGCTGTTTCTGGGGCGTCGAGGCCGCGTTCCGCCAGGTCGACGGCGTCGTGAAGACGGAGGTCGGCTACGAGGGCGGCGCGCTCGAGAACCCGACCTACGAGGACGTCTGCTCGCACGGCACCGGCCACGCCGAGGTCGTCCAGGTGACCTACGACCCCGAGCGGGTCTCCTACGAGCAGCTGCTCGACGTCTTCTGGGCCAAGCACAACCCGACCCAGCTGAACCGCCAGGGCTGGGACATCGGCGACCAGTACCGCTCCGTCGTCTTCTACGAGGACGACGAGCAGCGCGCTGCCGCCGAGCGCTCGAAGGCCGAGCTCGACGCCTCGGGTCGCTACCGCAAGCCGGTCGTGACCGCGATCGAGCCCGCGCAGACGTTCTACGTCGCGGAGGACTACCACCAGCAGTACCTCGAGAAGCGCGGCCGCTCGAGCTGCACCCCGGCGCTCGCCGAGAGCGCCTAGGTGCTCGCGCACGCGGCGGCGTTTCTCGCCGTCTCGGCGCTCGTGATCGTCACGCCCGGACAGGACACCGCGCTGACGATCCGCAACACACTCGCCCTGGGGCGACGCGGCGGCATCGACACGGCCGCCGGCGTCGCCCTCGGGCAGCTCGTCTGGGCTCTGGCCGCCAGCGCAGGCCTCGCGGCGCTGCTGCACGCCTGGGAGCCCGCCTTCACGGCGCTCCGGATCGCCGGGGCGGCGTACCTGCTCTACCTCGGCCTGAGCGCGCTCAGGTCGGCGTTCGCGCGGGCGAGCGAGGCTGTGCCGGCCGCGCCGCGGCTGCGGACACCGCCGCTCGTCCAGGGGCTGCTGAGCAACCTCGGCAACCCGAAGATGGCGGTCTTCTTCACGAGCCTCCTGCCCCAGTTCGCGCCGCAAGGCTCCTTCGCGGAGCTGTTCGCCCTCGGGGCGGTCTTCTGCACGCTGACCCTCGTCTGGCTGAGTAGCTACGCGCTCGCGGTCTCGCGCGCGAGCGAGCTCTTGCGCGGCTCGCGGGCCTGGCGGGCGCTCGAGGCGCTGACCGGCGCCGTCCTCGTCGCGCTCGGCCTGCGGGTCGCAGCCGAGACCGTCTAGCCCTGCAGGAAGACGGCCAGCGTGGCCGTGAAGCCGTGCAGGAACGGCTTGCCGCCCACGGGGCCGATCTCCCCGGCGCAGAAGAAGCCGGCGAGCGCGTCGTCGCCGAGCAGCTCGGCGGCGACCAGCGCGTCGTGATCCGGCGCGGGGAAGAGGTTCGTGCCGCGGCCGTTGCAGGTGAACAGCAGCGCCCCGGCGGCCCGTTCGCCATCGACGGCGGCGGAGAGGTTCTCCCGCAGGTCGGCGTCCGCGGAGGCCGCGTCGCGGACGTGGAAGCGCAGCGTCTGGCCGACGCGCACCGCCTCGGCGACCGCGATCGCGCCCGTCTCCTCGTCGACGCCGGTCAGGCCGCGCATCAGGTAGTCGCCGCGCCGGTAGTCGGCGCGGTTCTCGTCGATCACGAGCCCGGCGAGGACGCCGCCGCGGGCGGCGCTGCTCTCCTGGTCGGGCGTCAGCGTGGCAAGGTCGCCCTTCAGCCGCTCCAGCGCCGGCTCACCCGCGAGCTCGAAGACGACGTTGTCCTCGGCGTGCGTGATCACGGAGTCGCGGCCCACCGGCTCGCAGCCCTGCGAGACGACGGTGCGCACCGGGACGTCGCGCAGGACGGCGCCGACGGCGCCCTCGAAGAGCACCTCGCCGTCGCAGAAGAGCGCCTGGGTGTCCGGCTCGCCGCTGCCCGCGGCCAGCCCGCCGACGAGCGGGACGGAGTCCTCCTCCTCGTTCAGCTTGGAGAGGAAGCCGCCGGCCGGGTAGCTGAACGGGTCGACGAGCAGCGTGACCAGGTCGGCGCCGTCGAGATCCGGGATGCCGGTGACCGCGACGCCCTCGTCGGTGTCGAGGGCCACGCTCTGGAAGGTCTCGATCCGCGCGTCGGGCAGCGCGGCGGCCCAGACGGCCGCGGCCGGGCCGTCCTCGAGCTCGCGGTCGCGCGCGACCACGCCCTCGGCCACGCAACCGAGCACGTGCGCGGGCAGGAGCTCCTCCTCGACCGCTGCGAGCGCCTGCTCGGCTTCGCCGAAGTGGTCGGCCGAGAGGAACAGAAAGGCCAGGTCGACCGAGGCGCCCCCGAGCGCCGCGCGCGCCTCGCGCGCAGCCTCGCCGGCAGCCTCCGCCGCCTCGGGTGAGACGGACAACCCCGCCCCGACCCGGCGCGTGAGCGTCTCGGGCCTCATGGGGCGGAGTGTACGTCGGCCGCTACGGCCGCCGGAGCGTCAGAAGGTGCGTGCGTTCCGGTTCCCCGCCCGGGGTGGCGTCGAACGGTGAGAATGCGGGCGTGCGCACGGCGACGATCGAGCGGCGGATCACCGAGCTGGCGCTCTCGTTCCCCGAGGCCTACGAGGACCGGCCGTGGGGCGACTTCCCGGTCTTCAAGGTCGGCCAGAACAAGGTCTTCGGCTGGGCGGTCGTCCGCGAAGGGGCCGTCGACGTGACGGTCAAGCTGACGCAGGAGGAGCGCGAGATCGCGCACCTGCTGCCGTACGTCCGAACCGCGAGCCACGTCGGCCGCTACGGCTGGATCACCGCGAACGTCACCGACGCGGACTCGCTCGAGGCGGCGCTCGAGTGGCTGCGCGAGAGCTACTGGCTCAAGTGCCCGGCGGAGCTGCGCGCCGCCGTCGAAGGCGACTAGTCGGCGCCGGGATCGTCGTTCGCGTCGCCGCCCTCTTCGGGGTCGGGCGCGGGCGAGTCGTCGAGCTCGTCGTTGCGGTCGTCGTCGCGAGGGTGCGAAGTATCCTGCTCGGTCATGAAGATCGTCCTGCCCGACTCGTCGGAACTCGAACTTCCGGACGGCGCGACCGGCCTCGACGCTGCGCGCGCGATCGGCCCCAAGCTGGCCGAGCAGGCGGTGCTGGTGCGGTCGAACGGCAGCGTCCAGGACCTGCGCGCGCCGCTCGAGGACGGGCAGCAGATCCAGATCCTGACCACGCGCGACTCCGACGACCCGGACGCGCTCTCCGTGCTCCGACATTCGACCGCGCACCTGCTGGCGGAGGCCGTGCTGCGCCTCTACCCGGGGACGAAGATCGCGATCGGCCCACCGATCGAGAACGGCTTCTACTACGACTTCGACTTCCCGGAGCCGATCGGCGAGGAGGCGCTCGAGCGGATCGAGGAGGAGATGCGGCGCGAGCTCGCCGAGGGCCGCTCCTGGAACCGCGAGGAGGTGACGCCCGAGGAGGCGAAGAGCTACTTCGCCGAGCACGGCGAGAGCTACAAGGTCGAGCTCGTCGACACCGCGGAGGGCCCCATCACGACCTACACGCAGGGCGACTTCCGCGACCTCTGCCGGGGCCCGCACCTGCAGGACTCGAAGCCGATCAAGGCGCTCAAGCTGACCGGGCTCGCCGGCGCGTACTGGCGCGGCGACGAGCGCAACAAGCAGCTGACGCGGATCTACGGCACGGCCTTCTACGACCAGGCCGACCTCGACGCCTACCTCGAGAGCCTCGAGCAGGCCCGTGCGCGCGACCATCGCCGGCTCGGCACGCAGCTCGACCTCTTCCACCTCTCCGACCACGCGCCCGGGATGCCGTTCTGGCACCCGAAGGGGATGGTGATCTGGAACGAGCTCGAGGACCTGCGCAGGCGCGAGGACCTGAAGCGCGGCTACGTCGAGGTCAAGACGCCGCTGCTCTACGACGTCGCGACCTGGGTCACCTCGGGCCACTGGGAGAAGTTCAAGGACGAGATGTTCATCGTCCCGTACAGCGACCGCGAGCTCGGGCTGAAGCCGATGAACTGCCCCGGGCACATGCTTCTCTTCGGCAGCGGCCTACGCAGCTACCGCGACCTGCCGCTGCGCTACGCCGAGGCGTCGACCCTCCACCGCAACGAGCGCGCCGGGACGCTGCACGGCCTGCTCCGCGTCCAGCACGTGACCCAGGACGACGCCCACATGTTCGTCACCCCCGAGCAGATCGAGGAGGAGATCTTCGGCTGCCTCGACTTCGCCGCCTACCTCTACGACCTGTTCGGGATGGAGGCTCGGTTCGAGCTCTCCACGCGCCCCGAGAACAAGCTCGGCACCGACGAGGAGTGGGACTTCACCGAGGGGGCCCTGCGCAACGCGCTCGACCGGCGCCGGATCGAGTACACGGTCAACGAGGGCGACGGCGCCTTCTACGGCCCAAAGATCGACCTGCACATGACCGACGTCCTCGGGCGCTCGTGGCAGATGGGGACGATCCAGCTCGACTCGCAGATGCCGGCCCGCTTCGGGCTCAAGTACATGGCCGAGGACAACGCGGAGCACACGCCGTACGTCATCCACCGCGCGCTCTTCGGCTCGCTGGAGCGCTTCATCGGCATCCTGATCGAGCACTACGCCGGCGCCTTCCCGTTCTGGCTCGCTCCGGTGCAGATCCGCGTGATCCCGATCGGCGAGGCGCACCGGGCCCCCGCGCACGAGCTGGCCGCGAAGCTCGGCGAGTACCGCGTCGAGGTCGACGAGCGCAACGAGACGGTCGGCAGGCGCATTCGGGAGGCGGAGCTGGAGAAGGTCCCGCTGCTGATCCTCTACGGCGAGAAGGAGTCGGACGAGGCGCTGGCGGTGCGCGAGCGGGGCGGCGAGCAGTCGACGAAGAGCCTGGCCGAGCTGCGCGAATACCTTGCTACGCTGTAGCTCTGGCAAGCAGGGTCCGAGCCCTCACCTCCCAAGCCGAGCGCTTCCGGAGGTTCAACCGAGTCGCAGGACGAGGATTTCGGGCCGCTGCTTGCAGCGGTTTTTGTCGTAGAGAAGGAGGAAACGAGAGCTTGGTGACACGCCTTTGAGACCACGCCGAAACGTGGAGCCCGATCGCGCGCCGGTACCGCAGGCGCGAATCAACGAGATGATCCGCGCGCCGAAGGTGCGCTTGGTCGATGAGGACGGGAGCCAGATCGGCGTCAAGGACACGAACGAGGCGCGCGAGTACGCGTGGGGCAAGAACCTCGACCTCGTCGAGGTCGCCGCGCAGGCCGACCCGCCCGTGGCGCGGGTGATGGACTACGGCAAGTACCGCTACGAGCAGGAGCAGAAGGCCAAGCTCGCCCGGAAGCACCAGGTCTCGGTCAACATCAAGGAGATCAAGCTCAGGCCCAAGATCGGGATCCACGACTACAACACCAAGAAGGGACACGTCGAGCGCTTCCTCAACCAGCGCGCCAAGGTCAAGGTGACGATCATGTTCCGCGGCCGGGAGCAGAGCCATCCGGAGCGCGGGCGCGACCTGCTGATGCGGCTGGCAGAGGACGTGAAGGAGATCGGGCAGATAGAGTCCCCGCCTCTCCAGGACGGTCGCAACATGGTGATGTTGCTCGGCCCGACCAAGAACGCCGGAGTGAGCAAAAACGATGCCAAAGCAGAAGACACACAGCGCAACCAAGAAGCGGTTCAAGGTGACGGGAACGGGCAAGCTCCTCCGGCGCAAGGCGCCGAAGGCGCATCTGCTCGAGAAGAAATCGCCTAAGCGCAAGCGCGCCTTCCGTCGCGACCAGCCGGTCGCCGAGTCGGACACGCGTGAGATCAAGAGGCTGTTGGGGAGGTAGGGCGTGCCGCGAGTCAAGCGATCGGTCCACGCGCGCAAGAAGCGCCGCAAGGTGCTCGAGCAGGCGCGCGGCTACTGGGGGCTGAAGCACTCTAGCTACCGGCGAGCCAAGGAGCAGGTCGACCACTCGCTGGTCTACGCCTACCGCGACCGCAAGAACAAGAAGCGGACGTTCCGGCGTCTCTGGATCATGCGGATCAACGCCGCGGCGAGGCGGGAGGGGCTCTCGTACAACCAGTTCGTCTCCGGCCTGCGCAAGGCCGAGATCCCGCTCGACCGCAAGGTGCTCGCCGATCTCGCGGTGAGCGATCCGGAGGCCTTCGGCAAGATCGCGGCGCAGGCCAGGGCCGCGCTCGAGGCCTGAGCTCCTCAGGCGACCGCGCCGGCATCTTCCGCCGGCAGGCAACGCAGTTCGAGGCGCAGGGCTCGCCCGTGTACGCGCACCTGGCGCGCCGCTGCGCGACCGAGCCGCTCGTGGACGGGCTCGCCGACGAGCTCAGCTGGGACGTGCCGCTGCGGCTGTTCGGCGGCGTCCATTACCTGGAGCTCGCCGGGATCGAGCCGTACGCGCTCTCGGGCGAGTGGGACGACTTCCGCTCGGCGCTCGAGGCGCGGTACGACTTCCTCGCGCGCTTCGTCCGCGAGCAGGCGGTGCAGACGAACGAGGTGCAGCGCTGCTTCGCGCTGCTGCCGGCCTTCCTCGTGCTCGCGCAGGAGGGCGGGGCGGACCGTCTCGACCTGGTCGAGCTCGGCCCCTCGGCGGGCCTCAACCTGCTCTGGGACCGCTACGCCTACGCCTACCGCGCCGGGCGCTGGGGCGCCTCCGAGCTGCTGCTGCAAGGGGTCGAGTACGTGCCGGTGCCGCGGGAGGTGCTGACGCGGCGGCCGGAGGTGCGGCGCCGGCTGGGGATCGACCTCAACCCGGTCGACGTCACCAGCGAGCACGGCGCGCGACTGCTGCACGCCTTCATCTGGCCCGGGCGGGTCGAGCGGGCGCAGCGGCTGAAGCGCGCGGTCGCGATCCTGCGGCGAGAGCCGCCGACGCTCGTTCGCGGCGACTACGTCGAGCTACTGCCGGCGGTGCTCGCGGAGCGCGACGAGCAGGCGCTGACGGTTGTCTTCCAGACGGCCTCGACCGGCTACATCGGTCCCGAGCGCCGCGCCGAGCTGCGTCAGCTGCTGGAGCGGGCCGGCCGCGAGGGCCCGCTGGGCTGGATCTCAACCCGTGCGGTCGAGGAGCTCGAGGAGGACCGGCACGACAGCTACGAGCTCGAGGTCGGCCTCTGGCCAGGCGGAAAGCGGCGCTTCCTGCTGCGCTGCGACTTCCACGGGAACTGGATCCGCTGGCGCACGTGATCAGCTCGCGCGACAACCCGAAGCTGAAGCTCGTGCGCAAGCTCGCCACGCGCCGGCAGCGCGACAAGCTCGGCCTGTTCGTGGCCGAGGGCGAGGACCTTGTCGCGGGAGCGCTCGAGGGCGGCTGGGAGCTCGACTTCGCGCTGGTCGACGCTGCGCGGCCGACCGGGCTGCCGGTGCGGGCCGAGCAGGTCGCCTCGCACTTGCTGGCCGAGGTCTCCAGGCGTGGCCACGCGCCGCGGGTGCTCGGCGTGTTCAAGGCGGGGGTGCCGGAACGGAAGCTGCCGGCGCTAGGCCTCGAGCTCTGGCGCGTGGGCGACCCCGGGAATGTGGGGACACTCGCAAGGGCCTGCGATGCGTTCGGCGCCTACCTGGCGCTGTCGCCCGGCTGCGCCGACCCGTTCGGGCCGAAGGCGCTGCGTGCCTCGACCGGCTCGATCTTCCGGGTGCCGCAGGCCGCGTTCTCCCCTCGCGGGGCGGTGGCGCTGGTCGCCCACGACGCGCCGCCGCTGTCGGAGCTCGACCCGTGGCTCTCGCGCTTCGTGCTCGGCTCGGAGCGTGAGGGCCTGCCGGAGGAGGTCGTCGCAGCCTGCGCGGCGCGCGCGACGATCCCGCTCGCCGGCCCGGCCGAGTCGCTCAACGTGGCGATGGCCGGGACGATCGCGCTGTACGACTGGTGCCGATCGCACGGCTAGCCTCAGTCCAATGGTGGCCGATCGGCCAGCGTGTCCGCGTCGGCTACGAGGCTGTCTTCGAGATCATGATGGTCTGCGACCCGTGCCGGCGCATGGACGCGATCCGCGACGGCCTACGCGCCGAGCTGCAAGGGAAGCGCGGGATGCTGGCGCGCGTGGTCGAGCCGGGCGAGGTCGCGGTCGGCGACGCGGTCGAGCTGCTCTAGCCTGTCGCTTCGAGACAGGCCCTGGGGACAGTCCCTCGGCCGTGTCCCCGAGAGCCGGCCGCTGGTGATTCCAACGGCATGCACCGAGAACCGACCGTCCCGTTCGGCCGTGGCCGAGGGACTGTCCCTGCGGCACGACCGAAACGGTCAGGTCGGCTTTCGCGCCACCCAGACCGTGTCCTCGCCGCCGTTGTACGGGCGGCGGTCGAACCACCCGTAGCAGCCGACGACCTGGAAGCCGGCCTGCTCGAGCAGCGCGCGCCACTCGGCGTTCGAGAGCCAGGCGAGCACGAAGCTCGTCTCGCCGCTCTTGCCGCGCACCGAGAGGGTCAGCGTCCGCGCCTGCGAGTCCCAGTCGGCCCGCTCGAAGATCCCCGCCTCGCGCTCGAGCCAGCGGCCGTGCGTGTCCGCGATGTCGCCGGCGCTCGGGGCGAAGACGTCGAACACCAGGCGGCCGCCCGGCACGAGCAGCTCGCGGGCCGCGTCGAGCGCACGCAGGCGGGAGTCGTCGTCCAGCAGGTGCAGGAACGAGCGAAACGGACACGTGACCAGCGCGACCCGCTCGTCGACCGGCGGCGACTCGAGCTCGCCGAGCCGCAGGTCGAGCAGAGCGGCCACGCCGGCCAGCTCCGCCCGGCGGCGGCAGACGTCGAGCATCGCCGGCGAGGAGTCGACCCCGATCACGCGCACGCCGGCCGCCGCGGTCGGCACCGCGATCCGTCCCGTGCCGACCGCCAGCTCGACTACGGGCGACCCGGCGCGCTCGGCCTCCTCGACGTAGAAGCCGACGTCCTCGGTGACGCTGACGCTCCAGGGGTCGTAGAGCTCAGCGATCGAGTCGTACAGGCTCACGCCGGGCGCCGAGCGACCCAGACGAACTCCTCGCCGCTCTCGTCGAACGGGCGGCGGTCGAACCAGCCGTAGAGCGCCTCGGTCTCGAGCCCGGCGACCTCGAGCAGCCCTTCCCATTCGCCACGCGTGGACCAGTAGAGGGGGATCGTCGAGCCGTCTTCGAGCGTCAGGTCGATGCGTGAGTCGGCTGGGACGTAGTCGACGCGGTGGCGCACCGGAGCTTCGTGCCATTGCCCGTCGAGGCGGCTCGCGACGTGCGGGTCGAAGACGAAGGCGTTCCAGGCGAAGCGACCGCCGGGCTGCAGCGCCCCCGCGATCCGCTCGAAGGTGTGCCGCCGGTCGGCCCAGGTCGGCAGGTGCATCAACGCCCGGGCGGGGCAGTAGATCAACGCCGCCGGCTCGTCGAGCGCGAGCTCGCGCATGTCGCCCTCGCGCAACTCGAGCTTCACTCCGGCCGCCTCGCCGTTGGCCCGCGCCTGCTCGAGCATCGCCGGCGAGATGTCGATCCCGAGCACCGGCCGGTCGATCGCCTGGGCGACCGGTACCGCCACCCGGCCGTTGCCGACGCCGAGCTCGACGACCGGCCCGTCCGCCTCGCGTGCAAGCTCGACGTAGAACGGCACGTCCTCGGTGATGGCGGCCGACCACTTCTCGTAGTCGACCGCGAAGGCGTCCCAGGCGCTCATGAAGGCCGATGGTACAGTCGCCCGATGGACGCGCAGGCCCTGGAAAACGAGGCGCAGAGCGCGATCTCGGGTGCGGCGACGCCGGCCGAGCTGGAGGAGGCGCGAGTCCGCTACCTCGGCCGGAAGAGCGAGCTTGCGCAGGCCCTCCGCTCGGTCCGCGACCGCGAGACCGGCATGACGCTGAACTCGCTGCGCGACCGGCTGGAGACCTCGCTCGGCGCTCGTCGCGAGGAGCTCGAGCGCGCCGAGCTCGACCGGGCGCTGACCGAGGACGTCGTCGACGTCACGCTGCCGGGCGACGAGCTTCCGCTCGGGCACCTGCACCCGATCACTCAGGCTAGGCGCCAGATCGAGGACGTCTTCCTCGGGCTCGGCTACGAGATCCGCGACGACCGCGAGGTCGAGACGGTCGAGTACAACTTCGACAAGCTCGCGTTCGACCCGTGGCACCCGGCCCGCTCGCATCGCGCCACGTTCTTCTTCGACGACGACCGGCTGCTGCGCACCGAGACCTCGCCAAGCCAGATCCACGCGCTCGAAGAGCGTGAGCCGCCGATCTACATGGTCTCGATCGGCCGCTGCTACCGCCGGGACGCGATCGACGCGACGCACTACCCGATCTTCCACCAGTTCGAGGGCCTTGCCGTCGACCGCGGCCTGACGCTCGCCGACCTGAAGGGGACGCTGCTGCACGTGATGCGGGCGATCTTCGGGCCCGACCGGCGCGTGCGCTTCCGCACGCACTACTTCCCGTTCACCGAGCCCTCGATGGAGCCCGACGTCTCCTGTGGGATCTGCGGCGGCTCGGGCTGCCGTACCTGCCGCTACTCCGGCTGGATCGAGATGGGCGGTTCCGGCGTGGTCGACCCGCGCGTGTTCGAGAACGTCGGCGTCGATCCCGAGGAGTGGAGCGGGTTCGCCTTCGGCTGCGGGATCGAGCGGGTGGCGCAGCTGAAGTACGACTTCCCGGACATCCGCGCGTTGTGGGAGGGGGACCTCCGGGTCCTGACGCAGTTTTGAGGGTCCCCGTCTCCTGGCTGCGGGAGTACGTCCCGCTGGAGATGCCGCTGCCCGAGCTGGCCGAGCGGCTCTCGATCTCGACCGCGGAGGTGGAGGGGATCGAGCGGCGCGGGGTGCCCGACGAGGACGGGAACCTCGGGCTCTTCCGGGTCGGTCGCGTGCTCGAGGCCGAGAAGCATCCGAACGCCGACCGGCTGCAGCTGTGCCGCGTCGACGTGGGGGAGGGCGACGCGCGGCAGATCGTCTGCGGCGCCTGGAACTTCGGCGCGGGCGCCACGGTGGCGGTCGCGCTCCCGGGCGCGCGGCTGCCGGGCGGCCTGCAGCTCGAGCAGCGCAAGGTGCGCGGCGAGCTCTCGGACGGGATGATCCTGGCCGAGGACGAGGTCGAGCTCGGCACCGACCACTCCGGGATCATGGTGCTCCCGGAGAGCGAGCCCGGAACGCCGCTGGGCGAGGTGCTGCCGCTCGTCGAGGAGGTGCTGCTCGTCGAGTCGACCGGCAACCGGCCCGACCTGCTCTCGATCTACGGCCTCGCCCGCGAGGTGGCCGCCCTCTATGACCTGTCCCTTTCGGCCATGCCCGGGGGACAGTCCCTCGGCCCGGACCCGAACGGACAGGTCGAGGTGCAGGTCGACGACTTCGCAGGCTGCCCGCGCTACATCGGACGCGTCTTTCGGGACGTGGCCGTGGGACAGTCCCCGGTCTGGCTGCGCGCACGGCTGACGAACGCCGGCATGCGGCCGATCTCGAACGTCGTCGATGTCACGAACTACGTGATGCTCGCGCTCGGGAACCCGCTGCACGCCTTCGACCTGGCGAAGCTCGCCGGCGGGCGCATCGTCGTCCGGCGCGCGCAGGCCGGCGAGACGATCCGCACCCTCGACGGCGTCGAGCGCAAGCTCGAGCCCGACGACCTGATGATCGCCGACGCGGAGCGCTCGGTCGCGCTCGCCGGGATCATGGGCGGCGAGGAGACCGAGATCTCCGACGCGACGACCGAGGTGCTGCTCGAGGCCGCCAACTTCGAGCCGACCGGGATCTTCCGCACCTCCGAGCGCCTGCGCCTGCGCACCGAGGGTTCGAACCGCTGGGAGAAGGGCGTCGACCCGTACCTGGCCGAGCCGGCTGCCAACCTGGCCACGCAGCTGCTGGCCGAGACCGCCGGTGCGAGCTGGGCGGCCGACGCCGACGTCCACGAGGGCCTGCCCGAGCGGCCGGTGATCGCGTACCGGCCCAGGCGCGCGGACGAGGTGACCGGGCTCGCCACGCCGCCGGAGGACCAGGCCCGCTGGCTCGAGCGCCTCGGCTTCGAGAGCCGCGGCGGCGAGGTCGTCCCGCCGACCTGGCGCGCCCGCGACGTCACGCGCGAAGTCGACGTGGTGGAGGAGGTCGCGCGCGAACGGCTCGCGGACGTGCCCTTCACGCTGCCTTCCAGGCGGGAGATGTTCGGTGCGCTCACGCCCGAGCAGCGACTGCGGCGCCGGCTCGAGAACCTGCTCGTGGGCCTCGGCCTGACGGAGACGTACACGCCGTCGCTGCGGCCGGGCGACCGCGATCCGCGGGCATTACGGCTGCCCGAGCCGATCTCGGCCGAGTTCGCCGTGCTGCGGACGAGCCTGCTGCCGAGCCTTGTCGAGGCGGCCCGGCGCAACGTCGAGCTCGGCGCCGAGCGCGTCGCCCTGTTCGAAGTCGCGCGCGTCTACCTCCCGGCCGAGGGGCTGCCGAACGAGGAGACGCACATCGCCGCGGTCGTCGACGGCGGCTGGTCGCGCGCGAAAGGCATCGTCGACACGCTCTACGCGGCGCTCAAGGCCGAGCCCAGCTTCGAGCGGGCCGAGCACGAGCTGCTGCATCCGGGCAAGTCGGCGGCGACCGCCGCCGGCGTCGTCGGCGAGCTCCACCCGGCGGTGCTCGAGGGCGCGTGGGGCGCCTTCGAGCTCGACCTGGCGAGGCTGCTCGAGGTCGCCCGCGAGGAGGTGCATTACGCCGACGTCGTCTCGTTCCCGCCGGTGCACCAGGATCTCGCGTTCGCCGTGCCCGAGGAGGTGACCTCGGCCGAGCTCGTGGCGGCCGCGCGCGAGGCCGCCGGCGAGGAGCTGCGCGAGCTGCGGCCCTTCGACGTCTACCGCGGCGAGCAGGTCGGCGTCGGCCGCAAGTCGATCGCCTTCGCCGCCACCTTCCAGTCGGCCGAGCGGACGCTGACCGACGAGGAAGCGGCGAAGCTGCGGGAGCGGATCGTGACCGCGCTGCGCGACCGCTTCGGCGCGGAGCTACGCGCCTAGCGCGGGCTTGACCCGCTCGGCCAGCGCGACCAGCACCTTGCGCTGGAGCTCCGGCTGCTCCTCGAGCAGCTGCCGGAAGGCCCTGCCGGTAATCACCAGCACTCGCACCGGCGTGGTCGCCGTGACCGTGGCCGTCCGGGGCGTGTCCTCGACGAGGGCGATCTCGCCGAAGAAGTCACCCGCGTGCAGCGTGTTGATCGATCGCCCGTCCTGGGTGACGTCGGCCTCGCCCTCGAGCAGCACGAAGAACTCGCGCCCCTGCTCGCCGAGACGGGTCAGCTCCTTGCCCTGGCCGAGGTCGACCTCGTCGGCCAGCTGCGCGATGTGCTCGAGCTCGCCGCGCGAGCAGTCGGCGAACAGCGGCACCCGCTTGATCAGGTCGACTTTCTCGTTCCGGCGCAGCACAGAAAGGAGTGTAAGGGTCCCGTAAGGGCCGGCAAAACCGAATCAGGCTTTCGGGCCGTATGGGCTACCGTGTCCAAGGTCACGATCGAGGAGGGTCTCACCGTGCCATCGCTCCGTCCACTCTTGCTGCTTCCACTGGTGCTAGCCGCCGTGCTGCTGCCGGGCGCCGCTCAATCGGCGGCGACGGCGAGCCAGCTGACCGCCACGGTCGGCCCGGGCTTCTCGATCAAGCTCGTCGACGCGAACGGCAAGACCGTCAGCCAGCTCGATCCCGGTGACTACGCGATCACGATCAAGAACCTCTCGCCCGCCTCGGAGCACAACTTCCACCTGACGGGGCCGGGCGGCGTCGACCAGTTCTCGGCCTTCGACAACAACACCGTCACCTGGAACGTCACGCTCGTGGACGGCACCTACAAGTACAAGTGCGACGCCCACCCGACGATCATGAAGGGCTCGTTCCACGTCGGCGCCTTGCCGCCCGCCCCGGTCAAGCTGACCGGCAAGGTCGGGCCGAAGAAGACGATCTCGCTGAAGAAGGGCACCGCGGCCGTCAAGTCGCTCGCGGCCGGTCGCTACAAGATCGCCGTCCTGGACGCGACCAAGGCGGACAACTTCCACCTCAGCGGCCCGGGCGTGAACAAGAAGACGGGCATCAAGACGAAGAGCAGCACGAGCTGGACCGTGACGCTCAAGCCCGGCAAGTACACGTTCCGCTCGGACGCGACGAAGAAGCTCCGCCGCACCTTCTCGGTCGGCTAGCCGACGCCGCGGCGGGCGGGCTTCGTGAGCCCGGCGTTCGGGCCGCCGGCTGCGTGGATGTCGGCCTGGCGGTCGAGCTCGGCGTTCAGCTCGGCGCCGAAGAGGATCGCCCAGGCGCTGTAGTTGAGCCAGAGCAGCAGGACGATCGCGCCGGCGATCGAGCCGTAGGTCTTCGAGTACGAGCCCGAGAACGACGTGTAGAACGCGAACAGGGCCGAGAGCACGAGCCAGGTGACCGCGGCCACGAGCGAGCCGGGCGTCAGCCAGCGCCAGCTGCGCTGCGGCAGGTTCGGGGCGAGGTAGTAGACGAGCGCGTTGAAGAGCAGCAGCGCGCCGAAGGCGATCGGCCAGCGGGCGAGGTTCCAGAACAGCTTGAAGCTGTCGCCGAGCCCGCTCCGCCGCACCACCGCGTCGCCGAGCGCGCCGCCGAAGACGATCAGCAGGAACATCCCGGCCAGCACCAGCCCGGTCGCGACGACGAGCGTGAGCGCGATCAGCCGCTGCTTCCAGAAGGGCCGCGTCTCGAGGCGGTCGTAGGCGCGGTTGACCGCCTTCATCAGCGCGCTCGACGCGCCGGTCGCCGCCCAAAGCGCGGCGACCACGCCGACGGTGAGGGCGATCGCGGAGCCGCCCTTGTTCCGGGCCGCGTCCTGCTTGGCGAGGTCGATGATGTCGAGCACGCCGTTCGGCGCGACCGCGCCGACGAAGTGCTCCAGCGAGTCGAACGCCCCCGAGCCGATCAGCCCGAGCAGGCCGATCAGCAGGATCACCGTCGGCAGGAAGGCGAGCAGCGAGCTGAAGGCGACCTGCTGGCCGAGGCCCATGCAGTCGTCGGCGACGAACTGCTTGGCCGCGCGCTTGAACACGTCGACCCACTCGCGCCACGAGAGCTGGAGCGGGCTCGAGGGCGCGCGGCCCTCGCCGCTCTCAGTCGCGGTCGACAAGGGAGAACGGGCCGAAGCGCGCTTTCGTCCTGCCCTCCCGGCCGCGGCGCATCAAGAGCCGCATCGTCGCCCCGATTCCCCCGGACACCACGAAGCCGGCGCCGAGCGCGGCGGCGGCGGCAAGCGGCAGCTTGGGCCTGAGCTTCGCGTTCACGTCCATCTCGCCGCGCAGGTCGTCGACCGCGTCGGCGAGCCGTTCGCGCTCTGCCTCGATGTCGCGGCGGACCTGCTCGGGCGTGCGTCCGTTAGTGGCGGCCATTGCCCTTCAGCGCCTCGGTCGTCAGCTTGGCCTCCGTCAGCGCCTGCTCCGGCACCGGCGGGGTGCCCTTCTTGATCGCCCGCAGGCCGAACAGCGCCAGCAGGCCGGCGACGAGCAGGATCCCGGCCGTCACGATCAGCAGGGCGAGCCACCACGAGACGGCCGTCGCGATGCCGGCGGCGATCGTCGCCAGGCCGAAGCCGACGGCGAACACGAGCAGCACGGCGGCCCCCATCGCCAGCCCGATCCCGATCGCGAGCGAGGCGACCTTGCGCTTCAGCTCCAGCGTGGCGAGCTCGAGCTCGAGCCGGACGAGCGAGCTGGCGTGCTCGGAGACGCTCTTGACGGTCGCGCCCAGGCCGGGCTGCTCAGTCTCTGGGGTGTGCATGGCCTCTCCAGTCGACGATCTTGGCGAGCACGATCCCGGCAACGAGGGCCGCGCCCACGACGACCAGCGGCGCGGGCCCCTTGCCGCCCTTGCGCTTCTTCTTCTTGTTCGGCTTGGGGCGCGAGCCGAGCTGCGGGCCGCCCGGCGCGGGCGGCGGGTCGGCGCTCGGCTGCTGGTTCGTCGGCGCGTTGCCCTTCGCGCGGGCCTGGATCAGGCTCGGCTTCAGCTTGCGCAGGAAGGTCGCGTCGTTACGGAGCTCCTCCGAGAGCCACTCGCCGACCCCGTCGCCGCGGGCCGCGGCACGATCGGCGAGAAGCTGCAGGCGCGCGGCCCCGCGCTCGACGAGGAGGTCGCCCTTGCTCACTTCTTCACCGGCGGCGCCTCGCCCGTGGCGACGCGCCAGATCCGGGACGCGGTGCGGCGCGCCACCATAGTCGCGCCCGCGGCGAGACCAGCGTAGAGACCGGTCCAGAGCAGCTTGCGCAGCATGCCGGGATCGTTGCCTGACGATGACTCAGCCAAACCTGAGAGCTACTGTAACCCCGTGGAACCGGAGACGCGGCCGCTCTCGAAGTCAGAGCGCCAGCGTTTGGTCGCGAGCGTCGTCACGAGACGGCGCATCGGCAGCCAGCTCGAGCTCGCCGAGGCACTCGCCAAGGCCGGCTGCTCGGTCACCCAGGCGACCGTTTCGCGCGACATCCGCGAGCTGCGGCTGGAGAAGACCAGCGACGCGCTCGGGCGGCCACGCTACGTCGTCCCGGGCCGCGGCTCGCGGCGCGACCCGCGCGAGTCGCTGAACGCCGTGCTCGAGCAGTTCGGCCTCCGCGCGACCGCCGCCCAGAATGTGGTCGTCGTCCAGTCCGAGCTCGGCTCGGCGCCTGCGATCGCCCGCGCGCTCGACCGGCTCGAGCATCCGAAGATCGTCGGCACGCTGGCCGGCGACGACACGTGCCTGGTGATCACGGCCGGCCCCGCGGACGCGAAGCAGGTCGCCCGCGAGCTCGCCGCGGCGATGGGCTAGGGCGCCTCGATCTGCTCGGTCGTCGGCGGCTCGCGGTACTCGTCGAGCCGGTCGAAGCCGTTCTTGTCGACCGTCAGCGTGACGCGACCCTCGAAGATCTCGCCCACGAGCTCTGCGGGCACGTAGCGCGGCGTGCTCAGCAGGCCGGTGCCGACGGTGAGGCCGTCGAAGATGTCGTGGGTCGAGTCGCCGACCGTCTCCTCGACCTTGCCGAGCTCCGCGCCGTCGCTGCCGGTGACCTCCCAGCCCTGCTCGATCAAGTACCAGG
>Ga0081540_1001834_pt1 | contig 17812 bp, 17 predicted proteins | sample TabmetS2T1R1_FD_71024 | JGI IMG/M metagenome (GOLD analysis project Ga0081540, IMG submission 71024) | Tabebuia heterophylla rhizosphere microbial communities from the University of Puerto Rico - S2T1R1 | ecosystem: Host-associated > Plants > Roots > Rhizosphere ... | reverse complement strand
CAGAGAATGACTTGACCTTCCTCATGTCCGGCTTGCCGCCCGGTCGGGGAATGCGCGCCTCGAGGTAGGCCAGCATCTGGTCGAGCGACCTTGCAAAATGCACCGGCGCGCTCTGCACAAGAATGTCCGAGCGATGGCCGTCGCCGCCGAGCCTGAAGCTGAAGTCGCGCAGCGCTTTGTCGGTATCCGCCATATCGGGATCGCCGCCGCTCACCGAGAAGCGCCCCAACACCCGTGATGGTTTTGTGAAGCTGCGGGATTTCGTAATCTCCGCCGCGCGATCCGACGCGGCGTAGGTGCCGCGAACGCATTGCCCCCTGGCAAAGCTGGCGCGGGTCTGCGGCGGTTGGCCGGCAACCGCTTTCAGGGCATCGACGATGGAGGTGGGCGTGGCGGTGCCGGTCGGGAACTTGGACATGGTGAAATCTTGAGCGTGAGCATTCATTGCTCGTTTAGGCGTCGTACAGGTTGGACGTCTTTCCTAAAGCGGACATGCCTTGTCCGTTCCTGCTCCCGGTTGCCGTCACGGGGCCCAAGCGCTGCGCTGCAGCGAACTGGTTCTTCTGCGCCCGCCAGCGATTCTGCTTTCGGGCTAGTTCACCCTGGACCAGGAGATTAGAAACACGAGCCCCTGGTAGAGTGGCGCGCACCACTCCATGCGACGCATCCTTGGCGCAACCTCGTCACGGCAAATAGGAGAGGGCGATGCACACAAGCGAGCGGCGACAAGGGGCGAATAGGGTTGCTCCATCGCGAGGTCAGCGTCGGCACGACATCCCTTCGGCCGGCTCCCGCCCTGGTTTCGCAATCGCGGTCTTGCCCGATCACATCGGCAAGGATCGGATGTCCTTATCCGGCCAGTTCGGTGAGACCAGCCACGGCAAGCTGGTCTATGCCATCAACCAGGCGACAGTGTTGGAGGAAGGCATCTCTGACGAGATGCTTCTGAAAAGTGTGGCGGAGGGCGACAAAGCCGCAATGCACATCATGTTCGCCCGTCACCGCGCAGGAGTATTTCGCTTCATCCAAAGAACGGTCCGCAATGCAGCCATTGCAGAGGACCTCGTCAGCCAGGTGTTCCTTGACGTCTGGCGCTCCGCAAGCAGGTTCGAAGGGCGCTCGCGGGTTTCCACCTGGCTGCTCTCGATTGCCCGCTTCAAGGCTATCGGCTCACTGCGAGCGCGAACGCACGAGCATATCGATCAAGACGAGGTGCTGGAGATCGCCGATGCCGTAGACACGCCGGAAGTGGCGCTCGATCGCAAGGAAACGAACGGCATCCTGCACACATGCATGGAAAAGCTGTCTCCAGCACATCGCGAAATCATCGACATGGTCTACTATCGCGAAAAATCGGTCGCTGAAGTGAGCGAGATGATCGGCATTCCGCTTGCCACCGCGAAGAGCCGTATCTTCTATGCACGAAAACGGCTTGCGAAAATTCTCGTAAGCGCCGGTTTCGAGGCCACGCGTTCGCTCTCGATACCGACCTCGACTTCGTCGTAATCGCGCGCGGGAGCCGGTCTAGCCGCCAAAGCCGTAATAATCGCGAACCACCGGTTCACGCAACGGACCCGGCTCGAATATTTCGATGACGACGCCGTCCGGTGCGCCCAGCATGAAATAGCCGCCTCCGCCGCCGAGTTTCCGGATCGGATTGGGAATATGCAGCCCCGCGGCTTTTCATCCTCTCGTATAGTTCGTCGATTCCGACGACCTGCATTCCAAGGTGATGGACCGCGTTCTTGCCTTCGCCTCGCGGTCTTTGGTCATAGAGGTGCAGCGCGCCAATACCGACCTTCACGAACACGTTGCGCGCGACGGCAACGTCTCCGTCCCACTTCACTTCGGCATCGAACCATTTTCAATAGAAGTCGATCGTCGCCTCGATGTCGGACGCGAAGAGATGGACGTGCTGCAGATGATAGCGCTGTTTTGTGCCGTAGGGGTACTGCCACTCGCTCTGGGGCGTCGTCATGCCTGCTCCTCGGATGCCATGCCATGTGCGTCTCGCGATTGCTCGCGCGCGGGGATCGTGGGAGCGTCTCTGTCAGAGCGGCCTCGGGCTGGCCAACGAGCTTTTTCGAACGCGGCTTGAGCGAAACTCAACGCCGTTGTTGCACGCGCATGTCCCGCAACTCCGCAGCAAGCCGCGGCTCATATCAATTCAGCCTGAGATTGCAACCAAACGACACAATCTTAAGTTTTATTTAATGGTGGGTGGTGTTTATGGCAGCGGGCCTGCGAGAGTTGCACGGTCGACGTGTCCGCATCGCTCTCAATCTGTTCGGATGTGCTTCAAAGCGAGGTTCCGGTGACACAAGTCTCTGTCGGCACGAAAGTGGGCGCGGGGAAATCCCGAACAACGGATCAGCCGCTTGGTTCCCTGGTCACCTTGACACTGCCGTTCCTTGCCGGCCTTCTCGTCATTTGGCTCGCGTTAAGTCTCACGGAGTTTTACTACCAGCATGCCTGGGCCAGTGCGCACTTCGCGACAATCGCGCAGGCGTTTGCCAGTCATGGCATCATTGGCCTTCATGGCGCGCCAATCGAGAACTTCGACCCGCTGACCACCCAGCCCGACAATTATCTGCACTGGCCGCCGCTCTACTTCTACGTCCTCAGTCTGGTCGCACAGGTTTTTCCCGACTCCATTCGCGCCATGCACCTTTTTATGGCGGTCATTGCCATCGGCAACGCCTGGGTGATGTGGATGATCGCCTCGATGTTCTTCAAGCAGAGAGCGGCGATTGTTTGCGGCTGCGCTTTCCTGCTGATGCCAGCCACGCTCCGGTACGGCCTGGTTCTGCTGCCCGCCAATCTCGGCGTGCTCGGCGTTTCCGTAACGCTGCTCTTCTTGCTGCGTTACCTGCAGGGGAACGACGACGGGGGTAGAAGATCGCTAGACCTCGGACTCAGCGCGCTGGCGTTTTTTCTTGCCTGCTTTGCCTCCTGGGAGCCCTTCCTGGCGCTGCCCGGATTGCTGCTCGCGTACGGTTTGAGCCGCCGATTGGAGGTCTTGAAGGCGTTCTTTTGCTGGGCGGTCGCGGCCGGCGCGGCCGGCGCGCTGACGTTAATCATCTTTGCCTTGTCCGATCCCACCTTCGTTGCGGACCTGTGGTCCATCTTCACCTTCCGCTTGGGGCTCACGCAATATCTGCCGCTGTCGACGCGCATTCACGCCGTCGAAGGGCAACTCGAAACCATACAGAGTCTCAACGTATTCTCCTCGGCACTTTACTTCTTCGAAGCTTACGTCGTCCGCACCCAGGCGTTCTGCGGATCGCTCGGCATCGCCGGCATCTTTGCACTGCTCGCCGCAGTCCGCAGCCGCCGCGGCGCTCCCGGCGATTCCCTTGCCGCTGTGGTGCTGCCGCTCGGCACGTTCTGGCTCGGCTGGGCAGTGATCATGCAAGGCCACTACATCATCCACGAATATCAGATGATCCTCGCCGGTCCACTGCTCGCCATCGGCGTGGCCTGCGTCTATGCGCTGCTGGAGGAGACGGTCATCGCCATGCAGGACTCCTGGTCGCGGGACAGTCTTGCGATGCTGACCAATTTGGCCTTGCCCTGCGCCCTGCTTTTTATGGGTGTCGCGGCGGCAGCCGTTACCGTTCGCGGCGACCCGGAGGCGTGGCAGCTTGCGAATTTCGGCCGCCGTATCGGCACCGAGGTCCCGGCGGGCGCAATGGTCGTCACCAGCGAGATGAGCATGGTGCAGACCTATTACGCGAAGCGCCACATCATTCGCGGCGTTCCGGACAGCGCCTTCCTGGAGGCCAGGCTGGGAATGATGCAGGATATCTGTCCCGGTTGCTCGCTCTATCTTGCCCTGCGACGCCAGAACGCGGAGAAGTTTCGCGGCATGCTCGATCGGCTGCAGCCGGTCTTCGAGGATGACAATTTCATCATCAGGAAAATCGATACCGCCGGACGCGAATCCAAAAGCATAGGGTCAGGTGGTGAGTAAGGACAGTTCGATCGCATCGGGGAGGTTGCAGGGAACGGCCTGGACCTATCTGGCCATGGCCCGGCTGGACCATAGCACCAAGCACATCTTCATCGTTCCCGGCATCATGCTCGCCTACCTGCTTCGGGGCGTTCATACCAATTCGCTGCCGGCTTCCATCGCGCTCGGATTGATCGCGGCCATATGCGTGGCGTCGGCCAACTACGTCATCAACGAGTGGCTGGATCGGGATTTCGACAAGTTCCATCCGACGAAAGCCCGGCGATCTGCGGTCCAGAACCAGCTCGATCGCAATATCGTCCTGATGGTTTGGGCCGCCCTTCTCGGCTTCGGGCTGGCTTGTGCGTTTGCGAACAGCAGGTCGATGTTCGTCATCGCGAGTATCTTTGCGCTTCAGGGCGTCGTCTACAACGTTCCGCCGCTGCGAACGAAGGACAGGGCGTATCTCGACGTCATTTCGGAATCGATCAATAATCCCCTCCGGCTGATGATCGGGTGGGCGATGGTGGACCCAACCACCTTGCCGCCATCCTCCGTCATCCTGACCTATTGGGCAGGCGGCGCATTTCTGATGGCGGCAAAGCGGCTGTCGGAATTCCGCGAGATCGCCGCCTCGCACGGTCGGGATCTGCTGGAGCGATACCGAGCCAGCTTCGCCTTCTATTCGGAGCAGTCGCTTGCCGTCTCTTGCCTGGCTTACGCGCTCAGTTCGGTGTTCTTTCTTGCAATCTTCCTCATCAAGTACAGGATCGAGTACATTCTCACGGTACCAGTCGTCATCGGGCTGTTCGCGAAATACCTGGCCCTTTCGATGGAGCCTGGATCGTCGGCCCAGAAGCCGGAGAAGCTGTTCAGGGAAAGCGGTCTGATCATCATGGTGGCCTTCCTGGCTGAAATCTTTCTGGTCATGACCTTCACCAACGTTCCCGCACTCGAAGTTCTCACCGCGCAAAAATTCATCAGTGTTCAATAATGTCGTTGGGTTGGGACCTCATCCATCTTGTCGTGTTCGATATGGATGGCACGCTCTATCGACAGCGCCAATTACGGCTCAGGATGGCGCGGGACATCCTGCTCCATACGCTTGTGAAGCGGGATGCGAACGTCATCGCCGTGCTCGCCAAATACCGCCGGATACGAGAGCGGCTGGCGGACGAGCAGGCTATCGATTTCGAGCGCGCGTTGATCGCGCAGACGGCCGAAGCGACAGCCAGTTCTCCGGACAGGGTACGCACGATCGTATCGGAGTGGATCGAGCGGAGGCCGCTCAAATATCTCGCCGCGTGTCGCTATCCAGGCGTGTCGCAACTGTTCGCCGGCCTGCGGCGCAGTGGCAAGGCGGTCGGCATTCTCTCGGACTATCCAGCGCTGGAGAAGCTGGAAGCGCTCGGCTTGACCGCAGATCACATTGTGTCTGCGGGAGACGACGGCATCGGATTGCTGAAGCCTCACCCCAGAGGCCTCGAGTTTCTGATCGCCGCCACGGGCGTAAAGCCCCATGAGACGCTGGTGATCGGAGACCGGGTGGATCGCGATGGGCTCGTCGCCCGGCGGGTCGGAGCGCAGGCTCTGATCAGGTCTTCAAGTGTCATCGAAGGATGGCAGACCTTCACCAAATTCGACGACGTATTGTTCGCGCCCATTCTAGCAGCTTCATGAGGGCGGCCGTCGATCGAATGGCGTTCTGACCGACAGCGCAAGTTTGGGTTGTGAAGTTGCCCCGCTCTAACACTTGAAGGGCCATCGCAGTATCTTAACGCGCATATTCCGCGCCTGCCTTCGCGGCCGTCTTCTTTGCGGCCGGCTTCTTCGGCGCTTGCTGATCGCGCGCATTGTTCAGCCAGGCAACGAAAGCCGTCACCGCGGGATCATCAGCCATGCGCTGCTCGTATTCGAGCACGAACTGCCGCCGCGTCGGGCGAACGGCTGGATGGGCGCGCACGAGGTTGCCGCGTGCGAGGTCGGGCGCGAGAAGGCCTTCGATGGCGATGGCGACGCCCATGCCGGAGGCCGCGGCTTCAATGGTCAGGCTGAGACTCTCGAAACTGCTCCCGCCCTGCACCGGTATGTCGGCGAAATCAGCGTGATCCAGCCAGCGCCGCCAATCGTCCGGACGAGGCCGCGCGTGCAACAGAGGAACGGTCGAAAAATCCAGCGAGCCGTTCTTCATGAGCTCCGGCGCGCAGACCGGCACGGTCGATATCTGCATCAACGGATGGGTGACAAGCCCGGCGCGCGGTTGCCCGTCCGAGACGGCGATGACCGCATCGAAACGGCTGGCGAGCAGGTCGAGCGGGTCGGAACTCGTATGCAGGTCGATTTCCAGGGCGGGATATTCCGCTTTCAGCGTGGGCCAGATCGGCAGCAGGAAGCGCGAGACGAAGAAACCATAGACTCCGACCGAAAGTCGCCTGAATCGCCTCAACCGCAGTCCGTCGGCAGCGTCTGCGATCCGGTCCAATGCCTCGCGAGCGGAGTCGGCGAAGGCTTTGCCGGCGGAAGTGAGAACCAGGCCGCGCGAGCCGCGCAGGAACAGGGCGGTCCCCATCCGCGCTTCCAGGGCGCGCACGTGCCGGCTCACGGCGCCGACCGTCACGTTCAGCTCATCGGCCGCCCGTGTGATCGACAAGTGCCGTGCGGCGGCCTCGAATGCCCGCACCGCATGCAACGGAGGAAGTCGTCGTGATGCCATCGCTGGAGTTTAGTCCAAAAGAACTGCCCGGAAAACCGGGGGAACTCCGGCCGCCAGCGGCTGGCGGGGCGTTGACTCTCGCTCAACCCGCCGACCCAAGAAGTCGTTTGCACGGACGCCTCCCGGGTCATACGCCGATATTTGCCGCCAAAATTGTCCTGGGACCTCAGTGCGGCCCGGGGCAGGCGCAGCCAAGGGAGATGCCAAATGACCATTCACGTCGATCTGGCCGGCCGTGACGCGTCGGCCCGGCGCTCCCAGGCGCTGGCGCCCACTTGTCGTGGGCTGAACTATTATTCGGTCGACCGAAGCCTTCGGGACCTCTTGCCTCATTATATGGACGCGCCTCTGCTCGCACATCTCGGGCCGCACCTTGCGGAGCTGGGTGAGCTCGCCGGAGGCCGGTTGCATGACCTGTCGGATCAGGCCGAGCGCCATCAGCCGGTGCTGCATCCGCGGGATGGCTATGGCCGCGACGAGGAATGGATCGAATATCACCCGGCCTACCGGGAGATGGAAAGCATCGCATTCGGAAAGTTTGGAATGCACGCGATGTGCAATCGCAGCGGCGTGCTCGGCTGGTCGTCGCCGATGCCGCCCCTCGCGAAATACGTGTTTCACTATTTGTTTGCGCAAGCCGAGTTCGGCCTGCTTTGTCCTGTCAACCTCACCGACAGCTCCTCGGAGCTGGTGCGCCGCTTCGGGACGGAGGAGTTGCGCGGGCGATATCTCGAGCGGATGTGGAGTCAGGATCCCGCAACGCTGTTCAAGTGCGCGCAGTTCATGACGGAGAAGAGCGGCGGCTCCGACGTGGGGGCCGCAGAACTCGTTGCTGTCCGCGATGGGCAGGACTGGAAGCTGTGGGGCGAAAAGTGGTTCTGCTCCAATGTGGACGCTGAGCTGGCGGTTCTGCTCGCCAGGCCCGAGGGTGCGCCGGGTGGGGGCCGCGGTCTCGGCCTGTTTCTGATGCCGAAGGTGCTGCCCGATGGACGACGGAATTCCTACCGGATCCTGCGCCTGAAGGACAAGCTCGGCAGCCGCACCATGGCGAGCGGCGAGATCGTTTTCGAGGGAGCCGTCGCCTATCAGCTTGGCGAACTCGATCAGGGCCTCAAGCACATGCTGGTGATGGTGAATTCGAGCCGCGTCTCGCATCTGGCGCGCGCCGCCGGCATGATGCGGCGATGCCTGAACGAAGCCATGCTCGCCGCCCGGCATCGCAACGCGTTCGGGCGTGCCGTGATCGATCATCCCTTGATGCGCCGGCAATTGCTCAAGCTCATGGTTCCGACAGAGCAGGCGCTGTCGGCGCTGCTGTACGCGGCGACAGCATCCGACAAGGTGCTGCGGCTACTCACGCCGATCGCAAAGTACCGCGCGTGCCGGGACAACGTCTCGGTCGCCACCGGCGCGATGGAGGCCCGCGGCGGCAACGGCTACATCGAAGACTGGCCCAACGCGCGGCTCGTTCGCGATGCCCATCTCGGCCTGCTCTGGGAGGGCACCAGCAACATCAACGCGCTGGACGCGGTGCAGCGCGCGGTCGGAAAGGCGCGCGGCCACGAAGCGTTGCGCGATGACCTTGCTCGCCGGTTGGAGGACGTGGCCGGGATGCCCGGTCAGTTTCGAACGCGGCTTTCCGGTGCGCTGACGGACGCGATACGGTTCGCCGAGGAGGTTGCGGCCGATCCGGCGAACGAGCGTTTTTGCAGGATCGCCGCCGGAAAACTTTACCACGCGATCACGGCCGCGCTGTTGGCGTCCGAGGGGACGCGCGTCGGCAATGCCGGCGGCGATGCACGCCGCTTGCTGCTCTCGCGTTTCGTGCTCGAACACCGCCTTGCCGAGCATGCGTCCACCAATCTGCAGGCGCAGCATTGGGAGAGCGAGGCGATCGACCTGCTGCTCGGCGACGCGCCCGTCTCGATGCCGCAAGCGGCCTCGCTGGTGCAGGAGTAAGGCTCATGGACATCGCGCTGCAACGCGAACTCGCCCGCCTGCTCGCAATGCTGCGCCGTGAAGGACGCCAGCAGAGCGGCCTGGACCGCCGGCTCGTACCATCAGATAACGCGACAGCCTATCGCGTCGCCGGCATGGTCGAGGAGGAACTGGGCCGGGAGGTCGTCGGCTGGAAGATCGCCGCCATGAAGGAGGGGCTGCAGCGCCAGCTTCGCACCGACCAGCCGATCTATGGCCGGGTGTTCGCGCCGGTCGTCGAATCTCCGGCCAGCGTCGAGCATGCCAGGCTCTGCAGCCCGATCCCGGAGGTCGAGTATCAGGCGCGACTGGGTGTCGATCTGCCGCCGCGCAACGAGCCCTACACGCTGGCAGAAGTCACCGACGCGGTGGCGTCGCTGCATACGGGGATCGAGCTCGCCGAATGCCGTTTTGTCCATGACGCCGCGTTTCCGCCGCTGCCTGCGATCCTCGCAGATGGCGCGGGCGCCGGCACCATCGTCTGCGGCGCTGCGATCCCAGACTGGAAGAAGCGCGATATCGCGGGACAGGAGGTATTATTGACCTGCAACGGCACGCTGCGCCGCAAGGGCACGGCCGGGGAAGCTCTCGATCATCCGATGGTGCCGCTCACCTGGCTCGCCAACGAGCTCTCGCGCACCGGCATTGGATTGAAGGCGGGACAGACCGTGAGCACGGGTACGCTAACCGGCATGCTGCGGCCCAAGCCCGGCGAGACCTATGTCGCGGATTTCGGTCCGTTTGGGCGCGTGACGGCGACCTACGTGTAATCCGCTGAACCGGCGGTGCCACCGAGCCGCCGGTCAAGGCCCGCTTCGTTCGGGCAGGCGACAGTCATCGCGGCAATCTCGATCTCACGTGCCCGGGTCGGGAAGATCGCCAAGAAGATTTGACAGTTTGACCGCCAGCTTTCGAAGCCGGGCATTCTCTTCGAGCAGCAGCCCGACGTTATTGGTTTCCTGATGCTGCGCCTCATCTCCCCGAAGTCCGTCGACTTCGTCGAGCAGGGGCGATAGCGCGGTGAGAAGCTCGTCGACCGGAAGCGGCGCTTCATTTGCGTGGCGCATGGCATTGTCTTCACGCAGCGGCACGACATTGTCGGCATGTTTGATACTCATGACACATTCCCGATCACAAGGTGGCCCAGTCGTCGATTCAAGGACAAGTTTTTCCAATGAGTCGGCGGCAAATTTGCGTCGGAAAGGGAACGGCGAAGAGGCGCGCGGGATGGCACATCCATGCTTCGAGCCACACGGCAGATCGGATTAGGCCAAATTTTTGACGTACCGCAGGCCTTTCTGACGTCAGCGGCTTGGGGGAGCAAACCGTCTTATTAGGGGCGTATCGATGACCGATTTCCTGACCAATGCAGATCACTGGCGCAGGCGCGCGGAACTGACAAGGGCGTTAGCCGCGAATGCCGTGAAGGACCAGGGGCGCCTGCTCAAGGTTGCAGAGGAGTACGACCGGTTGGCGGCTCTCGCCGAAAGCCGACGAAGTGCGCCGGTCCCGGCCGGATCCTACGTCCCATCGAGCCGGCCCGAATAAATCTCTTTCCATCGAAAAGTCGGCGATAGGAGCGGTATTTCCGCTTCGAAACAGCACATGGCGATCCCGCACCGGCAGCGGAGCGTCGCCATACCCGGATGTGTGACCCGTAAAACACAACTGCCGGGCAACGTTCAAAGCATTGTGATCGCGCGATTGCAGTCGAATCAACGAATCGCCTAGACCGTTAGCGGGGCTGGGAAGCGGAGAGTTAGTATGAGAGTCGCTTCCTTAGAAAGTGTACTGACGGCGGCTACGCTGGTGTTGGCCATCGTCATCGTGCTGTGGGGAATCAAGATTTTCCACGGCGTATGAACAGGCGAGCTGGCGTCGAACAAGAAACCTCAGGTCAAAAAAGAGGTTCGCGACAATGGTAACACTTCCGCGGCGGCGGAGGCCTTTTCATTTCTAGTTGCCGACGAATAATTCGCCGGAGGCGTGTCCCTTTCCGACGCGTATCGAGTTTGGTTTACGGTCTGGCGCGATATCGCACGGGCCGCGAAAAGCATTTGGTTTCAAGTCCGGCATGCATTTTGGCTATTATCTGATGATGGCAGCGCTCGTTCTCATGGGCCTGGAATTACTTTACGCGCTCTATCAATTGTCGACGTTCCTTTAGATCGCACGCTCTGGCTGCGTTTGCGGGGCGCGCAGGATTCGAGATTCGCCGCAATCACGCCGCTTTAGCGCCGGGGTCGGCTCCGCGTGATTCCAATTTTAGTCGCAAATTTGCCTGCCGACTCACCTCATTCTCCGCGCGCGACAACGGTGACTGGGGGCACGTTCCGCTTTTTAAAATTGGAGTATCAATCATGCGAGTAGACCATCCGCAGCTTAATAAGCGAGACCGACGCGCTGAACCTTCATTTTGGGTTGATGAACCTACCGACGACGCCCTTTCGTTGCTTGAGAACGCCCTTCGCGGCGATGAGCCTGCCCTTCGTCACGACGAACATGCCGAAGAAACGAACGCGCTGATCGAAGAGAATGCACGGCTGCGGGAGCTCTTGGCCCAGCTCTCGGACATCATTCGTAAGAACGGCGTTCACCCGAGGTAACGCAGCAATTTGAAGTAACGCAGCGATCTGATCGCGGCCCCGCCCCGGCAAGAGTGGTTTAACCGCTGCCGGGGCGGGGCCGTTCTATTTTCGATTATTGAATTATGCCAACGCCGCCAGCACGAGAGGCGGCAGATAGCTCGGCGGGGATATCCGCCGCCGTCAGGCCAGATGACACGCCACGAAATGCCCGTCGCTGCCTTGCCTCAGTTCGGGCGCGCTTTCCCGGCAGCGGGCTTCGGCGATCGGGCAGCGGGTGTGAAAATGACAACCCCGCGGCGGGTTCATCGGGCTTGGCACGTCGCCTTGCAGGCGGATTCGCTTGCGCTTGACCTTCGGGTCAGGGACCGGCACGGCGGAAAGCAGCGCCTGGGTATAGGGATGCCGGGGATTGCGGTAGAGCTCGCTCGCGTCAGCCAGTTCGACGATGCGGCCGAGATACATCACCGCCACGCGGTCGGAAATATGCTCGACCACCGAGAGATCGTGGGCCACGAACAAATAGGTGAGGTTGAGTTCGGCCTGCAGATCCTCCAGCAGGTTGATCACCTGTGCCTGAATCGAGACGTCGAGCGCGGAGACCGGCTCGTCGCATACGATGAATTTGGGTTCGACCGCGAGCGCACGTGCGATCACGATGCGCTGGCGCTGGCCGCCTGAAAATTCATGCGGGTAGCGGCGCATATGCTCGGCCTTCAGTCCCACCTTGACGAGCAGGTTCGCCACGCGGTCGTCCCGCTCGCTTGCCGAGGAGGCGAGCTCGTGGATGGTGAAGGCTTCGCCGAGGATCGCGCCAACCGTCATGCGCGGATTGAGCGAGGCAAAGGGGTCCTGGAAGACGATCTGCATGTTGCGCCGCATGGCGCGCAGGTCGCCGCCGGAAAGGTGGCGGACGTCATGTCCGTCAAAGATGATCTCGCCATCGCTGGGTTCGACGAGGCGCAGCACGCAGCGCGCTGTGGTGGACTTGCCGCAACCGGACTCGCCGACCAGTCCGAGCGTTTCGCCGCGATTGACCGAAAAGGACACGCCGTCCACCGCGTGAACGCGCCCGACCTCGCGCGAAAGGAGTCCGCCCTTGACGGAAAAATGCTTCTTCAGACCGCTGACGCGCAGCAGGGGTTCGCTCATGGCCTCTCTCCCTGCGTCTTCTCTTCGAGGTGACAGGCCATGCGATGGCGAGGCGCGACCTCGCGCAGAACCGGCTCCTCCTGGGAGCAGCGACCAAAGGCGTAGCGGCAGCGCGGCGCGAAACGGCAACCGGGCGCGGGATTGATCAGGATCGGCACCGAGCCGCCGATGGCTTCCAGCCGGGTCTTGTGCGCGCTGTCGAGGTCGATGCGCGGGATCGAGCGGATCAGGCCCTGCGTATAGGGATGGCGCGGGCTTTCGAACAGGTCATCGACATCGGCCTCTTCCACCACCTTGCCGGCATACATCACCACGACGCGCTGCGCGGTCTCCGCCACCACGCCCATGGCATGGGTGATCAGCATCACCGCCATGCCGAAGCGATCCTTCATGTCCTGCAGGAGGTCGAGGATTTGCGCCTGGATGGTGACGTCGAGCGCGGTGGTCGGTTCGTCGGCGATGACGAGTTTTGGCTTGCAGGCCAGCGCCATGGCGATCATGACGCGCTGGCGCATGCCGCCCGAGAACTGATGCGGATAATCGTGTAAGCGGCCGGCGGCATTGGGGATCTGCACCAGCTTGAACATCTCCACGGTGCGGGCCAACGCGTCCTTGTTAGAGAGACCCTCGTGGCGGCGAAGGACCTCGGCGACCTGCTCGCCTACGGTGAGCACCGGATTGAGCGAGGTCATCGGTTCCTGGAAGATGAAGCCGATATCCTTGGCCCTGATATCGTCCAGTTCGTGGCTGGCGAGCGGCACGAGATCGCGGCCCTCGAAGATGATCTGGCCCTCGACGATGCGGCCAGGCGGCATCGCGATCAGCTTCAGGATCGACATCGCCGTGACGGTCTTGCCGCAGCCGGATTCGCCGACCACGCAGAGCGTCTCGCCCTTGTTGAGCGCGATGTCGACGCCGTCGACCGCCCTCAGCACGCCGTCGTCGGTGGCAAAGTGGGTTTTCAGGCCCTTGATTTCGAGCAGCGGCGCCATCAGATCACCCGCCTCGCATCGAGCGCGTCGCGCATGCCGTCGCCGATGAAATTGATGGCGACTACCGCAATGAAGATGGCGCCTCCCGGGAACAGCGCCCAGTGCGCGGCGATGTCGAGATAATCCTTGGCGTCGAACAGCAGCCGCCCCCAGGTCGGGGTATCGGGTGGGAAGCCGAGACCGAGAAACGACAGCGTCGATTCCGCGATGATCGCCGCCGCCACGTCGATGGTGCCGGCGATGATCACCGGCCCGACGGCGTTGGGCAGGATGTGGCGCACCACCTGCCGTAACGGGCTGGCGCCGAGCGCGCGCGCGGCCTCGACGAAGTCTTTTTCGCGCAGCGACAGGAATTGCGCGCGGACCAGGCGGGCGACCGGCATCCAGCGCAGCCCGCCGATGACAAGCACGATCAGGATGAAGATGCCGCCTTCGGGTCCGAATACAGCTTTCAGTCCGTCGCGGAACAGATAGATCAGAAGCAGCAGCAGCGGCAGTTGCGGCAGCGAGAGGAAGAGGTCGGTGAGCCACATCAGCGCGTGCCCGAGCGCGCCGCGCGACATGCCGGCAAGCGCGCCGATCAGCGTGCCGACGATGACGGCGACCGCCATCGCGGCAAGGCCGACCGCGAGCGAGATCCGTCCGCCGTAAATCATGCGGGCGAGAATATCCTGCCCGAGGTCGTCGGTGCCGAAGGGATGCGCGAGCGAGGGGCCTTCGAGGCGCGCGGAGAAATCGATGTCGTTGATGCTGACGCGCCAGACGAACGGGCCGAACACCACCGCTGCGATCAGGGCGAGCAACAGGAATGCGCTGACCACGGCGAGCTTGTGGCGGCGATAGCGCCGCCAAGTCTCGCGCCAGGGCGACCAGGCGGGCCGCCGCTCAGCGGAGGGAGATGCGAGGGTCAAGCCAGCCATAGAGGACATCCGCGATCAGGTTGAACAGCACCACGAGACAGGCGAACACGAAGGTCACGGCCATCACGACCGGCGTATCGTTGGAGAGAATGGAGGAAATCAGCAGCGAGCCGATGCCCGGAATGCGAAAGATCTGTTCGGTGACGATGGCGCCGCCGAATATGGCGGGCATCTGCAACGCGACCAGGGTGACGACCGGAATCATCGCGTTGCGCATCGCGTGCTTGACGATCACCCTTGTCTGCCCAAGGCCCTTGGCGCGGGCCGTGGTGACGTAGTCGAGACGGATCACGTCCAGCATGGCCGAGCGCACGAAGCGCGTCATCGAAGCCGCCTGGAACAGGCCGAGCACCATCACCGGCATGATCGCCTGCCGCACCTGCTCGATGACCCAGCGGATGCCGGTCGCCTTGATGTCGGTCGTATAGACAAACGGCAGCCAGTCCAGCGTGATCGAAAACACCAGAATGAACAGAAGGCCGGTGAAGAAGGTCGGCAGCGAAAAGCCGATAAAGGCGAGCGTGTTCGCGATCTGGTCGAAGATCGAGTAGGGCCGGGTGGCGGCGAAGACGCCGACCGGTATCGCAATCAGCAGCGCCAGCAGTTGCGCCGATCCAATCACGTAGAGCGTGGTCGGCAGGCGTTGCAGGATCAGCTTGTCGACGTTCATCCGGCTGACGAAGGAAAAGCCCCAGTCGCCCTGCGCCATGGCGGCGAGCCAGCGCAGGTAACGGAGATAGATCGGATCGTCGAGGCCGAACTTGGCCCGAAGCGCCGCCGCTACTTCGGGCGGTACGTTGGGATTGGTCGCGAGCTCACTGAAGGGATCGCCGGGCGCCAGCGCCAGCACGATGAACAGCACGAGTGAAATGCCGAGCAGGCTCGGAATGGCGATCAGGAGGCGACGCAGTACATACTGGCTCATGAGGGAAAAATCCCGTCGCGATTATCCCGTCGCCTCCCGGTACCAGTCGAACAGATTGTCGGTTTCGTTGGCCCAGCCGCTGACCACCGGGCGCAGCGAGTTGGCGGCCGCTTCCACTTTCAGGCGATGCATAGCAGGGATGAACACCGTGTCCTGCCACATCAGGTCGTTGCACTTGATATAAAGTGCGGCGCGCTTGACCGGGTCGGTTTCGCTCTCCGCCGCATCGATTGCCTCGTCGTAATCCTTGTTGACCCAGCGGGGGAAATTCGTGCCCTGCCACTTGTTCTCCTTGGTGGCCACGAAGCGCGAATGAAAGCGGCGCATGTGCAGGGCCGGATCAGGCTGACTCATCGGGATCTGGAACATCTCGAGGTCGGCGTAGAACTTGGCATAGGTGTCGGGATTGGCGACGTCGGAGGAGAAGAACACCGAGGCCACGACCGATTTCAGCTCGACATCGATGCCGGCCTTCTGGCAGGCCTGCTTGACGATGGCCTGGGTCTTCTGGCGCGGGCCGTTGGTCGCGGTCTGGTACAGGAGCTTCAGCTTCTTGCCGTCCTTCTCGCGGATGCCGTCCGCGCCCGGTTTCCACCCTGCATCGTCCAGCAGCTTGGCCGCCTTTTCGATGCTGAATTCCCAGCTCGTGTTCTTGGAGACGAATCGCTCGGGGCCGTTGAGAAAATTGGGGGTGGTGCGACCGGCCCGGCCGTAGATGACTTTCTTGATGGCGTCGCGATCGACCAGCAGCGAAAGCGCCTTGCGCACTGCGGGATCGGAGAACAGCGGATGCTTGGTCTTGATCGAGGAGCGCTCGCCGTCGACCTCGGTGTTGGGATCGGTGAAGTTGAGCGCGATGAATTCCGTGTCGCCGCCGACCGCATAAACGGTCTTGCCCTTGCCGCCCTTTTCCAGCCGCAGCAGGATCTCGTCTTCGACTTGGATGTTCCAGCCGAAATCATACTCGCCGGTCTGGATGACGGCGCGCGCGGCCGACACGGCATCGCCGCCGCCCTTCATTTCGATGGTGTCGAAGTGCGGGCGGTTCGGCATGTGGTAGTCGGGATTGAGCTCGCCACGGATGAGATCGCCCGGCTTGAACTCGACGAATTTGTAGGGGCCGGTCCCGACTGGGGTGAAGTTGTTCGGGGCCTCGCGGGATTTGGCGCCCTTGTACTCCGCGAACAGGTGCTTGGGGATGATGCTGTTGGGCGCGCCGACAAAGGCATCGGCCCAGAATGGCGTCGGCTTCTTGAAGAGGATGCGGACCGTGAGGTCGTCGACCTTCTCGACGGTGATGTCGCGGTAAACGGTGACGGTGATGGCAGCGGTGGCGGGGTCGCGGGCGTATTCCCAATTGAACACCACGTCATCGGCGGTGAAGGGTTTGCCATCGTGCCATTTGACGCCGGGCTTCAGCTTCCAGGTCACCGACGTGCCGTCGGCGGCGAGCCCGCCATTCTGGAGCGAGGGAATTTCGGCTGCGAGAACCAGCTTCATGTTGCCGTCGGGATCCCAGCAGGCGAGCGGTTCATAGAACAGGCGCGAGCCGTCCTGGTCCTTGGTGCCGGTGGCAAAATGCGGATTGAGCAGGGTCGGTCCCTGCCACCATAACAATTTGAGCGCGCCGCCGCCGCCCCGCTTGGTCGGCTTGTAGACGGAGGGACCCTCGGCCATGGCCACGCCGCCGATGGCCAGAATCTGCGTGGCCATTGGGGCGGTGAGGCCGAATGCAAGCATCCGCTGGACGAAGCCGCGGCGATCCATGCGCCCGTCCTTCACCTCGTCGATCATGGTGCGCAGTTCGGTGTCCAGCATCGTTGTCCCCGTCTGGTTTTGATATTTTGTTGCAATGCGCCGCCGGGCGGCAGCGTGAGATGCCCGCCGGTAAGATGGCACACCAAATGCCCCCGAGGTCAATGTCCGCCTGGCAACAATTGGCAGGATGGACGCGGCCAGTGATTTTTGCTTGGGCAGAAATACGCTGCGGCGCACATTGCTTTGGCAATGCGGCAGCCTCGGCACGGCAAAGCGCGCGGAATCGCGCTCTGCACTGCAAAAAATTTGTTCGCCAGATCGGTCAGGCCGGGTCAGGCCAGAGACATATCCAGGGGCGGCGCCACACTATCCGGCAGCGGACTGACATAAGGCGTACGTGCGGTGCGCTTCGTCAGGTCGGCCTTGGCGGCGGCGATCAGGTCCGGTTCCGTCAGTGCCCTGACGCCCAGCGCCGCCATGGCCTTGGCGGCCTGCACCATGGCCTTGTGGGCATGCGGGCTCTTGCCCTGTGCCACCACCTGCCAGGTGTGGAACGGGGTGCCGATGGCAACGGTCGGGGCGTGGACCTGAACGGTCGGCACGACCCAGCTCACGTCGCCGACGTCGGTCGAGCCGATTTGCGGGTTGCGCTTGGCATCCAGCGGGACGATGAAATCGGCCAGCGGCCGGTCGGTCGGTTCCATGCCGATCGAGTAGTAGACGGTCGCGATATCCTTGTCCGTCAGCGTGGACTGGATCTGCTGCGCGAAATCCTTGTCGGCGTCGTCGAAATGCGGGGGACCGAGTTCTTCCATGATGCCATGAAGCGCCGCCTCGA
>Ga0081540_1001833_pt1 | contig 17817 bp, 15 predicted proteins | sample TabmetS2T1R1_FD_71024 | JGI IMG/M metagenome (GOLD analysis project Ga0081540, IMG submission 71024) | Tabebuia heterophylla rhizosphere microbial communities from the University of Puerto Rico - S2T1R1 | ecosystem: Host-associated > Plants > Roots > Rhizosphere ... | reverse complement strand
GCGGGCCAGCGGCGGTGGTCGAGGCGCCGGAGGGCGGCGGAGACGGGCAGGAGCCAGTCGGGGGTGAGCCGGATCTGGCGGCAGGCGGGCCTGTCGGGCCGGGCGAGCGGCGCGGGCTGGCCGCCGCGGATCGGCGACCCGGGGGATGCCATGCCCGCCGGGCCCGCGCCCGCGGCGCGGCCCGGGACGGGCATGTCAGGCCTGCCCGGCGGCGAGATGGGGAGCTTTTCGCCCGGTCCCGGACGTCTTGATTCCGTGCGCATTGGGGACAATGTCCGCATGGATGATGTACAGGCCGGCTTTCAGCGGTCCGGGGGGCCGCCGGAATCGCCGGTGCCGGGGGAGCAGGCAGCCGGGGAGCAGGCACCGGATGAGTGGGCGCCGCCGGGGGAGGCACCGGGCCACCGGGCACTCGGCGAGCAGACGTGGGGCCGGCGGGCTCCGGGTGAGTGGGCTGAGTCCGGGGAGGTTCGGGAGGACATGACGGGGCGGGAGATCTCTTCCCCGGTCCGGCCATCGGCGAGCCCGGCCGTCGGCCGGGACGGGCACCGTGCCGATCTTCCGCCCGGCCGCTATTTCGACCGTGAGGAAAGCTGGCTCCGGTTCAACCAGCGCGTGCTCGAGCTCGCCGAGGACGAGACCCTCCCGCTGCTGGAACGGGTCAGGTTCCTGTCGATCTTCGCGAACAACCTGGACGAGTTCTTCATGGTCCGGGTGGCGGGCCGGATACGCAGGATGGCGACCGGCCTGCCGGTGGAGAGCATGACCGGGCTGCCGCCGGAGGAGGTGCTGACCCGCACCCTGGAAAAGGCCCGTGAGCTCAGCGTCCGCCACGCCGAGGACTACGCCAGATCGGTCCTGCCCGCCCTGGGTGAGGAAGGGATCGAGGTGGTGCGGTGGAAGGAGCTGTCGGCGACCGAACAGGAAGACCTGCACCGGCTGTTCCGTGAGCGGATCTACCCGGTGCTCACGCCGCTGATCGTGGACCCGGCCCACCCGTTCCCTTACATCTCGGGCCTGTCGCTCAGCCTGGCGGTGATGGTCGCCGACCCGGGCACCGGCGCCACCATGTTCGCCCGGGTGAAGGTACCGCCGCTGCTGCCGCGGTTCCTCGCCGTGTCGCAGTACCGCTTCGTGCCGCTGGAAGACGTGATCGCTGCCCACCTCACCGAGCTGTTCGCCGGCCTGGAGATCCTCGAGCACCACGTGTTCCGGGTCACGCGCACCCGTGACCTGGAGGTGGACGAGGACGTCACCGAGAACCTGCTCCAGTCGCTGGAGCGGGAACTGCAGCGGCGGCGGTTCGAGCCCGTGGTCCGGTTGGAGGTCGAGGACACGATCTCCAGCGGGGTGCTCGAGCGGCTGGTGACCGAGCTCGGGATCGACCAGCGCGTGGTCTACCACCTGCCCGGGCCGCTCGACCTGTCCGGCCTGAGCGTCATCGCCGACCTGGACCTGCCCCGCCTCAAGTACCCCCCGTTGGTTCCCTCCGAATCGGCCCTGCCGCGGGACACCGACGTCTTCACGACCCTGGACAAGCGGGACGTGCTCATCCACCTCCCTTACGACTCGTTCACCACCACGGTGGAGCGGCTGATCGAGGAGGCCGCCGCCGATCCCCGGGTGCTCGCCATCAAGCAGACCCTGTACCGGACCAGCGACCACTCCTCGATCGTGGACGCGCTGATCGACGCCGCGGAGGCGGGCAAGCAGGTGGTGGTGGTCGTCGAGCTGAAGGCCAGGTTCGACGAGAGGGCCAACATCGAATGGGCGCGCAAGCTTGAGGAAGCGGGCTGTCACGTCGTCTGGGGGATCGTGGGGCTGAAGACCCACTGCAAGCTGGTGCTGGTCGTGCGGGAGGAGCCGGACGGCTCGCTGCGCCGGTACTGCCACGTCGGGACCGGCAACTACCATCCCAAGACCGCCCGGATGTATGAGGATCTCGGCCTGCTGACCGCCGACCCCACGGTCGGCGGCGACGTCACCGACCTGTTCAACCACCTGACCGGTTACAGCCGCAAGAACGACTACCGGCGGTTCCTGGTCGCCCCGGAGGGGCTGCGCGCGGGCCTGCTGCAACGGATCGACCGGCAGGTGGCCCGGCACCGGGCGGGCGAGCCCGCCCTGGTCCAGTTCAAGTGCAACTCGATCGTCGACGAGGGGATGATCGACGCCCTGTACGCGGCGTCGAAGGCCGGGGTGCCGATCGACCTGTGGGTGCGCGGCATCTGCTGCGTCCGGCCCGGGATACCGGGCCTGTCGGAGACGATCCGCGTCCGCAGCGTGCTCGGCCGGTTCCTGGAGCACTCCCGGATCTACGCGTTCGGCCCCCGTGACGATGAAGACAGCGAGGTGTGGATCGGCTCCGCCGACCTGATGCACCGCAACCTGAACCGCCGGGTCGAGGCGCTGGTCACGGTGGTGGACCCGGCCCAGCAGGCCGAACTGCGCAACCTCATCGCGCTGGCCATGGACGAGACCACCGCGTCGTGGTGGCTGGACGGCGATGGCAACTGGACCCGGCATCACCTGGACTCGTCCGGCCAGCCCCTCCGCGACCTGCAGCAGCACCTGCTCGCCAGCACGCGCGGCAGGGCCGCGGATGCCTGACCGGGGCAAACCGGCAATTATCCGCGCCGCCGGGGCGCTGCTGTGGCGGCCCGGCGAGCGGGGGCCGGAGGTGGCGGTCGTCCACCGGCCCCGCTACGACGACTGGAGCTTCCCCAAGGGCAAGTCGCTGCCCGGTGAGCACGTGCTGATCACGGCGGTGCGTGAGGTGGCCGAGGAGACGGGGGTCGAGATCGCCCTCGGCAGGCGGCTGAGCACGGCACACTACTACGTCAGCGACGGCAAGCCCAAGCAGGTGGAGTACTGGGCGGCGCGGCCGGGCGCGCGGGCCGCCGGTGCCGCCGCGTTCGTGCCCAACGATGAGGTGGACCAGCTGGCGTGGCTTCCGCTGACCGCGGCCGGTGACCGGCTCACCTACCCCCACGACCTGCAGGTGCTCAGCGAGTTCGCGGCCGCCCCGGCCGCCACCTCGGCCCTCATCATGCTCCGGCACGCCTCCGCCCGGAACAAGAAGACCTGGCGAAACGCCGGGCATCCCGACGATCTCGCGCGGCCGCTGACCCCGCTCGGGCAGGCCCAGGCGAAGCTCCTGGGCCAGATCCTGTCCTGTTACGGCCCCGCCCGGGTGATCAGCTCCCCGGCGGAACGCTGCCGGGCGACCGTCGAGCCCTACGCCGCGCAGACCGGTGGCCTGGTCGAGCCCGCGCCGACCCTGACGCCCCCGCCGGACGACCAGGATCTGGCCGAGGCCGGCCCGGCCGAGGCGGCCGCCGTCCGTGACCTGGTCACCGGCCTGGTTACGGCCGAGGAGCCCGCTGTGGTCTGCGCTCACCGGGAGAACCTGCCCGCCATGCTGCGGTGGGCCTGCGAGACCCTCGGCGCGCGGGTACCTGCCTGGCGGTCACTGCGCAAGGGCGCGTTCTGGGTCCTGCACGTGGCCGAGGGCAGGCTCATCGCGGCCGAACGGCACGACCTGAACTCCTGACCGGCGGCGGCCTAGCCCGGGCCCGGCCCGGCGGGGTCCCAGTCCAGGGTGGGCGGCAGCGCTCCTTCGAAGATCAGCAGCCAGCGCTTGATCTCGACCCCGTCGCCGCCGCTGTAGCCGCCCAGCCCGTCGCTGGCGACCACCCGATGGCAGGGCACGACGATCGGGCACGGGTTGGACCCCATGATCTGGCCGGTCACCCGCGCCGCAGGGACCGTGCCGCCCTCGGGCAGGCCGGCCCGGCGGGCGAGCGCGCCGTAGGTCACCGTCTCGCCGTAGGCGGCCGACGCCAGCAGCACCGGCAGCACCTGGCGCTGGGCAGCGGACATGCCCGACCAGTCAACCGGCACGTCAAAGGTCCGCCGCTGGCCGCCGAAGTACTCGGCCACCTGGGCGAGCGCCGCGGCCAGGTGACCGGCGGCCTCGCCGGGCGGCCCGCCCGCCCCGTTCGACGCGGCAGGCGCCTGGCCCGCCGTGGCCGCCGGAACCGGCGGCGCGCCGAACCGGACCCTGGCCACCCCGGCGGCGCTGCAGGCCAGGGAGATCTCCCCGACGGGGGACGCGAACACGCCCCAGGCCAGCTCGCTGACGGCTGTGTTGCTCACGGCCCCATTGTCGCCGGCGGCACCGACAAGACGGCCCGGGCCGGCGGGACGTGATCATGACGTGGATGTCGTCCTGGCAACAGTGAACTCATGATCATGAACTGGCATGGGTGTTTCCGGGTGCGGGGCGCCACCGGCATCGGCGGGCGGCGGGTCCTAGCCGCCGCCCTCCTCGGTCAGCCGGACGAAAGCCTTGCTGATCGGCTTCGCGGTCAGCTCCGCCTGCCAGGGCCGGGCGCCGCTCCGCGCGAGATCGGCCGCGACCGCCTCCGGGCTGGGCGGCTCCGGCGGCCGCCAGGCCAGCCTGCGCACCGCGTCCGGCTGCAGGAGGTTCTCGGTCGGCAGCGAGTGCTCGTCGGCGAGCGCCGCGACCACGGTGCGCACCACCGCCAGCCGGCGGGCGGCCGGCGGGGCGCGTTCCGGCCAGCGGTGCGCGGGCGGGGGGCCCTCGGGCGCCGGGGACGTCGTGCCGGGCAGGCTCGGCTCTGGCTGGGCCAGCGCCCGGTCGGCCGCCCGCCCCCACTGGGCGGCGTGCCGCCGCGCTCCCCGGCCCTTGAACGCCGGGAGATCGCCCAGGCCGCGCTTGCCGCCGGGCAGCATCCGGGCGGCCTCCACGATCGCCGAGTCCGGCAGTACCCTGCCCGGAGACAGGTCACGGCGGCGCGCGATCTTGTCGCGCTCCAGCCACAGCTCGCGGACGACGGCCATGCCCCGGCGCGTGTGCACGCGGTGGATGCCCGACGTGCGCCGCCATGGGTCGGGCCGCGGCGGCGGCGGCCCGGCCGCCAGCACCGCGGCGAACTCCTGCCGTGCCCACTCGGTCTTGCCCTGCTCCGCCAGCTCGGCCGCCAGGGCGTCGCGCAGCTCGACCAGCACCTCCACGTCCAGCGCGGCGTAGCGGAGCCACTCGGTGGGCAGCGGCCGGGTGGACCAGTCCGCCGCCGCATGGCCCTTCTCCAGCGTGAAGCCGAGCACGGTCTCCACCAGTACGCCGAGCCCGACCCGCGGGTAGCCCAGCAGCCGGCCTGCCAGCTCGGTGTCGAACAGCTCGTGCGGCTGGTACCCGAGCTCGGCCAGGCAGGGCAGGTCCTGGGAGGCCGCGTGGAGCACGGCTTCACAGCCGGCGAGCGCCACGTCGAGCGCCGACAGATCGGGGCAGGCGACCGGGTCGATCAGGACGGTTCCCGCGCCCCGGCGGCGGAACTGGACCAGGAACGCACGGTGCCCGTAGCGGTAGCCGGAGGCGCGCTCGGCGTCCACCGCGACCGGCCCATCGCCGGCGCCGAGCGAGGCCACCGCTTCCGCAAACGCCGGCGCCGTGGTCACCAGCGGGGGAAGCCCGTCACGCGGCTCGAGCAGCGGCACCGCACGGGCCGCATCGGGCTGCTGCTCCCGCTCGGCGTCGTGCCTGCCCGCTTCCCCGCGCGCAGGACCGACCGCCGGCTGCGACCCAGTTTCCGTCATGAACCGCGCCGCCGGGCGGGCGGGCGGAGCGCGGTTACCCCCGCCACCAGCGGGGGGAGCCCGGCGGCGGCACACAGCGCCCCGCACCAGGCGGCGAGATGACCATCCAGGCCCGCCTGAGCTGATTCGGCATCGCCGGGGCCGTCCTGGCCGGGCGGCGGGCCGGCCATCCCCACCGGCGACCAGGAGGCGCGCAGTTCGAAACCGGTCGCCTGCGGGTCCTCCCGTTTGGCACCAAACCCCTCGGTGACGACGCGGGTCACCGTCCCGCTGGGCGCCGCGTAACCGGACGTGCGGGCGTCGAGCGCCTCGGTCAGCCAGGACCAGGCGACCTCACCCAGCATCGGGTCCGCGGCGATCTCCGGCTCCAGGTCGGCGCGGATGTAGATGATGACGCGCAGCGGGCCCACCCAGCCGCGCTGGCCGGCCGGGTCGTACAGGAGCACGAACCGCCCCGAGGCGACCTCGGCCCCGCCGACCCTGGCGCTGGCGGCGACGGCGGTCGCGAACGGCGCGAGGGTCCGCGGCGCGGGCACGTCCTCGAAGCTCAGCTCAGGGCGGACCGTGCACACCTGCTCCTGGCCCGACCGCAGATCCGCCACCGCCGCGGTGAACGCAGCGGCCGCCTCCTCGCCCGGTGCCGTGACCCCGCCCACCTGCCTCATGATCTGAGGGTACGACGTCGCCGCTCTCCGTCATGCCACACGGCTGGGCATGACCGGTATCAATTTCGGCTCGGCGGGATAAACAACGAGGCCAATCAGCAGGGCACTGCCGCATCCGGTGCAGAACCACTCGGGGCACTCGCCGTCCGGCGCATCGGGGCAGCTGCCCGGCACGTCATGATGCTGGCCGAACGGCTGCTCGCCGCCGCACTCGCCGCACGGGCGGAACGTCTGGCTCATTCCCGTGACCTCCCTCGCCGCCGTTGCTCGCCGCGGGCAAGGGTCCCGGGGAGTCACCGAGCGGCACCCGGCTGCACACGATGGTCGCATGCCACCCGGGCCGGACGGTGGATCTCAACCGGCGTGTCCCCCCGGCTGTGAGACGATCATCTGCGTGACGGTCCCGACACAGGAGTCCCCCTTCCTGCGGGCCTGCCGCCGCCAGCCGGTGCCCCACACGCCGGTCTGGTTCATGCGCCAGGCGGGCAGATCCCTGCCGGAGTACCGGGCTGCGCGGAAGAAACGCAAATCGATGCTGGCCGCGTGCATGACGCCCGATCTCGTCACCGAGATCACCCTGCAGCCGCTGCGGCGCTACCACGTTGACGCGGCGATCCTGTTCAGCGACATCGTGGTCCCGCTCCGCGCGGTGGGCGTGGACGTTGACATCAAGCCCGGGACCGGGCCGGTGGTCGGGCGGCCTTTCCGCCGCGAAGCCGACCTGGCGCGGCTGCGTGGTCTCGAGCCGTCCGACGTCCCGTACCTCACCCCCGCGATCAGCTCCCTGGTGGCCGAGCTGGGCGGCACGCCGCTGATCGGTTTCGCTGGCGGCCCCTTCACGCTGGCGTCCTACCTGGTGGACGGGGGGCCGTCGAAGAACCAGGAGCAGACGAAGGCGCTTCTGTACGGCAACCCGCGGCTGTGGCACGCCCTGCTCGCCCGGCTCACCGAGATCACCATCTCGTTCCTGCAGATCCAGGTCGCCGCCGGCGCCTCCGCGGTCCAGCTCTTCGACTCCTGGGTCGGCACGCTGAGCCCGGAGGACTACCGGGCCGCGGTGCTGCCCCACAGCAGGCGGGTGTTCGAGGCGCTCGCCGCGACGGGGGTGCCGCGGCTCCACTTCGGCGTCGGCACCGGGGAACTGCTGGGGCTGATGAGCGAGGCCGGGGCGGACGTGGTCGGTGTCGACTGGCGGGTCAGCCTCGACGAGGCGGTCCGCCGGGTGGACATCGGCACCGCGCTGCAGGGCAACCTCGACCCGGCGGTCCTGCTGGCACCGTGGGGGGTGGTCGAGCGGCGGGCCCGGGACGTGCTGTCCCGCGGCCGCACCGCGGAGGGGCACATCTTCAACCTCGGGCACGGGGTCCTGCCGGAGACCGAGCCGGATGTCCTGGCCCGCCTCACCGACTACGTCCACGAGCAGACGGTGCAGGAGGAGGCGGCCGGGCCGCGGTGAGCTCAGTCCGCCGGGCGCGGCCCGGGGGGCCGTCCTCCCGCCCGGTGCCTGGCCAGCCAACGCCGTCCCCGCACGGCGGCGAAGACCGCGATGATCACGATCAGCACGAACGGCAGTGTGACGCCGAGGCCCGTGAGCAGCCACGACGTCGCCCGCCGCAGTGCGTGCCAGCCCGCGGCCAGCCCGCCGGTGAACCCGCTCGCGAGCTTCACCGGCCGCGCCGGCGGGGGTGGCTGCTTGCTGACCAGCCGCACCGACACGGTCCCGTACGCGGTCTCGCGCGCCAGCGCGCGCTGCTGGGACTGCAGCGCCTCCAGGTCGGACTCCTGGGCGTTGATCTGCTCCTGGACCTTGAGCAGGCTGCTGACCGTGCCGGCCCGTGCCAGCAGCCGGCGCAGCTGCACGATCGCGGCCCGGGCCGAGGCCACCCGGCTCGTCACGTCGGCGACGGTCTGGGTGACGTCCTGCGCGTGCTGGGCCAGCGAGATCCTCGTGCCCAGGCGTGCCGACAGCGCCGCGAGCGTGGCCCGGTACCTGGCGACCGGGATCTTCAGCTGGATGAGGACCGTGCCGTCGGCCGGGTGGCTGCGGCTGAACCGGGCGGTCTCGCTGGACACGTAGCCTCCGGCCGCGCCGGCCAGCTGACCGGCGCGCGCGGCGGCCGCCCGGACGTCGCCGGCGCGTACCGCCAGGCTCGCGGTGTAGATGATCGCCTGCCCGGCGGGCGGGGGCAGGACCGTGAGGTGGGCCTGCTGGCCGGAAACGCCGGCGGGGACCGGTGTCCCCGCCGGCACGGCCCGCGGCTTGCCGGCGGCGCCCGCGGCGCTGGCCGGCCCGGTGGTCGTGGCGGGGCCGCCCGAGCAGCCGACCAGGAGCAGGCAGGCGGCGGCTGTGAGCGCCGCGGCGGGCGCGGCGGCCCGCATGCGGTTCGCGCGTGTGGCCGCGGGCAACGATGGCGGTGACATGCCCATCGGACGGCCGCGGGGGACGTGTGGTTCCGGCCGGCCGGTCACGAGTTGGCATCACGTCCCGGGCGGGCCGCGTTCGCTTCCGCCGGCGCGGTCTGCCAGGGTGGACGGGTGGACCCCTCCGCGCCGCCCAGGGTCGTGATCGTCGGGGGCGGTATCGCCGGCCTGGCCGCCGCGTTCTTCCTGCGCGAGGCGCCGGTGAGCGTCACCGTCTTGGAGGGCTCGCCGCGGCTTGGCGGCAAGCTCGCCGTGTCCGACGTGGCCGGGATAGCGGTCGACGAGGGCGCGGAGGCACTGCTTGCCCGAAGGCCGGAGGGCACCGGCCTGATCCGCGCGGCCGGGCTCGAGGGCAGGCTGGTCGCTCCGGGGACCACGGCCGCCCGGATCTGGAGCCGGCAGCGGATGCGGCCGCTGCCGCGCCGGCAGGTGATGGGCGTTCCGGCCGACCTCGATGACCTCGCCCGGTGCCGCTTGCTGTCGGCGGCGGGCATGACCAGGGCCCGGGAAGACCCCCGCCTGCCCGCCACCCCGCGCGGCGACGACGTCGACGTGGCGGGCTACGTCGGCGCCAGGTTCGGCCAGGAACTCGTCGACCGCCTGGTGGACCCCCTGCTCGGCGGGGTCTACGCGGGGCGGCCGGAGGAACTGTCGTTCGAGGCGACCCTCCCCGCGCTGGCGGCGGAGTCCCGCCGGCACGCGTCGCTCACCGAGGCGGCCGGTGCGCTGATGCCGGCGTCGCTGCCGGGCGGCGCCGGCGCGGCGGCGGAGGCTACCGTCTTCACCACGCTCGCCGCGGGGCTCGGCACGCTGCCGGCGGCCGTCGCCGCCGCGGCGGGGGCGGAGGTGCGCACCGGCGCGATGGTCCGCGAGCTGGCGCGCACCCCCGGCGGGTGGCGGCTGACGGTCGGTTCCGCCCGCGCGCCGGCCCGGCTGGACGCGGACGCCGTCGTGCTGGCCGTCCCGGCCCAGCCGGCGGCCCGGCTCCTCGCCGGGCTGCCGCGGGCGGCCGCGGCGCGCGCGGCGCTGGCCGGGATCTCGTACGCGAGCATGGCGGTCGTCACGCTGGCGTACCCGGCCGCGAGCTTCCCGCGGCCGCTGGAGGGCAGCGGCTATCTCGTGCCCGCCGTGGATGGCCGCCCGGTGAAGGCGGTCACGTTCTCCTCCGTCAAGTGGCCGCACCTGCGCGCCGCCGGCCCGGAAGTGGTCGTCGTCCGCTGCTCGCTGGGGCGGGTCGGGGAGGAGCGGTTGCTGCACCGGGACGACGCCGACCTGGCCGCGCTGGCCGTGGCCGACCTGGCCGCGGCGACCGGCGTGCGCGGCGGGCCGGCCGGCGTCCGGGTCACCAGGTGGGGCGGGGCGCTGCCCCAGTACACCGTCGGCCACCTGGGCCGGGTGGCCCGGATCCGCGCGGCCGTGGCCCGCGAGCCCGGCCTGGCCGTGTGCGGGGCCGCCTACGACGGGATCGGCATACCGGCCTGCATCGCCACCGCGTCGGCCGCGGCCACGCAGGTCCTTCGTTACCTGCGCGAGAGCAGGCCGGCCGGCGTGACCGGCGGCCACGGATGACGCTGCGGGACGCCGCCGGCCGGGTCGGGCTTCCCGACCCCGCCGGGTGGCGGACAATGGTGTCATGGCACGGACTGTGAATCCCGCGGGCGAGCGGCCCCGGGCCCGCGATCTGAACGAGCTGATCCGCTACACGATGTGGTCGGTCTTCCGGGTCCGCGGCGCCGCGGCGCTGGACGCCGGCGGGCAGGACCGGGCGGCGCTGGCGGGGGAGCTGGAGGGGCTCCTCGACCAGGCCGCCGGCAAGGGGATCACCACCCGCGGGTGCTACGACGTGCAGGGCCTGCGCGCCGACGCCGACTACATGTTCTGGTGGATCGCGCCGGGGCCCGACGACCTGCAGGAACTCTATGCGCGGTTCCGGCGCACCGGGCTCGGCCGGGCCAGCGAGCCGGTGTGGTCGGTGATGGCGCTGCACCGGCCGGCCGAGTTCAACAAGAGCCACGTCCCGGCGTTCCTCGCCGGCGAGCCGCCGCGCGGCTACGTGAGCGTCTACCCGTTCGTCCGGTCCTACGAGTGGTACCTGCTCGACCCGGCGGAGCGGCGGGACATGCTCGCCGAGCACGGCATGATGGCCCGCGAGTACCCCGACGTCCGGGCCAACACGGTCTCCTGTTTTTCGCTCAACGATTTTGAGTGGATACTCGCCTTCGAAGCCGACGAGCTGCACCGGATCGTGGACCTCATGCGCTACCTGCGGGGCGCCCGTGCCCGGCTGCACACGCGGCTGGAGATTCCCTTCTACACCGGCCGGCGCAAGCCGCCCGCCGAGCTGATCGCCTCCCTGCCCTGACGGCGATGCCCCGCCCCGGCGGCGGCCGCCGTGCTAGAGGCCGTCGACGCTGACGACGATCGCCTCCTGCGTTGAGCGCGCGATCACGACGACGGCCTCGGAATCGGGTGACGCGTTCTCTTCGCGATGCGGCACGTGCGGGGGAACCCAGACGAAGTCGCCGGGCCCGGCCTCCAGCCGGGCCAGCCCGGAACCGCCCGCGGCGCGGAACACGAACGCCGGGTGGCCGGACACGACGTAGATGCCGGTCTCCGACGCGCCGTGGTGATGATCGCCGGAGGAGGTCGCGGGCGGCATCACGGTGGTTCCCATCCACAGGGAGCGCGACCCGACCAGCGGCCCGGAGATGGCCGCGGAGCGGGTCATGCCGCTGGTCTGAGCGGTGTCGCCGGAAAGCTGGCCCGCCCGGATCAGGTGAAGGCGGCTCACCCGCCGGCCGCCGGTTCCAGGGTGAGCGAGACGGAGTTGATACACCAGCGCTGGTCGGTGGGCACCTGATAGCCCTCACCCTCGAACACGTGGCCGAGGTGGGAGTCGCAGCGGGCGCACCGGACTTCGGTCCTGGTCATGCCCAGCGAGCGGTCCTCGATCAGCACCACCGCGTCGTCGCTGGAGGGCTGGTAGAAGCTCGGCCACCCGCAGTGGGACTCGAACTTCTCCTTGGACCGGAACAGTTCCGCGCCGCACGCCCGGCAGCGGTACACGCCCTCGGCCGTGGTGTCGGCGTATTCGCCGGTCCAGGGCGCCTCCGTGCCCGCCTGGCGCAGTACCCGGTACTCCTCCGGGGTGAGCCGGTCCTGCCATTCCGCTTCTGTTCGCTGGACCTTGTCCATGAACCAGAGATTACCTGCGGCCCGGATACCGATACCGTCGACACCGTCGACCCCACGCGGAGGACCCATGCAGTGGCTGAACGAGCCCGCCAGCTGGCAGCGAACCGGCGATGTGCTCAGGGTGAGCGTCGACCCGGGCACTGACTTCTGGCGGACGACAGGTTACGGGTACGTCCACGACAACGGCCACGTGTACGGTGAGCTCCTGCCGGGGGATCTCGACGTCTCGGTGCGGGTACGGGGGGCCTTCGCGAACCCGTATGACCAGGCCGGGGTCATGCTCCGGGCCGACGCGCAGACCTGGCTGAAGACGGGGCTGGAGTTCTTCGAGGGGCGCCCCCGGCTGAGCACGGTCCTGACCATGGGATGTTCGAGCTGGATGGTGGCCGACCTGCCGCCCGGCACCGACGAGGTCACCCTGCGGGTTTCCCGGCGGGGTGACGCGGTGGAGGTCCGCTACACCGCGGGGGACGGTCCCGCCGAACTCGCGGCGCTGGTGTTCCTGCCACCCGACCGGGAGATGCTCGCCGGGATCGTCTGTGCAGCGCCGGAAGGCACCGGGTTCAGCGCCGCCTTCCACGATCTGCGCGTCGTCGGCCGGGACTGGGCTGGCCAGGGCGCTGCCGACGGCACCGGCTGGATCGGCGAGCCCGCTGTCCCGGCTGTCGACTGGGCGGGGGAGCAGCCCGAAGGGGTCGGCTGGGCCGGCGACAAGGCCGCGGACTGGGCAGGGGCCAAGGCCGGGGACGAGGCTGCCGAGGCCGCCGGCTGGGCCGGGGAGACGCGGTCCGGTGCGCCCGCCGGCTCGGGCGCCGCGCCGGAAGACGACGCCGTTGACTGGGCGAGACCGCAGGCGAGCGAGCCAGCCGAGGACTGGGACCGGCTGTCGCTGAGCGTGTCCACGAGCTGGAACGCCTTTGCGGCCGCCGCACCGGCGGATGAGCCTCCGGAGGAGCAGGAAGAGGGGCCGGCGCAGGACCCGCCGTCGGACGGCCGGGCGGCCACGGACGGTCCCGGCGGCACAGACGGCGAGGACAGCCCTGGCGGCGGGGACGGCGCTGACACCAAAGACACCGCTGACACCAAAGACCGCGCCGACACCAAGGACCGCGCGGACGGTACCTCCGGCGCGGACAGCAAGGTCGCCAAGGATGGCGAGGGCGGCGGGGACGGCGCGGACCGCGCCGGCGGACCGCCGCGGTCGCCGGCCGGGGACAATACCGAGCCGGCCCCGCCCGGCTCCGGGCCGCCGCCGGGCTCCGCCGGGCAGGGCGAGCCGGAGGCGCGTGAGCGGAACGGGCGCGGACGGAACAAGGCAAAGCCGTCCGTGCCCGACCTGCCGGTCCCGGCCGACCCGGCCGATGAGTGGATCAGCATGCTCACCGCCGACTCAACCGACGAGTTACCCGGACCGGAAACGAACTCCTCCCCGGGTGAGCCGAACGGGACCCGGCCAGGTCCGGGGTGAGCCCGCACCGGCGGCCGGTCACAGAGTGACCTGGTAGACGGGCTCGGGCTCGTCGCTGAGCCGCAGTTCGATGCGCTCGACCCGGCCCGCTGCCTCGATGTCCGGGAGCACCGCGATGAGCGCGTCCAGGTGGTCCCGCCGCGCCGCCACCACCAGTTCCCGCACGGGCGTCCGCATGGACGCGCGCGCGCCGGACTTGGCACCCCGGACCGCGGCGATCGCTGCGGAGGCCGCGCGCAGCGCCCCAGCGCCGGCGCCGGCCGCGGAAGTGAGCGCGCCGGCAGACTCCGGCCACGCGGCGCGGTGCACCGAGCCCTCCTGCCACCACGACCACACCTCCTCGGTCACGTACGGCAGGAACGGGGCGAACAGGCGGAGCATGACCGACAGCGCGAGCCTCAGCGCGGCGCGCGCCGAGCCGGCCGGCCCGCCGCCACGTTCGCCGTAGGCCCGGCCCTTGACCAGTTCCAGGTAGTCGCCGCAGAAGAACCAGAAGAAGTCCTCCGCCGCCGCGAGCGCGCCGGCGTGGTCGTAGGCCTCGAAGGACCGGGTGCACTGGCCGATCACCTCCGCCAGCCGGCCGAGCATCGCGGCATCCAGCGGCTCGACGACGGCCGCCGCCGGGGGGCCGTCCGGCAGGTCACCCGGCGGGGCGAGCGAGAGCACGAAGCGGCTTGCGTTGAGTATCTTGATCGCCAGCCGGCGGCCGACCTTCAGCTGGGCCGGATCGAAGGTCACGTCGACGCCGAGCCGGCCGCTGGCGGCCCAATAGCGGACGGCGTCGCTGCCGTACCTGCGCAGCGAGTCCATCGGGGTGACCACGTTCCCCGCCGACTTGGACATCTTCTTGCGGTCGGGATCGAGCACCCATCCGGAGATCGCCACGTGCCGCCATGGGAGCCTGCCGTCCTCGGCGTGTGAGCGCAGCAGCGTGTAGAACAGCCAGGTGCGGATGATCTCATGCGCCTGCGGCCGCAGATCCATCGGCAGCACCCGGCCGGGCAGGTCGTCGTCGGCCGTCCACCGGGCGGCGATCTGCGGCGTGAGCGAGGACGTGGCCCAGGTGTCGAACACGTCCGGGTCACCGGCGAACCCGCCCGGCTGGCCGCGCTGGGGGGCGCTGTACCCGGCGGGCGTGTCGGCCATGGGGTCGACCGGCAGGCTGGCGTCCGCGGGGACGATCGGTGCGTCGTAGCGCGGCTGGCCCTCGGCGTCGAGCGGGTACCAGACCGGGATCGGCACGCCGAAGAAACGCTGCCGGCTGACCAGCCAGTCGCTGTTCAGGCCGTTCACCCAGTTCTCGTAGCGGATCCGCATGTGCGCGGGATGCCAGTCGATCTCCCGCCCCAGCTCGATCAGGTCGTGCTCCAGCCCGGGGTCGCGGCTGCCGTTGCGCACGTACCACTGCTGGCTGGTGATGATCTCCAGCGGCTGGCTGCCCTTCTCGTAGAAGTTGACCGCGTGCCGGACCGGCTCGGGGTCGCCCAGCAGATCCCCGGCGGAGCGCAGCAGGCCGGTGATCCGCTTCCTGGCGTCCACCACGGTCTCGCCGGCGAGCTGCCGGTAGGCGCCGCGCCCCGCCCGGCTGGTGATCGCCGCCGGCGGGCAGGCCAGGAAGCGCCCGTCGCTGCCCGTCACCGGGCGCGCGGGCAGGCCGAGCTCGCGCCACCAGGTGACGTCGTTCGCGTCGCCGAACGTGCACACCATCGCGATGCCGGTGCCCTTGGCCGGGTCGGCCAGGTGGTGGGCGGCCACCGGCACCTCCACCCCGAACAGCGGCGTGCGGACCGTGGTCCCGATCAGGCCGGCGTAGCGCTCGTCACCGGGCCGGGCCACCAGCGCGACGCAGGCGGGGAGCAGCTCCGGGCGGGTCGTCGCGACCGGCACCACCTCGCCGCCGCGGGTGCGGAAGGCGATCCGGTAGTAGGCGCCCGCGACCTCCCGGTCCTCCACCTCGGCCTGGGCGACCGCGGTGCGGAAGGTCACATCCCACAGGGTGGGCGCCTCGGCCAGGTACGCCTCGCCGCGCGCCAGGTTGCGCAGGAACGCGCGCTGCGAGATGGCACGGGAGGTCGCGTCGATCGTCCGGTACATCGTGGACCAGTCCACCGACAGGCCCAGCCGGCGCCACGCCTCCTCGAACGCCTGCTCGTCCAGGTTGGTGAGGCGCTCGCACAGCTCGACGAAGCTGCGGCGCGACACCGGCACCTGGTCGGGCCCGGGGCTGGCCGGCGGGACGAACGACGGGTCGTACGGGAGCGAGGGGTCGCACCGGACGTGGAAGTAGTTCTGCACCCGGCGCTCGGTGGCCAGCCCGTTGTCGTCCCACCCGACCGGGTAGAACACTTCCTTGCCGCGCATGCGCTGGAACCGCGCGACGGTGTCGGTATGAGTGAACGAGCAGACATGCCCGATGTGCAGTTTCCCGCTGACCGTCAGCGGCGGGGTGTCGATGGCGAAGACGTCGCCACGCGCGGCGGAGCGGTCAAACGTGTACTACGCCCGACTCTTCCCACCTGCGCGACCACTTCTCCTCGATGCCGTCAAGCGAGGGCCTGTCCGGCACGAGGCTGGCCTGGCGCGCGTGCTGCGCGCGGCTGGGACGGGAGTCGGTGCTCATGGCGCCCAAGGGTACCGCACCGGGACGCGCCGCCAGGGTCACGGCCTAGTCCTTCGCCCAGTGCGGGCGGCCGAACATCTGCCCCAGGCGCTCGTCCAGCGCCTCGCCGATCTCGTCCATCGCGCTGACCCGGTAGACCACGGTGCCCTGGGGCGGGGCCAGCCGGCCCGCCTGCCCGTCGTCCAGCCGGGAGCGGACGTGCCGGACCGTGATGAGCTCGACCTGGTCGGCGTCGACGAAACGCAGCCCCCACTCGGTGGCGATCACCAGGCCGTCGAGTCGCTCCTCCTGGGGCACCTCAAGGACATGTTCCAGCGTGCCGATCTCCGTCCCGGTCCTGGTGAGCACGGGCGTGCCGGGCACGGCGGCACGGTAGGAGACAGCCGGCTCAGTGTCCATGCGGCCCCCTTCCTTCTTGAAGAGCGGTCCAGCTCCACCTAGGGCTTCTTACCCCTCTGCGGCCACATCCACCTGAGTGGCCCGCACCGGCAATTGCGTCCATATCACCTTTGCCCGTTCCAGCGGCGATAATGGCAATGTGCTGCGGGTATCAGGTCAACGGCTGGTGGGCAGGGACGGCGAACTGCGCCGCCTGCTCGACCTGCTCGATGATGCCGCCGACGGCCGCCCCACGCACGCCCTGATCAGTGGAGACGCCGGCGTTGGCAAGACCCGGCTGGTGTCGGAGCTGGCCGCGCGGGCCGCCGCCCGCGGGTTCACCGTGCTTTCCGGCCGGTGCGCCGAACTCGGTGACAGCATCGCCTACCTGCCGCTCGCGGACGCGCTGCGCGCGGCGACCACCGGCCCAAGCCCGGACCAGGCGCTGCTCGATGCGATCGCCGCGCGCCCGGTGCTCGGCCGGCTGCTTCCCGACCAGGGCTCCAGCCCGCCGCCCGCCGACCTGCCGGGTCTCGCGCAGCAGCAGCTGTTCGGCGCTGTCCTGGGGATGCTCGCCGAACTGGCGGCGGAGCGGCCGGTGCTGCTCGTGCTGGAAGACCTGCACTGGGCCGACCGCTCCACCCGCGACCTGCTCACCTTCTTGAGCCGGGTGCTGCACCGGGAACGGGTCGCGGTGGTGGTCACCTACCGCACCGACGATCTGCACCGCCGTCATCCGCTGCGGCCGGTGGTCGCGGAGCTGCTCCGCCTTCCCGTCGTGACCGCGATCGAGCTCGCCCCGCTCGGCTACGCGGACATGGCCGACCACCTGAGCGCGCTCGCCGCGGTGCCGCTGGATGCGGCCACGCTGCACCGGATCGTCACCCGCGCCGAGGGGAACCCGTACTACGGCGAGGAGCTGCTCGCCGCCGGGAAGGGCCGCATGGGGAGCGTCCTCCCGACCGGGCTCGCCGACCTCCTCCTCGCCCGGTTCGAGCAGGTATCGGCCACCGCCCAGCAGGTGCTGCGCGCGGCGGCGGTCGCCGGGCGGCGGGTCGAGGAGGACGTGCTCCGGGAAGCGTCCGGGCTGGCAGCGGCCGATTTCGAGGACGGCATCCGCGAGTCGGTGGCCCTTCAGTTGCTCGTTCCCGACGGCACGCAGGGGTACGCGTTCCGGCACGCCCTGATCAGGGAGGCCATCTACGGCGACCTGCTGCCGGGCGAACGGACCCGCCTGCATGCCAGGTTCGCCGAGCTGCTGGCGGACCCCGACCGGCTCGCCAGCGCGCCCGGCACCGCCGCCGAGCTCGCCCACCACTGCCTCGCCAGCCACGACATCACCGGCGCGTTCGCCGCGTCGGTCCAGGCGGCGCAGGAGGCGGAACGGCTGGGGGGGCCGGCCCGGGGGCCCCCCCCTTACCCCCCCCCCCCCGCGCCCTCGGGACGGG
>Ga0081540_1001832_pt1 | contig 17820 bp, 16 predicted proteins | sample TabmetS2T1R1_FD_71024 | JGI IMG/M metagenome (GOLD analysis project Ga0081540, IMG submission 71024) | Tabebuia heterophylla rhizosphere microbial communities from the University of Puerto Rico - S2T1R1 | ecosystem: Host-associated > Plants > Roots > Rhizosphere ... | reverse complement strand
CTTGGCGGGACGCAACCAGCCCGCCCGGATCGCCCTCGCCGCCCCGGGGGATGAAGTGCGGCTGGGGCTCGTCCTCGGTCGCCCCGTCCCCGGGGAGCCGCTGCACCGGTGCGGCTCGCCCGCGCCGCCGCCCGAGCTCGTCGCGCCTCCGCTCCGCCTCCTCCGCCGCGGGGCCTTCGGCGTACCCCTTCGCCATTAGATCGCTTCGGCCAGCAGTGCGTCGAGGTCGAGCGGTGCACTGACCATCGCCACACCTTCGCCGTCCGCCGCCATCGGCCACTCGTCGCGAGGCCGGTCGCGGTAGAGCTCGACGCCGTTCCCGTCCGGATCGTTGAGGTAGATCGCCTCGCTCACACCGTGATCCGAGGCGCCCGAGATCGGCACCTTGTTCTCGACGAGCCGCTTGAGCGCGTCGGCGAGCCCGGCCCGCGTCGGGTAGCGGATGGCGACGTGATAGAGGCCGGTCGTCCCCGGCGGAGGCGGAGAGCCGCCCTTGGACTCCCAGGTGTTGAGCCCGATGTGGTGGTGGTAGCCGCCGGCCGAGAGGAACGCGGCCTGGTCGCCCATCCGCTGCATGAGGTCGAAGCCGAGCACGTCGCGGTAGAAGCCGATCGCGCGGTCGAGGTCGGCGACCTTCAGATGGACATGCCCGATGTCGACGCCGGGGTCGATCTGGGTCATGCCGGAAACGGTACTACGGCTTCTTCGAGTCCCCGCCCTCGCTGCGTTCGAACTCGAGCATCAGCCGGCGAAGCAGTGAGTTCAGCTGCTCCTTCTCGCGCTTGTTCAGAGCCGCGCCGATGAGGTTCTCGTACGCGGCCTGCACCTTGGCCGTCGCCACCCACTTCTTCTCACCCTCGTCGGTCAGCTCGATGAGCACGCCGCGACGGTCGTCCGGGTCGGGAAGCCGCTTTACGAGCCCCGCCTTCTCCAGCCGGTCGAGCCTGTTGGTCATCGCGCCGCTCGACAGGTCGGTCCGCTTCGCGAGTGACCCGGCCGAACGCCTGAACGGGGGCCCTGCCTGGCGGAGGGCGCCGAGGACGTCCCACTCCTCGTACGTGAGGCCGTGCTCCGCGATCACCGCGTTCAGGCTGCGCCTGATGCGCCGGTTGAGGCCATTCATGCGGTCGACGATGCCCTCGACCTCGAGATCGAGATTCGGAATGTCCTCGAGCCACGCCTCGTCGAGCCATCTGTCGACGTGATCTCGCCGGTCGGTCTCTTTCATGGTCATATCTTTACTCAATAACTCTTGACGTCAAGACTCTTTAGTGCTACCTTTCTATTTGTTCGATCTCAAGATACTTTACCTCGAAGGGAGGCGCAAGTGTATCCAGTCGACGTACAGACCCAGAACTTGATCGCGAAGGAGCACGCCGCCCGTCTGCGGGAACAGGCCCGACCGTCGAGGAGCGTAGGGTTGAAGCGTGACCGTCACAAGGACGATCAGGCCGCGCGGGCCCTACTCGCTCGCGCTATCCGGCCGGCGCGCGCCTGACCCGACCAGGCGGTTCGACAACGGGTCTCTGACGTGCCTGCTCGCGGGAGGCGAGCGCGCCGGAGCCCGCCAGCTCCCCGATGGAGCAATCGTCCTGCACGCCGAGACCGAAGCCGGCATCGACCAGCTGCGCTTCGTTCTCGGCGCAGACGACGACCACACGCCATTCCTCGAGCGCTTTCGCGACGACGAGCTGCTAGCCGGCCCGATCCGGCACCTGCGCGGCCTGCGCCCGATCCGCACGGCGACCGTCACGCACGCGCTCGTGCGGGCGATCGTCAGCCAGCTGATCACGTCCCGGGAGGCGCGCTCGATCGAATGGCGGCTATTGCACGCGACGACCGAGCGGGTCGACCGGCTGGTCGCGCCGCCTCTGCCCCACCACTTCGCACGGTTCTCTCCCGCCGAACTGCAGCGGTTCGACCTGCCCGCGAGGAAGGCGAGCGCGCTCGTCCGGATCTGCCGCAGGTTCGACCCGGAGCGTCTCAGGCGCCTGCCTCCCGATGCCGCCGCCGCGCGGCTCGAGAGTGAGCGTGGCATCGGCCCGTACTCGGTCGGCTTCGTCTGGACCCAGGGCCTCGGCCGCTACGACCGCGGGATCGTCGGCGACCTTGGGCTGCTCAAGATCTGCTCGGCGATCGAGGGGCGCTGGGTCGAGCCCGAGGACACGGCCCGGATCCTCGCCCGCTACGGCGAGTGGGCCGGCCTCGCGTGCGTGTACCTGATGGCAGGCGCGGCCCGGGGGATGGTGCCGCTCAAACTGAGCCCGCCCGAGGTGAGGCGCGAGCGAATCAAGGCGCGGAAAGCCGCTTAGACTCCGGCTATGGCTGTGGACCGCCGGCGCATCGCGATTCTCGGCGGCGGCAAGATCGGCGAGTCGCTGCTCGCGGGTCTGCTCAGCTCGGGCTGGCGCAAGCCCGAGGAGATCGTCGTCACAGGCCGCCGGCAGGAGAGGGTCGACGAGCTGGCCGAGCGCTACGGCGTCGGGACGACGCTCGCCAACACGGAGGCGGTCGGCGGCGCGTCGTTCGTCGTGATCGCGGTCAAGCCGCAGGACTTCGACGCGCTGCTCGGCGAGGTCGGCGGGCTGCTCACCCCGGACCAGACAGTGCTTTCGGTCGCGGCGGCCGTGCCGACGAGGCAGATCGAGCAGCACCTCTCCGACGGCGTGCCGGTGCTGCGGGCGATGCCGAACACGCCCGCGACCGTCCACGAGGGCATGGCCGGCCTCTGCGCGGGCGCGCACGCGAGCGACGAGCACCTGGCGATGGCCGAGGAGGTGCTCCGGCACGTGGGTCGCGTCGTCCAGATCCCCGAGCCGTACATGGACGCGGTGACGGCCGTCTCGGGGTCGGGCCCGGCGTACTTCGCACTCCTGGCCGAGGCGATGATCGAGGCCGGCATCCTGCTCGGGCTCTCGCGCGAGATTTCGACCGAGCTCGTCATCCAGACGATGTTCGGGACCGCGAAGCTACTGCGGGACGAGGAGATGCACCCGGTGGAGCTGCGCGAGATGGTCACCTCGCCGGGCGGCACGACGATCCGCGCGATCCGCGAGCTCGAGCGCGCCGGCGTCCGCGCCGCCTTCCTGAACGCGATCCAGGCCGCGATGGAGCGCTCGAAAGAGCTGGCCGAGGGCGACTCCTGACGGAGATCCGCGTGTTCGGGGCCGCGGACGAAGCACAGCTCGCGGCCGCGGAGCTCCTAGTCGCCGCGGCGCGGGCCGGCGAGCATCTCGCGCTCTCGGGCGGAGGCGCGCCGGGGCACGCGTTCGAGCTCGCCGCCGAGCTCGAGCCCGACTGGAGCTCGGCCCGGCTCTGGTGGGGCGACGAGCGCTGCGTGCCCCCTGACGACGAGCGGTCGAACTATCTGCTCGCCAAGCACACGCTGCTCGACCGGCTGGACCGGCAACCCGCCGAGGTGCACCGGATCCGAGGAGAGCTCGGCGGCGAAGCGGCCGCGGCAGAGTACGACGGAGAGCTCGAGGGCATTCGCCTCGGGCTCGCGCTGCAAGGCATCGGGCCAGACGGGCACACGGCGTCGCTCTTCCCGAGCTCTCCTGCGCTCGACGAGCGCGAACGACGGGCGGTCGCGGCTCCGCACGACGACGTCGAGCGCGTGACGATGACGCTGCCGGTGCTCTCGGACGCGGCACAGGTCGTCTATCTCGTGCTCGGCGAGGACAAGGCGGAGGCCGTGAAGCGCGCGTTCGCCGAAGACCCGGATCCAGCGGTTCCCGCGAGCCTGCTGCGCGCGGAGCGGGGTGAAACGGTTGTCCTTCTGGATCGGGCGGCCGCCGCCAGGCTTGACAACGGGGCCTGAACCCCTATATGTAGGATCTATATGGCCGTGGCCCCGACCACCACATCTGGCGACGTATTCACGATCGAACGGGCAGAGCAGCTCAAGGCGCTCGGCCATCCGCTGCGCCTCCGTGTGCTCGAGATGCTCGGCGACGAGGGCGGCCAGAGCCTCACGAACCGCGAGCTCGCGCAGAAGCTCGACGTCGACCCCGGCCACCTGCACTTCCACGTCAAGATGCTGCTCCGCGCCGGCCTGATCGAGCGCGCCGACGGTGGCAAGGGGCGGGAGAAGCCCTACCGGTCGGTCGCGAGCACGGTGCGCGTCGGGCCGGAGCTGCTCGGGTCACGGCTGACCGGCGACCTCCAGGCGGCGATGCTGAACGAGGTCCAGGCCGGGTTCGCAAACCGCGACGAGGCGCAGTTCAGGAGCGCTCAGGTGATCGGCCGCGTCACGCCCGAGCAGGCGATCGACATGATCACGGAGCTCGTCGAGAAGGCGCAGGGGCTCGAAGACCCGTCGGTCGATCCGATCGTGATCACGGCATTCATGCACCCGCCGACGTCGCGGGGAGAAGTGAAGAGCTGAGCTCGTCGGCGATGCCGCGTCGGGCGGCGAGCGCCTGGAGGACGAGCACGGTGTCCGCGACGGGGATGTCCTCGAGGTACTCCTCGCGCGTCGCGAACGAGTCGAGGACGCTCTCGACCGCGTACGCGTAGCCGACGAGGTCGTGCGCCGCGATGAAGGCGAGCGCGTCACCGACGTCGTGCGGGAAGCCTTCGCTCGTGCGGATCGTGTCCGCGTGGATGACCGCGTCGTGGTCTCGCCCGAGGACGAGCAGCGCGAGCGCGGCGGCGTAGCGTCCGATCGGCGACTCGGACTCCGCAGCTCCCAGTGCGAGTGCCCAGTACGCGGCGTCCTCGGCCAGCTCCCAGTCGTCGGCGAGAATGAGAGCCTTCATCGCGCCGATGGGCCGTCCCCAGCTTCCGGGCGGGGCGCCGGCGATGCTCTCGTAGTAGCGGTCGGCCGCGCGGCGGAACCACTCCGCTGCCTCGTCGCCGCGCCCGTCCATCAGCAGCGCCAACCCCGCGCCGCTGGCCGCGTTGCCCATCCGCGTCAGCTGCTTCTGCCGCGCGTCGGGGTCCTCGGGCAGCCGAGCTTCGCCGTCCTCGTAGCGCCCGACCTCCCGCGCGAAATGCTCGTCCCAATCGTCCATGCGGCGGAAGATAACCTCCGGGGAGTGGGCGAGCCGGTGACCCAGTTCCGCCTCGACCGGCGCGACTCGGTGGCGCTCGTGACGATGGACGACGGAACGCGCGCGGGACGGCCGAACATCCTCGGCCGCGGTGCGCTCGAGTCGCTCGCGCGCCTCCTGCCGGAGCTGGAAGAGAGCTCGTTCTCGGCGCTCGTCCTCACCGGCAAGCCGGGGAGCTTCTCGGGCGGCGCCGACCTCGACGAGTTTCCGCGCATCGCGACGCGCGAGCAGGCGATCGAGGGCAGCCGCGCCGGGCACGACCTTTTCGCCCGGATTCGCAGGCTCCCGTACCCGACGGTGGCCGCGATCAACGGCGGCGTCCTCGGCGGAGGCGTCGAGCTCGCGCTGCACTGCGATTACCGCGTGATCGCGAACGAGGTGCGGCACGTCGCGTCGCCAGAATGCCTCCTCGGGTTCGTCCCGGCATGGGGCGCGACCCAGCTCGCGCCGCGGCTGACCGGCCCCGAGGCGGCCGTGAAGCTGATGGTCACGAACCCGATGCGCCAGAACAAGATGCTGAACGCGGAACAGGCGCACGAGCTCGGCCTCGTCGACCGCGTGATCGAGCTGGAGCGGCTGATCGACGAGGCGATTACGATTGCGCTCGAGCAGCCGGCTCGCGATCCGGTCGATCTCTCCGGAACGAGTGAGCTCGTCGCGCGTGCGCGGAGCCAGCTCGACGACTCGTTGCATGGAGCAGCGCCGGCGCCGTACCGGGCGCTCGACCTGATCGAGGGCGCGCAGGCGTGGACGATCGAGGAGGGCTACCGGGCCGAGGAGGAGGCGCTCGCCGACCTGCTCGTCACACCGCAGGCGAAGGCGTCGCTGTACGCGTTCGACCTGGTCGAGCGACGTGCGCGCAAGGGCGCCGGCCGGCCGGCTTCCGAGCCTCGCATCGTCTCGAAGGTCGGGATCGCAGGCGCAGGGTTGATGGCGGTGCAGCTCGCGACGCTCTTCCTGCGCAGGCTGCGAGCCCCGGTCGTCCTCCGCGACCTCGACCAGGCGATCGTCGACCGCGCACTGGAGTCGATCCGCGACGAGCTCGCGGGGGCCGCCGCGCGGGGCCGGCTCGACCACGAGCAGGCGCTGTCGCTGGCCGCGCAGGCGTCGGGAACGACCTCCTACGACGGGTTCGAGCAGTGCGACCTCGTGCTGGAGGCCGTCTTCGAAGAGCTCGACGTGAAGCGGCAGGTGTTCGGCGAGCTCGAGGAGGTCGTCTCGGCAGAGTGCGTGCTCGCGACGAACACGTCCGCGCTCTCGGTGATCGCGATGGGTGAAGGCCTCGATCACCCGGAGCGCCTGGTCGGCATGCATTTCTTCAACCCCGTCGCCCTGATGCCACTGGTCGAGCTCGTCCGCACACCGGAGACGGACGACACGGCGCTGGCGACCGCCTGGGCGGTAGTGGACAAGCTGCGCAAGCGCCCGGTCCTCGTCCACGACGCTCCCGGCTTCGTCGTCAACCGGCTGCTGACCCGCATGATGCTCGTCGTCCTCGAGTCGGTCGAGCGCGGGAGCTCGCTCGAAGAGGCGGACGAGGCGGTGCTCTCGCTGGGCCTGCCCATGGCGCCGTCGGTACTCCTGCAGATGGTCGGGGAGCAGGTCGCGACGCACGTTCGGGAGACGCTCCGGGCCGCGTTCCCCGACCGCTTCACGATCAACCCCGAAGGGCCGGTGCGAACGGTCGGGGAGATCCGGGACGCGGTGCTCGAGGCGCTCGCCGACGAGCTGAGCCATCTACTCGAGGAAGGCGTCGTCGACTCGCCGAAGGACGTCGATACCGCGCTCATCCTCGGCGCGGGGTTCCCGTTCTTCATGGGCGGCCTGACGCCGTACCTGCGCGAGCACGGCTACTCGTTCGCGATGAGCGCTCGGTAGCCGACAAAACCGAGTCGTCGCAGATCCGAGCCAGACGGTATGCTTCGAGATGCGACGCTCATTGGGGATTCAGAGCGCGCCCTCTCTTATTTTGAGGCATTGCGGCGATCGGCGCCGCCTACATGCAGGAAACCACCGAGCAGCTATCAACAACGCCTGCGACCGACGAACTCGTCACAGCCGCAGGAACGGCCGGAGACTGGGCCGGCGAGCCCCTGCTCCACAACGACGAGGACCCGGGCCAGGTGCTCGCCACCGGGACGGCCCGCCGGAACGCGCTCGACGAGGCGCTGGCCGAGATCGAGGCCGGCCTCGCTGCGCCGTCGTCCCAGTGGAAGGTGCACTTCGCGCTCATGCTCGGCCTCGAGCGTGTCCTTTCCGAGAAGCCTCCGCACCTGGCGTCCGGCACCGAGTTGCGCCGACACCAGGTGGATGCGCTGGCCGGAATGCTCACGGAGCTGATCGCCGCCAACCAGCGCCAGGCCGACGAGCCGGTGAACGGCAACGGGAGCGCGAACGGCCACGTCGAGTCGGCCGACCTCGAGGAGGAGGACGCGGACTTCGGCGTCGTCGACGAGGAGCTGCTCGAGGAGGAGCTCTCACCCGCAGAGGACCCCGGCGCGATCCGCCGCTACAGGTTCAGGCACCCGACCGCGTCCGGCAAGACGATCGCGGCCGCGGGTTTCGTCGAGGCGGCGCGCACGATGGGCGTCCTCATCCTCACCCACAGGCGGCTGCTCGTCTCCCAGTTCAACCGCGAGCTCGCGGCCGAGGGCTACGGCGACCGGTTGATCCCGATCGTCGAGCAGGGACAGACCGCGCCGCAGCCGGCGCCGATCACCGTCCAGACGTACGCGTGGTTCGCCCGGCACCACGCCTCGGTCAGCCGCGACACGTACCAGCTCGTGATCGCCGACGAGGCGCACACGGCGCTCGGCGAGAAGACGAGCCTCGCGATCCGCAGCTTCCCGGACCCGATCTACATCGGGATGACCGCGACCGAGCAGCTGATCGCCAAGCAGGTCTCGGACGTCTTTCCGGCCTCCGTAGACGACCTCCCGCTCCAGGACGCTGCGCGACGAGGGCTGATCGCGCCGCTGCGGAACCTCCGCGTGCCGCCCGCCGCCGCGATCCACTCGGTGCCGATCGTGGGCGGCGACTTCGAGGAGCGCGCGCTCGCCGCAGTCCTCGACCACAAGGCTTTGAACCAGGCCGCGGCCAGCCTCTACCGCGATCGCTTCGACTCGACGCCCGGCATCGTCTACGCGGCCGGAGTCGACCACGCGTACAACCTCGCGCAGGAGTTCCGCGCCGCTGGCCTCAAGGCCGAGGCCGTCAGCGGGCGCACGCCTCCGGTCAAGCTCGCCGAGATCCTCGCCGCGTACGAGCGGGGCGAGATCGACATCCTGATCAACGCGATGCTGCTCGCGGAGGGCTGGAACTCGCCGCGCGCGACCGTCGTCTTCCATCTCGCCCCGACGGCCAGCCGCCGCGTCTACCAGCAACGGATCGGCCGGATCATGCGCATGCACCCGCGCAAGGAAGCCGGGATCGTCGTCGACTTCGTGAACAAGGGCGCGACACACAACGACCGGGTGATCTCGCTGCACAGCCTGCTCGGCGCGGACTTCTACCGCGAGGGCGCGCGAGTCACGCCCGCCCCGCGCCGCCGTCCGAACCGCCGTGCTCGACGCAAGCTCTCGCCCGCGCCCTGGCTCGTGCCTGTGACCCCCGACGTGCGCCGCCGCCTCGCGGTCATCCAGCGCGAGTGGCAGCGGATCGACCCGCGCTACCTCGACGAGGACGAGCAGCGCTACTGGGCCTCGATCGCGGGCCGCCAGGTGCGCTTCGAGGAACGCGCGGAGTTCGTGAAGAAGCTCTCCGACGGCAAGGCGAGCAGGGCGTGCCTCGAGCAGTTCCTCGCAACGGCCGCTGCGGAGAACCCGAACCGCAGGCTCCGGATGATGGCGCTCTCGGACCGCGTTTCGATGACCGTCGAGCGCGCGGACTTCGACGACCTCGTCACGCTCGTCATCCAGGGCGCGACCTGGGACAAAGACCGCGTCCAGGGCGCGCGGATCCTGCTGCGGGCGATCGGCGAGGGCAAGGCCGACGCGCCGGAGCAGATCCTCGCACGCTGGACGTGGAAGCTCGCCCGCGCGACGCGCAAGGCGCAAGACCGGCGGGTCAGCGCGGAGTTCCCGGAGGCGAAGCGGCTGCTCGGCGCGCTCGCGAACTCCCGAGGGCATCGTCACGAGGAGAACGCGGCCAAGCTCGTCAACGCGGCGCTAGAGCTCCCGATTGGAGTCGGTGTCGCCCTGCTCGCCTCGGCCGACGGCTACACGCCGCGCGCGACGAAGCTGATCGAGGGCGCGCGCGAGAAGATCGGCACGCTGTCCGAAGTCGCCTATGCGCTCGCCGAGAACCTGCCGCCGCCGAAGGCACACACGGGCAGGCGCAGGCGCCGGCGGAGGAAGAAGAAGGGCGGGCAGCAGACGCAGCAGGGTGCCGAGGCGCAGGCGACCCCGGACGGCGCCCAGCCGAAGAAACGCCGCAGGCGCAGGAAGCCGGCGAAGGCGAACGGCACCGAGCCCGCTCCGGAGCAGGGCTCGGAGCCCTCACGGACCGCCGAAGCCTCGTAATTCCCGCTTAACCGCCCGCTCTCTACGCTTACGGGCGAATGCTCGTCCTGATCGGGATCGGCCTCGCTGCCGGGTTCATCACGGCGATCTCGCCCTGTGTCCTGCCGGTGCTGCCGATCGTGTTCGCAGGCGGCGCGACCGGAGGCCGAAGGAAGCCGTTCGCGATCATCGCCGGGCTCGTCCTCAGCTTCACGGCGTTCACGCTGTTCGGCGTCTGGCTCCTGCGCAAACTCGGGCTGCCCGAGGATCTCCTGCGCAACGTCGCGATCGCGCTCCTCTTCCTCGTCGCGGCGACGCTGCTCTTCCCCAAGGTCGAGGAGGTCGTCCAGCGGCCGTTGCTGCGCCTGACGCGGCGGCCGAGCGGCGACCTCGGCGGCGGGCTGCTCCTCGGGGCGAGCCTCGGGCTCGTCTTCGTGCCGTGCGCCGGGCCGGTGCTGGCCGCGATCACCGTCGTCGGCGCGACCCAGGACGTCGGCTTCCGCGCGATCGTGCTCACCCTCGCCTACGCGATCGGCGCAGCGATCCCGATGCTGCTCGTCGCATTCGGCGGCCGCGCAGGGATGAACGCGCTGCGGCCGCACGCGCACCGCATCCGGCAGGCGCTCGGCGTCGTCGTCGCGCTGACCGCGCTCGCGATCGCGTTCAACGTCGACCGCCATTTCCAGACCGCGATCCCCGGCTACACACAGGCGCTCCAGGACAGGGTCGAGAACAGCGACGGCGCGCAGCGGCAACTCCAGAAGCTGCGCGGGAACACACGCCAGGTCGCAGCGACGACATCACTCAAGGACTACGGCACGGCGCCCGAGTTGACGGGGCTCACGAACTGGATCAACAGCAAGCCGCTGACCCTGAAACAGCTGCGCGGGAAGGTCGTCCTGATCGACTTCTGGACGTACTCGTGCATCAACTGCCTGCGCACGCTGCCGCACGTGAAGGCGTGGTACCACGCGTACCACGGAAAGGGCCTAGTCGTGATCGGCGTGCACACGCCCGAGTTCGCGTTCGAGCACGTCCCGGGCAACGTCCGCGGCGCGGTGAAGCGGCTCGAGGTTACGTATCCGGTAGCGCTCGACAACGACTACTCGACGTGGAACGCGTTCCAGAACCAGTACTGGCCGGCGAAGTACCTGATCGACCGGAGCGGGCACCTCCGCTACTACCACTTCGGCGAAGGCTCCTACGACACGACCGAGGCGCGCATCCGGACGCTCCTGGGCGAGAACGCGGGCATGCTGCCGGTTGCGAACGATCTCTCCGATCCGACGCCGACGGGCCTGATGACTCCCGAGTCGTACCTCGGCTACCAGCGCCTCGCCCGCTTTGCGCAGAAGACGATCACGCCCGACCGGTTCGCGACGTACCACTTCCCCGCGGACGACCTTCAGGAGAACGAGCTCGCCTACGCTGGACGCTGGAAGGTCGAGGGCGAGCGGATCGTCGCGGGGCCCGGCGCTCAGCTCAGGCTTCGGTTCCAGGCGCGGAGCGTGCACCTCGTGCTCGGCGGTCACGGCTCGGTCGCGGTCATCGTCGACGGGAAGCCGGTCGACGTCGTCCCGGTCCGCGGGAGCCGGCTGTACACGCTTGCGCGCCTGCCGACCGACCAGAGCAGGCTGCTCGAGTTGCATTTCAGCCCGGGCGTCGAGGCGTACGCGTTTACATTCGGCTAGGTCGGGCCGCTACTGGTCGCGGGCGACGTCGTCGTCGCCGTTGTCTCGCTCGCGGTCGCGCAGGAACTGGGTGAGCTCGGCCGCCAGCGCGTCACCCGAGGGCAGATCCGCCTCCTCGGCGAGCGTGTCCGCACGCTGCTCGAGCTCCTCGATGTAGGCGGCGGTGTCCGGATCGGACGCGACCGCTTCGGACACCTGCTCCGAGTAGTTCTCCGCCGCCTCGGCCAGCTCGGTGGTGTCGATCTCCGTCTCGAGCAGATCGGCGAGCCGGTCGCAGAGCGCGAGCGCGGCCTTCGGGCTCGGCGTCAGCGAGACGTAGTGCGGCACCGCGGCCCACAGGCTCGCAGATGGCAGGTCGGCCTGGCGGCACGCATCGTGGAGCACGCCGACGATCCCGGTCGGGCCCTCGTACCGCGACGCGGACAGCCCGAGCCGCTCGACGAGCTCCGGATCGCTCGCGCTTCCCGTGACCGGACAGGGCCGCGTGTGGGGCACGTCAGCGAGCAGCGAGCCGAGGCTGATGATCAGCTCGACCTGGAGCTCCTGGAGAAAACCGACGACCAAGTCCGAGAACGTGCGCCAACGCAGGTTGGGCTCGATCCCGAGCAGTAGGACGACGTCGCGGTCGAGCCCCGGCGGGCGGCCGTGGTAGAAGACCGTCGAGGGCCAGTCGATCCGTCGCGTGAGCCCGTCCTCGAGCGAGACGTGCGGCCGGGTCGCCTGGAAGTCGAAGAAATTCTCCGGCTCGATCTCCGCGAAACGCCTCGCATTCCAGAGCTTGGCGAGGTAGCCGGTTGCGAGCGACGCGCCTTGGCCGCCGTCGTTCCAGCCGCGGAAGGCGGCGATCATGATCGGGTGCTCGAGCTCCGGGCGGCTCGAGACGAGGAGCTCCTCGGACACTGCCCTGAGTCTAGGCGTTTCGAGGCAGCAGAGAACGCGGTGGCCGGTAGAAGAGCGTCGTCAGCGCGACCGTGCACGCCCAGACGGCCGCAGCCAGGGCGACGTGGACGAGGACGATCTCCCACGGGAGCTTCGTTCGCCACTGGAGCTCGCCGACGCCGATCTGGACGATCAGGAGCCCGAGCGTGAGGAGCGCGAAGCGAAACAGCTTCGGCGAGCGCTCTCGGTAGGCCGCCAGATAGCCGACCGAGAGCAGGAACGAGATCAGGAAGAAGCCGACGAAGACGCCGTGCGCGTAGACCGTCGGCTGGAGCGAGCCGAAGCGATCGATGTGCTCGCCGCCGCCCGAATGCGGGCCGGCCGCGGTCGCGAACGTGCCGCTGACGACGAGCGCGAAGCCGGCCGCCGTGAAGAGGATCGCCAGGCGCCGGAGCTCGACCGGCACGATCGGCTCCGCCTCGCCGTCGCGCACGCCGATCGCCTCGACCCCGATCACGACCGCGCCCGCCAGAAGCGCCATCGAAAGCAGCAGGTGCGCCATCACGACGGGCCAGCGCAGATCGCTCGCCACCGCGAGGTACCCGAGCGGCGCCTGGGCGAGCGCGCCGATCAGGACCGCGAGCGCCAGCTTCCGCGTCCAGTCCGGCAGGCCAGGCGTCTTGCGCGCCGCGAGCCAGGTCAGGAGCGTGACCGTGATCACGACGCCGCCGACGAGCCGGTTCCCGAACTCGACGAATGCGTGGACGTTCTTCTCGGGCAGCGGTGCCCCGCGCTCGCAGCCGGGCCAGTGGCTGCAGCCGAGGCCCGAGTCAGTGAGCCGGACCGCGGCGCCGGTGCCGACGATCAGCCAGAGCAGGAACACGTTCGTCCAGGCGACCTGGACGAAGCGCACGGGCGAGATCTCGAAGCTGCGGATGCGGGCCGCGGTCTCCATTTAGAGGGGCACGAGCAGGTCTGGATACCCGTCGGCGTCCGGAAACGGCGTCGGGCGCGAGCCGAGGAAGAGCGGGCGGTCGGCGGCGTTCAGGAGAACGGGCATCATGTCCGGCCCGCGGAGCTGCCCGAGGATCCCACGCGCGCAGTCGAGCTCGCCGAAGGCCTCGACCTCGTCAGCGCGCACGCCGGGGCCGTTGACGAGGAACGGCACCGGGTCGCCCGAGTGGATGACGTCCGGGTACGTCGGCGTCGCGTGGTCGCCGGTTACGCAGACGATCGCGCGGTCGGTCGGGAGCTCGCCGAGCTCCGCGTCGAGCGCCTCGATCACGCTTCGTTTGACCAGAGGGTCCTTCGTGTGCCCGGCCAGGTCGGTCGCCTTCAGGTGCGCGAAGACGAACGTGTCGCCCTCCTCTAGGCGCTCGAGCGCGAGCTCTATTCGCGCTCTCAGGTCGGCCGCTGCGTCGACGGTCTCGGGGACGTGATACGGCTCCAGGCCGATCGTCCGCGCAAGGCCGAGCAGGAACTTCGAGTCGCCGAGGAAACTGCCGCGCAAGCCGTGGCGCTCGCGGAAGCTCGGGCTCGACCGTGGCCGCCCCCACCACTTGAGCGTGATCACGTTGAAGGGCGACAGCCCCTCCGAGACGCGCCGCTCATTGACCGGATGGCCCTCGAGCAGCTCGATCGTCTGTCGCGTCCAGCCCTCGGCTGCATGCGCAGTCGCCTCCGCCTCGGCAACCTGAGGCTGCGGTTTCAGCACCGGGTACCACTCTTTGAAGAACGCGTCGGAGTCGGTGACGCGGTCGTGCGCACCGGGATGGACGCGCAGGATCGCCTCGCCGCGCTGCAGGTGCGCGAGCTCGAACCGAAGGCCGTCGACCTCGCGCCCGTCGCACGCGGCCACGAGCTCGGCGGAGTCCTCCTCGTCGTCGCCTTTGCGCGGCCGCCCGGTGAGCCAGAGCCCGTCGTCGCGCCGTTCCGCGGGTCGGAGCGCGGCGAACGCGAACACGTGCTCGGGGTCGATCTCCTGCTCGGCGCCGATCGCCTCGAGCACCGCTCGGCCGGGAAACTCGTCGGGCGTGTACCCGAGCATCGCCCAGTGCGCGAGCTCGCTAGCCGGCGCGCGTCCAGGGCCGAGGCTGAACATGAGCCCGCACGAGCCCTCGGCCGCGAGGCGGTCGAGGCTCGGCGTCTCCGCGATCTCGTTCGCGGTGCGGCCGCCGAGCGAGTCGTGGGCTCGGTCGGCGAGCCCGTCGAGCAGGACGACGAAGATCGGGTACACGGAGGCGTGAGGCTACCGGCGCGCCGCGCCTCTCACGCGGGGTCACGTTGCTGCCGACAACACGAAGAGTGCTATTGACATCTATAGCAAGACCGCTATCATAGCAAGTATGCGATGGAGTTCACCGTGAACCGCGAGCAGTTCCTCGCCGAAGCCGACATCGTCGGCATCGACCGCAACGCGGCGCTTTCGCTCTTCGAGCGGCTCTACGCCGCGCCTGAGCCCGGCTCGGAGCTCTCGCGCAACGGGACGCCTCTCACCGACCAGACGCGGCTCTCCCGCACCGTTCAGGTGTTCGTCGGCCTCGGCGTGCTGCTCGTGATCGGCGCCCACGCTTGGTGGTCGACCAAGGGCTACCAGGCGGCCGGGATCGGAATCGTCCTCGCCCTCACGCTGCTCTGGCAGGCCGGCTTCCTCTGCGCCGCGGAGTGGGCGAAGCGGGCCGGCTACGGGCTGCTCGAGTCCGGCTTCGCGGCGATCGTCGCGTTCTACACGCCGCTGACGATCTTCTCGATCGAGCGGCTGATCGGTGTCGACTTCGAGCACCAGGACTACAAGGACTTCTACCCCTGGATCTCCGGCGGTTGGGTGTTCATGGAGATCGGCTCGATCGCAGTCGCCGCGGCGCTCCTCTACCGCTACCGGCGCCCTTTCCTGACGCTGCCGATCACGCTCTTCACCGGCTTCCTGCTCATGGACGCCACGGCCAGGATCGTCGGCAACGGATTCGACGACGACGACCTGATCAAGTGGATCGTGCTCGCCGGCGGGATCGTGATCGGGCTCGTCGGGACCCTGCTCGACTACAGAGGCTGGCGACGGTTCGCGCTCTGGCCGCACCTGACGTCGATCTGGCTCGTCGCCTGGGGCCTGCCGCTCTGCACCGGCGACAACACCTGGCCGTTGTTCCTCGTCGCGGCCGTCGACCTGCTCGTCGGGATCTGGCTCGCGCGGCTCGTCTACCTCGCCGCGGGCGGCATCATCGGGTGGATCGCGATCAGCGTGAACGCGCACGGCGCGCTGTTCCCGTTCATCCTCATGGCCGGCGGGATCCTGTTCATCGTCGCAGCGATCTGGCTTGCCAAGGCCGACAGCCCGCTGCGCCGCTGGCTCGACGAACGCTCGCTACCCGCTCCGCAGCGGGACCTCGCCTACTAGACCGCGCAGCACACGCGCGACCCCGGGCGGCACGAGCAGCTCCCATGAGTCCCCGGCGCGCATCGCGGCCCGCACGTCCGCACCAGACAGCTGCTTTTCGACGCCCTCGTCGAGGATCACGACCTCGTACCCGGCCGCGGCGAGGCGCTCCTGCTTCTCGCCGCCCCACTCGGAGAAGAGGCGCAGGTACTGCGTGATGCCTTCGGGGACGTACGCGGCCCAGAGCTCCGGCTCGTTGACCGGGAACGGGATCACGTGCACGCGCTCCGGCTCGAGCCCCAGGTCGCCGGCCGCCGCCTTCACCATCAGAAGCCGCTCGTCGTAGGTGTACGGGTTCGACTCGGGGAGGTGGCGCGCAGGGTCGCTCGCCTCGGGAAGGATCCGCGCCGGATCCGGGTTCGTAATCCCGACCCAGAGCTCGTCTGAGAGCGCGGCGGCCCCGCGCATGTACTCGAGGTGGCCGTTGTGGAACGGCTGGAAGCGCCCGTGGATCATTCCGCGCCTCATGGCGGCCGGAAAACTAGACGACTACGACGCCGTTGCCCTCTTCAACCGTGCCGACGCGGCGCAGGAAGAGCCGCTTAGACGTGAACTCGGCCTCGAGCACAGCGCCCTGGTCGGACGGGAGCGCGACGAGCAGCCCGCCGGCCGTCTGCGGGTCGTAGCCCAACGCGACGAGCGTCTCGGGCACTTCCTGAAGCGTCAGGTGCCGGCCCGCAAAGTCCCGGTTGCGCGGATCGCCGCTCGTGCGAATGCCCTTGCGCGCCAGGTCGAGCGCCCCGTCGATCGCCGGGAAGCGCTCCGACTCGAGCCGGATCCGTACCCCGCTCCGCTCGGCCATCTCGCGGACGTGTCCGAAGAGGCCGAACCCGGTCACGTCGGTCACAGCGTTGACCCTGTGTGAGCGCAGCGCCTCGGTGGCGTCCTTGTTCAGGGTCCTCATCCAGCGCACCGCGCGCTCGAGCTGCTGCGTCCCGATCTGTCCCTTCTTATGGCCCGACATGATCAGGCCCGTGCCGAGCGGCTTGGTCACGTAGAGCGCGTCGCCCGGCCGGGCGGACGCTTTCGTCCAGATGCCGTCCGGGTGGACCGTGCCGACGACCGCAAGGCCGTACTTCGGCTCGTCGTCGCGGATCGTGTGCCCACCGGCGAGAAGGCCGCCCGACGCGCGGACCTGCTCGTCGGCGGCCGCAAAGATCTGGGCCAGCATCTCGAGCGGGAGCTCCTCGGGGAAAGCCGCGATCGAGAGCGCGAGCATCGGCGTGCCGCCCATCGCGAAGACGTCGTTCAACGCGTTCGTGGCCGCGATCGCGCCGTAGTCGGCGGGGTCGTCGACGATCGGCGGGAAGAAGTCGAGCGTGAAGATCAGTGCGCGCTCGTCGTCGAGCCTGTACACGGCCGCGTCGTCGGCTGGCGCAAGCCCGACGAGCAGGTTCTCGGCCTCGGCCGGCACGAAGCCCGACAGCAGCTGCTCGAGCCTGGCGGCGGAGTACTTCGCGGCGCACCCACCGCACGAGGCGAGGTCGGTCAGCTTGATGTCAGCGGTATCGATGTCCATCGGGCTCCTCGGAAACGGCGGACCTTAGCTGCATGAACGCGGGCTCGTCGTGGGGCATTCCCCGAAAGCGGACCGTAAAACCAGGGCTTTCGGAGCCCCCGTCGAACGCCGTGGAAACACAAAGCTCCTCCTCTCCCCTGACAGCGGCGGCGGTCTCGAAATCGAACCGTCGCCGCATTTTTTGCGCAGCGCGATTCGGAGCCACTGACCCCACGCCTCAGGAAGAGAAAACGCCAACCGCCCCCGCAGAAGCCTCGCTACGTCAGGGACCGTCCCACCAGCTGTCCCGCCCAATTTGGCCGAACACCAAAGCGAGCTGGCACGCCAGAATCACGAGGAAGATGAGCCTTGCGCGCAATCCGTTCACCTCCTCTCCGTTAGAACCTGACGTCCTGCAACGCATCGGCGGCATTGCGGTAGTGACGCGCAGCCGCACGGTCGTCGCCCCGGCGAGCTGCGAGATCGCCCATTGCGATCCAGGCGCGCGCGCGGTGGCTTGCTGAGGAGAGCTGCTCAAAGCTGTCGTCTGCGGTCTTGAACGCGTCCTCGGCCTCATCGAGACGACCCTGCTCCATGAGCGCACGGCCGAGAACGAGCTGCGAGGGACCGATCTCGTGGAGGAAGTCGACCCGGCCCTCGAGGAGCGACAACGCCTGGCGCGCGAACCGCTCCGCCTGCTCGAAGTCGTTCAGCTCGAGATGGACTGGGGCGAGCGAGCCGGTTGCCTGTGCCGCCTCTTCCTTGC
>Ga0081540_1001831_pt1 | contig 17838 bp, 16 predicted proteins | sample TabmetS2T1R1_FD_71024 | JGI IMG/M metagenome (GOLD analysis project Ga0081540, IMG submission 71024) | Tabebuia heterophylla rhizosphere microbial communities from the University of Puerto Rico - S2T1R1 | ecosystem: Host-associated > Plants > Roots > Rhizosphere ... | reverse complement strand
CTACGGCACGACCAGCGACTCCACGCTCTGGCGGTCATTTCAGGACCCGACGGGGCGATGGATCGATGTGTGGGTCGCCTCCCAGTTCGATCCCCACACGATGATTGATCACGTCCAACTTGTGCGCAAGGTCCGTAAGACAGGAGAAACCTGGCCCTCGCAGATCGCCTTGCGCTACATTGGCGTCGAGGCACTCAACCATCGCTTGGCCGCGCACGGTTTTACGGTAGTGGCCCAATACGGGAACTGGTCGAAAACACCTTGCGTGCTCTCCAGCCCGGAAATTATTACGGTCTGTCGTCGAGAAGCACGGCACGGTACTGGATAGCCATGCCGAACAAGGGCGTGGAGCTGACTGCCTCCAGCGTCCGGTGCGCTCCCGCTTCCGGCAGCAGCTCACGCCTAGCGTTAGGCCCCTCTATGAGGAGCACCATTGAAAATCGGGGGTCGGACTGGTATAGCACTCTTGGGCAAGGTCGAGTATCAGTTTTACTCTAACTCTCTCCGCTCAGTGAGTCGCTCCTCAAGATATGAGATGTACAGATCACGTTGGGCAATCCGCTCTCGCAATACCTTATTCTCCGCAAGCGCCTGTTCCAGTCGTGCCTCTAATAGGGCTGCCAAATAACGTCTTTGTCGGTGTATTATTAACGCTGGACGGTTCAAACGCAGCGCTATAATGTGAAAACGCACCGTTGCAGTAAGCCCCTCCAATCGTCCGGTCCTCTCGTCTTCTCGTATATGCGCGGCAAGGTCATCCCGCAAGGGATGCAAGAGACGCCGTTCATTCGCGACATCTGTCGCTTCTGGGCGCAGCGCCCCTTTGTACTGGTTACATCGCACACACGCATACACGAGATTCTCATCGCTGTCGTCTCCACCCGCTGACACCGGGCAGAAATGATCTACTGTCAACTCCCCGCCGACATCCGCCTCGGAAACGCCGCAGTACCCACAACAAAAAGCGTAGCGCTCTCGAACTGTCGGCAGTCTGGGATGCGCCATGCGGCTCAGTTTCCAATACCGAGGAGTTGACGCGTCCGTGTGTCCAGGCGGGCTTCCAGGGCGGTGATACGAGCGTCGAGTTCCGCTCCGTGTGCTCGCAAGCGTTGCTGTTCCGCTTCCGCCGCAGCGATTTGTGCACGCAATTCCCGCAAGCGCTCCAAGTTACCGTCTAGCCGCTCCTCGGCGTCCAACTCCTCGCATCCAGCCTCATACACCGCCTGTTCTGCTGCATTTAACGTCTCACCCATTACCACGCGTTGGTGTAAACCCTGCCAATACTGATACGCCTGCTCGTCCATGACACCTGCTCCTTCTCTCGGCACACTTCTCCTCTCTTACAAGAATATCATAGAAACGAAGGAAAATTTTTCAGGAATGAAAGGCATGAGCGGATGAGATCTACCACGAGCACAGGCAGCGGCCAGAAGCCGCACTAGCAGTCAGGAGGCAACCCACAGCCGGCATCGTCCACTGCGTTGCCTCCTGACCTGCCTCTGGCCCTACGGCACGAGGACCGCACGCGTAATCTCCGTCTGCCGTTGGTTCCACTCGGCTTTCTCACACGCCTCATTCACCTGAGCAAGCGGGAATTTGTGGGAAATGAGCGTGTGGAAGGGGAGCTTATAGCGGTTCCGTACCAGATAGTCTAACAGTTTAGGCAGGAGTGAGGGGCGATACATCAAGGAGCCGAGAATTGACTTGCCAGCCAGCAATTTCGACGGATCGATAGACACCTCACGCCCCCGGACGATATCGCCAATCTCGACAAAACTGCCCCCATTGCTGAGCATGTCGATACCCTCAGCCAAGAGTTCTGCCTTGCCCACCAGCTCCATCACGATATTGGCCCCGCGCCCCTTCGTAAGTTCACGCACCCGTTGCACGCGGGCCGCTGGCTCGGCATACTCTTCGACGTTGATAGTCGCATCTGCTCCGAACTCCTCAGCCAGCCGCAGCCGGTTGTCCAGTCGATCCAGCACAATGACCTGATGCGCACCCATATCCTTGGCCATCGCGGTAGCATGCAGCCCCAGGCCCCCAGCCCCCATAATGACGACCGTATCGCCTTCACCCGCCCCAGCCCTGAGCAAGCCAGTTGTGACTGTGCCCATGGCACAATTGACAGGACCGAGCAGCTCATCGGGGAGTTCGTCGGGAACACGGAAGAAAGGATGGCGCGGTGGGAGATAGAGATAGTCAGCGTAGGTGCCAGTGAAATATGGGTACACGCCGGCCGCGGGATAGGTCCGATTCACGCACCAGTTGGTGTCACCCCGCAGACAGAGGTGACAGTGGTAGCAGGGGAAGACCGCAGAGTAGACCACTCGGTCCCCCTCCTTGATGGGCGTGCCCAGGGTATCCGTGGTGATGCCCTGCCCCAGTTGTGCGACCACGCCTGTCCCCTCGTGTCCCATGACTCGACCTGTAGCAGGCAAAGGCACATTCACCTGATCGCCTCGCCACACGTGTAGGTCGGAGCCGCAGATCCCCGCCTGGGTCATGCGCAGCAGCACGGCTCCTGGCTCTGGTATCGGGACATCGTATTCTTCAATCTCGAAGGGTTTCCCATATGCTTTGCAGACGACAATACGTCCTTTCATCGTTACTCCCCTCTCCTAGCTACGCTCAAGATAACAGCATCTATGCATAGGCCATAAGCCTGGCCACAGCTTGCTCCCGTACCATACCATATGCCGGGAGGGCTGGGTAGTTGCCGTAGGTGGCATGCACTTGCAAAGTGGGTACAAAACGCCTACCTTCTCCGGTACACTCTGCACACCCTGTAGTCGGAGTATCTTACAGGCAGCGACTTTATGAATCCGTATACGTTTAGCCTGGCGCTTGGTGCGACCGGTCTCGTGGTCATGGCCCTGGGAGGGCTTGGACACCATACGGGGCACGCCGGTCATACGCACCACGCACCCGGTCCTGGCAGCCCACTCAGCGGCCATGGCCATCATGGTGCGCCCCTCCCCAGCCATGGGCAAGGACACGCGCATCAGAGTCACGACGCACCACATGTGACGCCTCAGGGGAAACTCTGGGCACTGCTCTCACCCAGAGTCCTGTTCAGTTTTCTCGTCGGCCTCGGGGCCTCCGGTCTGCTGCTCTCACACTTGTTATTCGAGCCCCTGGTGGCGGTTGGAGCACTCGCCGGCGGTGTGCTCTTTGAACGCTATGTGGTTACGCCAATCTGGAACGGCCTGTTGCGCTTTGCCTCAGAGCCAGCACAGACGCTGGAGCGAGCGGTCTTTGATGTCGCCCAGGCAGTAACAGACTTTGACGCGCAGGGTCAGGGACTCATCGCAGTAGAGCTCGATGGCCAATTGGTCCAGGTTCTAGGCATCCTCCGGCCCGAGGAGCACGCCATCGGCGTACAGATCCGCCGGGGTGGACGCGTCCGCATTGAAGAAGTCGATGCGGCGCGGAACCGGTGCCTCGTGTCGTCCCTCACCCCCTGACTTCACAGGAGCTTGAGATATGCAAGAAATTCTGATTATCGGTGGCGTCGTGGTGGGGGTGCTGGGGCTCCTGCCCGTGATTGTGTCGTTGTTCCTACGTGATGTCGAAGCGGGCACGATCCGGCTGGTGAGCTGGCTGCAAGGCAGTACGGCCATCTATCGCGGGCCAGGCAAGTCGAAGGAGATCCCCTTGCTGACGACCGGGACCACGATTTCCAGCAAGGTGCTCAATGTCGACCTCGATATTACTGACCAGACCGCCGACCTCGACGAGCAAGGTTTTCCCCAACCCATTAAAGTGCGGGTGCTGGCGAGCGCTATTGTCTCCGTGGGCGACAGCGATGCCATGATCAAAACCGCCGCCAATCGCTTCTTTGCCAAGCCTGAATCCGACCAGATCTCCACCCTCACGGATCTGCTCTCTAGTTCGGGGCGGCGGGCCATCAACCTGCTCACGCACGACCAACTCTTCTCGGCAAAAACTGCCCCGCGCACGCCACGCCCCACGCTCCCAGCCGTGACGGGTGGGAGTGGTACAGAGGTACAGGTGGTATCAGGCTTCGCTGCGGAGGATGACGACGATCCTCTCGCCATTATCATCCGCAAAGCCTGCTCACGCGAGCTAACCGATTTGGGACTCGGCTTCAATTCACTGAATATCAAGGTGGTGCAGTCAGAAGTGGCTGAGGCACGGCGGCGCCAATCCGCGGCAGAGGCCCAGGCCAATGCCGACATCGTGGCGGCGCAGCAGAGTCGCCGTGCGAAAGAAGCGCAGTTAGAAGCAGAGCGAGTGATTTCAGATCGACAGCGGGAGCTGGAGCAGACCAAGGCCTCGAATGCCGCGTTGATTGCCCAGGCAGAGGCCAAGCGCCAGGAGTCAATGGCAGTACAGCGCGTGGCCGAACTCGATGCCACACTGATTGCCCAGGCTAAAGCTGAGGCTGAGAAAGTTAAAATCGACGCGCAGGCAGGGGCGGAAGCCGAGGCGATCCGCATTCGCACGGTGGCTGAGGCTACCGCGGAGAGCATACGCCAGGTGAACGCTGCCATCCGCGAAGGCGGTGAGAGCTATCTGCGCTACCGGCAAGTGGAGATGTTGCCAGACATCGCCCCAGTCCTGGCGGACGCGCTAGCCAAGGCCAAGATGGTAACGATTGCCAGTGGCGCTGGAGGAGGCGCCGCAGAGAGCACGATGAGCAATATCTCGTCAGTGATCCAGACCGTGCTGGCAGCGCAGCTTGTGACCAAGGGCGGATTGCTCAGCGGGACTGAGGACGGCAAGCCATAGTCACCGGCGAGTTGGGACGTACACGGTGCTTCTGCTAGACCTCACTGATGCGTTCCTGCAGCTCGAGGAAGGGTTTCAGGAGGTCCAGAGGCACCGGGAAGACTACCGTGGAATTGTGATCTACCGCGATCTCAGTGAGTGTCTGCAGGTAGCGCAATTGCAACGTCATCGGATGCTTCCCCATGATGTCCGCCGCTTCAGCGAGCCGTGTGGAGGCTTGATACTCCCCTTCCGCGGCAATGATTTTCGAGCGCCGCTCGCGCTCGGCTTCCGCCTGTTTGGCCATCGCACGCTGCATTTCCTGTGGCAGATCTAAGTGTTTAATTTCGACAGAGTCGACCTTAATCCCCCACTGGTCAGTTTCCGCGTCCAGGATCGATTGTAAGCGATGGTTAATGCTATCGCGCTCTGCCAGGAGCTCGTCCAGCTCAAATTGCCCCAGCACATTGCGCAGCACCGTTTGCGCCTTTTGATACGTGGCCGAGTACCAATCTTCGACATTGATAATCGTTTCCTTGGGGCTAAAGATGTGGAAGAACACCACCGCATTCACCTTCAGCGTGACATTGTCTTTCGTGATGATGTCTTGGGGCGGCACATCGACCGTGATGACGCGAGTGTTCACCCTGTGCATGCGTTCGATGCCTGGGATGACCACGATCAGCCCCGGCCCGCGTACCGCCTGAAATTTCCCCAGACGCAGGATCACCCCCCGTTCCCATTCGCGCAAGAGCTTAATAGTGTTGGTAATCACCAGCACGATCACCAACAACACAAAGATTGGACTTAGACCTTGCATAACTACCTCTCCTCTGTGACTTTCTCCACCGTCAACTTCAGCCCCTCTACACGCACCACGCGCACCGTCGCACCAGCCTCAATAGGTACAGTGCTCCGGGCACTCCACAGGGTACCCTGAACAAACACGGTACCGGTGGGGTCGAGGCGTTCCTTCGCTGTACCAATGGCGCCGAGCATGCCTTCCTGTCCGCTCACAGGCTTGCGGCCCACACTGCGTACCGCGGCACCGACCACAAACAGGAAGAGTCCCGCCGTGGTACCGACCACTAACACAATGGTGGACAAGGGAATACGCAGATACTCCTCTGGGGAGTCGATCAACATTAAGGCCCCCAGAGACATGGCGACAGCACCACCTAGAAAAAGCATACCAAAACTCGTCACCTTGATTTCCAGGATGAACATCACCATGCCTAAGCCGATCAGTAACAGTCCAGTATAGTTAATCGGGAGGGTTTGCAGGGAATAAAAGGCGAGTAAGAGTGCCAGCGCCCCAACGACGCCTGGGAAAATGAGCCCTGGATTATACAGCTCGACCAACAGGCCAATGGATCCCAGGCTGAGCAGCATCAGCGCGATCTGCGGATGGGACAAGGCCGCCAGGAGACGCTGGCGCCAGGTCATCTGCTGCACACGTACCGTGGCACCAGCCGTATGCAACGTCACGGCGCCATGGGCCAGGAACACCTGTCGCCCGTCCAACTGCTTCACGAGGTCTGGGATATCCTCGGCAATCACGTCGATGACACGCTGCTCACGCGCCTCGACCTCGGTGACCGCGACACTTTCACGCACCGCCTTCTCGGCCCACTCCACGCTGTGCCGGCGTTTTTCGGCGATCGAGCGCGCAAAAGCGGCCAGATCGTTTTCAGCCTTCTGACGCATGTCTCCCTCAATGTCCTTGCCCTCGCCAGACACCGGGTGTGCCGCACCAATATTCGTCCCCGGCGCCATGGCCGCGATATGCGCAGCCATGGTAATGAAAGTGCCGGCGGAGGCCGCCCGGGCGCCGCTGGGAGCGACATACACGACTGTAGGCACATTGGCATTGAGCAGGGCTTTGACAATTTCGCGCGTGGAGTCGACGAGCCCGCCAGGCGTATCGAGTTGGAAAATCACCGCCACGTCTTTGGCTTCCTCCGCCCGCCGAATACTGTCGGTCATATATTCCACGACCACCGGATTAATGATCCCTTCAACCTGGTGCACATTGATCACTGTGTCTGCTCCGATCGTCACAGGCACACACCACAGCCATAGCCCACAGAGCACCAAACACAGCGACAAGATACGCACGGCCATAAGGCTACCTATACTTTCTGAGACCACCGCACACCGCGCGACATACTCGTTCCAATACCAGCAGTGTACTGGCCGGAGATGCGGGAAGCAATAGCTGCTTTGTCTCTAGCTGCACCAGCCATACGGAAGATCTGGAGGAAGATCGGCGGTTAGGGCCAGGCGAGGCAGCCGGTTCAGGTCTTTGGGTGCACTGCTCTGGTGCTATGGTGATTATGCCCGAGATCTGCGGGGTACCCCACCCCTGGATGAGGCGGTCCACAAGCGCTACCTCGGTCTCTGACCCCATGACTATTCGGCCAAGCCGGTCTGCAAGCCCATCTGCGTTGCTTGTATCAACGGTTTCGCCTGCCTTATGGTGAGGAGGAGTGCGAGGAACTTAAGAGGCATCCGATGTGATCGCACCTTTCACTTGTGGAGCAACTGCCGAGCCTTGTCCTGGGTACGTCGGTCTGCGTGCACACGCGCAGGGCGCACGGGCATCTGCAGAATCTCCGCCAGTAGTCGCTGGCTCGCCTCGCGCTGACCTGCTTCAAGATAGGCTTTAGCCAGAGCGAGCTTTAGTCCCATATTCTGGGGTGCGACACGGAGCCCCTGTTCGAAGTATGCAATCGCACGCTTCAGATTGCCGCCGAGCACTCCCGGCAACTGGCGGGAGATCTCCCCCAGGGCGCGGTAGGCGCTCCCGTTCTCATAGTCTGGCTGCAGACGTAGTGCTGTCTCCATCTCTGTGCGCACATGCTTGACCATCTGGAAGGCACGCCATATGCCTTGTATTGCACTCAAGCCGCCGTAATTTGCCGCGAGCCAAAAATGTCCTTCAACGCCAGCCGGCTGCTGAGCCACAGCGCGCTGTCCCATCTCGATACCGCGCTCAAAATAGCGCTGCTTCTCTCTGTCGCTTGCATCATCACCAACCTGGTAATACGCTCGTGCGGCACGCCAGAGTACCTGATAATTGTGCATGTCTGTTACCAGAGCACGGGTGAGAATTGCTAGGGCCTGCAGGTCGCGCGCCGTGTCCTCGCCATAAGAGAAGAGGGCATCGGCGTCAACAACAGGGTCTATACTCGCGGCTGGGATAGGTATGGGACTGTGTCCGTCAACAGCCAAGGACTCAGCCTGTACCAAGAGGGGGAGCCAAAGGAGGGCGGTTATCATCGTGCATATGAGGTAATCACCCCGATACACCCGCCACGGGAAGGTAATAAAGGTTTTCGTAGCGTGTGGGGCTAAGGAAAGAATGGTGACAGACGATGCAGTGCACGGCGGCATCGATTCCTCCACGCCATCGCCTGGAAGCACAACTCAGCCGGGTCACGAAATAACGCCCAGGGAGCGCCCAACCTCCTCAAAAGTCTCAAGCACACGGTCAATCTGCGCTGCCGTATGCGTGGCAATAACACTTGTACGGAGGAGAGAACAACCTGGAGCAACAGCCTGGCGTACTGCCGCGTTCGTGAAGATACCACGGTCAAACAGGGCACGCCAGAAGCGAAACGTTAATGTGTCCTCTCCTAAAATGACTGGAATGATCGGCGTCGCACTACGGCCCGTGTTAAAACCGAGTTCCTGCAGGCCAGTACGGAGGTGCGAGGCATTGCGCCAGAGATGCTCGCGGCGCTCCGGTTCTTGCTCGATAATGTCCAGGGCCGCAATGACCGCGGCGATCGTGGCTGGCGCCATACTCGCACTAAAGATCAGCGGGCGAGAATGGTGTTTAATGTACTCGATGATCTCGAAGCTCGTCGCGATAAACCCACCCATGGAAGCAAACGATTTGCTGAAGGTGCCCATGTTGATATGGATGGCGTGCTCCAGGCCAAAATGCTCCCCAGTTCCCCGACCATTTTCGCCGAGCACACCAATCGAATGCGCGTCGTCCACCATCAATACTGCATGGTGCGTCTGGCAGAGTTTGGTGATCTCCGGCAGGTTGGCAATGCTGCCCTCCATGCTGAACACGCCATCGACCACCACCATCTTGCCTGTCTCCGGCCCCAGGCGCTGCAAGATGCGTTCAAGATCCGCCATGTCATCGTGGCGAAATTTGAGCGTTTTGCCAAAGGACTGCCGACACCCATCGAGAATACTGGCATGGTCAAGCCGATCGGTAATGACAAAATCCCCCTTACCAACCAGGGCCGAAATAGTGCCCACATTGGTCTGATAGCCCGTACTGAAGAGCAATGCCGCTTCGCACCCCATGAACTTCGCGAGCCGCTCTTCGGCTTCGACGTGGAGTGACAGTGTACCGTTGAGATACCGCGAGCCCGTACAGCCCGTGCCATAGCGTTTCACGGCATTGATCACTGCCTCTTTGACCTTGAGGTGATTGGTCAAACCGAGATAGTTATTTGAGCCGATCATGATCATCCTGCGGCCATCAACGATTGCTTCTGCCCCTTGTTCCGATTCAACCACTTTGAAATAGGGATACCATCCCATCTCACGGATGGCCGCTGCCTCAGTGAAATTTCGGCATTTCTCAAGGAGTTTCATGTATGCTCCGAGTGCAAGTGCGACGTCTTACCCTTCCCAGGCCACCAAGCAGCCCTCACCCTCACCTTCCCCTGACGTCCTGCCACGTGTGGTGCAGGCGCAAGCGGTCTATGCTGGTATCCGCCGTCCGTACATTGCCGGGAGGTATGATAGGCATTAGGATTTCTCTTGTCAACGTCTTATTAACACGCTGAGATACAAGGCACAAGACAGCACGCCGCACTGGCACACAGCACGTCTTAAGGTGGGGTAACCGTCGTGCTGCGTTTGTGTTTCCCCCAGTAGCGGCGGGAGAGCCAGCCCAGGAGGGCCAACACCACCAGGGTGCCGATAGCCCGTTCCGTATTCCGGAACCACGTAGCGATCGTGCCCATCTGATCCACAAAGAAATACCCCACAGCGCAGAGTGCCGGTACAAAAATGAGGCTCGCCAGGGTATCAATGCTCACAAAACGCCACAGTGACATCTGCATAGTCCCGGCGATGAGAAATGTTGGGGCGCGCAAGCCCGGGATAAAGCGGGCGAGGAAGACCGTGGTATCACCATAGCGTGCAAAGAACGGTCGGCCGCGCTCAAGCTTCTGGGCAAACCAGGCCGTAAAACGTGGTGAGCGACTGAGGCGGCTGCTCACACCACGCCCCAGACCAAACAAAAACACGTCGCCGATCAGGACGCCAAGAAAATTCACGAGGAGCATGAGGAGTGGATGGAGGACTCTAGAGGCCACCAGGGCCCCCCCCAGGAGCAGCACGAGTTCCTCGGCCATGGGAAACCCTAGCCCGCACAGGAGCAAGAGGAAAAAGAGAAACACATAGATCAGATGAGGTGGGTATTCATTGAGAAACTCAAGCATGCGTGTGGTCCATGCGTAGCGTTGTCGTTGCGCCTCAGGTTAGGACACGGGTTGCAAAGAGCCTGAGCACGCGCGGGGTATCGACTTCCAACGCTACCTCAAGCTGTGGCATGTCACTCCGCCAGTACACTGAGGGGCGCCGATCGGCAACCGTCATGCCAATCGTATGCGATCCACGGGTCTCCGTACAGACCGGGAGAGCAGTACATGTCACGAGCGACGGATCGATGGCAACGGCAACGGCGAGCGGATCGTGCATGGCCATGCCCTCGCCTTGGCTGTGCAGCGCCTGCTGCGTTAGGTCATGGATCGCTGACATGAGAGGTGTCGCAGCCCCCTGGCCGGCATGCTGCAGAAAGTCGCGTGTCAAACGCACCTGGGTCGTCACATCCAATGGTATCAGAGTGATTGGCAGACCGGCACGGAACACCACGTCGGCCGCATGCGGATCGACAAAGATATTAAACTCAGCAACAGGACTGACATTGCCTGGCACGCCAATCGCTCCTCCCATGATCACGAGGCGGCCAAGCTGCTGCATGAGCTCAGGAGCCAACTGTACGGCACGCGCGATATTCGTGAGCGGTCCTAGGGCAATCATGGTCAGGTCGCGACCGTAGCGCTGCACCACCTGCAGCAGACGCTGCACTGCCTGCAGGTGCACTGCTGGCTGCTCCGGGACAGGATAACACGGGCTGCCGTCCGGATGGCGCAGGTGCGTCACCCCACCCAGACCGTCATGACTGTGAAAGGCTGTGGCAGTAAAGAGAGGGCGGCGCAATGGGCGGCCAAGACCTTGTGCCACTGCCGGCCAGACTGACAGCGCCAACAAACCCAGCACACGACGGGCGTTGGCGGTCGCCATGGGTACCGAGACATTGCCCGCCACAGTGGTAATCAGCTCGACACACAGCTCCGGAGAGCGGCAAGCAAGCATCAACGCCAGCGCATCATCGATGCCTGGGTCAGTATCGATCACCACTGGGCGTGGTCGTGCGGCCGCCGTCATGCGCAATGCTCTCCAGTGTCCGTCTTAGATATCATCGCTGGCTGCAGCCTGATAGGAGGCATCAAGGAGCTCGATGGGATGCACCACTGGGATGTGTAGATGCGCCTGTTGCACACCGGTGCGCAGTTGCAGCATACAGCCAGGGTTGCCAGTGGCAATAACATCCGGTTGCGCCGCCACTATGTGCTCCATTTTGCGTGCCAGGATCTGCATCGACACCTCGTGGTGGGTGATGTTATAGATCCCCGCAGCCCCACAGCAAAAATCCGCATCAGTCACCGGCACCAGTTGCAGTTCTGGGATGCCCTGTAAGAGTTCCCGCGGTTGCTGTCGAATACGCTGGGCGTGTAACAGATGGCAGGGATCGTCATAGGCAACGCGTTGCGGCACAGGACCAAGCGGCCCGCGCAGCGGTTCTTGCGCCAGACACTCGGCGATGTCCTGCACCTTGGCGCTAAAGCGCTGCGCACGTTCGGCAAACACGGGGTCCTCTGCCAGTAATTCACCGTAGCTCTTTAATTGCGCCCCACATCCAGCCGCATTATTCACGATGGCATCGACAGGCTGCTGCTCAAAAGCGACGATGTTGCGCCGAGCCAATTGCCTGGCCTGCTCACGCTCACCCGCATGCATATGCAGGGCACCACAGCACACCTGCTGTGCCGGTATCCAGAGGGTGCAGCCGTTCGTTTGCAGTACCCGGGCACTGGCGTGATGCACCTCGGTGCACAGCAGATTCATGACGCAGCCGGTGAAAAATCCGACCTGCCGCGTCACTGGCGGCTTACCAGGCAAGATAGCCGGAACGCTGCGGGTAAATGGCTGGGACAGCACCTCGGGTAAGGTCGCCTCCAGACGCTTGAGCAATCCAGGAAATAGCTCCAGAATATCGAGTTGCCGCACCAGGTGCTGCAGACCCAGTCGCTGATACCAGTGCAAGACGTGCCAGAGGAACTCCAGACGTCGGGGATGCGGAAACAGTTCTTGAAAGACCAGGCGTCGCAGGAGACGCTCAGGCCAGGGACGCGGGAGATGACGCTCAATCTGTCCGCGCGCCTTTTCCATCAGGTCGCCAAATTGCACGTGCGAGGGACACGCCGTCTCACACGCCCGACAGTCGAGGCAGAGATACATGTGCTCGACGAAGTTGGGCGTCATCGCCAGGCGTCCGTCATCCACCGCTTTGATAAGGTAGATGCGCCCACGCGGTGAGTCCATCTCAGTGCCCAGGGTGCGATAGGTGGGACATTTATCGAGACACAGGCCGCAATGGATACACGAGGTAATTTTCTCGCGCGGCGGCCGCTCAAGCTGATCAAAACCGGGCAGAGGCGTTGACGCTGTCACGAGTTATAATCCTCCTAGGAAACGCCCCGGATTGAGCCTGTGCTGCGGATCAAAGGACGCCTTGATCGCACGCATTAACGCGAAATCATCGCCGGGAGATCCCCATACCTGGCACTGTTGCTTCACAGCGACTGGGACCCGTTCAACGACGCGACGCCCCTGACCGCGGGCCACACACCCTTCAAGGGCCTGGAGATACGCCAGGAGCTGCGCCACGTCAGGGGCTTCAGGATTGGGCACTGGGATACACACATAGGCGATCCCACTACCAGCATGGGCGACCAGTGCCCAGGGAGTATCAAAGCGGGCAGCAGTCTCTTGCACGTCCCGGCAGAAGGCCGGCAGAGCCGACATCAGCAGGCCGACTTTCACGACCATACAGTCAGGAGCAGCGTCCGGGTCGGATGCCCCACGTGTCAACTCCCCCAGGGTGGACCATACGCGCTCCTGCTCCACTGCACTCCAGGCGTGGACACTGGCCGGACGCGTCAGGGGCAAGTGACGAAGTGCCCCTGTCAGGCGTTGGGCCTGACTCTGGGTCACTGCGGGGGTCCCTTCAACCCGTGCTATGAGCATATACCCTGTCTCTGCCAGGGAAAAATCTGCGTGGGTAGCAAGCGTCTCACAGGCTGCCGCATTCAGCAGTTCAAGGCTGTTGAGACGCAAAGGGAGTTGCAGGATCGTTTGCAACATGGGAGCGAGATCAGCCTGATCCGCACAACCGATGCCCAGCGTGAGTTCCCCTGGTGGCAGGGGGTGGAGCTTGCAGGTCAGTTCAACAATGATAGCCAGAGTCCCCAAGGAGCCGATATACAATTTATTCAAGTCGTAGCCGGTGACGTTTTTGACAACGCGCCCACCGGCCTTGGTGCGCTTGCCATCGATAGTCATGACTGCCACGCCCAGGAGCACGTCGCGTGCCGTACCATACAGTAAACGCCGCGGCCCACTCACATTTGTTGCCACTACACCGCCAAGCGTCGTCGTGGCGGTGACCGGGGGATCAAGAGCCAGGAACTGCCCACTGTTTCGCAGCGTGTGCTGCAGATCGGCGAAACGCACCCCAGCCTGCACAGTTGTCGTCAGATCAGCCGGTTCATAGGCCAACTGCCGTTGCAAACGTTGCAGGCTGAGCACCAGATCCACCCGAGATGGAGTCTGCCCGATAAACGTCTGACTACCGCCGCCACGTGGGAAGACCGTTGCCTGATATTCCGACGCTAGACGCAGCACCTCTGCGACCTGGACTTCGTCGATAGGCAACACCACAATGGCGGGGAGTACCCCATCGATCGCATACTCCACCACTGCAGCGTTGGTCAGGAGGTTGGCACTCCCGACGACGGATTCCAGTGCGGTCGCGAGCCTTTCAAGCGCGGACATGGGCGCCTTCCAGGGCTGCCGCAACAGCTTCCTGTACGGCTGGGGTGACCGTATCCTCGGCCGTCACTGCCCCACAGCGACATCGCCCACGCAACGGAATGACTTTACCGGGATTACAGAGTTGCTGGGGATTGAAGATCTGCCGGAGGCGATACATGATCTCCAGGTCATCGTCGGTGAACAGCCAGGGCATGCAGTTTTTCTTTTCCAAGCCAATACCGTGCTCGCCGCTCAGGACACCACCGAGATCAACGCAGGTACGGAGGATTGCTTCCCCTGCTTGCAACACACGCTTGACCTCCTCAGTATCCCGCTCGTCGTACAACACCAGTGGGTGCAAATTGCCATCGCCAGCGTGGAAGACATTGGCAATACGCAAACCGTAGGTGGCACTGATGTGTTGGAGCCGACGCAGGGCTTCGGGCAGGCGTGTACGCGGAATCACACCGTCATGCGTATAGTAATTTGGGCTCAGGCGTCCCACCGCTCCGAACGCTTCCTTGCGCCCCTTCCAGAGCAGAGCCCGCTCCGCCTCGTCTTTGGCAATGCGTACCCCTTGACAGTCATGCTGCTGACAGATGGACGCGATACGCGCTGCGTCCTCTTCCATGCCATCAGCAATCCCGTCGAGCTCAATCAAAACTAGGGCACCAGCGTCCAAGGGCAGACCAGCCTGAATGGCCCCCTCCACCGCCTGGATGGCCAGGTTGTCCATCATTTCCAGGGCTCCAGGGATAATGCCAGCGCCAATGATGCCGCTTACGGCGTTACTAGCAGCATCGACCGAAGCAAAGAACGCCAGGACAGTCTTCCAGGCTTGCGGCTTGCGGAGCAAGCGCACAGTCACTTGGGTCACAATGCCAAACGTGCCTTCTGATCCTACGAAAAGCCCCGTGAGGTCATAGCCTGGGGTATCGAGGGTTGGGCCACCGAAATGAACCACAGTACCGTCGGGTAGGACCACCTCCAGACCCAGGACGTGATTTGTGGTGACCCCGTATTTCAGGGTATGCGGCCCCCCCGAGTTTTCGGCGACATTGCCCCCAATCGTGCATGAGCCCTGGCTAGAGGGGTCTGGAGCATAATAGTAGCCCGCGTCAGCCACTGCGAGAGACAGATGGAGATTCACCAGGCCAGGTTGCACGACCGCACGCTGGTTCACATAGTCAATCTCCAGGATCTTGTTCATACGGCACATTTCGATAACAATGCCACTGTCGAGGGCGAGGGCGCCTCCACTTAAGCCTGTGCCAGCGCCACGGGCCACGAAGGGCAGACTAGATTTATTAGCCAGTTTGACGATGGCCACAACCTGCTCGGTGGTGCTCGGGAAAACCACCGCACTGGGCGGGGCCTTGTCAAGTGTATGCCCATCGCATTCATAGACCAGCATCTCTTCAGGCGCTGACAGGACTGGCCTAGGGGCAACAATGGCTGCCAGTTCTTGTAGAATGTGTTTCTCCATAGGCTTTTACCTGCTTCTACTCCCCGGGGGAGAGGGGAAAGAATGCGGCCATCACCATAGAGCTGATGGCCGCACGCAGCCTGCATCAGTGGCGGTGATTATCGCCGAGGGATGGCACATGGTCAAGGGGCAGCAGCCCCGTACTAGTGCGGCACCGTCTTCCTAGTGTACCTCTCAAGCCGTTCCAGGCACATCGTAGAGGATCACACATAAGGAGCATCCGTACATCGCTGCCGCCATTTCAACCAGCATGTCAGGTGCCATAATCGGTAACAAAAAGGTGTTTTTCCCTTGCGGGACCACCAGTCCATAGCTACAATATCACGAATATTTACGCACCGTGAAGATTAGGCCGGTGCACATGATTGTCTCAAGGTGTGAGAGAAACGATGGAACCAGGCGACCCTGGTCGATCATGTCGGCAACATCATGCGGTAGGTGAGCAGGATAGAGGCGCGAGGAGAGCAACTGCGCTCCGCAGGGAGGCCTGCGGACACATAGTATCACGCCGGCATCACGCTTCGTTATGTTGGGGGAATCAGGAGGTGGAGCGCGTCTAGCTTCCCGCCTTACGAGGGTCGAGTACGACCGCACGTCTTCCCTGGCACAGCGGGGGGCGATGCGGTTTTTTTATGGCTGAAGGAGTAAACTTATGGCCCTCGAAACGGTTGGGAGAACCCTCAAATTTACTGGCAGAAATCGCCTGGAGGCGAAGAGAAAAGCGCTGCATTTCTGGTATACCCATCAGGAAATGCTCCATGAAAGCATGCGGGACTTTGTGAAACATTGTACGCTCAGTCCTGATCAAAAGGTGATTACCTACCGACGTCAAGCAGCGTCGTAGTGCCCTATCTCTCGTACTATCTCACGTTATGCCCAAAGAGCTATGACGCCTTCTCCAGCTTCCTTTCCGTTCGTGCGCGCACTCCGGGAACGGGGTGCGCGTGTGTATACGGTTGGGGGCACGGTGCGGGATGCACTACTGAGACATCCCCGCAAAGACCTGGACCTCCTGGTCACTGGTCTCCCTCAACCAGACTTGCTACGTTGTTTACGGCAATATGGGCGTGTGCAGCTTACTGGGCGTGCGTTTGGGGTCATCAAACTCTTGCCCCATGGCTGGGACGGCCCACCTATTGATGTGGCGCTCCCACGCACAGAAATCTCGACAGGGATAGGACACCGTGACTTTGAGGTTACCTTTGACCATACGCTACCCGTAGAGACCGACCTCGGGCGGCGTGATTTCACCATCAACGCCATGGCCATTGACCTGGCCGATGGCCATCTCCTCGATCCCTTTGGGGGATATGAGGACCTGCAACAGCGCCGTTTACGCCAGGTAAGCATGGTCGCTTTTCCTGAGGATCCTCTGCGGATGTTGCGGGGGATACAGCTCGCGGCCCGCTTCGCCCTCCAGATTGAGCTAGCCACACGCGAGAGCATGCATACACACGCGGCAGCCATTACTACCGTTGCCCCAGAGCGTATTGCGGAGGAGCTGCGCAAATTGTTGCAGGCGTGGGCGCCCTCACAGGGCTTTGCGGTGATGTATGAAGTGGGCTTGCTCATACATATTTTACCCGAGCTCGCTCGCCTCGCTGAAGGTGCAGCGTTTACCCGGACGATGCGACGCCTGGATGCCGTACAACAGTGTGAGAGGCTCAGCTATCGAGGCCATCTCGACTTATTGCTCGCGGCGCTGCTGTGTGATAGTGGACTCTCTGTGCCTATGCAAACGGGCACGGGCTTGGTGTTAAAAGATCTGGCGCAGGCTTCGGCGCGCCTGGCACGGCAGCGCCTGGAAGCTCTCAAAATCACGACGATTGGCGCTACGCCTGCCCTCATCAGCGCGCTGATCGCCCAGAGCGCTTTTGAGATCAGTGCGTTGGCAACGCCAGCCGCTTTGCGCCGCTTTGCCCATGAGGTCGGATGCACGGAAGCCTTTATGCTCTTTGAGCTACGCCTGGCTGACCGTCTTGGCAATGAGCCTGAGCACCCGGTCGACGACTTGCTAGACCTACGCCAGCGTTTGCGTATGGCAATCGACCAGAAAACCCCCCTCAGTCTGAAAGAACTGGCAATCAATGGCGATGATTTGCAGCGCCTGGGCATCCCTGCTGGCCCGCGTCTGGGACAGATTTTACAAACGCTCCTGAGCCACGTGCTTGATGATCCGACGCAGAACACGCGGGCGCGTTTGCTGGCTCTAGCCCAGGCTGAGCGGGAGTTGCCACAACACAGGGCGACGGACTAGACCGGCAGATGATACGAAAGGTCGACCCCTGCCCTACTGTGCTCTCTACCGTGAGTTGATACCCCAGGAGCTGGCAGAGCGCGCGCGAAATGGCTAGTCCCAGCCCCGTCCCTCTGTATTTCTGCGCTGTGCTATTGTCAGCCTGCTGGAAGCGCTCGAAAATGCC
>Ga0081540_1001830_pt1 | contig 17860 bp, 14 predicted proteins | sample TabmetS2T1R1_FD_71024 | JGI IMG/M metagenome (GOLD analysis project Ga0081540, IMG submission 71024) | Tabebuia heterophylla rhizosphere microbial communities from the University of Puerto Rico - S2T1R1 | ecosystem: Host-associated > Plants > Roots > Rhizosphere ... | reverse complement strand
GGGGGGGCACGCAGAATTGGGCCGAAGCCACCCCCGAGGCGCAGGTTCAGCTGGCAGCCCTCTCCCCGTCGGAGACACCGCCGCTGCCGACCCGTCGGCCAGGCAAGCGCCTGGCTTTGCGGCAGGCGGCGCAACCAAATGCTCCTGCTACCCCGCCCTCGCAGAGCGCTCCGGCGGCGGCGCAGGCAAAGCCCGAGGGATCGGGGCTGTCGCTCGCCGCGCTCGGCGACTCTCTCTTCGCCGGCAGTGCTGACGCCGGCGGCCCCAATGCAGTGCTGATCGAGCAGAAGCCCATCGACGCCTATTCGCTGCTGGCCCAGCGAATCAAATATTGCTGGCTCAATCCCTCCTCGCCACGCCTTCCCAATCATGGCTTCTATTCCGACCTGCCGGCCGGGGAGGTGAGGGAAGCCAAGATGGTGGTCTATGAAAAGTCCCCGGATGGGCGGCGAGGCAGCACTGTCTTCAAGGTGGATATCACTGCGGAATCGAGTGGCGCGCTTATTTCAGCGCAGAATGTGAAGCTCGACAAGACACTCGATGCCAACTTCAAAGCCGATCTCGCGCGCTGGGCGAAAGGCGATGAGCGCTGCTAGGTTTGAGGCAATGCCAACGGCAGGAGCGCATTCGCGCCAGATTTCCTCCCAATTCCGACATTTCGATGCGTAAGGCTCTCGCCGGGAATAACTGGGCAACGGGGGGCAACGGAATGCGCTGGCTCGTGATGGGCGTTGCCATGTTTGCGGCGCTCGTCGGTGTTGGCTGCGCCACGAAAGAGCCGTCATTCAATCTCGAGGGATCCGAGCCACAAACTGTCGCTGCCGGGGTCCCCAAAGCCGTCCGGCAGGCTGTTCTCGAGAAAATAAAACAGTGCTGGTTGCAGGCGCCAAACGGCGTGCTCGCGGGTTATCGCTATGATCTTGCTGCGAGTACCGAGACAGCAGGCAAGACACCCGCGGTGGAGCAAATCGCCATCTCGGCGAATGGTGCGCGCGAGGGTCCGTCCCTCGCCGTCAACTTTCATTCCTTCCACGGGAACACGCTGATCACCACGCGCGATTTTGGGCTTCCTCCCCAGCTTGCCGCGCAGTTGAAGCGGGACATCGAAACCTGGACTCTGAATGCTCCGGGATGCAATGCACCGCGCGACGCGGCTTCCCCCTCGGCGCCCGCGACTCTCCAGGCTGCGCGACCCCGACGCTCCGGATCAGGCGGATGAAATGTCCGGGCGACTATGGCCCGGACATCTCATGAATAGCCTTATGCCGGCGATAGGGTGATCGCCCAGTCAAGTCAGTCGGTCAGCCGGCCGGCACCGGATTGTCGCGGGCATGCAGTGCCATGCCGATCATGGCCGCGCCGCCGAAGACCAGATTTATGCCGACCAGCAGTCCGATCGCCCAGATCGATGTGCCCGGCAGCCCAGCGAGAATAATGGCAGCCAGGATCAGATCGACGATACCGCTCGTCAGCATCCACCCCCAACGGCCCGAAAGTTCTCGCCTGTGATCGAGCGCGTACATGATGGTTGCGACACCCTCGACGATGAAGAACACGATAAGCACGAGCGTCAGCGACAGCACACCGCTTACCGGCCAGCCGATCAGCAATACGCCAGCGATAATAGCGAGCACCGCGGACAGCAGCGACCACCAGAAACCGGGCGCGCTGCGCATCCACAATGTCGTGACCAAGCCGACGACGCCACTGATGAGGAACAGCCAGCCGATGAAGAGTGCGGTGACTAAGCTGGCAAACGCTGGAACGATGATGGCTATGATACCGAGGAGAACCAGAAGGATCCCCTCAATGAGAAACAACCGCCAATGCTCATGCACCGATGCAGTGACGGCGCGTTCAATTCGTTCAATATCAGGCTGGCTGGTGGACATTGCGGCCTCCCTTCGACCGTCGACACCCGAAACCGCCGTTTTCGAGCGACCTGTATCGACGCAACAATTTGGAAGAGCTTCGGGTTTTCACCCCTGGCAGAATGCGCCTGATTTGTTGCGGCGGCAAGACGCCCAGAGGGATGGGTACCCGCTACGATGGTTTAGCAGTCTTTCGGCGAGACGAGGCATTCCCTATGGAGGACCAGCGAATTCCCCTTCGGTGGACTACGGGCAGATATAGCCGCTGCCGCTCGGATTCCTGAAGCAGCCGACGGACTCAGGCAACAGGTGTTTCGGCAGCCACAGCACAACTTCCGGGAAAAAGATGCAGAAGGCGATGGCCGCAAAGAAGATGATATAGATCGGGAAAGACGCGATCATTGCCCGGCCGAAGCTTATGCCGACGAATTTCGACGCCATCAGGAGTGCAAGCCCATAGGGCGGCGTGATCAGGCCGAAGGCAAGCGTCACGATGATCACCACGCCCATGTGCACCGGGTTGATATCGGCGTTCTTGGTCAGATCGGTGATGATCGGCATGAAAATGATGATCGCCGGAATGGCATCGATAAAATCGCCGACAATGACGAACAGGAGGACCAGGAGCAGCATGATCCTGAACGGATCGTTGCCCGCCGCATTTGCGATCCACTCAGAAACGACGGCCGGGCCGCGCAGATAGGCCAGCATCCAGCCGAACATCGAAGCCGCGCCGATAGTAATGAGCGGAATGGAGTAGAGCAGCCCGGTCATCGCCATATCGCGCGGCAGATTTTGGATATGCCGGTAATTGAGAACCGGAATTGCAATAAGGACGATGTAGGCAACGGCAATGACACCGGCTTCGGTCGGTGTGAACTGGCCGGTGAGGATGCCGCCCATGATGATGATCGGAATCATGAGCGGCACGGCCGCTTCCTTAGCCGCAATGCCGAACTGGCCGAATGTTGCGCGCTTATGCCGGAGGCCAACCGGTCCGAAGAAATAACTGTAGATCATGAGGCCGATGCCGACGAGCACGCCGGGTACGACCCCACCCAGGAACAGGCCGCCGATCGACACATTGCCGGTCGCGCCATAGACCACCGCCATGATGCTTGGCGGGATGAGATTGGCCATGGTCGATGCCGAGGCGATCAACGCGGCGGTGAAGGCGCGGTCGTAGCCCTCCCGGTTCATCTCCGGCGCAATGGTTCGCGTGAGCACAGCAACATCGGCAGCCGAAGAGCCGGAAATGCCAGCAAAGAACATGCTGAACAGCGTTACCACCTGGGCGAGACCGCCGCGCAAGTGGCCGACCAGGCTTTGCGACAGCCGCACCATGCGCACGGTGACGTTGGCCGAGGTCATCAGATCGCCGACAAGCAGAAAGAACGGCACGGCGAGCAGTGCTTCTACATCCATGCCGTTGAAGAGCTGCGCCATCATCGAGGCAAGGCTCACCGGAGTGAATGTCGTCACCACCAGCACCGCTGCGATCAGCGAGAACGCCACCGGCACGCCCATATAGCCGAGAAACAGAAACAGGAAGCCCATCAGAAAGATGAGGGCACCGTTCGACGTCACAGCGACAGTCTCCGCTCGTCGGCGCTGATGGTCGGAAAGCCATTGCGCCAGCCATTCACCATCTGCTCGATTGTGAACAGAGCAACGAGAACGCCGCTCAAGGGAATTGCCGCATAATACGTGGCCATCGGGGTCATCGACGGCATGCGCAGGCTCTTGAAGCCGTCGAGAACATTGAGATAGCCGAACCAGATCATGCAGATGGCAACACCGAGGACGACAGCGCGGTTGAACAGCTCGAAGAACAGTCGCCACCGGCCGGTCATGGATTCCGCCAGCACGGCCAGATAGAGATGGTCGTTGCGGCGGGTTGCGGCGGCGACGCCGATAAAAATGCCATAGATGAAGAAGGTCATCGTCGCCTCCTGGACCCACAGCCAGGGATGACCGATGAGGCGCGTGACGATATCGCACATCACCAGTACGCAGAAAGCGGTGATAGCGATGCCGCATAGGATCATCAGGACGTTTTCGAGAGGGTCGAGCGCGCGCCATTTCAAATGGCGCTGCTCCTGCAAGACCAGGCCGTCAAAACCACTCATGTCCGATCTCGATTATCGATCAAGCAAAACGACGGGAACCGGCGCCTCCCTCCAAATGAAGCCGGCTATTGAATGCTGCGGACGAGATCGAGCACCTTCACGGCGTTCGGCCCAAGGTCCTTGGCGAGCTTGTCCTGAATTGGCTTGCTGATCGCGGCAAAGCCGCCCTTGTCGACGTCCTTGACCACTTTGACGCCGATCTTTTCGAGCTTGGCGAGCGCATCATGCTCGAGCTTGAAGGCGGCGGTCGGCTCCTTCTGGCTCACCTCGTCGGCCGCCGCCTGCACCCAGCCCTGCTGCTCCGGGGCGAGGCTGCTCCAGACCTTGTCGCTGACGAACAGCACGGCGTTGTTGGCCTCATGCTCGGTGAGCGAGAGCACCGGCGCGGGTTCGTAGTGCTTGTTGACCAGGTAATTGTTGATGCCGTTCTCGGCCATGTCGACCACCCCGGTCTGCAGGGAGGTGTAGACCTCGCCGAACGGCATGTGCACCACCTGTGCGCCGTAGGCGGGAAACAGGGTGTCCTCCGTTACCGTGGCCTGCACGCGCATCTTGATGCCCTGCAGGTCGGCGACCTTCTGGACCGGCTTCTTGCCATAGATGTGCCTGAGGCCCTGCGATCCGAGCCCGAGCATATGAGCCGTCTTAACCTTGGCGGCGTAGAGCTCCTTCATCGCCGCGATCACCTTCGCGTCGCCGAGCACTTTGATGGCGTGGGCTTCATCGCGGAAGATGAAGTGGATCGAGAACACACCGGACTCCGGCTGTGCCGTCGAGGCATTGGCGGTCGAGAGGAACACGAAATCGATGTCGCCGGTCTGCACCTTCTGCAGTGTCTGCGCTTCCGTGCCGAGCTGAGCGCCTGGATATTGATTGATCGAGAACGCGCCTTTGCTCAGTTCCATCAGTTTCGTATTGAAGATCTCGGCGCCCGCGCCATAGCCGCTGGTTTTTGGCTGATCATAGGCGAACGAGAACTGGCGGCTCTGGGCGAACACCGCAGATGACGGCAAACCCGCGAGAGCGGCCAGCAATACGGCAACGACAAATGACCGCAGGTCCTTTCCGGACATGATATTTTCCTCCCCAGGACGCGGCCTTTAGCGTAAGCGAGGGCCGCATTTTATTGCGTTTGAACGCAGTTTTTCATTCCAGCAAAAGTGTGATGACGGCCGGTTTATTGTCAATCTCAATCGTCGGATTTAGGAAGCTGCAGAGCCGCATTCGCTGCAGTGCGGGCGAGAAGAGATATTAAGCGCGATAACTTGGCAATCACCCCGATCAAACCAGCCCGCCATTGGGCTGCACGATCTGTCCATGTATCCATGATGCCTTGTCGGATGCGAGAAAGCGAACGACCTCGGCGATTTCTTGCGGCTGGCCGACCCGATTGAACGGGCTGAGTGCTGCCGATCGCTTCAGCGCCTCCTCGTTCTTGCCGGCCCGGAACAGGTCGGTATCGGTCGGCCCCGGCGCCACCGCGTTGACGCGCACGGCGCGGCCTGCCAACTCCTTGGACATGGCGCGGATCAGGCATTCGACGGCGGCCTTCGTGGCACTGTAGGGGCCAAGGCCAGGCGCGGCGACACGCACCAGCGAGGTGGTCAAGGCAATGATCGTACCGCCATCGGCGACCTGGCGCGCTGCCTCCTGCAGCACGTTGAACGCTCCCACGATATTGACTTCGACCAGCCTGCGGAAATTTGCCAGGTCGAACTGAGCCACGGGCCCAGGCGGGACGTTGATGCCGGCATTGGCGACCACGCAATGCGGCACCCCGCCGAAATCACTCGCCACATCGGCGAAGACCTGCGCCACCTCAGCCGGCTCGGTGATCTCCGCTCGGTAGGCTTTGATGCGAGCGTTACCTTCGCCAGCCGGCGGATAGGCAACACAGGTGAAGGCGACGTCGTAGCCGTCCTCAGCAAGCGCCTCAACGCAGGCCGCACCGATGCCGCGCGAGCCGCCGAATACCAATGCGATCTTTCTGCTCATCGAAAATCCTCGAGGTGAAGGTGTCATGGCTATTGCGTTGCTATCGTCACGATGCGTTCCTCAGTCATTTCGTGGATCGCGTAGCGCGGTCCCTCGCGACCGAAGCCACTGTCCTTCGAGCCGCCATAGGGCATCATGTCCACCCGCGAGGAGGAGGTTTCGTTGATGTGGACACCGCCGACTTCCAAGGACCGCGCAGCCGCCAAGGCATCCAGCAGGCGGTTGGTGAAGATCCCGGTGGCCAGGCCGAAGGGCGTCGCGTTCACCCGGCCGATGGCTTCGTCCAGCGTTGCAAACGGCGTGAGGCACATGACGGGACCGAAAATTTCGCGGCACGCCACCTGCATATTGATATCGACGTTCGCAAGGAGCGTCGGCGGCACGACGGCCGCCTGACGCGCACCTCCCGCGAGACGCCGTGCGCCCTTGCCGACGGCTTCCCCGATCCATCCCTCGATGCGGATGGCTTCCCTTTCGCTGATCAATGGGCCGACGACCGTCTCCGCAGCATAGGGGTCGCCATGTCTCAGCGCACTGACCATCTCTGTCAGCCGTGCTTCGACAGCCTCCATTATGTCCCGATGCACGAGAAGGATCTGAACGGATGTACAGACCTGCCCTGCCTTGCGATAGGCCGCATTAATGATCTTGGGCAGAGCACGGTCCAGATCGGCGTCGTCGCACAGGATGGTAAATGCGATCGAGCCGAGCTCCATCTGCGTGCGCCGCAGACCCGCGGCGCGCTGGATGTTGCGGCCAACCTCGGTCGAGCCGGTAAAGGCAAAGAAGCGCACCCGCTCATCCGCCAGCAGATGATGGGCGACGTTGCCGCTGCCATGCACCACCGAAAGAAATCCCGCCGGCATCCCCGCATCGAGCAGCACCTCCGCCAGCTTGCAGGCAGTGATCGGCGTATTGGTCGAAGGCTTGAGGATCACGGCATTACCGGCAGCAAAGGCCGGTGCGATCTTGTGCGCGACAGTATTCAGCGGCGAATTGAACGGCGTGATCGCAACCACCACGCCGAGCGGCACGCGCAAAGTGAAGGCAAGCCGTCCGGCCTGCTGCGGCGCGCCATCGACCGGAATCATGTCGCCGGACAGCCGGCGCGCCTCCTCGCCGGACAGTCGCAAGGTCTCGATACAGCGGCGGACCTCGCCGGTGGCGTCAGATGTGGTGAAGCCGGCTTCGGCCTGCATCGTCGCAACAAACTCGGCAAGCCGCGCCTCCAGCAGTCCCGCCGCCCGTGCGAGGATCACGCCGCGATCGTAAGCGCTTGGAGCGCCGCGGCGGAAGGCGGCATGGGCGTGCTCGATCATTTGCGCCACTTGCGCCGCGCTCGCTGCCTTGACCGAAGCGAAGGGGACAAGCCGGTATTTGTCGAGCACCGTTATAGTCTCGCCTTCACCAAGAACCCACTGGCCGCCCATCAGCAGGGGATGGGTCTTCAGCGCTCCCGGCACGCGCGCAGCTTCGGCATTGGTATCGGTCACGAGTGCCGTCCTTTCACAAGGTGTCACAACCAAAGAATCGTCTTTCGGTATTCGAGATCGTTCAGCAGCTGCTCGGCCGGCCCTTCGTGGAACACGGCGCCACGCTCGAGCGCAAACACCCGGTCGGCAAGGGCCAGCACCAGATCGAGATTGTGCTCCACAATCAAAATCGGCAGTCGCTGGCGAAGCTGGTCGAACACTTTGAACAGTTCCTCGACGACCGCCGGGGCGAGCCCCTCGAAGGGCTCGTCGAGCAGGAGCAGCCGCACATTGCCCGACAAGGCGCGAGCAACGGCCAGCATCTGCTGCTCACCGCCGGAGAGATAGTCGGCAGCGGTGTTGAAGCGCGCCTTCAAAGCCGGGAACATCTTCAGGATGTGCTCCTCGCTCCAGATCACGCCACGGCTACCGTTGGCCTTCCTCGCGAGACGGCCGAGCGCCAGGTTCTCGGCGACGGTCATGCCGGCGAACAAGCCGCGCCCCTGGGGGACATAGCCGATGCCCCGTCGCGCCACATCGGGCGCGGGCAGTCTCACGAGTTCCTGCCCCTCGAACAGGATGCTTCCCGACCTGGCGGGGACGAGGCCGGCGAGCGTCTTCAGGAGGGTCGATTTGCCGGCGCCGTTGCGCCCGAGCAAGGCAACAATCTCGCCTTCGCGCACGTCCAGCGACGCATCGCTCAGGATATGGCTCTTGCCGTAAAAGGCATTGACTTTGCACATTTTGAGGACCGGCGGCGCGTTCGTCGCCTGGCCTTTGACCCGGCCGGTTACGGGGGGCGTGCCGGTGCCAGTATAGATCTCCTGGACCTTGCGGTTGCAGCGCACCGCCTCGGACACGCCGGTCATCAGCACCTCACCCTGATTCATCACCGTCACGTCATGCGAAAAGGCCAGCACCCGGTCGATATCGTGCTCGACGATCAGCACCGGGATATTGGCCGACACCGTCCGCACCAGATTGGACACCCGCTCACGTTCAGCGGCGGCAAGCCCCGCCAGCGGTTCGTCGAGCAAGAGGATCTGCGGTTTGGAGGCGAGCGCGATGCCGAGATCGACGAGGCGCTGTCCGCCATAGGAGAGATCGCTTCCCTTGATGTCCTCGATACCTTCCAGACCGAGGAATTTCGTCAACTCGGCGGTTTCGGCGTGCACATCTGGATAGCTGTCAATGTCGTGCCAGAGATTGAAACGGCCGGGATGCCGGGCCTGCATCGATAGGCGCAGATTTTCGTAGATCGACAGCCCGCCGAACAAGTTGGTGATCTGGAAAGATCGCGCCAGGCCCTCTTCTGTGATGCGATGCGCTGGAATCCCATGGACCGGCTTGTCCTTCAGCAAGATCGCGCCGCGATCGGGCCGAAACATGCCGGAGATCAGATTGAAGGTGGTGGTCTTGCCCGCGCCGTTCGGACCGATCAGCGCGTGGATACGACCGCGGTGCACCTCAAGATCGACATCCCTGACGGCCTGGATGCCGCCGAAACTTTTGGCGAGCCCCTCAACCTTCAACACCGGCCCCGGATAGGGTTCCGGGCGCAGAAAATCTGGCACAGGGAGGCCCTCATAGACGCGCCGCCGGCTCATCGCGGCGGACTCCTCTGGCCGAGGTCGCCAGCGCCGCTGCAGAATGTCCCAGATGCCAACCAGCCCGCTAGGCGAGAACAGCACGAAGCCGACGAAGACGAGCCCGAACCAGAACAGCCAGTCACTGGTCCAGATCGAAAACAGTTCGCGGAACAGAATAAAGAACACCACGCCCAGCGCGGGGCCGAGAATGCTGCGCATGCCGCCGATCACGACCATCGCCAGGAGCTGCCCGGAGAAGGCGACCGAGGCGGACTCCGCCGACACGATATAGTGCTGGAAGCCCGACAGCGATCCGGCAAGCGCCGTCACGCTGGCCGAAAGCACGAACACGCCAAGCTTATAGCGATTGACCGGATAACCCTGAAACGCAGCCCGCTGCTGGTTCTCGCGGATCGCCACCAGCACATGCCCGAAAGGCGAGCGGATCACGCGCAGGAGCGCATAGAGGACGCCGAGCCCGATCAGCGCGACGAAGGTATAGTAGGCGAGCGGTGCGTCGAGATTGACAGGGCCGATCGCCCCCCGCTGAAGACCGCCGAATCCGTCCTCGCCACCGGTGACCGCCGTCCAGCGGAAGGCGATGGTGTAGGCGAGGGCCGCCAGCGCCAGCGTCATCAGCGCGAAATACACCCCGCGCCGCCGCAGGATCAGCACCCCGATAATGGCGGCGAGCGCGGCGACGAACATCATCGAGAAGAGGGTGGGAAGGATGATCTGGCCGGGAAAGAGGTGGCGCTGCGCCAGCGCGGCGGCATAGGCGCCGATGCCGAACCACGTGCTGTGACCGAAGGAGATCAGCCCGGAAAAGCCCATCATCATGTTGAGGCCGAGCGCCGCAATGCTAAGGGTCACGATCACTGTCGCGGTGTTCACTGTCAGCCCCATGAGAGGCATGACTACCGGGAGGATGACGAGCCCGAGCGCGCCGATCAGAAGCGGGCGATATTTGACGAGAACAGGCATCGTCATGCTTCGAACTTCTCGATACGCTCACCCAGGAGGCCGCGTGGCCTGAGCAGCAGCACCAGGAACATCAGCACATACATCGAAGCTTCACCGGCCGCGGGCAGGAAATGGATGGTGACGCCGCGCACCACCCCTACGAGGAGCGAGGCAAGAACCACGCCCCAGAAGCTGCCCAATCCTCCGATCACCACCACCACGAAGGCGATAGTGATGATCTCCGCGCCCATGGCCGGATGGACGATGGTGATCGGTGCGAACAGCGCTCCGGCCAGCGCCGCCATGCCGACGCCGAGCATCACGATGGTGGTCATATAGGGCTGCAGACGGATGCCGAGGGCGGCGACCATGTCAGGCCGCTGGATGCCGGCCCGAATCACCCGGCCAAACGATGTCTTGTGCAGCAGCAGCCAGAGTCCGGCGAGGATCACAGCCACGATGCCGAGCAGCAGCAGCCGGTAGCGTGAGAACAGGAAATTGCCGATGACGACGGAGCCTTTCAGCGCGGCGGCCATCGTGACCGTAATCGGCGCGGCTCCCCATATCATGCGGATGAGCTGCTCGGCGACCATGGCGAGGCCGAAGGTCACGAGGAGGCCGAGGATTGGGTCCTCCCTGTAGAAGCGTCTGAGAATGAAGCGCTCGAAAAGGACGCCCAGCAGCGCGACGGCGAGCGGCGACAGCACCGCCGCCGGCCCGAAGCCAAGCCGTCTGCCAATCTCGACCGAGATGTAGGCGCCAAGGGCATAGAAGGCGCCGTGAGCCAGATTGACGACACCGCCGACACTGAAGATCAACGAAAGGCCGAGCGCAATCAGCAGGTAATAACCGCCGAGAACGACGCCGTTGACCACCTGCTCCGTGAGGAAGACGAACTGCATTCTCGGGTACCGTTACTCAAGGCTACCGGAAGCGCCCGATACGCCTCATCGTCATCCGAACCCGCGTCAGCGGGTTGAGGCACTCCACCCTCAAAGGCTGCAGGGGTTCTGCTCCTTCGTCGGGTAGATCACCTCCATCGACTGGTCCGCCGCCGGGACAGCCGCGCCGAGCTTCATCAGATCATAGTCATCCGCTGGATTGTCCTTGACGGTAAACGGATAGCCTTCCTGGATGAGCTGATGATCCCAGGCGCGGAAATAGGCCTTGCGCGTCTTGAGGATGTCGAACTCCGCACCTTTCTCGAAATAGCCGATCAGCGTGTCGGTGTCGGTCGACTTGGTCTCGGCCATCGCCTGCGCGACCAACTTCAGCGCGATATATTCTATCCAGGCATGGTTCTCCGGCGGCTTGCCGTGTTTCTTCTTGAAGGATTCGACAAAGGCTTTCGAGCCCGGCGTGTCGAGCGTGTGATACCAGACCGTCGGCCACGTACCGCTGAGATTGCCCTTGCCGGCGGCCCAGGCATCAGCCGTATTCAGATTGAAGCCGACGGTTGGCTGCGGCAGACCGAATTCGGAATATTGCTTGACGAAGTTGGTGACCTGGTTGCCCGCGAGATTGAGGCAGACCACATCGGGCTGGGCTTGCCGGATCTTCAGAAGATAGGGGCTAAAATCGGTCACGTCGGTGGCGACGAGCTCATCGCCGGTCAGCGTTGCACCGTTGGCGTTGAAGAATGCCTTGGCCGCGCGCAAGAGATCGTGGCCGAAGACGTAGTCGGCTGTCAGCGTGTGGAACTTCTTGCCCTTCACCATGCCGTCGCGCAGGAGCGCGCTACCGACCGCATTGACCATCACCGTGTTGGGGATGTCGGTGCAGAACATGTAGCGGCTGCAGCTCTTGCCGCGCAGCGTGTCGGACCGGGGACCGAGCGCCATGAACAGCCGCTTGTTACGCGCCGCGACCTGCGAAATGGCCAGCGCCGAGGCCGAGCTGATTTCGCCCATCAGCAGTGCGACGCCGTCCTGCTCGAGCATTCTCTGCGCCTTGTTGGTGGCAACGTCGGGGTTAATCGAGTCTTCGGAGGTGACCGCAAGCTGACGGCCCATGACACCACCGGCAGCGTTGATTTCCTCGGCGGCCATCCGAATGCCGAGCACAGCCCATCCGCCCAGCGCACCGAGGAAGCCGGTCATCGGCGTGAGATGGCCGATCAGGATCTTGTCAGACTGCGCCCGGAGGATTTTCGGGAAGCCCAGCGTCGCGCCCGCGGCAAGTCCTGCTCCGAACTGGAGCATCCTCCGCCGATTGACCGATCCGCTGCCCCGGCCAGGCAGATGCCCGCTCTGATCCATGATAGTCCTCCCATCGCTTGGCGCTTATTGCTTTCTCGTTCCGGCGCGCCGCTTTCGCCGCAGCCTTCGCTGCGTGCGTGACCTCATGCAGTGTAGAAAGGAGGCCGCGGAGGCGAAAATACGAAATAGGGAGGCGGGGTATAAGCTGGACTTATACCCCAAGCTGCCCTTCAATGACTGGTATGATGGACATCCGCCAGCTTCGTTATTTCGTGCAGATCGTCGAGTGCGGCAGCCTTTCCAAGGCTTCGCGACAGCTACTTGTGGCACAGCCAGCGCTCAGCCAGCAGGTTGCCAAGCTCGAAGATCTTGTCGGCAAGCCTCTGCTTCACCGCTCGCCAAAGGGTGTCTGGCCCACCGACAACGGCCTTGCCCTTTACCATCATGCGCGTTTCATGCTCAGGCAGCTCGATCAGGCGCTTTCCATTGCCCGCAGCGAGGCCGGCACCATTCAGGGCATGGTGTCCGTCGGCCTGCCGGCAACAACGGTTTCAGCGATCGGGCTGCCGCTGGTCCGGCGCATCCGCGAGCGCTATCCGAACACCCTCCTGAACGTCGTCGAGGGCATGAGCGGCCACATCGCCCAGCTCATGCAGCGCGGCCAGCTCGACCTGGCCGTGCTGTTCTCCAACGATGTCGCCCGCGATCTGGTGATCCAGCCGCTGATGGTCGAGGAGCTGTTCCTGATCATTCCCGAACACAGCACATTGGTGCGATCCGCACGCAAGTCGATCAGCATTGCCGAGGCGGCGGATCTGCCGCTCATCCTGCCGACCGGCTCACATGGGCTCCGCCAGAGGATCACCGCCGAGTTCGACAATCGCGGCCTGACAGCCAATGTCGTCGCCGAGATCGACTCGCTCTCGCTGCTCATGAACTGCGTCTATGACGGCATGGGCGCGACCATCAAGCCAATGGGTGCGGTGATGCAGGAAGGTGCCCGTGGTCGCAAATGGCGGTGCCTGTCGTTTTCGGACCTGCGATTCCGCCGGCGGAATTTCCTCTACTCCCTGCCTCCTGAGCGTCTGACCACCGTTGCCGCCGTGGTGGCGAGCGAACTGAAGGAGACCGTGCGCGAACTGGTCGAGAGCAGAACCTGGCCGGGCTTCGAGGCCATAACGCCGGTGCAGACACGCACGCCGGCCGTTGCTACCGCGTAAGCTTCGAATCGCCTGAGCCAAGCTGCGCGGAGAGCTCGGCGGCTGCGGCTTTGAGCTGGCGCGTCTTCTCCTCCATCGCATCGGGCGTCAAGCGCCATGCCGGGCCGGAGATGCCCATGGCCGCCGCGCAGCGTCCGGCAAAATCATGGACTGGCACGGCTATGCAGCGGACGTCGGCATCCAACTCGCAATTGTCATATGCGATGCCGACACGCCGGATTTCCTCGATTTCACGGGCTAGTGCCCGCCGGTCAGTCAGGGTGTTGGGCGTGAAGGCTGGGAGAGGCAGGGCTTTCAGGAGCCGGTCGAGATCACCTGGCGGCATCGCAGCCAGCAGCATTTTTCCGATGGCAGTCGCATGCGCTGGACGTGTCGCACCCGGATGGCCAGCCAGTTGCAGGAGACCGGAAGCGGCGGTGCGGGCAATGACGATGATGGCCTGCTGGAAGCGCACGGCAAGGTGAGCCGCATGCCCGGTTTCAGCGCTCAGGCGCTCCAGGATCGGCGTCGCCAGAGAGAGCAGCGTCGTTTCATCCAGCGCTCCCGCAGCCAGCGTGAACAGGCGCGTGCCGATGCGGTAACGCCTGTTGTCGGCGATCTGGGTCAGGAAGCCAAGATTGACGAGGGTCTGGATGAGATGGAAGGCTGTGCTGTTGCGCAGGCCGAGATCCGCGCTGAGCTGAGCCAGGCTAATCCCGTCCGGCTGTTTTGCGACGGCGTCGAGAATGGCGGCGGCCCGCTTCAAAGACTGGATCTTACCGCTCTCGCCGGACGCAATACGCCTGCCCGGTTCAGATCGCGGCGCGGGTTTGCTATCGCCCCTATGTTTTGTCCGTTGCAAAGCCATTCCTCTCGCGCCGCATGCTACTCATCCTTAACGGGCGTTGTTACCACAATGAAAGTCAGATCACCGAGGCCGGTATTCTGAATCGAATGCGGCACGCCCGGCGGCAGGAAGATGACGTCGTGCTTGCGCACGACCTTGCGCTCATTGCCGATTTCCATCAGCCCTTCGCCTTCCAGGACATGATAGACCTGCTCCTGCACCTTATGCGAATGCCGCTCGACATAGGCCATCGGCTGGTAGGTCGAGATACGATAATCGATCTGGCGCGATCCAACCGTCTCGGGGTGCACCAGCGCCTTCGACAGCGCGCCACCATAATGCGCCGGGAATTGCTGCCACGGTTCCTCGGCAATGTTGCGAATGCTGGCGGCATATCTTTCGGTCATCGGATCACCTCCCTGAATTTTCTTGTCCGCATTCCGATTATCCGGGGATGTCTGGCCGCCATGGTGCGCCAAACGCAGGTTCTTTGGGCGGAATGGGCGGCAGCTGCCAGGCTCCGGTTCCCGGGGGACGGATATTGGCGTCTACATGCACATCGATCAGGGCCGGTTTGCCCGAAGCAACGGCCTCTTCGAGAACGCCGGCAAAGTCCTGCGAGCGGGTGACGGTATGGCCGGCCACGCCAGCGGCTTTGGCCCAGACGGCAAAGTCCGGATTATACGCCTCGCGATTGGCGCCCTGATAGAAGGCGGTGCCGATCTCGCGGCCGTCGAAATAGGCGTATTGCAGGTCGCGGATCGCGGCCCAGGCGAAATTGTTCCACACCACCCATACGACCGGAATGTCGTATTCGACGGCGGTGCACAGCACGTGGGGCACCATGGTGAAGCCGCCATCGCCGCAGATCGCCACGCATGGACGGTCAGGCGCGGCAAGCTTGGCGCCGAGAATCGAGCTAGGTCCGAAACCCATGCCGGAATAGCCCCATGTGTTCAGCATCGTCTGCGGACGGCGCGCCTCCCAGAACTGCATGAACCAGTTGTGATGGATACCTGAATCCAGGGAAATGACGGCGTCGTCCGGGAGCACCTTGCGACAGTCGGCAACAATGCGCTCCGGCCGGATGGGGGTTGAGTGCGTCTCGAAGCCCGGCTTGATATAGGCGTCCCATTCGGCGCGCCAGCCGGCGATGGTTTCGCGCCATGCTGGCAGGCGCGGCGCACCGTCGATCTTGCGGCGGCTCAGCTCGGAGAGGAGCTGTTGCAGGAAGGCCTTGGCGTCCGCGAGGATCCCGAGATCCGGCACGTAGTTGCGCCCGATCTCGCCATGATCGACATCGACATGGACCAGCTTGGTCGAGGGGAAATTCCAGGAATAACCAGGCATCCAGGATGATGCGGAACGGTCGTCGAACCGCGCCCCGATCGCCGCCACCAGGTCGGCACGGCGGCCAGCTTGATTGGCAGGATAGGCGCCATTGCGCCCGATGAAGCCGAGCGACAGGGCTGAGCGCATGTCCAGGCAGCCCATGCCGTTCGGGGACGAGATCACCGGGATCGAAAGCCGCGTTGCGAGCGCAGTCAGCTCGGCCGACGCTTCCGAGAGGGTCACACCATGGCCGATAAAAATCACCGGACGCTCGGCCGCTAAGAGGAGGTCGACGGTGCGCGCGATATCGGCTTCGCTCGCGCCGCTTCGCCGACTGTTATAGCCATCCCATGCCGGCTCCTCCTGCACCTCGGCACTTTCCATGAACAGGTTATAGGGAACGTCCAGATTGACCGGACCAGGACGTCCGCTGGTCATGGTCATCGCCGCCTGGCGCATGGCAAGGGGCAGCATTTCCACCCGCGTCGGCTGGAAGGAGCGCTTCACCACCGGCTTGATCACATTGTTGAAGTCCGCCTGATAGTGGCGATTCAACTCCTGGAACGGGCCGCGATTGAACTGCGAGGTCGGAACATTCGCGGTGATGGAGAAGATGGCGGAGCTGTCCGTCTGCGCCACCGCCAGCGCCATGATCAGATTGGCAGAGCCTGGCCCGGTCGAGGTGAGCGTTGCCGCCGGCCGGTGGCTGACCCGGAAGAAGCCATCGGCCATGTGCGCCGCCGTCTGCTCATGGCGCGGCGAGACGAGTTTCACCCTGTCGCTGACATCATAGAGCGAGTCGAGCAGGCCGACATTGCCGTGACCACATATGCCGAAGACATAGGGAATGTTCTCCCTGACCAGAAATTCGGCAATGAGATCACCGCCCTTGCGTACCGCCATGTTCCCCTCACCTAACGCTAGCTTGTAACCGTCTCGACGGTTCGTTGCGTATCCTGCGCGGGCTCGATCACGCCCGCGGCATGCCGCGCTGCGATCCAGCCGAACGTCATCGCCTGGCCAAGCTGCGCGCCAGCACCGGGATATTCGCCGCCGAACGCCGACTGCATGTCGTTGCCGCAGACATAGAGGCCGGGAATCGGCTGGCCGGCGGCATCGCACACCCTCGCCTGTGTGTCAGCGCGCAGGCCGAGGCTGGTTCCGAGCGGTGTCGGCAGGACGGGGAGCGCGTAGAAGGGCGGTCTGGCAATCGCGCCGATACACGGGTTAGGCCGCACAGTCGGATCGCCGTTGCCGCGGTCGTAGAGAGTGCCGCCCTTGCCGAAATCCTCATCGATGCCGGTTCGCGCGAAACCGTTGAACCGCTCCACACTCGCCTGGAGGGCCGCTGGTAGCAGCCCTGCCACCGAGGCAAGTGCAGCGATCGTCGGCGCTTCGCGCAGATAGCCGCGCGCCACATATCTGCGAAGGCTGGATGTGCGCGGGCGTATCAGGCCGAGACCATAGCGCCGGATGAAATCGCGATCGCAGATCAGCCAAGTCGGAATCGCCGGCGCCTCGCGATGCGCACGGTACATGGCGCGGACGAACTGATGATAGGAAACGGCTTCATTCACGAAGCGCTTGCCGGCTGCGTTCACCGCGATCAGACCGGGCTTGGCGCGATCGAGCACGATATGTGGATAGACCGCAGTGCTGCCGTCAGATCGCCCGGCAACCGAGCTTGGAAACCACAACGCGTTATCGAGCCCGGAAGGGCCGAGAGCGGCCCCGGCGGCGAGACCAAGTTCAATGGTGCTGCCGTCGCAGCCGGGCGCGGCCGGTGTGAACGCAGCGACCGGCTCAGGAAGATATTTGGCGCGCCACGCAGCATTGGCAGGAAAACCCCCTCCCGCCAGCACAACACCATGCCGCGCCTCGATCCTGAAGAGCTTGCCTTCATTCGTCGCCTCGACGCCGGCGATCCGGCAGCCCAAGTTCAACAGGCGCTGCGTATGAACCCCGGTCAGCACCGGGACGTTGCGGTCGAGCAGGGCCTTGAACAGCCGCGCAACGAGTGCATTCCCGAGAACGAGCCGCGTTCCACGCCTGTAACGCAAGCGATCGCGCAGATAGCGTGAAACGAGACGCGCACCCAGCGTCATCGCAGCGAGAGATCGATCCGCGCGCAGCAATTGTGCTGCTTCGCCGCGCGTGACCATCATGCCGCCGAACAGCATCAGCTCGCGAAGCGGCCAGGCAAGACGGGCGAAATCGGCGCCGAGCGTGCGACCATCGAAAGGCAGCGGCTCCGGCGCGCGACCG